>Ga0315286_10007317_pt1 | contig 10793 bp, 10 predicted proteins | sample YL17G10_0_MG_FD_205038 | JGI IMG/M metagenome (GOLD analysis project Ga0315286, IMG submission 205038) | Sediment microbial communities from Yellowstone Lake, YNP, Wyoming, USA - YL17G10_0 | ecosystem: Environmental > Aquatic > Freshwater > Lake > Sediment | place: USA: Wyoming | collected...
GGCATCGAAGGCGAAAACCTTGCCGCTCGCGGAGGGTACGATCACCATACCAGCATAGACCAGTGGTGAACCGACCTGGTAGCCTTTTCCAATACTGGCTTCCCAGACCGTCCCACCAGAGGCGTTCAGACAGAAAATGGTGGAATTGGTATCATATTCATAGGTGGTGTAATTCAGTTTCCCGCCTGTGATCACATACTCCATACCATCGACGACCATGACCGCAGTATCGATCGCTCCGTTCTCCAGATCCATCGCCCATTTCAGGGTGAGGTTGTTCGGTGCGAAGGATGGCTGGCTTCCAGTGTTCGAGCTATCGTGCCTGAAGCTCGCCCATGGATATCTGTGATCTGGGGTGGCAAGCGGTATGTGTGGGGGCGCGAAGCTCTCTGGGTCTGCTGAAGCAGCATAACTCCAGGCTATCGCTTCCACACTTCCTGCTGGCACATCTGAGGCACCGACCCAGGACCAGTCCCATGTCCCGGTGGTGGAGTTCCACAACCAGAAGTTCCAGTATTGACCGGTGACCGCGTCGTAGCCTAGACCGTTAATGGTATCGATAAAACCGTAGGCCACTTGCAAAGCCAGCCCGTGCTCTTGGGCAGTTAATTGTGTAAGATTTAGTGCGTTCATTCCCAGATTTATCGCTATGTCCGACCAGACGACCTGCCCGTCACCGAAATCGATCAGAACGGCCGTAGTGGCACTGCTATCAGCAGTAACGCTCGGCATCGCCGCCACCGGCGCCAGCAAAAGCAAGCACATTAGAGTTGTGACAATGAGCTTCATCTTTATTCTTCCTCTTAATCCAGTCAAGTTGGATGATACATCCAACTGATAGGGATATTTTAACGAAAGTATTTATTGATTTGTACTTCCTTTTTTTCGCTGAGCGTAGCGCACCCTCGTCCGATATTAAATGCCGATATGCCATTATGCCAAGTATGTGCATCCTGCCCGACCACGAGATCCTGGCGCGCATGAAGGAAGGGAAGCTGGGCATACGCGATTTCGTTTCGGAGAGCTTGACGCCGAACGGTTACGATCTGCGAGTGGCGGAGCTGTCGCTTCCGGAGCTGGGAGTGGTTGTGAAGGAGGGGGTGGCAAAGGTGCCGCCCAAAGCGATGTTCTACGTCTCCACCATCGAGTATGTGGAACTGCCGGACGACGTAGCCGCGCAGCTCTGGACCCGGACCTCCTGGATAAGGAAGGGTCTGATCGTCGGGCTGGGCAAGATTGACGCTGGTTTCCATGGAACGCTCACGTTCATGGGCTCCAACCTCTCCTCCAAGGAGGTGGAGATACCGATCGGCAGCCGCTTCGTCCAGATGTGCTTCGAGACCATGCACTCCAAGGTGGAAATGACCTACGAGAAGCGTAGCGGCAACTACCAGGGGCAGAAGGGCATCACGCTAGCACCAATCGACAAGAACAAAATCAACTGAGAAGACGCTCATCGATGGGGAATAGGTCTTCAGTTCCTCGATGCGCTTTGCCTCGAGCAACACGCCCATCCCTTTTGCGTCGGAGATGAGGTCGTTGATCGTCTGGCTGGCCTGGTCGCGCTCGCAGATATGGTAGAAATGGATCGTGCCCTGGAGCTTCAAACGCGTCAGGGCGTCATGGAAGAAATCGATGGCGCTATGAGGCAAGTTCATGATGATGCGGTCGGCGCATGGCACGTCGAACACGACCTGTCTAGCATCGCCCTCGTATGGTACCACGCGATTGGCTTTGTTGAGCTCGATGTTGTGCTTGAGATATTCCACCGCATCGGGATTCAGGTCCACGGACACCACCAAGCTGGGAAGGGCGTACCGGGCGATCATAATGCTGAACGGGCCGACGCCGGCGAACATGTCCACAACGACCTCGCCCTGCCTGACCAAGGATGCGATGCGCCGGCGCTCGTTCGCCAAGCGCGGATTGAAATATACCTTGGCGGGATCGACCAGAAACTTGATGCCATATTCTAGATGGGTGGTCTCGGTAGAAGGCCCTCCGGCGATCACCTCGAGCTCGCGGATCCTCAGCTCCCCTTTCACACCCCGGTCCAACGCCACGGTCTTGAGCCTTGGAGCCACTTTCCGCAAAGCTTCGCCCACCTGCTTCGCATATGGCAGCAGCGCCTCCGGGAGTTTCACGATCCCCACCTCACCGATGACGTCGAAGGAGGTGGGCAGCAGGTCCTTTAGTTCCTCAGGGACCTGCGCCAGAGAGCGGTAATCGGTCTCGACCAGTTCGCGTTCCTCGAACTCCTCTTCCACCAATTCACCACCGACGACCTGAGCGTCCTCGCCGATCACTGGGAAGAGAATATGACCATCGGCCTTCTGGACCTTCAGGGAGATGTCCAGGTGACCTCTCTCCAAAAGTATTTTACGCACCGCTTCTCCCTTCTCTTTTGGTACCTTTAATGCCAAGGAACGCACGGTGGTTGCATGGCTGAATTAATATTTGTGGGTTTAGGACTAGGCGGGGCGCAGGACATGAGCCTGAGGGCCTTGGAAGAGCTGAGATCCTGCGACAGGATCTATGGGGAATTCTATACCTCCAAGCTCATCGATTCGAACGTGCGAGATCTGGAACAGCAGATCGGGAAAGAGGTCAGGCTGATGGACCGGGCCGCGGTGGAAGAGGGGGAGGAGGTCATCGAGGCGGCGAGGACGATGAAGGTGGCGTTCGTATGCGCCGGGGACACCATGGCGGCGACGACCCATGTAGATATTCGACTACGAGCGATGGAGGAGAACATCCCGACCAGGCTGGTTCATGGTGTATCGATCTTCACCGCCTGCGCGTCCTCGTTCGGGCTGCAACCGTACAAGTTCGGAAGGACGATAACGTTGCCATTCCAGGAGAAGAACTTCCAACCCTCCAGCCCCTATGAGAACATCCTGGAGAACAAGAAACGAGGATTGCATTCCCTGGTGCTATTGGACATCCAGGACGACATCAAGAGGTACATGACCGCGGCCGATGGGGTGCGCTGGCTGTTAGACGCGGAACAGCGGATCGGAGGGGGGCTGATCGCGCCCGACACCATCATCTGCGCCGCCGCCAGGGTCGGATCGAAGAGCGAGAGATTAGTGGCTGGCTATCCCGATAGGGTGTTGAGGGAGGATATGGGAGGGCCGCTCCATACGCTGGTCATACCAGGTAAGCTCCACTTCATGGAAGCCATGGCATTGATCAAGCTGGCCGGCGCGCCTGCCGAGCTGGCCGAGAAGGAGTGATCACGGCTTGACCGGTCCGAAGCCTAAAAGCACGACCGTCTTCAGCTTGCCGGCCAATGCCTTGTCCTCTCGCGAGGTGTAGCGCACCCTCGCATTAGGGACGCGGAACGCCACGTCCTTGGCGATCTTGTCCACCATGCCGCCGTCTATCTCGTCCGCCGAGACGATCACCAATGCGGCCCTCACATTCGCGAGCTCGAAATCGAACCAAGGCGAGGTGAATGCTTCGGACACCGCCTTCAGCTCCCGGTCCATTCCGCCGCTCACGCCGATGCCGCAACGCACGTGCTTGCAGGACGAGAAATCGGAACGCACCTGCACCAGATCCTCGACGGTAAGCGTCGAAGCGAGCTCGATGACCGGCGCCATCATGATCATGTCCATGGCCGTGAACGCCTTCCTCAGCGGCAGGTTCGGCGCTATCTTCAGCAAGGAGTCGTTCTGGTAGGAGATCACCATATCGGAATGCTCCATCACCCGCTCCATCGAGGTGCTGGCGAAATGGCGCCTCTCCCCGCCTTCCACGCTGAACGGCATCGCCGCCGATACGACCACCAGCTTGCAATGCTTGCGCGCGATGTTCGCTAAGGCGGGGGTCACGCTGCTCCCCGTTTCTCCTCCGAGCCCGGTGAAAAGGAACATCAGGTCCGCCTCGCCGATGGCGCTGAACAGTCCGCTCTTCAGCGTTCCACCGATCGTGGTGAACATCTGGGGCGAGGTGGTCTTGAAAAGCTTGATGTGGTCCTTGGTGAGCACGCATTTCCTTTCGACGCGCACTGGACCGCCCGCTTCCTCGCTCCTGCATACCGCGATCGCTTCGTAGTCCGAATCCGATATGATATTGCAGCCTGCGCCCCCGACACCGACCACCTTGACCCTCGGTCTGGTCTTCGTTTCGGCGCCTCCGAGGCGAATTATATCTGGACTCATCGGTTCATGGTTATGGGCAATTGGCTGGAATATATTTTCGGTCGCATTCATGCTAGGAAAAGCTATTTGCCCCTTCAGAAATAAGATGATTCGTGACCTATCCCCGTCAATTGCTCAACGCCCTCCGTTGGAAGCCAGGGGAGGAACTCTCCGAAGCATGGATCACCTACGTTCACCGGGGAGCGCCCGGGGATGAGATGACCGTTCCCGGGAGCGACGTGGTTGAGCTGGAGCGCTCCTTCTTCGTCACCAAGGAAGCGAAGATACCTTACCATCGGATCAAGCTCATCTGTTATAGGGGGAAAATCCTATTCGATCTGCAAAAAGCCAGCTCGGAAGATACGAAATCGCCAGAGAATAAGAGCAAAGGAAAGGGTTTCTAACGCGGTTCGTTGCAGTTGGGGCAGGTCCGCATGAAGGCGGGGTACTGAACACCGCACTTCTTGCACTTCACCATCTCCGCCTTGTGAGGTTCGGGTTGAGTTGCGTGCGGCATCGGTTGAGCCTCGCTTGGCTGCGGCGGCACGGGTGCGACCGGCGCTGCCTGCGGAGCCGTGTATTGTTGAGGCTGAGCCTGCGTCTGACCGACCTGATACTGGCCGGATGGGTATGGCTGGTAGTTCGGCTGGAAGACGTCCTTTATCCGCAGGTAGGCGATCAAGAGCATCACCCCTCCGATAACGCCGAAGATCAACCCGATTACCATCCAGATCACCAATTTGTCGGTGGCTTCCCTGAACTTCCCTAGGTCGACTGCGTCGAAGAAGGTGCTCTTCATCAGATAGACCAACAGCAAATTCACGATGCCACTTGCGAGAAAGTAACCGCCCATGGCAAAACTGCTAAAAACTACCTGAACCACTCCGCTTATCAGAAATGCTACACCGATTAGAAGCATCAGCCATTGCGCCCAATAGGCGATCCTGCGTGCCTCGGCGACCGGTGCGGGCAGCCAAGGAGGCGCCACACCTTTAGCTAGAAAAGGCAAATTCATCGAATCTAATTCTTGCTCCATTGATCCCATCCTCCGAACGAGCGGCATCTTACCGCTGATGATTGAATCGTATTCCCGGTATATAACCGCTGTGCAAGCCAGAATTACCTGGCTCGGCGAATTAGCATTGCGTAAGAAGCAACGATGACGGAGCAGCGCTCGTTTCCAGCTCGGCTGCACTATTGCATCCAGCTGATAAAAAATTAGACAATTAATCCGATATCTACTTATATCAAATGCGGTCTACAAACCCCAAACGAAGTGACTAGATGAAGTATCACGATTTCAAACATATATACGATCGATTAAAAACGCCTTCAGACGTCAAGACACTGGCCAAGGAGCTACACCTTGATGAGGAGCTTCTGGTAGTCATTTACACGCAGAAGACGGTCCGCGAGACCACCAAGAAGTTCTATCGGGTGCAGCGCCACGCGGAGAGCATCTTTAAGGAGTGGAAGGGCGGGAGGAGCATGCTCTCCATTTCGGAGAAATATGAGTTCCCTCCCATCCTCACCGGCCTGATGATCTTCCAAGCCAACGGTTGCTCGAAGAAGCAGTTCTGGAATTACGTCCGCAACCCAGAGATCATTTCTGACTTGAGGGTCCGGAAGGACATCGTCGACATCACGCGAGAGGATTGCATCTATTCCCCATGGGCGAACGAGGTGCAGTACAAGCGAGGGCTTTGGGGCGAAAGCCAACTGGAGACCTGGCTCAAGTCCAAATCGCTGACTTACCGTACCGAAAAGGATTTGCGCGGGGAGTTCCCCAAGACCCCCGACTGCCTGCTTGACGAGCCTATCCGCGTCAACGGTTGGGAGATAAATTGGATCGAGTCCAAGGCATCCTTCGGTGACAAGATTGAGATAAACAAGAACGTCAAACGGCAACTGGAGCCGTACACCGAGCTCTTCGGCGAAGGGCTGGTTGTCTATTGGTTCGGCTTCGTCGATGAGGCGGAGAACCCCGCGGGGATCTATATCACAGACTCGTCGCTGATGCACATGGACTGCACGGTGCTGAAGGCCGATTGCAAGAAACCGCTATCCTCGACTCAATGATTATAGACATTAACAGCGATTGGTTTTCATGCGAGAGGAGACCATCTCCGCCAGCGACCTTGAGCGCTTCGGCTATTGCCCGCTCAGTTGGTGGCTCAGCATGCAGTCAGATATTACTTCTGACGCATTGGAGGAAGGAGAGAAGCAGCATGAGCTGGTCTCCAACAATCTCAGCAACATCCTCATCGAAGAGAAGAAGGCGCAGTCCTGGGAGCGATGGATCCTAATATTCTCGGCGGTAGCCACCGTCCTCGGCTTGGTGGGGTTGAGCTTCATAGGATTCGTGGACGCCACGGTGGTGAGCGCCATCCTGGCGGTATTGGCGATCATCTGGATCGTCGCCGCGATATTCCTGCTCTTCCGCTCCGCATCGGTCAAGGCTAAGAAGAAGAGCGCGAGCAACGAGCAGATCATCGTCGGGTTCGCCATCGTCGCCATGATAATCGCGCTCAACGCGGTCACGGTGCTGCAGTTCAATCCCGAGATCGCATTGCTGATGGAATTGGGGGCGTTGGTGATTCTTATTGTCGCATCGTTCGCCATGTACCGTTCCTTGTCATCGAGCCTCAGGGCGAAGAGGAAGCGCGAGGAAGGCGCGATCGAGGGCGACATCCGCTACGTCGGAATGGAGACCTCCCGTCTCCTGAAATCAGAGCGGTACGGTTTGACCGGCCGACCGGACTACATCCTGGAGCGCAACGGCGAGATCATCCCCGTCGAGGTCAAGAGCGGGCGCAAACCGAAAGGGCCGCTGTTCTCACACGTTTTGCAGGTAGCTGCCTATTGTTTGCTGCTCGAGGAGGAGGGCAACAAGGTGAGCCATGGCATCCTGCGCTACGGCGACATGGAGCATGAGGTCGAGTTCGATGCCGAGCTCCGCTCCATCCTATTGGGCAAGGTGAAGGAGATACGCCGGCTGAGGAGCAGCGGGGACGTGCACCGCAATCATCATCGTCCAGGGAAATGCCATTCCTGTTCTAGACGGGAGATGTGCCCGGAACGATTAGAATGATCAGTCCACTGTGACGCTCTTCGCCAAATTCTTTGGCTTATCGATAGAGCATCCCTTCTTCTTTGCCGTGTAGTAAGCGAGCAACTGCAATAGCACGGAAATGGGGATGGGGGAATAGATGGCCGGGACGTCCGGGACGTAGAGCACCTTGTGCGCCACCTGGTCCAGGTCGGTGTCGCTCTCGCAACCGATGGCCAGCACCAGCCCCTCCCTTGCCTGCACCTCGGAGATGTTGGAAAGCATCTTCTCGTAGGTCTGATCACGAACCACCGTGGCAACGATGGGCGTCGAGGCGTCGATCAATGCCAGCGGGCCATGCTTCATCTCCCCGGCGGCGTAGCCTTCCGCATGGATGTACGATATCTCCTTCAGCTTTAGGGCGCCCTCCAGCATGACCGGGTAGTTGATGTTCCGCCCCAAGAAGAAGACGTCACGGGCGCCGACGAGCATCTCCGTGGCCTCCTCCACCTGGCTGGCATTGTCCAATACCCGGCGGACCACCTGGGGCAGGGACATCATCTCGTTGCGCATCGTCCGCAAGGAGTCACGGCTCATGCTCTTCCGGGCATAGCCGAGGCGCATCGCTATCAGGTAGAGCGCGATCATCTGGGCGATGAACGTCTTGGTGGCGGCGACGCCGATCTCCGGGCCAGCCCGGGTGTAGAACACCTCGTCCACCTCCCGGGTGATGGTGCTACCCACCACATTGGTTATCGCCAAGGTGCGGCAACCGCGGCGCTTCGCCTCCCTGGCAGCAGCCAAGGTATCGGCGGTCTCGCCGCTCTGGGTGATCAGTATGACCAAGGGGCACTCCTTGGCCTTCTCGCCGTAACGATACTCCGAGGCCAGTTCCGCCGAGACCGGTATCTTGGCCATCCTCTCGACGACATATCTTCCGACCATGGCCGCGTGATAGGAGGTGCCGCAAGCCACGATCTTCACCGAGCTGAAATCGACGTCCGCAAGGAAGGAGCCGTCCTCCACCCCGTCCAGGTTGCCCAATAGGGTGTTGTGGATTGCCGAGGGTACCTCGAATATCTCCTTGAGCATGAAATGCTCGAACCCTCCTTTCTGCGCATCCTCCGCCGACCAACTTATGATCTCGGGCTTGCGCTTGACCACGTTGCCGTTCGAATCGTAGATGATGACCTTGGAAGGAGAGAGGTCGACCACCTCCTCGTCCATCACGTATAGCACCTTGTTAGTGTAATCCAGAAGCGCGGTCACGTCAGAGGCGATGAAGTTCTCCCCCACACCGAGACCGATCACCAAAGGGTTCTCCCGCCTCGCCGCATAGATGTGATCGGAGCCTTTCTGCACCAGCACCAGCGCGTAGGTCCCCTTCACCTCCTTGAGCGCTTGGTTCAATGCCTCGAGAGCGTCGCCAGCATAGTAGCGCTCGATCAGATGTACCAGTATCTCTGTATCCGTATCAGAGGTGAACGTATGTCCCTCGGCGATTAACTGCCCCTTCAATTCCTTGTAGTTCTCGATAATGCCATTGTGCACCAACGCCAGATTCCCAGCGCAGTCGATGAAGGGATGGGCGTTCTCTTTCGACGGTCTTCCGCAAGTGGCCCAACGGGTGTGGGCGATCCCGACGCCGCCGGTAAATTTGGGCAGGGTCGACTCCATGGACGCGATCTCGCCCTTGTCCTTATGCATCTGGATGCTCGGTCCGACGATCGCCACACCTGCGGAATCGTAACCTCGATATTCCAGTTTCTTCAAGGAATCAAGCAGCACCTCGACGGCCTGCCTCGGCCCGGTATAGCCAACGATGCCGCACATCAGACCACGATGCTCCTGTTGTCCAATGTCCCAGAGACCCTTGCCTGGCTGGATATCTTGCATCCCGCCCCGACGATGCATCCTGGCTCGATGACCACGCCTGCCCCCATCATGGTACTTTCCCCGACCAATGCGCCGATCATCTTGATGTTGAAGAACTCCTGGTCGACCCGCGATACGGCGTCTGCAGCCGGGCATTGCAGCCCCGGTCCGCTGGTCACCCCTTCATCGAGCACGCAATGAGAAAGATGAGAATGCGAAGATAGGCTGACGCTGTTCCCAATCAAGCTCTCCTCGATATACGAATATGGGCCGATCGAGACCCCGTCACCTATGCTGGTTGAGGGCATGATGGTCACATACGGGCCGATGTCGCATCCCTCCCCGATCATAACTGGGCCTTCGATGTAGCAGCCCGAACGGATCTTGCTGCCTGTTCCGATCGTCACGTCTCCTTTGAGGACCGCGCCTTTCTCAACGCTTCCAACTAGCTGCTGGCCCTGGAAATCCATCGCCGCTCCGTTCAGGCGGATCAGGTCCCAAGGATAGACCGCATCCATCCACCTACCTGATGTCCGCACTGCCAGCAACGGCACCTTCTGCAGATTCCGCTGAAGGATATCCGTCATGGTGCTCTCGCCTTGTGCGATGCCCTCGTCAAGCATCTTGAATATCTTTGGAGTGAAACGATACATTCCCGTCGAGATGATGTTGCTTATCTTACTGCTTGGCTTCTCAACGATGCTGATCACTTGGTCGCCTTCCGTCCTCACCACGCCATACTTCGATGGCATCTCTGACGAAGTGACGACGACCGCGTTGCCACCAGTGTGCTTGAGAAGGTCCTGAACGGTCTGGACGTCGATAAGGTTGTCCCCCGCGATCATCAGGAAGTCACCTTCGACCGCCGCTTTGGCGACGTGCAAGGCGTGCGCCGTCCCCAGCTGTCTGTCTTGGACGACATACTGGATGTTCGCCCCGATGGACTTGCCATCGCCGAAATGGGACATGATGCGCTCTTTCTTGTAACCGACCACGAGGACCACGTCCTTGATCCCTGCCTTGACCAGCCCCCCGAGCACGTGCTGCAGGATGGGGCGATTCGCCACCGGAATCATCACCTTAGGTCGGGAATTGGTGAAAGGACGCAAGCGCGTTCCCTCACCTGCTGCCAGTACGACCGCCTTCAAACAATGGCCTCCGGGCAGAGATTCCTGTTCTTCATAATTAAACGTTGGTTGCTATTCCTCGTTGACGACCAGCACTGAATTCTGGGCTTCGAACAGGGAATCATTCTTGCGAACCACCCCCAAAGGTTTTAAATGGCCCTCTGGGATGATTCGGACGGGAAGATAATAAGGGAGACTCCAGATGATCCAGGATACCGGAATGCGCATTCCTCAAGAGATCTATAGGTTCTTTTCCAATCCAGGAGGGCATTCGCTCATTCTTCGAGGGAACGCCGGGGCTGGCAAGACCACGTTTGCTCTGCAAACTATCGAAGACCTGGCTGCCATCGAGAAAAGTTACTATTTCCCCACCCGGGTTTCTGATGAGTCCCTGTTCCTGCAATTCCCCTGGCTCAAGGAGAAGATGGACCTGTTCCTGCAGGCGAACGACGACAAGAAGGGGGTGCCAGTAAAGAAATGGCAACCCCGAGAAGGCTTGTGCAAGCTGAAAGGGCTGACACCAAGCAAGCCCAGCAACGGGAAGAACCAGATGTCTGTCAGCATCGGAAAGGATGTTGGCGAAATCGAAGCCCTCTA
>Ga0315286_10007318_pt1 | contig 10793 bp, 6 predicted proteins | sample YL17G10_0_MG_FD_205038 | JGI IMG/M metagenome (GOLD analysis project Ga0315286, IMG submission 205038) | Sediment microbial communities from Yellowstone Lake, YNP, Wyoming, USA - YL17G10_0 | ecosystem: Environmental > Aquatic > Freshwater > Lake > Sediment | place: USA: Wyoming | collected...
GCACGGCATGTTCTACGAGCTGCCGGCGTTCTCCTATGGCGGCCACATTTGGGGCATTCGGCCCATCTGCTCGCACCTGCGGGTCGTGCCGGACTTTTGCTACTGGCGGGGCCTGTTCGTCATGGCCTCGGACCAGATCGACCACGACCAGGGCCAGCCGCAATCGGGCCTGTGGTTCGGGAACATCGACGATCTATGGCGGATGGGCAAGCCCGCCGGCTGGGGTGGCCCATGGTGGAACACGCCGGTCAAGGCGGGCGAGGTCTCGGACCCATTCCTGATGACCGGCTTCGACAAGAAGGTGATGCACTTCACGCACGACGCCAAGGAAGCCGTGCGGCTCGACGTGGAAGTCGACTTCCTGGGCGATGGAAGCTGGCAGTTGTACCAATCCTTCAGCTCCCCGGCCAGGTATGTCCATCACGAGTTCCCGGACGGCTTCTCCGCCCACTGGGTCCGGGTCAAGCTAAATAAGGACTGTCATGCGACGGCATACTTCATGTACAATTAGCAGCGCGTTGGGCAAGTCCTGCGACTATGCGGGAGGAGATTGCTTCGTCGCCGGCGCTCCTCGCAATGACATGACGGGGCATTGTACGTCATTGCGAGCGAAGCGCGGCAATCTACTCGCCCCCGTCATGGAACTTGCGAAACGTGCCATTAGGTGGAATGTCGATTCGAGCACGCGAATAAGGAGTTGCGATATGGCGGATAGAACTGTGAGATGGGTCGGTCCGGCGTTGGCCTTGTTCATTCTTCTGGTCCTCGGGCCGGCGGCGATGGGGCAGGACTTGGCGGCGTTCGAGAAGCGTCTGACGAAATTCACGCTGGACAACGGTTTGACGTTTATCGTCTTGGAGCGGCATGAGGTGCCGGTGGTCTCTTTCCACACCTACGCCGATGTGGGGGCGGTCGATGAGGTCAAGGGAATCACCGGCGTCGCGCACCTGTTCGAGCACATGGCGTTCAAGGGCACCAGGACCATCGGCACGAAGGACTATCCCGCCGAGGCCGCCGCGCTGGCGCGGATGGATGATCTGTTCCTGGCCATCAAGAGAGAGAAACGAAAAGGCGACCAGGCGGACCAGGAAGTCCTGAAGAAGCTCCAGGAGCAGTTCGAGCAGGCCGGCCAGGCGGCACAGAAATACATCGTCCATGATGAATACCAAGAGGCGCTCACCCGGCAGGGGGCCAGAGGTTTCAATGCATACACGAGCGAGGACGCCACGCAGTACATCGTCAGTCTGCCTTCGAACAAGCTGGAGCTTTGGATGATGCTGGAGGCGGATCGGTTCGCCAATCCGGTGCTGCGCGAGTTCTACAAGGAGAAAGATGTGGTGATGGAGGAGCGGCGGATGGAAGAGAACTCGCCGACGGGGCGCCTTTACGAGGAATTCCAGGGCATCGCCTACCTGGCGCATCCGTATGGCGAGCCTGTCATCGGCCACATGAGCGACCTGCAGAGCCTCACCCGCCCCGAGGCGGAAGCTTTTTTCAAGGCGCATTACGGTCCGAGCAACCTGACGATTGCGATTGTCGGGGATGTCGATCCGGCGCACGTCAAGCGTCTGGCCGAGAAGTACTTCGTGAGCATCCCCAGCGGGCCTAAGCCGGAGCCGGTGAGGACGGTGGAGCCGCCGCAGCGCGGGGAGCGGCGGGTGACAATCGAGGACGCCGCACAACCTACGATTATGATCGGCTATCATCGGCCCAATGTGAACCATCCTGACAATGCCGCGCTGGAGGTCGTCTCCCAAATCGTTGGCGTCGGGCGAACATCCAGGCTGTACAAGGACCTGGTCAAGGACAAGAAGATCGCCGTCTCCGCGGACGCCAGGGCGGACCCCAGCAAGTATCCGAGCCTGTTCATGTTCTATGTGATGCCGGCCAAGGGCCACACGACGCAAGAGTGCGAGCAAGCCGTGCATGCCCAAATCGAGAAGCTCAAGACCGAGCCGGTCTCGCCGCAAGAGCTGGCCAAGGCGAAGACTCGCAGCCGGGCCGGCCTGATTCGGCGGCTCGACTCCAACTCGGGACTGGCCGCCAGACTGACCTTCTACGAGGTGGTCACCGGCGACTGGCGAAACCTCTTCAAGGAGCTGGACAAGATCGAGCAGGTGACCGCCGCAGACGTGCAGCGGGTGGCCCACACGTATTTCACGACGAAGAATCGTACGGTCGGCGTCATCGAAACCGCCGCCGGCGCGAGCCGATAACAGGAGTAGAGATATGAAGAATCCACTGACCATGCGAGTTGCCCTGGTTCTGACGTGCGTCGCCATTCTCGGCGGATCGGCCGTAGCCCAGGAGCGTGTGCCGGCGTACAAGCAGTTGAAGTACCCGAAGGTGCGGAACATCGAGGTTCCGGAGGTTCAGCGGCTGACCTTGCCGAACGGCGTGCAGCTCTTCCTGCTGGCGGACCACGAACTGCCTCTGATTCATGCGTCCGTCCTGATTCGAACCGGCTCGATCTATGAGCCTGCCGATAAGATCGGCTTGGCTGGCATTACGGGCGCCGTGATGCGCACGGGTGGCACGACGACCAGGACAGGCGACCAGATCGATGAGCAGTTGGAACAGATCGCCGCCTCCATCGAGACCAGGATCGGCACGAGCGCTGGCGTTGTCTCAATGTCCGTGCTGAAAGACGATGTCGATACAGGACTTTCTATTCTGGCGGATGTGCTGATGAATCCGGCGTTTCGCCAGGATAAGATCGACCTGGCCAAAATCTCCGCTCGCACCGGGATCGCTCGGCGGAATGATGAGCCCGCCAGCATCGCGGGACGGGAGTACGCCAAGCTGATCTACGGCTCGGACAGTGTCTACGCCCGGCACACGGAGTACGCCACGATCGACAACATCACGCGGGACGACCTCGTGGCCTTCCATCGCAAGTACTTCCATCCGAATAGCACGATGCTGGCCGTGTGGGGCGACTTCGATACGCCGCAGATGATCGCGAAGATCAAAGCGGCCTTCCAGGATTGGCCGAAGGCTGACGTCGAGCTGCCGCCTGTCCCGCAGGTGCAGTACGAATTCCGCGCGACGGTGAGCGCCGTCCGCAAGGACGATATGAACCAGGGCGTCATCCGCCTGGGTCATATCGGCGGGCTGATGAGCGACCCCGATTACCACGCCCTGATGGTGATGAACGAGATCCTCGGCGGCGGTTTCACTGGCCGGTTGTTCAAGAACGTCCGCTCCCGCCAAGGACTGGCCTACTCCGTTTTTGGCGTTTACTTCGCGGATTTCGACGCACCGGGCACATTCTGGGTCGGCTGCCAGACGAAGCTGACAAGCACTGTCCACGCCATCGAAGCGATGACGGCAGAGGTGCAGCGGATGACGCAGGAAGAGGTGACGGATGAAGAGCTGGCTATCGCGAAGGACAGGTATCTGAACTCGTTCGTTTTCAACTTCAGCAGCAAGGGCCAGATCATCAACCGCCTGATGACCTACGCCTACTACGGCTATCCGGCCGACTTCCTGCAAAAGACGAAAGAGAACGTCGAGAAAGTGACCAAGGCCGACGTCCTGCGCGTCGCCAAGGCGCACCTGCGTCCCGACCAGATTCAAATCCTCGTCGTCGGCCGCCCGGACGACCTCGACAAACCATTGTCCACTCTCGGAGAAGTCAAGACGATCGACATCACGATCCCGGCACCGAAGCTATGACAGCCGGGCACGCCGACCCGTAGTCATTCACGAGGTTGCGTCAACGCGGCAAGGAGGGGGCGGCTCCTTGCCGGAAATGGGTGTTATTTCCGCTGTCCACATAGCTTCAAAACAGGAACCAGACTTCTGTCCGTGGGCTTCGTTACGGCATTCCCGTGACTCGGTGGCTCATCGGGGCCAATTCGCTGCCGTCGGGGAGCCGGAACGGTTTGTCGCCGAAATTGACGGTGACGATGACGCCGTTCGCGAAGCTCGTCTGCTGCACGCTTTTGTCCGCCGTGAGGAAGCGATGGTCTGTCATCTCGGAGTAGCCTACCGCCCTCGCAACGGTGCACGTGTCTTGATAGCTCTGCGCGAAGCGGTCTTTATTCTTCTCCCAGAAGTCCCGGCTGAACATGAACATGGGCGGTGTGCCGTAGAGGGTGTTGAACAAATCTCGCTTAGCCCACAGGGCCGGCAGCTTGTTGTTGTAGTCGCCCCAGTACCATTGGGCCACCACGCAATCATGGTAGACCAATTCCCATAGCGGCAGGCGATACTGGTGGCCGAGTTGGTACTTGGCGACGAGCGGGGGAACCTCGTCCCAGATTTTCTGCATTTGCCGGCCGGAGTCGGGCACGCGGTACGGTCCGAGGCTGAGCATGCCTTCGAAATAATGCACGAACGGCACAGCGGCGTCGTGGCCCGTCTCGCTGCCGGTCACAAGATGCGTGTCCTGCGACATGTAGCGCAGCAGCTCCATTTTCCAGTGCCGGCTGTCGCTGCGTGTCATCAGGTGATCGGGATCGTAGCACTCGCGCCAGGGCGCCGCGGTGGTCGTGTCGATGAACCGGCACCGGTAGGGGCTGGTTTTCAGCTCCGCGGGTACCCGCTCGGCGGCATACTTCAGGGCCTGTCTATCGCACAGGACGGCGCAGGGGTACATCTTTCCGTCTTTGCCTCTCACCTGCCAGCCCTTGCGCCAATCCCCTTTCTCGTCAAGCATGATGTCCTTCGGCCATGCGTTTTGCGTCCAATCCGAATGAACGCTGCGAAGCTGCTCTTTGACGACGTTGGGGTCCATCAAATCCTGGTAAATGTCATAACGGCTGGTCAGCACGCCACGAGTCTGATTCATCGCCTGGATCACTTCGGGGTTCTGGCGATTGCTCCAGAGGATTCTGTCGATGCCTTTCGACTGCATGTCCCGCAGCATGGCCAGAGCGTCTTTCTCCCAGTACCAGACATTGACGGCCCCGATCAGCAGGTCTACGTTCGGGTTCTCCCGGCGTTTCTCTTCGAGCGTCTTGAGCAGGCCGGTCTCCTTGGCGTACTGGCGGTACCGTTTGCACAGGGCCACGTGGCCGCCTTTGTCGAAGAACACGTACCGCAGCTTCCTGACGTACCCGAACTTTCCCATTTGCGCGTCCCACTCCGGTGCGATGCACAACTTGCCGTCGATGCGGGTGATGGAGATCGACGCATCGTCAGGAGTCTCGATGATCGCCATATACCCTCGCTGTCCGTCCGTGGCGCCCCAGAAGGGCATGCAGATGCCGTGGCCGCCGTAGGCGATGAGCTTGCGGGTCTCGACGGTGGCGTCTTCGACGGGGTACGAGATCCCCTCGTTCATGGGAACCACCAGATAGGTGCCCGGCTCGGTGACGAAGGGATTGATGCACCGCAAGGACTGCTTCAGGCCGCCTTGCGCGGATAGGGTGACCGTGACCTCGGGCTTGCTCTCATCCACTTGCAGGCTCACCTGCACCTTCAGGCCCGTGCGTGAGTCCTGCCACGTGGCGTCAATCCCGCGTCCCTTGTTGACGAGGTCGGCGATCTTGCCCTGTGCCACCGCTTTCTGTTGCCATCGCTGCCCGGTCCGCTTGTCTGACACGGACAGCGCCCCGTTGCCGGGGTCGAGGGACACCGAAATGGCGGTGTTTTCCACTGCCTGGCGGTCGCCTGCACCCCAGAGGCGGGGGGCCCAGCCCAGGCAAAGTGCGATCAGAACGGGCACCATCAAGCTCTTGATTGACCGGGGATTTTGAAGGTCCGCTCCCATGAGACTATTCCTCCTTTCACAATGACTTGAACGACTGTGCACGACGCGCGATGTCATTATAGGCACGAGCGATCCTTGAGGCAAGTGGGTGATTACCCGTGCCGGAAACCGTAAGTCCCGGAGGAGCATCGGCTTAGGGCGCAATTCAGTGCTGCCGCGAGGAAAAATCTCTGCGAATCTTGATTTGGCACGCAGGTCACGGTAGAATAGATCCGTTGGCCTGCGGCCGATTGCTGGAGGACGGATCATGCAGTTCTATCGGTTCAAGAACAGCCGGGGGTACGTGGGTACCCTTGCGCAGTCTTTTTCAACACATCAGATTTGAGCGAGGAGAAGAAATGGGTACTTGGAAGAGAGCAGTTTGGGCGTCAATGATCGCAGTTCTTTTTGTGGGGGCCGCCTATGCCAACTGGTCGGATTCCTTCGACGGCGGCAAGCTCAACCTGACGACCTGGAAGTTCCTGTCGTGGCCACAGATGACCGGCACGTACATCCAGACGGTGCAGACGACCGCCGACGGCAACAGCTATCTCGCGCTGAAAGAAACCAGCCCCTACAATATAGACGTCACCCCACCGAAACTTGGGGCCGCCTTCGGCACAGCATGGGGAAGTGACGAGAAGTTCACCGATGTCCGCATGGCGGGCACAGTGAACGTGGCGGGCGACGCTTCGCACACCACGCACGGCCTGGCCGCCCGCTCCAGCTACTTCATCAATGACGGCAAAATTGTCCCAGGCTATCCGCCTGGGGTTGTGCCGAGCTGCTACGTCATGAAGATCATCTGGGAGGACGGTCCCGCCAACCTTCAGATCGAAGTCCAGAAAGTCGTGAATCTGCAGCACATCATGAAGACCTCCATCGAGCTCTACGTCCCGGGCGTTGTCAACGCGAGAAGCTACTACGCGGCGCTGGACGTGATCGGGGCCGGGCCGGTCTATGTCCAGGGCAGCCTTTATGAGTTCAAAGCTGGTCCCTTAGTCGCCCAGACGCCGGTCATGATCGACACGAACGGCAACGATTCCTGGGAAAAGGCAGACAGCGGCGGCAGCAACAAGGTCTTCACGAGCGGCATGAGCGGGATCTTCGCCGAGAACGAAGAGGAGGTTCCGGTCGGCTTCTATACGACCTTCGACGACATCTCGTCGACCTCCGACGGTCCGCCGGCCATGCTCCCGAGCCCGGCGAATGGCGCGACGGGGATCTCCATGCATCCCATCCTGAGCTGGGTCGAGGCCGGCTACGTCACGAGCCGCCAGGTTTGGTTTGGCACGCCGGGCAACCTGGTGCTTGTGACTCCCGCGGTTACCGGCAAGACCTTTGACCCGGGCCTGCTGGAGCCCGGCAAGACTTATCAATGGAGAGTGGATGAAGTCGGCCCCAGGGGGATTGCTATCACCGGCCACACCTGGCAGTTCACGACGGGGCAGACGCTGCTCGTCGAGGACTTCGAGTCGTACGCCGGCAATGCCCAGATGACGGCCGCCTGGGTCGACAACATCCCCGGCGCCGGCTTTGACTATACGTTCGTCGATACCGGCACCGTGTACCAGGGCACCAGAGCCATGCGTCTGGAGTACCAGAACCAGTTCGATCCGTTCCTCACCGAGGCCACGCGGACGTTCGATACGCCGCAGGACTGGACGGTTGCCGGTGTCGATATGTTCTCCTTCACCTTCCGGGGCAAGAGGGACAACGTTGAGCAGCCGATGTACGTGCGAGTGGAAGATGCCGCCGGCAAGCGGGCCACCATCACTCATCCCGCGACCTATGCGGTCCAATCCGAGCCGTGGCGATCCTGGGACGTGGCACTGTCCGAGGTCAGCAAGGCCGGCGTGGACCTCAAGACCGTCAAAAAGCTGACCATCGGCGTGGGCAACGGGACGGATTCGGGCCAAGCCAAGGCTACGAATGACGTGGACGTGCTCTACGTGGACAGCATCCGCCTGGGCTTCCTGCCCAAGGCACAGTAAGGTCAGAGACAAGTCTGTCTCCCTCGGGAGGACAGACCTGAAAACAAGGAACGGCCGGTAGGCCATGTTACTCACGTCCTGCCGGCCGTTGCTTTTTGCCGTCGACACGGATGTACCGAATTTCACGGATCAAAGGCAGTGCCTGGGGACTTCGGGTGGCATCGTCAAGCGAAGCTTGGCGATGGTCTTACGCCCATGCCAAGAAGCCCTCGCCAAGACCTTCGGTCTTGACGATGCCACCCAGACAGGCAGATGGCGTGCCTGAGCCTCAGGAGCCTTCAATCTCCAGAACGACAACCGACTTGGCCGGCAGCGTCGCCGTGAAGCCGCCTTCCGTCACCTTGGCGCCGTTGAACGCGGCGGGTTCCACGAGACCGGGCTTGTCAAAGGTGTTGTGGGCCGTGATCTCACCGGCGGTGAGGACCTGGCCGCTGATCCGCTTAGCCGCGAAGCCCTGCAGTTGCGCCTTGACTTCGACGGCATTGTGCGGATCGATGTTGACGAGCGAGACATGAATCTTGCCCGATCCATCCCGTGAAGCCGAGACGTTCATGGCCGGGAGCTTGTCGCTCTCGAACGCATACTCCGGGCCGGTCAGCTCGGTCGGCAGGAGCGTCGCATCGTGGTGCACCCTGTAGAGGTAGTACACGTAGTAGGTCGGTGTCAGCAGCATCTTGGCACCATCCGTCAGAATCATGGCCTGCAGGACGTTGACGGTCTGGGCGATATTGCTCATCTTCACGCGGGCGCAGTGATTGTTGAAGACATTGAGCGACAGACCCGCCACCATCGCGTCGCGAAGGGAGTTCTGCTGATAGAGGAATCCCCGGTTTGTACCAGGCTCCACATTGTGCCAGGCGCCCCACTCGTCGAAGATGATGGCGACGCGCTTCTGGGGATCGTACTTGTCCATGATCTTCTCGTGCCCGTTGAGGAGTTCCTCGATGCGCAGGGCGCTCCGGAGGTTCGAGGACCAGTCGATCTCGGTGAACTGCGTGGCGGAGCGGCTCTTGCGGCCGGTGCCGCAGTAGTAGTGCGGGGCCAAGCCCTGCATCTGTCGTCCGGCATCGCGCATGAGGACTTCGGTCCACGCGTAGTTGGCGCCGTTCGGGCCGCAGGCGATCTTGAAAATGCGATTCTCGCCGAAGTTGCGCACGTAGGTCTGGTAGCGCCGGTACTGGTCGGCATAGTACTCGGGCCGCATGTTGCCGCCGCAGCCCCAGTTCTCGTTGCCGACCCCGAAGTACTTGAGCTTCCACGGCTGCTCGCGGCCGTTCTTGCGGCGCAGGTCGGCCATGGGGCTTTTGCCGTCGAAGGTGATGTACTCGACCCAGTCCTGCATCTCCTCGACGGTGCCGCTGCCAAGGTTGCCGCAGATGTACGGTTCGCAGCCCAACTGCTCGCAGAGGTCGAGAAATTCATGCGTGCCGAAGTGGTTGTTCTCGGTCACGCCGCCCCAGTGGGTGTTGATCATGGTAGGGCGGTTCTCACGCGGGCCGATGCCGTCTTTCCAATGATACTCGTCGGCGAAGCAGCCGCCCGGCCAGCGGAGCACCGGGATCTTGATCTCCCGCAACGCCTGCACGACGTCGTTGCGGATGCCCCGCGTGTTGGGGATGGGACTCTCCGGGCCGACCCAATAGCCGCCGTAGATGCAGGTGCCCAGGTGCTCGGAGAAATGGCCGTAGATATTGCGGTTGATCGTCTCTTTGCCTTGGTCGGCTTTGATCGTGAGTTGTGCCGTCTTGCCCTCGGCTGCGACCAAGCTCGCCGAAAGGGCAAGAGCCGCGACAAGAACCACGGCGATGACTCGTGCCTTCATTGGTGTTGCCATGTCATTCTCCTAAACCTATTGTCATATTCCGGAAATTCTTGAGCCGATGGAACGTCAGGTAGTTGGCGTCATGCTGGCGCGGTGCGGCGGAGGCGCCCTCGCCAAAGGCGGTCCGCGAGGCCACGATCAGATCGTCGCCTTCGAAGAGCCAGTCGAGGTACTGGAATCCGTGCTTGCTCACGTCCGGGTGGTACAGGACGATGCCGCGAATCTCCCATTTCCGCAGATCGGCGGACCGCATCAGCGCGACGGCGTTCCGCACCCGTCCCGGGTCTGGGTCCCTGTGCTTGGGCAGGACCGGGTTGGAGAGCGTCCAGTACATCTTTGAGACGGGATCGAAGCGGATCGTGAACTTCTTGGCCCCGCCCGGAAAGTCGATGAATCCTGTAGCAGGGTCGAACGAAGCCTGTCTCCCATCGTCACTGATCTCGATGATGGCGGCCTTCTCACCCGCCGGGCGATAGTCCACACGCAGGATATCGACGATCCGCCCTTGCGGCGTGACCACTGCGTTGCCTTCCAGCCAGCCCCGGAACTCGCCGCCGAGCCACTGGGCGTCCCGGCCGAGATGATTGCTCGAAACCCAGTTGTCCGCCTTGAGCAGGTCGCTGTCCACCGGCGCGGACATCATGAACGCACGGAAATGGCCGCCCCAGCCGCCCGGACCCATCGCATCCTCCATCGCCCGCCAGATGCGCCCGTTGTGGACAACGACGGGAACCGGCGCACAGTGATACTTCGCATCATCCAGAAGCAGACCCGAACTCTTATCCTTGGGCACGGTCCAGGTGGCTCCCTCGTCGCTGGAGCGGCTGATCACTGCAAAGCCGTGGTTCTTGCTGGTCCCGATCAGGTACGCGTTGCCTCCGTGGACGAAGATGCTGGCCCAGTACATGCCCTTGACCGTGGCGACCCGCGTCCATGTCTGTCCCCGATCCACCGAACGGAAAACGGGGCTCACGGCGATCGTATTCTCCGTGGACTTCGGCCCGAACTCATCGTGTTTGGCCAGATAATGCCCATTAGGCAGCACGGCGATGCCCGGCGAGCCGACATAGATTTGCGTGTCGGAGGGGATGTAGTTGATGACGACGCCGGGCGGCTGCTCGGTGGCGCCGCCGCCCCCGGCGGTGATCGTAGCCGCCAGCAGACTGACGATGGCGGAAAGACACAGACAACTCCGTCGCGACATCTCACGGCCCTCGGATAAGAGAGTGGCAAGTGTGAAGATTGAAGTTTGAAGTGTCAAGTTTCAAGGGGGCAGTTC
>Ga0315286_10007321_pt1 | contig 10792 bp, 8 predicted proteins | sample YL17G10_0_MG_FD_205038 | JGI IMG/M metagenome (GOLD analysis project Ga0315286, IMG submission 205038) | Sediment microbial communities from Yellowstone Lake, YNP, Wyoming, USA - YL17G10_0 | ecosystem: Environmental > Aquatic > Freshwater > Lake > Sediment | place: USA: Wyoming | collected...
TTCTTCAGCCGGACGATCGGCCTTTCCGAGGACGGCCGGGAGATCCCCGTGCTGGCCGGCGTCAAGGCCACGGGCAAGGCCGGCCCCTACGACATCGGCCTGATGAACATCCTGACCGACGGCATCTCCTACACCGAGGACGAGGAGCTCGTCGAAATCGAGCGGACGAATTCCTCCGTTTTCCGCCTCAAGCGCGACATCTTTGAGAAGTCGACGGTCGGGATCATGGCGCTCAGCAAGGACTCCCTCTCGAGCGGCGATTACAATCGGGCGGCGGGCCTCGATTTCAACCTCGCCCTCGGCAGCCACGTCCAGGGCACCGGCTTCCTGGCCAAGACCTTCTCGCCGGGCCTCAGCGGCGCCGACCTGGCCGGCCACCTGGGCTTCATCTACCAAAGCGACTTTTTTTCGAACGACATCTCCTACACGGATATCGGAGAGAACTTCAACGCCGAGATGGGCTTTATCCCGAGGACGGACATCCGCAAGCTCCGCTGGAACGTCGGCGTGTCGCCCCGGCCGAAATTCCTGGGCCTCCGCCAGAGCTTCATCTTCAACTGGCTGACGTCCATCGACAACCACGCCGGGCGACTTGAGTCGCGGACCAACATGACCGGGATCTTCAACCTCTTCCAGAACGGCACGACGGTCTTCTTCGGGGTCATGCAGAACTACGAATTCCTCGAAGAGGGCTTCGAGATCGAGGACGGCGTCGAGATCCCGGCCGGCGCCCACCGCTTCAACTCGTTCATGCTTTTCGTCGAGTCGGACCAGAGCCGGGCCCTGTCGTTCCGGACGGAAATCAACGCCGGGAGCTTCTATAGCGGGACGCTTTTCAGCCTCCAGCCCCAGGCCCGCGTCAAGCTCTCCCGCCACTTCAACGCCGAGCTCGTCCTTTCGCGGAACAGCTTCAACATCCCTGTTCCCGGCGGGCAGTTCGTCACGTCGATCGCCGGCGGCCGGCTCATCTACTCGTTCAGCCCGAACCTCTACGCCAAGGCCTACGTCCAGTGGAACGACAGCGAGAAGCGCTTCCGGACCAACTTTCTCGTCCGCTGGATCTACAAGCCCGGCGCTAACGTCTATGTCATCTACAACGAGACCCGCGAGCTCGGCCCGGCCGGCTTCCTCCAGGACCGGGCGGTCATGGTCAAGGCCAGCTTCCTCTTCAATTTTTAGGGCCGGTTTGACCGCGTCCCCCCATTGGTTTACACTTGGGCCATCATCGGGATGGAGGTCCGTCGACATGACTCGCAACCGCATCAACCTTTGGCGATTCGCTGTTTGTCTTGGTTTCCTGGCCGCCGTTTCCGTCCTTTTCGGGCAAAGGACCGGCTTCAGCCGCGAGGAATTCGCCCGGCGCCGGGCCGCGCTGATGGACCAGGTCAAGGACGGCGCGGTCGTTCTCTTCGGCGACGGGGCCGCGCCCGCGGGCTCCCACTTCCGGCAGGACAACGACTTCTTCTATTTCGCCGGAAACGAGGACCTGGGCGCCATCCTCGTCCTCGTCCCGTCGACGCGCGCAGCCTGCCTCTTTCTGCCCCAGCAGACGGCCCGCGAAGAGATGGTCGACGGACCCAACCTTCTCAAGGACCCGGAGGGCAAGACGAAATTCGGCTTCACCGATATCTTCCCCTCGAGCTATCTCGACGAGTTCCTGGCCCGGAACCTGTCCCGGTTCGGGGGGCGGTTTCACGTCAGGCTCTCGCCGCGGGACAGCCTCGACGACGCCCGCTCCGAAACCGCCCTCATGGACGCTCGGAGGTCACGGAGTCACTACAACGACCAGCTTTCCGTCGATAACTACCGGATCGTGAAGCTCAAAGAGCGCTACCCGCAGATGGAACTCCGGGACGTCGCGCCCTTGATAGACGCGATGCGGGCGGTCAAGACGCCGGAGGAGATCGCCGTCATGCGGCGGAACGGCAAGATCTCGGCCGAGGCCGTCAAGCAGGCCATTCTGGCCACGCGTCCCGGCGTCTTCGAATACGAGGTCGAGGCCGCGGCCATGTTCACCGTCCTGAAGAACGGGGCCAAGGGGGCCGCCTACGCGCCCATCGTCGGCTCGGGCCCCAACTCCTGCATCTGGCACTACGACAAGAACTCTAGGCGCGTCGAGGCGGGGGACGTTGTCCTCATGGACTTCGGGGCCGACCTCGACCACCTGGCCATGGACATCACCCGGACCTGGCCCGCCTCGGGACAGTTCACGGAAGAACAGAAAGAGGTCTACCGGGCCGTCCTCGAGGTCCAAAAGGCCTGCATCGAGGCCTACAAACCCGGAGCGACGCCAAAGGACGTCAGCGACCATGTGGCCAAGGTCATGAAGGCCAAGGGGATCGATCCCCGCGGGCTCGAGGGCGGTTTCGGGCACGGCGTCGGCCTCTGCGTCCATGACGTCCCGCTCGGCGGCGTGCTCAAAGAAGGGATGGTCTTCGCCATCGAGCCGGCCCTCTATTACCCGGAGAAAAACTTCGGGGTCCGCATCGAGGACACCGTGCTCATCACCCGGTCGGGCTGCGAAATCCTGACCGCGGACGTGCCCAAAGAGATCGGAGAGATCGAAAAACTCATGGCCGGGCGCGGCAAGTAGAAGCGGTCGATCCCCATGGATCCTGATGACATTCTGAGCCGGGTCGAGAAAGGCCTCTGGGCCCCGCTCCCCGGCATCGCGGCCCAACTGTGCATGGTCCCGGAGCCGCGGCCCGGGCATAAAGCCTACTTCGAGGTCGAGGACACCTCGCTCAAGGCCGGGGTCCTCATCCTTCTCTACAAGAAGGACGACCGTCTCTGGATGCTCCTGACCCGGCGCACGGAGCGCGTCCTCCACCACCGCGGCCAGATCTCTCTCCCGGGCGGCGAGCAGCATCCCGGCGAATCTCTCGAGGCCACGGCCCTCCGGGAGACCGCAGAGGAGCTCGGGCCGGACCTCGCGTCGGTCCGTGTCCTGGGCCGGCTGACCCCCCTCTACATCCCGCCGAGCAACTACTGCATCTATCCCACGGTGGCCTTCGTCCCGGGCCCGCTCGAATTCCATCTCCAGCCCGATGAGGTAGCCGAGGTCATCGAGATCCCGGTCGACCATCTGGCCAACCCCGCGAACACGCGTCGGGAAACATGGGCTCTTGGCGGCCGGGATGTCGAAGTCCCGTTATACGAGTTCGAGGGCCACAAAATCTGGGGTGCCACAGCCATGGTCCTGGCCGAGTTCCTGGCCCTGCTCGCTCGCCCGGAATAGGAAAAATCCGGGACATGACCCTTTTCTCTTGAAAAGGGATCGTGTCCCGCGGATTTTTCATATACAATACCTCCGTAATCGAATCGAGGTCGGGACATGACGAATAGAAAACGAATCCTGAGCGGCATCCAGCCCAGCGGTACGATCCACATCGGCAACTATTTCGGGGCCATCGAGAACTGGGTCCGTCTGACCCGAGAGTATGACTGCTTCTTCACCATCGTCGACCTCCACGCCATCACCGTCGCCTACGAGCCGGCCCTCCTGCAGAAACGCGTCTGGGAGGCTGCCCTCGACAACATGGCCGCCGGCCTCGACCCGGAGCGCTGTACGATCTTCGTCCAGAGCCACGTCCCCGAGCACACCGAGCTCTGCTGGCTCCTCAACTGCGTCACGCCGATGGGCGAGCTCGGCCGGATGACCCAGTTCAAGGAAAAATCGGAGCGGGAGAGGGAAAACGTCACGGCCGGGCTTCTCAACTACCCGATCCTCCAGGCGGCCGACATCCTCATCTACAAGGCCGCCGCCGTGCCCGTCGGCGAGGACCAGGCCCAGCACATCGAGTTCACGCGCGAAGTCGCCCGCCGCTTCAACGGCCGCTTCGGCGAATACTTTCCCGAGCCGGCGACCCTGATCGGCAGGGGAGCCCGGGTCATGGGGCTCGACGGCGCGTCGAAAATGAGCAAATCCCTGGGGAACCACATCGGCGTCGTTGAGGCCGCGGACGCCATTTGGGAAAAACTCCGGCCGGCCAAGACCGACGAGGCCCGCAAGCGCCGCAGCGACCCCGGGACGCCCGACCTCTGTAACATGTTCAGCTACCACAAGCTGGTGACGCCCGAGGAGGAAATCAAAGAGCTCGTCGAAGGCTGTACGGGAGCGACGATCGGCTGCATTGACTGCAAGAAAGTCCTCTTCAGGAACCTGATGAAGGTCTTGGACCCGATCCGGGAGCGGCGACTGGTGCTCGAACGGAACCCGGAGGGCGTCCGGGAGGCCCTCCGGGAAGGAGCGCGGAAGGCCCGGACGGCGGCCCGCGAGACGCTCGAGGGGGCCAAGAAGCTCATGGGGCTTCTGAGTTAAAGAGGCAACTCTTTCGGGGGGTATTTCGTCTCCTAGTATGAAGGCCGAATTTCAAGGAGGTTTCTATGACAAAAACAAAGATACTGATCATTTTGTCTGTCTTCGTGCTTCTCCTGGCCGGTTCCGCAGCGGCCCTGGCCGACTATCGCGAAGACTTTTCGAAGACCCTGCCCCTCAAGGCGGGGGAACGGTTCTCCCTCGAGAACGTCAACGGCGGTGTCGCCGTGTCCACCTGGAAAGAAGACAAGGTCGAGATCAAGGCCGTCAAGGTCGCCCGCAACGATGAGAAGGACCTCAAGGACGTCGAGATCCGGGTCGAACAATCGGCGGGGCATGTTTCGGTCAAGGCCATCTGGCCGAAATTCCGCCTCCATTTCAACGTCAACGTCGACTTCGAGATCAAGGTCCCCGAGGGCGTCATCCTCGACGAATTGGAGACGGTCAACGGTGGAATCGAGGTCACGGGGCGCTACGGCCGGGCCGTGGCGGGGACGACTAACGGTTCGGTCACCGTGGAGGACGCGTCGGGCGAACTCAAGGCGTCCACGACGAACGGCGGCATACAGGTTAGCCGCTTCGAAGGGAAGCTCCAGGCGGAGACGACCAACGGCAACATCCGTCTCGAGGGGTTGACGTTCAAGGACGCGATCGTGGCCGAGACGACCAACGGCTCCATCACGCTCGCCATCGCCTCGCCGGAGGCCCTAAACGCGGACCTTCTGGCCCGGACGACCAATGGGCACATCACCGTGGATTTCCCGGTGACCCTGAAAAACCTGACTCCGTCGAAACACCGCGTGGAAGCCAAGATCGGCCAGGGCGGCCCCGAGATCTCTCTCGAGACGACCAACGGCTCGATCAAGATCACGAAGTAAGCCGACAGGACGTATCGTAAGGACGCTCGTACGGGGGACCGGTGTTCCGGCCCCCGTTTTCTTTTTCCCGCCGCATTACATAATATAAGGGTTACGAATCATGGATACACGCGCCGAGTCGCCTTTCACACGCAAGGTCAAGGAGGTCATCCGGGCCATCCCCCGCGGCCGGGTCGCGACCTACGGCCAGGTCGCCGCCCTGGCCGGGCGTGAGCGGGCTGCCAGGGGAGTCGCCTGGATCCTCCATTCCTCATCGGCCGCGGCGGGGCTTCCCTGGCATCGTGTGATCAACGGTCGGGGCGGGATCTCCCTCGGGTGCGGCCGCGGTTTCGAGGAGCAGAAAAAAAGGCTTATCGCCGAAGGCGTCGCGGTCGGCCGCGGCGGACGGGTCGACCTGAAGTGTTTCCTCTGGGAGCCGAAGGCCGGCGCCGCCGGACGGTCACCCGCCGCCCGGAAGTTCCTGCGGGAACTGACGAAACGCCATTAGGGAAAGGATCGTGCCTCGCGGAATGGCTCCCGGGCCCGAGAACCACCGAGGCCACGGTCAGTGACAGCTCGGACGGGGGCCCAGAGAACAGGTCAACAGGGAAGCTGACCGTCCCCTGATCCGGCGCGAAAGGACTCCCCCCGGCTTGAAATCCGGCGGCATCCAGTCGATGACGGTCCCCCCGCTGTTGAAAAAATAGGGGCTCACGAGCATGTCCATGGCCGCCCCGCGAATGACGCGGAAATCTCCGACCCGAAATTGTTTCTCTTCGTGCAGGTCGTACATCATTGCGGTGAGCGCCGGGACGGGGTCGAACGGGTACAAACTATCGAGCACCCGGGCCTTCTCTCCATCAGGGATGATGTACTCTTCGATCATCTCCGGGCCTGCCGGGACGAGGCGGGTGGGATAGGACAGCTTGGGATCGGACTTCTCGCGTTTCTTGAACATACCGGACCTCCCTAGTTCGAATTTGTTCTGGATTCGATACTAAAGGACGCACCGGCCGTCCGGGATTTCTCACGGCCGCCCGAAATCGGCTGCTGTGGCCTCTACGGGCAACCCCGCGATCTGCCTCTAGTTTTGGATTCTGTCTCGGGGATCACTTCATCTCCCTGATCTTGATGTTCCGGAAGAAGATGGGGGCGCCGGCGTGCTTGCCCTGGAGACCGATCCGCCCTTTCGTGGCCAGTTCGGCGAAGGGGCGGCTCATCCAGGCCGGGATCTCGCTCCCGTCGGGATTCGTCTTGGCCGAGGTCCACCGGCCCATATCCATCTCTGTGACGCGCTCGCCGTTGAGGACGACGGTGATCTTTTGTCCGAGACAGGTGATCGTATAGCGGTTCCACTCGCCCGGCTTCTTGACGGCGCTCTTCGCCGGAGCCAGGTGTCCGAAGATGGCTCCGCAGTGCCAGGTGGCCGGCGCTTTGGCCCACTCCTCGGCGAAGTCGTCGGCGATCTGGATCTCGACGGAGTTCGGGATCCAATTCGCGGCGTCGCTCGTGTAAACGATGACGCCGCTGTTCGTGCCCGGTGCCGTCTGGAACTCGAGGTCGAGCGTGAAATTCTCGTAATCCCGGGCCGTCCAAATGGCCTGGTCCTCGGAAGCGGTGAGGACGCCGTCGGCGACGGTCCAGACTCCGGCCGGGAACTCTGCGTTGGAGAGGTCGGTCGTAAAGAGGTTCGCCCAGCCGAGCACGTCGGGGTGGGCGGGCGGCGCCGCGGGCTCCTTGGGCGGAGAACAGGCAGTCAGGACGAATAGGCCCAGGAGGAGCGCGCCGAGGGTAATTCTCGAAGTTTTCATTGGACTCCTTTCGGCTCCAGCCGCGAACGGCCTTATTCTAACAGGATTGACGCCCGCGCCGCCAGACGAATGTCATGGCCGAAGAAGAAGTGGTCTTGCCAATCGCGGCCCGTTCGTATTATGCTTCCGCCGGATGTCCGACTCTGAGGTGAAACCATGACCAAGCGTGCTCGCGTATTCGGATTGTCCCTTATAGCGGCGATCGGACTTTTTTCGTCCTGCGCCCAGAGGCCGGCCACGACCGTTCCTTCGGCCAAGCGTCCGCTAGTCCTCGGCTTCCATGTCCTCATCGAGAGCAGCAAGGCGGCCGAAGCGCTCATCGGCGAGATCCCTTCGCTCTCCCGGCAGGGCGTCAACCTGCTTATCGTCGAGGTCGACTACAACTACGAATATGTTTCGCACCCCGAGCTGAGGGGGAAGGATCCCACTTCCGCAGCGACGATCAAGAGGATCGTCGGGCTTTGCCGCACCCACGGCATCCGCCTCGTCCCCGAATTCCAGAGCCTCGGCCATCAGTCCTGGGAGGAAAAGACCTACCCGCTCCTCATCAAATATCCGCACCTCGACGAGTCGCCCGGCAAGTACGCCGGGAACAAGGGCCAGGACCCCTGGGGCACGGACTTCTACTGCCGGAGCTGGTGCCCGCTCCACCCCGATGTCCAGCCCATCATCACCGACCTCTACGACGAGCTTATCGACGTCTTCGAGGCCGACGCCCTGCACGTCGGCATGGATGAAGTATTCATCATCGGCGACACCGACTGCCCCCGCTGCGCCGGGAAGCCCACCGCAGAGCTCTTCGCCCGGGCGGTCAACGACGCCCACGACCACATCGTCAAGAAGAGGGGCAAGGAGATGATGATGTGGGCCGACCGCCTCATCGACGGCGAGGCCACGGGCTACGGTCTTTGGGAGGCCTCTAAGAACGGGACCCACCCGGCGATCGACATGATCCCCAAGGACATCATCATGTGCGATTGGCACTACGAGCGGAGCTATGAGAAGCAGGGGACGAAGCAGGCGACCTTCCCATCGGTCCGCATTTTCATCGACAAGGGCTTCCGGGTCCTGCCCACGAGCTTCCGGGACGTCAAGGTCGTCAAGATGTTCATCGACCAGTCCCTGGCCGTCCCGTCGGACAGGATGCTCGGGCACCTGTGCACGATCTGGCACGGGCTCGAGCCCGGCCAAGCGGCCCGGCTGCCCCAGCTCAAGGCCGCTTCCAAGCAGATCCGGAAGGCCTCGAGCGGGAACTGACCGGCCGCCTCGTCACTTCGAGGTGATCAGGTTCCTTCGCCGCAGCTCCTCGAGTCCCTTTTCCCACGGCCCGGCGGCGCCCCACAGGTAGTAGGAGAAATAGCGGACCGTCTTCTGGAAGATGGGCACCCACGGCTGGAACTCAGCGTAATAGTGCTGGGACTCGCCGTTCGAGGGGTGGTTCATCCACATGTGGAGGAACTCCGGTTCGCTTACGGGAAAGGCCCCGACGAACGAGACGTCCTCGACGGTGTCACGTGCGGCGTTCCAGCCTTCTTTGAGAAAGAAGACCTCGCCGAAATACTCCTCGGGCCGCATGCGGGCCTCGCGGATACCCGATTTCGCTGGTACGATAAAGACATCTTCCGTCCAATGTTTTTCCCCGAGGGCCAGGATGGGCTGAGGGCCGAGCATGTTCAGCTCGGGGTTGCGGAATTCGAGGGCGAAGCGGACCTCGAGGAGGGGCGAGTCGCCGCCGAGCGTGAACGTCTTTTCCAGGCGGTTGCCGTAATAGTCCGCGGCCATGCGGACGGAGGCGGATGTGCCGCCGTCCTTGACGACTTCGGCGTCGTAGACCTTGTGCGTCTCGATCGAGGCCTGGCCGAGGAAGTCCTCGAAGCCGCCGTAGGGATAGAAGCCCCGTTCGCGGAAAGGCCGCTTGTCCGTGCTTTCCCTCTCCGGCCAGAGCTTGAAGAGGACGTTGTCGTTCTTTTCCTTGACGATGTACTCGATGACGCGGGCCCCGATGGCGAGCAGGGTGACCCGGACCTTGTCGTTTTCGAGCCGGTACTCGTTGATCCCGTCGGCGTTGAGGTCGACCGCGGACACCGTGACCTTCCCCGCCGCCTGACCGACGCCGAGCTGGGTTTCGTTCGACGCGCCGAGCGCGGCGACCTTGACGGTGTAGGAACCGGGCTTGAGGGGCAGGCGGAATTCCATCTCCTGATGATCCCCCGCCCGGGCAATGCCGGCGCGCGAGATTTCAAACACGGGGGTCTTCAGATTCCCTTGGGCGTAAACCTTGACTTCGACCGGATAATCCGCCCTTGCCGTAAAGTTGTGAATGGAAACGGGATAGACGACTTCCGGCGCCTGCCCGTAGAGGAGCCTGTGGATGGAAACGGCGGGCGGCAGGTCGAGGACGGCGAGCGCCCTTTTCCGGCCTCCCTTCCAGCGCATTTCGACGAGGACGGGGTTGGCCTTGGCCATGGCCGCGGCGGACGGGCTGACAACAAACGAAAAAGCGCGCTCGGTACCCGGAGGGAGCGTGACTTCGGTTAGCCTGCCATCGACCGCGAGTTCCGGCGCGGGCCGGACCTCGAGCGTTCCCGTTAGTGGGGATTCGCCCAGGTTGGCCAGCCGGACGCGGAGCTCGTAACCCTCCCACGACGCTTCGAGCCGGACCCTGTCGGCGAAGAGGTTTTCCAGGTAAACCCGGTCGAGCAGGAGCATCTGCAGGGCGTTCCTGAAAAGCGCCGGACCCATCATCCGGCCCTGAGGCAGGATTCCCACCGCCCGCCGGTCCAGGATGGCCTTCCACATGTCCTGGCGGGTCAGGCGGCGTCCCTTGGCCGCGAAGAGAACCATCGAGGACGGGGCCTCGTCCTTGATGAGACCCGTCTGGATGATGAAGGGGACATCCCCGGCGTCGACCTGCTTTTTGTTGCCGTCGATGCCGACGACGCCGTCATAAGCGTACTTGTCGCACTCGGCCGCGAAGACGGGCCGGAAGATATACCCGCCGCGGTCCTTGACGAACCGTATCCATTCCTCCTCGGTGGGCATGTCCTGGATCTTCAGGCCGTCGTAGTTCCCGAGACCGTAAGCGACAGTGCCCAGGCTGTGCGTGGCCTTTCCCGTGCCGACGTCGACGGCCAGGTCGAGGCCGACCTTGCCCAGCCACCCGGCGAGCTCGCTCTGCATGAGAAAATCCATGTAGCCGCCGAACGTGAACCAGTCGTTCCCTTGGCCGAGCCCCTGGCCGATGACCTCCAAGGGATGACCGGGATGGCAAGTGACGCTGTGGAGAAGGGTCCCTGTCCCGAACCAGCCGCGGTGGAGGTCGTAATGGCCAATGACGGACCGCAGTCCGCCGAGGAGCTCCTTGAAGCGGCGGCGGCAGTCGGCGCAGTCGGCGACGACCGCCAAGAGCCGGCGTTCGCCGCTGCTGAGGGGAAACGCGAGCACGTCGTGATAATCCCGGGCGTTCCTCTGGTGACTGGCGAGGGAATCCCTCAGGACCGGCGGGCCCGGCAGCCTACCCAGAAGCCTCTTTCCGAGGGGGCTTGAGGCCTTGGACAAAACGAGGACGTCGCCGCGGTCGAGAGCCTTCTCGAGGGCCTCCGACTCCGGGTCTTCGAGCTCGGATATGGAGCCCTTCAGCCACGCTTCGAGAAAGCCCTCGGCCAGGGACAGTCCGGGGATCCCCAGTTCCTCGGCGATGTCGACCTTGTTCTGGGCGATCGACCGCTCGATGTCCGGCTGGCTCGCAAGGTAGAGATTCCCGTATTGCAGCCACTTCCAGTAGACGCTTTGCCAATAATTCGTGT
>Ga0315286_10007323_pt1 | contig 10792 bp, 10 predicted proteins | sample YL17G10_0_MG_FD_205038 | JGI IMG/M metagenome (GOLD analysis project Ga0315286, IMG submission 205038) | Sediment microbial communities from Yellowstone Lake, YNP, Wyoming, USA - YL17G10_0 | ecosystem: Environmental > Aquatic > Freshwater > Lake > Sediment | place: USA: Wyoming | collected...
TGCTCCTCTCTTGCCAGGATGCTTCACTGGTCTCCGGTCTAGTGTCGTGCCTCATAAGTCCGCAGACGAAATGCGGCTGGTGATTTCGACGTGCAGCTTCACGGCCGCGCCCCGTGAGCATGCCGAACGGCCGTGGTCGTCTCCCACCCCTGACCCCTCCCCGGGCGCGTGTGAGTGTTCCCAGGAGGGAGTCTAGCCGGGGGAGGGGTGAGGTCTTGAAGGAGGCGGGGGGCCGAAGGCCCCCCGCCTCCTTGAGATCCTGCCCCTCTCCGCCACTGACGGCTGTGTCGGCGGCCTGGTTGTCCAGTCCCGGCGGAGAGCCCCTCGCGTACGCTCGGGATCCAGGGCGAGGGGAAGGGGGTGAGGCCGAAGGCCTCGCAGAGGGCGAAGGACTTCCTCATCGAACTTCCGGAACGGGACACTGGCAGGCTGATGAAGAAGCCATTGCCCGGAGAAGAGAACCGTTCCTCTGAGGAACCAAGGCTTCTTCATCACGCTCCTAATAGCTCAGGCCGAGCACATTACCGCCCGGCGACAGGATGCCGGCCAACCGCGGCCAATCCAGGGCCAGATCCCATCCCCACAGGACCAGCAAGATCAGGGCGGCGGTCCATGCCAGCCAGTAGCCCCGATGACGACGGGGCTCGGCCGTTTCTGGACCGTTGGGCCCCGGCCTCGACCAGAATCCGCCGGCGTAGGCGGCCAGGACCGGGACCAGGGGCAGGTGAAAGCGAGGCTCGGCCAGAATCGGGACGTAGGCGAGCAGGGCGGCCCCGATCAGCCCCAGGCCCAGAAGCCTGCCACTTCGGTCGGGGGCTCGGGCCATCCCGAAGGGCGCCGACAGCCCCACGGCGATGAGAGGGCCGACGAGGACCAGGTAGGCGAGGGCCAGCCAGGGCTGGGGGATCGGGCCAAAGTAGTTGTTGCTGTAGAAGTAGATCAGCTCGCGGTCTTCCAGGCCCCAGAAGTATGCCAGGCGGCGAGGCAGGAGGGCAAGAGCCCGCAGCGGATCTGCCCGGATGAACCCAAGGGCTTGGGTTGTCGCCCAGCGGTCGCGCTCACCGTCGTCGAGGAGGCGAAGAGGAAGGACGGACACCCGGACATCGAGGCCGCCGTTGCCCTCGGGGTGGTAGCCGACGAAGAGATTGTAGCCGGCCGAGTTCTCAACAAAGGCAGGCCGGCCGAGGATCAGGCTGTTGCGCAACGCCCACGGAAGGAGCACGGCGCCGGCCGCAAGCACGAAGAGAGCGGCTCGCCGCAGGCCGGCCCGCCGCCAGAGCCATAGTGCGCCGAGGACAAGGAAGGGGGCCAACGCGCTGCGGGTGAGGGTCGCCGCTCCTAATACCAGGCCCGCGGCAATGGCGGGCGGCGCCCGGCGGGGCTTGCCCGCGGACAGGAGGCCGAGCAGACCGAGGACTACGAGGGGGGTGAACGTGTTCTCCGACGCCAGGCCGATGGGATACATCCACAGGATCGGGTAGAGGGCGAGGACGATGCCTGCGAAGCGCGAGGCTCGCGGGGCGAGGCCAAGGCGAAGGGCCAGCACGGCGGTGAGAGGGGCAAGGGTCGCCCCCAGGAGGGCCTGCGCCAGACGAGCGGCCGCGAGCCGATTCTGCAACCCGGCGAGAGCGTAGAGCCCGGCCAGGAAGAGGGGGTAGCCGGGAGCGCGAAAGGTGGTGAGGTACCCTTCTACCGGAACCTGCTCGGTGGGCAAGTCGATTCCGTAGAAACGGTCGAGGTACGGGCGCAGCAGGGTGACGTCGGCGCGGCCGTACCAGCGATAGCCCTGCCCGGAGGCCAGCGAGCGGGCGAGCATGTCGTATTGGAACATGTCGTCCAGGCCGATGGGAGAGCCGAGGAAGGCAAGGACCAGGGCGAGGCGAGGCAGGAGGGCGAGAGAGAACAGACCGAGCAGAGTCCGGCGCGAGGGGCAGGGGAGGGCTGTGGAAAGGGGGGGCTGCATCGGCAGTGGCTGGGTAATCCCGAGGCGGGGGAAGCCTCTGGTTTCAGGATGCCTTCGCCAGGAACTCGTCGATCCGGTCTAGCAGAACCTCGATGGCTGCCAACTGGATCTCGCCCATGTGGGCGATCCGGAAGGTCTGGTTCTTGAGCGGGCCGTAACCGTTGGCGATCGACATGTCGTGGAGGGCGAGGAAGGCATTGAGGGCGGTGACGTCGATGCGGCGAGTGTTGCGAATGGCCGTCACCGTCCGGGAGCGGCAGCCCTCCGTGGCGAAAAGCGCAAACCGTTCGGCGGCCCAACTCTGGACGCGAGCCGCCATCCGGGCATGGCGCTCGCAGCGGGATGGGAGACCCTCCGCCAGGATGCGCTTGAGCTGGACCTCCAGGGCATAGAGCAGGGAGATGGCGGGGGTCGCGAGCGTGGTATTCTGCAGCAAGTACTTCTCAAGAAGCAGGAAGTCGAAGTACCAGCCGCGATGCGGGATGGTCTTGGCGCGGGCAAGGGCATGGTCGCTGACGGCGGCAAAAGCGAGGCCGGGCGGAAGGGCGAAGCACTTTTGGGATGAGGTGAAGACAACGTCCAATCCCCAGGCCTCGGTCTCGACGGGCGCGCCTCCGGCGGAGGAGACGGCGTCGACCAGGATGACGATCTCGGGATTGACTGCACGGGCGCGGGAGGCGATCTCTGCCACCGGGTTTTCGACGCCGGTCGAGGTCTCATTGTGGACGATGGCCAGGCTGTCGTAGGTCTTGCGGCGCAGGGCGGCCTCGACCGCCTGCGGGTCGTGAGGTGATCCCCAATCGGTATCGAGGCGGTCGGCGGCAAGACCGTTCCCTCGAGCCACCTCGAACCAGCGTTCGGCAAAGGCGCCCCCGACGCACATCAGCAGGCGTTGGGAGACGCAGTTGCGCACTGCCGCCTCCTGGAGGCCGCTTCCGGAGGAGGTGGTGATGTAGACGCGTTGACGCGTGCCGAGCACCTGGCGAAGCCCCGGCTGGACGCGGGCAAAGAGATCGCTGAGCGCTTGGCTGCGGTGGCCAACGATCGGCCGGGTCTGTGCCGCCAGCGTTTCTGGGAGGACATCGGTTGGGCCGGGGATGAACAGGCGGGCCATGGATTGCCTTCGACTCGAGTAGTCGAGGGATTCTAACAGACCGCACCAGCCCGTCCAATGCCAGCACGCGCCGGGTTCTCCCGGTTGGAACTGCTGCGGAGTGTCTGCAGGACGAGAGCGACCACCGCCCGGGACACCAGAACCGATCGCGCAGGTATGAAACGCCGTCCACGGCGCTCAGGATCGAACAATCCAAACCAGATATTAAGAAACTTAAGTTCGGTATTGACAATCTTGAATCCAAGGGTATGATTCCGCAAAGAAAGCCAAAGGGAAGTCAATCCCGGAGGTGGCAACTCTCGATGAACGCGATGCTAAGCACATGTCCGGTCTGCGGAGAGCCGCTCTCGGTCACCCGGCTGCACTGCCGGAGCTGCGATACGACGATCGACGGGCACTTTGAGGCCGGCCGGCTGGGCCGGCTGTCGTCCGAGCAGCTCTCCTTTGTAGAGACATTCATCCGCTGCGAGGGCCGGCTCAACCGCATGGAGCGTGAGCTCGGGATGTCCTATCCCACGCTCCGCTCACGCCTGACGGAGGTCATCCGAGATCTGGGATTCCAGGTCGGGCCGGAGGCGTCGGCTGTGGGTGACGAGGACCGCCACCGAATTCTCGACGACCTCGCCAGCGGGAAGATCACCTCGGAAGAGGCCATGCGGATGCTGCAAGGGGTATAGGAGCATGCTGAAAATGCCTGCCCTGAAGGAGATGAATCGGTACATGTGGGGATGTGGGCGAAGTCCTCATCCCCACATGTACCTGCTTCTCTTCTTGCGGTGGCCTTTTTCAGCAGCCTGAACGGGGCTGGGAATGAGGAGCGGGAGGCAGGAACCAGGGAATGGGGATCGGGATGGGCCAGGGGCGGAGAGGCCCAGTGCCAAGTCGCCCGATCCCTGCTCCGTGCTCCCTGATCCCGGGTGCCGATGAACGGCAAGGAGCGACGACCATGGATACGGTGACTCTGGATGTTGGGCAGACCCCGGCCGTTCACATCCGGATGGTGGGCGGGGATCTTCGTTTGACCGGGCGCGAGGGAACCGGGCTGGAAGCGCAAGCCTCACCCCGAGGCGAGTTGACCGCGGTGTCGGCGGGCAACCGGATTGAGGTCTCCTGTCGATCAGCCTGTCTGATCTTCCTGCCCACGGGGGCACAGGTCGAGGCCGAGATGGTGGGCGGCGATGTCCGCGTAATCGGCGTGGACGGCCGCCTCAAGCTGGGCACGGTGGGTGGCGACCTCAGCCTGCGTCGGGTGGGAGAGGTCTCGGTAGAGAAGGTCGGTGGGGACCTGACGGTGCACCGCTCCGGGGGTGAAGTGGAGGCCGGCTGGGTGGGCGGCGACGCCGACATCGACCAGATCGAAGGGGGCGTCCAACTGCAGGTCGTGGGCGGAGACTTGCGGGTCAACCGGGTGCAGGGCGCCGTGCAGGCCACGGTGGGTGGCGATGCCAGCCTGCATCTCTCCCCGCCGGCCGGGACGACGACCAGCCTTCGAGCGGGGGGAGATATCTCGTGTCGGCTGGCAGGGGGGGTCTCGCTGAGGCTGACGCTGCGAGCCGGAGGGGACCTGCGGGCGGCGGTGGCGGGCGAGCGTGAGCACACACCCGACGGACTGGTTATTCGTCTGGGGGAGGCCCAGGCCGCGGCCGAACTGACGGCCGGGGGAGATCTCTGGCTGCGGCCGGAGGCGGGGCTCGGCGAAGCCGAGCGCGGGTCACGCCTGGGCGAGGACTTTCACGCCCATGTCCAGGCGCAGGTGGACGCGGCCATGGCGGAGGTCGAGGCCGGGTTGGGAAAGCTGAGCGCGGGCGCGTTCGGGTTTGACAGCGAGCGCGTGAGCGGCCGCGTGCGACGGGCGATGGAACGGGCTCAACGCAGGGCCGCCCGGGCCCGGGAGAGGGCGGCTGCCCGGACCGGGGGCCCTCGACGGCCGGCCGACTTTGACTTTGGCCCGCCCCGACCTGCCAGGCCGGCTGTCAGCGAAGAGGAACGCCTCTCTGTGCTGCAGATGTTGGAGCAGGGGTCGATCTCCGTCGAGGAGGCGGAGAGGCTGCTGCAGGCTCTGGAGGGGGAGAGTTGACCGCGGCTGTTCTCGCTCGCTCGCCTCGGACCTTCACCGGTCTGCGGCCGGTCGATCTGCGCCGTGACATGGCTCCAGTGGCGGACCTCATCGAGTTGGCCTTCTCGGGACGGCTGGATCCGACGGGCCAACGGATGCTGCGCGAGATGCGGCGGCTGGGCCGGGCCGGGTGGATCGGCTGGTTGGTCGGATGGTTGACGCTGCCCCGCGCCGCCTACGCCCAGGGCTTCGTCTGGGAAGAGGAGGGTTGCCTGGTGGGCAACGCCAGCCTGATGGGCGTCGACGGCTATCCGGGGCGGACGATCCTGGCCAACGTTGCGGTCCATCCCGACCACCGAAGGAAGGGGATCGGCCGGGGGCTTGTCCAGGCTTCGATTGACATGGCAAGGCGGCGCGGAGGCACCAAGATCATCCTCCAGGTGGCAAGTGACAACGCCGGAACCCTCGACCTGTACGCCTCTCTCGGGTTTCGGACATTGACGACCCGAACGACATGGAAGCGTCTCCCGGGCGGCGAACGCCCCGCCGTCCATGGCGAGGCAACGGTGCGGCACCGCCGAGGGGACGAGTGGCGCCAGGAGTGGGCCCTTGCCAGCCGGCTGCACCCGGAGGGGCTGGTCTGGCCCTACCCCCTGCACGTTGACCTTTTTCGTCCCACCGGCGTTGCGGGAGGCTGGCCGGGCGGGATCCATTGGGTCTGGCCGGAGGAGGGTCCGCTGGCAGCTTGCCTGGTGGCACGTCCCGTTGCCGACCCGCGAGGGCAGCGGCTGATTCTGGTGGCCGAACCCGAGGTGCGGGGCAGGGCGGAAGGGCCGCTGCTGGCAACTGCCCTGGCTGAGATGGGCGACCGGCGAGGCGCCATGGTTCTCGAGCATGTCATTGGCCCGGGGGATCAGGCCTTGGCCGGGCTGGGTTTCAGGCCCGAACGAACCCTCACCTGGATGGATCTGGATCTGATGAGGGCGGCCCATGCCTGAGGCCGGCAAAGGCAGGCGACGGGGTTCGAACGGAAGCGCCCGGCCGGGCGTATTCCTGCCCCAACGCTGGGGGCGTTGGCCTGTCGGGCGCTCGCCGAGCCTGCCAGGGGTTTGAGGCGTGGCCAGCCGCAGGCCGGCAGAGGAGCCATATCGTGCTGATGTTCTTGAGAAGGCAGCGTGTCCGCCTGCGCAGGACCTACGAGGACTACCCTCGTTCCTTCTGGATTCTGGTCCTGACGACCTTCATCGACTCACTGGGCGGGTTCCTGCTATTTCCGTTCATGGCCTTGTACATCACCCAGAAGTTCGGCGTCGGCATGACCGAGGTGGGTTTTCTCTTTGGGTTGTTCTCGATCAGCGACATGATCGGGGGCCTGGTTGGAGGCGCGCTGACGGACCGAATCGGGCGGAAATCCATCGTCGTGTTCGGCCTGGTCACCAGCGCGTTGATCGCCTTGATCCTGGGCGTGATCGGCACCTTCGAGCTCTTCGCGGTCGCGGTCTTGGTGGTGGGGATCTTCGCCAGCATGGGCGGGCCTGCTCGACAATCGATGGTGGCGGACCTGCTGCCCGAGGAGCGGCGGGCGGAAGGTTTCGGCATCTTGCGGGTGACCTTCAATGTGTCGGCCACGGTTGCCCCGGCGGTTGCCGGCCTCCTGGCGGCCCGCTCCTACCTGCTGCTCTTTGTGACCGACGCCGTGATCAGCCTGGTGACGGCGGTCATGGTGGTGGCCATGCTGCCTGAGACCCGACCTGCTCTGCACATGGGCGTGGAGCGTGAGAGCGTGCTCTCGACGTTCCGGGGGTACTTCACGGTCTTGCGGGACTCGGTGTTTGTGATGTTCGGCGCCATCTGCATGCTGATGGCCCTCGTCTACATGCAGATCAACACGACGATGGGCGTCTACTTGCGCGATGTCCACGGCATCTCCACCCAGGGGTATGGCTACCTCCTGAGCGCGAATGCCATCATGGTGGTATTGCTGCAGTTTTCCTTCACGCGGCGGGTGAAGAAGATCCCGCCCTTCCTGGCGATGGCCCTGGGGACGGCGCTGTACGCGATTGGCTTCGGTGCGTTCGGCTTCATGACGACGTACGCGATGTTCCTTTGGGCGATGGTGGTTATCACGATCGGGGAGATGGTCGTAGCTCCGATCTCGCAGGCGCTGGTCGCCCGCATGGCGCCGGAGGACATGCGGGGAAGATACAACGCGGTCTTCGGCTTCACCTGGGTCGTCCCCGGGATCGTGGGGCCGCTGCTGGCCGGGCTGGTGATGGACAACCTCGATCCCCGCTGGGTGTGGTATGCGGCCGGGCTGATCGGCCTGGTGGCCGCGCTCGGGTTCGTTGGCATGCACCGTCGGGTTCCGCAGGCTACGCCTGCGCCGCGTGAGGCCGCCGTCTGAGACGGATCGAGAGAGGACCCGGCGCCATGCACCGCAACCGCAACTTCATGCTGCTCTGGCTGGCCCAGTGGATCTCGCGTGCGGGGGACACCTTTGCCTTTCTGGCCATTGCGGTGCGAATCGACGGCCTGTTTGCAGAGGCCGGCGACGCCGCCCGGGCGCTGGGAGGAGTGCTGTTCGCTTTCACACTCCCCTATCTGCTGGTTGGACTGTTCGCCGGCACCCTGGTCGACCGCTGGGACCGGCGCAAGGTGATGGTGGCCTCGGACCTGGCCCGGGCGGCCTTGACCCCCGCCTTCTTGCTCCTGAGAGCGCCCTCCGATCTGCCCTGGGCGTTCGTCGTCGCCTTCCTGCACTCATGCTTCAGTGCTTTCTTCTACCCAGCGCGAGGGGCCTTGCTGCCCGCCCTGGTTCGGGAGGAAGAGCTGATGACGGCTAACGGGTGGCTCCAGCTGGGGGACACGATCGCCCGGCTGTCAGGGCCGGTCTTGGCGGGGATCGTGATCGGACGGTGGGGGTCGGGCACGGCCTTCTCGGTGGATGCGGCGAGCTTCGTCGTGTCTGCAGTCCTGATCCTGGGCATCGTGGGGGTGATGACTCGGGTGGCGCAGAAGGAGGGCAAGGCCCAACCGGCATGGCACGATCTGGCGGAGGGGGTTCGCTATGCCCTGCGGAGCCGCCTGCTGCAGGGAGTGACCCTGGGACTGGGCGTGGCGATGTTGGGGATCGGAGGCATCGACGCGCTGATCGTGCCCTTCCTGCGCCATGCCTTTCAGGCGCCGCCGGAGGCGCTTGGGGCTGTCATGACCGTGCAGGGGGTGGGAATGCTGGTGGGCGGGCTCGCCATCAGCCGGCTGGGCAACCGCCTCTCGCCGCTCCGGGTGGCAGTGGCATCGATGCTGATGCTGGGGGCGGGGATTGCCCTATGCGGGTCAGCGCCAGCCTATGGCGTGCTCCTGATCCTCATACCGTTTGTGGGCCTCTCGCTGCCTCCTCTGAACGCCTCGCTGCAGACGTTGCTCCAACAGGGCGTGCCGCAGGAGATGCTGGGCCGCGCCGGAGCGGTCACCGACGCGGCGATCACGATCAGTCAGCTGGTGTCGCTTGCGGGCATCGGCTGGGTGGCATCGCTGATCGGCATGAGGCAGACATTCATCGTGGCCGGGGCGTTCATCGCGATCGGAGCGTTGGCTTTGCGCTGGACCCTGGGTGGCCGGGAGGCTCAGGTCAAGCCGGTCGCGCTGGCCGTTGGGCAGGACCCAGCCGGGCAGGGATAGCCGTATCCGTTTCACCTGGCTGGCGAGATCCATAGCGAGGGAAAAGACGTGGGAGATTACAGCTTGCACGGAAGCATCCTGAATGAGCTCGAGGAGGGCCGGATCGGTGTGGACGAGGCTCTCCGGCGGCTGGAGGGACAAGACAGCGCACAGACGGACAAAGCCCCGCCGGTCGCCGCCGGAGGTTGGAGGGGCTGGTGGCTCATCCCGTTCTGGATCGGGTTTGGTCTGACCACACTGGGGGGCTGGCTGGCGGCGCTGGGTGGGGGATGGTGGTTCGGGGCGGTGCCGCTCCTGCTCGTGGGCATCCCGCTGATGACGCTGGGGGCGATCAGCCGCACATCCCCCTGGGTGCATGTGCGCATCCGAGCCGCCGAGGATGCGAGGACCCGGCGGATCGCCATCAGCCTGCCCATCCCGGTGCGGCTCGTCGCCTGGATCGCGCGCGGCTTCGGCCACAGGATCCCAGGACTGGACGACACGGCGCTGGACGAGCTGATGATGGCTTTGGATGGCAGTATCTCGGCCGAGTCGCCCCTGTACATCGAGATCAACGACGATGAGGACGGCGAGAGGATCCAGGTCTACCTCGGTTGAGGCTGGGAGGCAGGGATGACGACTGCAGAAGAACGGATGAAGATCCTCAAGATGATCCAGGAGAAGAAGATCACGGCAGAGGAAGGCGCCAAGCTGCTGGCGGCTCTTGGCAAGTCGGAGCAGAAGCAGTCGACGCCAGCGGAGGGCGAGTCGCGCTGGCTGCGGGTCCGCCTCACCGATCTGGATAGCGGCAAGGCCTCCGTCAACATCAACCTGCCGATGGGTCTGGTCAACGTCGGTCTGAAGATGGGCGCCCGGTTCGTGCCCAACGTGGAGGGGATCCATGCCGAGGAACTGGCGGAGGCCCTCCGCCAGGGAATGACCGGCAAGATCATGGACATACTCGATGAGGAGGAGGGCCAGCGCGTCGAGGTCTACGTGGAGTAGCCGCCCGGGCTGGCCGGAAACAGAGGTCGAGGCTCCGCTTTCTGAGCTCGTAGGCCGGGAGCTTTGCTGACCGGAAGACGGATCTCGGGCTGTCTCTTGTGCAGCACCGATCGACAAGTTCGTTGTATGATTCAGAGGAGGAGGGCCGTATGCAACGCTTGATTCTCCGCTGGGCGATCAACGCCGTCGCTCTCTACATCGCGGCTGGGACGGGGTGGCTGCGGGGCATCCATCTGGAAGAGAGCAATCGCTGGCTGGCCATCCTTGGCCTGGCGCTGGTCTTCGGGCTGGTGAACGCACTGGTCCGGCCGCTGCTCAAGTTCCTGACCTGTCCCTTGATCATTCTGACCCTCGGCCTCTTCACGCTGATCATGAACGCGGCCCTCTTCTGGCTGACCGGCTGGATCGGCCAGCAGGTCGGGATCGGGATCAACTTCGATGAGCCGCGGTTGTTGTGGATCTTCCTCGGAAGCCTGGTTGTCGGCGTGGTCAGCGCCATCCTGACGTTGATCCTGCGCGACGAGCTCAAGCCTCGGCATCATCATCACCATCCCTCGCACTGAGGGCCGCCTTCTGGCGCGCTTCTCAGCCATCCGGGGCGACCCGCGCGCCAGAACACGTGATCTTCCTGGCCCGGGCCGCCTCTGCCCCTTGGTGGCGAGGGCGGCTTTTCCTTGATGCGCTTGTAGGGTATCCTCGCACGTCGGAGCGCGGCAGCTGCTCCTCGGTGTCGGCCTGAAGGAGGAACCTGGGTGGACATCCAAGGCAAGAACGCGCTGGTCCTGGGAGGTTACGGCCTGGTGGGGATGGCAGTGTGCCGCCAGCTGCTTCCCCAGCGCCCGGCCCGGCTGGTGGTGGCATCCCTTCGCCAGTGGGAGGCTGAGGCGGCAGCCGAACGGCTCCGACAGGAGGCCGGCGACGCACCCACGGCGATCGTCCCGGAGTGGGGCGACTTGTTGCTGCGAAGCGAGTGGCAGGCGGCACCGGAGGGGAT
>Ga0315286_10007325_pt1 | contig 10791 bp, 10 predicted proteins | sample YL17G10_0_MG_FD_205038 | JGI IMG/M metagenome (GOLD analysis project Ga0315286, IMG submission 205038) | Sediment microbial communities from Yellowstone Lake, YNP, Wyoming, USA - YL17G10_0 | ecosystem: Environmental > Aquatic > Freshwater > Lake > Sediment | place: USA: Wyoming | collected...
CCCAGCTAAGGCAGGCTTTATCTCTGGAGAACAAGTATAGCCAGATCAAAGGCAGAGCTACTGCTGATCCCAACAGTACTGGAGCAAGGTAATCCACCTCGTAGTTAGCGTCGAGGTGAGCATTGATTACGAGGACGAGGGAAAAGGCCACTCCCAGAATGGTGGCGGGTCGCGCCCCAGAAAGATTGGCCAGCCGGTAGAATTCCAGAACACCGAGGACAACAAAGGCAGCAACCAGAAGAGTCAGAAGAGGAAACCAGCAGGTTTCAAACCAGACAAAAGCTACCAGTATCGGTATGCCAACCAGGGCGCTGATAACCCTTTGCTTCATGCACACCTAGCCGCGTCACGCCTACTGGTGTCAACCTCCGAACTTTCGTTCTCTCTTGCTGTAGGCAATCAATGCCTTCCTAATCTCTTCCTCGTCAAAGCCCGGCCAAGGGGTTGGGGTAAAATAGTATTCGCTATAAGCCGACTGCCACAGTAAGAAGTTGCTCAGCCTCACCTCACCGGCAGTGCGGATAATGAGATCTGGATCAGGTAGACCGCTGCTATATAGGTACTTGCCAAACATGTGTTCATCAATCGCGTCCGCAGAAAGACCATCCCTTACAATAGCCCTTACCGCGTCAACTATTTCGGCCCGCCCGCCGTAGTCGAAAGCAACGCTCAGGGTCATCCGAGTATTATCCTTGGTGAGATCAACAGCTTTCCGAATTTCCCGCTGTAGTTTCTCAGAGAGCCTGTCGAGTCTTCCCAGGTGACGTATTCTGACTCCTTGCTCATGCAAAGCCTGAGTCTCTTCCCCGATCACCTGGTTAAGGATTTGCATCAGCCCTCTAACCTCCTCACCGGGACGCTTCCAGTTCTCGGTAGAAAAGGCATAAAGGGTGACATATTGTATCTGGTATCGAGCAAAAATCTCCACAACACGGCGAATATTCTCTGTTCCCGTCCTATGCCCCTGGAGGCGGCTCAGATTGAGCCGGCCAGCCCATCTGGCATTACCATCCATAATAATTGCCACATGCGTTGGAAGTGGACTAATCGAGGTATCGCCAAGGCGGACAGTTGTCATTCTTCGTTTACCAGATGGACTCTGCTCTTCCTGAAGCTACTTGGTTGTTCGGTTCTTCCTAGACTTCCATGATCTCTTTCTCTTTGGCCTGGCCCACCTGTGTTGCCTGCTCTATAAAGCTGTCGGTGAGTTTCTGCAACCTATCCATAGCTCGCCGATTCTCATCCTGCGAGATTTCCTTATCTTTCTCCAGCTTCCTCAATTCCTCCACCACATCCCGTCTTATGTTGCGGACTGCTACCTTCGCATCTTCAACCCTCTTTCGGACCACTTTGCCCAGTTCCTTTCTTCGTTCCTCAGTAGGAGGCGGGATCACCAGGCGAAGGGCAGCCCCATCGTTTATGGGGTTGAGTCCCAGATCGGATTTCTGGATGGCCTTGGCAATGTTCCCCACAATGCTCTTATCCCACGGGGTGATCACCAGCAGTTTGGGGTCTGGGGCAGAAATGGTGGCCATCTGATTCAGCGGAGTAGAAACGCCATAAGCATCTACATGAATGGACTCCACCAGCGCCGGCGTGGCGCGTCCCGTGCGGATGGTTTCCAGATCTCTTTTGAGAGCCTGGATACTCTTGGGCATCTTGTCATCGGCTGTGGAGAAGGCTTTTTCTATCATCGCACCACCTCGCTTGAAACCAGCGTCCCGATCGCCTCCTTGGCTACTACTCTCTGAACACTGTTTGGCGCCTGCAGGTCAAACACAACTATAGGCAGGTTGTTTTCCAGACAAAGGGATAAGGCAGTAGCATCCATGACTTCTAACCCCATGTTCAGAGCCTCACGGTGGTTCAGGTGAGCAAACTTCTTGGCCTGGGGTTCTTTTCTGGGATCGGCACTATAAACACCATCGACCTTATTCTTCGCCATAAGCAATACCTCTGCCTTTATTTCAATGGCTCTCAAGGCCGCGGCTGTATCCGTGGTCATGTAAGGGTTGCCTGTGCCGGCCGCGAAGATCACCACCCGTCCCTTCTCCAGATGCCGCATGGCGCGACGGCGAATATAGACTTCAGCCACTGCTTGGATAGGAATGGCTGATTGAGTTCGGGTAACTACCCCCTCCTTTTCCAGAGCATCCTGAAGCGCCAGTGCGTTCATCACCGTAGCCAACATGCCAACATAATCGGCAGTCGCTCTGTCCATTCCCGCAGCTTCAGCATCAGCCCCACGCCAGATGTTGCCCCCTCCCACAACTACAGCCCCCTCCACACCCGTTTGCGCAACCTCCCTGATTTGCCGCGCTATCATCTTCAGGGTTTGGGCGTCAATGCCATACCCCCCCTCGCCCATGAGAGCCTCCCCGCTGATCTTCAGCAATATGCGCTTGTATCTAGCGTTAAGCATAGTCTCGCCGCATTCCTACGCCGTGTTCTCAAAGTATAGCCTAAGCTATCCCGGGAAGGACAGACCACCGTTTATGCTGAAGACTTGACCGGTGATCTGATTGGAATCATCCGAAGCGAGAAACAGCGCCAGTTGAGCAATATCGTCCGGCCTGTTCAAACCAAAGGGTACCCGCTCCTCAACCTTCTTGAACATTTTGAACAGATAGGTGGTATCATCCGACATTGCCTTGTCCCAGCCTGGCGTGTCCCTGGTTACAGTGATGCATATTGTATTAATCCGTATCTGCGAACGGGACATTTCTTGTGCCAGTGCCCTGGTCATGAGCACCAGCGCCGCCGCCGCACCACCAATTAGGGATTCTCCCGGGGTAGGTGTCCGCCCAGCATCAGTGCTTACGGCAACAATCTTGCCTCCTCGCCTTTCCATCATGTGGCCAAGGACAGCCCGGATACAATAGAGTCTCGTGAGCAAATGGCTTGTGATGCAATCCATATATGACTGGGGGTCAAGCTGGTAAAATAACTGAGGAGGAGGTCCTGCTGCAGCACCACTGGCAACCATAATATCTATTTTGCCGAACTCATGGATGGTATTGTCCACCATCTGCTTGACCTGGTGATAATCGGATATATCTGCCTGCTCATAGCGGGCTTTTCTACCCAGGCTTTCTATCTGCCGTAAGACTTCCAAAGCAGGGCCGCTGCTTCTGGCATTCACCACCACATCCGCTCCGTTCTCAGCGAACCTGAGAGCTATGGCCCTTCCGATGCCTTGGCTTGAACCTGTGACAATAGCTACCTTACCGTTTAGGTTCGCTTGCACCACCTGCACCTCCGAAAGGTAGCTTCCTTACCCACCCAACTCGAATCTAGCGAATCTCCCTACGCTTACCTTTTCGCCCACCTTAGCTACGACATCAGTCACCAGTTCCCCCACCTTCTTCGTCTGGTCCTTTATGAAAGGTTGCTCCAGAAGGCATACCTCTTCAGGGTTGAGTTTCTCGCCTTCTGGAATTTGCGCAGCCGATATGAATCTAGGATCGGTGGCCGCCACCTGCAGAACCAGATTGTGAGCCAGTGTCCTGAATTCGTCGGTCTTGGCCACGAAATCAGTCTCGCAGTTGACCTCAACCATGGCACCGATGCGTCCCCCATAATGAACATAGGCCTCAATCAGCCCCTGTAAAGCAACTCGATCTTTCCTCTTTTCGACCTTAGCCAGGCCTCGCTCTCGCAAAATTTCGCTTGCCTTACTCAGGTCACCCCCAGCCTCCTCCAGAGCTTTCTTGCACTCAATTACTCCAGAACTAGTCCTGTTTCTCAGTTCCTTGATCAGCGCTACCGGTATCTGCACTCTTCTTTTCCTCCTCAGGAACAAAGGTAAATGAACCAAGGGCCGCCACAGCTTCTTGGCCGCTTATCTCCGCTGCATCTTCCTCAGCTTTCGCCAAGATGGCCTTTCCCTCAATGACAGCATCAGCCATCTTGCTGCATATCAACTTCACCGCCCTAATCGCATCATCATTGGACGGGATAGGATAATCAATCTCATCCGGATTGCAGTTGGTATCCACCATGGCCATGGTAGGAACCCCCGCCTGCCTCGCCTCGGCCACGGCAATCCTTTCCTTGGAAGGATCGACAATGAAGATAGCTCCAGGGAATTTGGTCATCTCCTTGAAGCTGCCCATCTGCCGATGCAAGCGCTGCAAGGTCCTCTCCATCTTCAAGGCTTCCTTCTTGGGAAGCCGACGGTATAGACCCCTGGCTTTCTGATCTTCCAGATGTACCAGATAGTCAATGCGCGACTGGATAACCTTGAAATTGGTGAGCATCCCTCCTATCCACCGCTGATTGACATAGGGCATGCCACATCTTTTTGCTTCCTGCTCGATCGCCTCCTGTGCCTGCTTCTTCGTGCCCACGAAGAGCATATCCCCTCCTGTGGCAACGACATCGGTAACAAATCTGCAGGCTTTGTCCAGCAATCCTATGGTCTGCTCCAGATTGATAATGTGAATGCCGTTGCGCTGAATAAAGATATATCTCTTCATCTTTGGGTGCCAGCGGCCTGCCTGATGCCCAAAATGCGCCCCAGCCTCGAGTAACAGCTTGATAGAAACGGCGTTTGTAGTACTCTGTTGCATCACGGCTCCCTACAGAATATACCGACCAAGGTGTTCATCTTTGATCAAGCTGCCCACCTGCTGGTAGACATAGCTAGCGTCCACTACCACTTTCTCTCCACTCCTTTCAGAAGCTGTGAAATTCAAATCGTCCAATAGTCTCTCTATTATGCTAAATAGCCGCCGAGCACCAATATTCTCAGTCCGCTCATTCATCAATACCGCCAGGCGCGCTACCTCCCCAATACCACTTTCCGTGAAATCAACATCGACCCCCTCCGTAGCCAACAGCGCCCGATATTGCTTAGTCAACGAGTTTTCAGGCTCCACAAGAATCCTCTCCATGTCCTCCTGGCTGAGGGGTTTGAACTCTACCCTTAGAGGAAAACGTCCTTGAAGTTCAGGAATGAGATCAGAAGGTTTGTTCTGGGAAAAAGTGCCAGCCGCAATAAAGAGTATGTGATCCGTTTGGACCGGACCGTAGCGCGTCACCACTGTTGTCCCTTCCAGAAGCGGCAACAGGTCTCGCTGCACTCCCTCTCCAGACACATCCCTGCCTATATCCATCTTGGGACCACAGATCTTATCCATCTCATCAATAAAGACTACCGCGCTCTCTTCGGTTCTATTTATGGCGCGCTCAATCACCTCGTCAAAATCGAGCAGTTTGTTCGCTTCCTCCCTGGCGAGGATGCGTCTCGCTTCCTTAACACGGACTTTGCGTTTTCGTTGCCCACCATGGCCTCTCAAGTTCTTGTAGCAATCGTCCCACCAGCCACTGTCCTCCAAATCCACATCCAAACGGGATTCGATCACCGAACCAGCCATCTGCACATCATTGGTAACTTCAATTTCAATAACCTGCTCTTCCAGTTGCTGATTCCGAAGGAGCCTGGTTACCCTCTGACGGCTTATCGTGTTCCCCGCGCCACTGCCAGCACAAGTCGGAGATCGCTTTGTCACTTTGGCAAGAGTGACAACAGCTTGCTGTTCCTTCTCCGTAGCTCTTCTGTCTATTTTCTCCCCCAGTTGTTGGCACAGATAGCCGATGATCCTCTCTGTCGCGATCCCCTCTGCTTTGCTCTCTATCTCCTTCAACTCCTCATGGTAGACCTTGTTAGTGCTAGATTCGATTAGATCATGAACAATCGATTCCACGTCACGCCCTACATAGCCTACCTCGGTGAACTTCGTGGCCTCTACCTTCAGGAAAGGGGCGTCTATCAGTCTCGCTAAGCGCCTGGCTACCTCCGTTTTCCCTACACCGGTCGGTCCAATCATCAAGATATTCTTCGGGGAAACCTCCTCGCGCATCTCGGCAGGAAGCTTCCTGCGCCGCTCTCGATTGGCCAGGGCAATGGCCACTGTCCTCTTCGCCTCGTGTTGCCCCACAATATATTTGTCCAGCGCCTGAACAATCGCTTTTGGCGTAAAATCACTCACCTAACGAAATCCCCTAAAGAAACCGCCTTGGGATAAAGTTTAGCATAGGGGAAAGGGGAAGGCAACAAAGGATAGAACGAGGCATCCCGTAGGCCCACCCCAGTGCCACATCTCCCTTGAGTTCCCCTAATAATTAGCTTACGCTTTTCACCAAGAGACATGCCTAATCCCCTTTTCTCCTGCGGAGACTCTTCCTTTTCCTCAACTCCTGCCGACCAGAATGACGCAGTCTCGATCCTAGATGTAGCCCAGAATAGCGATTCAGCTTTGGCCAGTGCACTGTCACCGTAACAAGTATACAGTATGTCATTCCGTGCTTGACACGGAATCCACCGTATATGCTTTCTGGTCGCCTGAGGCGACTGCCCTTCCAGGGAAGGGCAGGAATGACACGGGCACTTCTATTGTTAGGTCTTCTCAGAGACACCACACTAGCTTCACCCGCAAGGTGAGATTGCTCAACCCAATGTGCCATTCTGAGCGAAGCATCCCATCTTTGGAGACCCTTCTCCGCCTGCGAGGATCAGGGTGACACCAAACCGAACACCCAATCGCTGGTTTCGGGATGTACTCTCCGATTGACGCAGCTGCACAACCTATGCTACTATCGCAACAGGTTGGAGGACAGGTGTCAGCACTGACCGACCTTTCCCGGGAGATAGTGAAGTGTCAAGAATGCGATTTGGCCAGGCATCGTACCAGGGCGGTGCCCGGGGAGGGGCCAGACAATGCTGCCGTCCTGTTCATCGGTGAGGCGCCTGGCTGGCACGAAGATCAGCAAGGACGCCCTTTCGTGGGCGCAGCAGGAAAGTTCCTCGACGAGCTACTTGCCTCTATTGCTATGAGAAGGGAAGAGGTGTATATCGCCAATGTCTTGAAATGCCGTCCCCCAGCAAACCGAGATCCCCTGCCTACGGAGATAAAGACCTGCCAGAAATGGCTGGACTATCAAATAGACTTGATACAGCCCCAAATCATAGTCACTCTAGGGCGTTATTCCATGGCTAAGTTCTTCCCAGGCGAGAGTATCAGCAAGGTTCACGGCAAAGGACGCCTGATAGGTGATGTTATCTATTATGCTATGTATCACCCCGCAGCAGCTCTTCATCAGCAGAGTCTGCGCCAGGTTATCCAAACTGATATGCTTAGATTACCCTCGCTACTGGACGAATTGAAGAGGCCTGCGGCAACAGAACAGAAACCTCAGCAACTGAGCATGTTTTGATCGAGGGAGAGACCGATGAAAGTCTTGACCTCCCCTCTAACATGGCGGCTCCTGTCGGTGCTAGTCTTTGCCGGCCTGATAGCCGGGTTCTGGGACCATCTCCTCCGCGCTGTAGGGGCCGGTGTGGCTCTGCCAATAGCCGCCTCAGCAATCCTTATCTGGATACTATGGTGGCGCAGACCCCCCCCTTTCTTGCGAACTTGGAATAGCTGGTTTGTGGCCATTGTCTTTTCCGCCGCCCTACTAGGCATCCTGGCTCTCTTCAATTCCGGCAGTGGCCCACTTAGGAGACCCCCGGTTGGAGCCTCTTTGGGCGGAGAGTGGGGAACAGCCATTATCCTCGACCAGAACTTCGCCGGTGCCGTGATTGCAGCAGCCATAACACTGGTCGGGATCGCCTTCATAAAACCATCTTTCACCTGGCGAGTTTTGCGAAGCGGTGTCAGAAGGATCCCCCCCATAATGCATCAGCTTGGATTGTGGGGACAAGCCGCCATAGAAGGGCTGCACAAGTTCTACCAGAAGCACCTGCTCCATAAGATCATCTTCAAGGAGAGCGGTGAAGTTCCAATTGAAGAACCCCTCCCGACCACACTTCAACTTGGTACCGACCTATCGAGCCAAACAGAGGAAGAGGCAAAGGGAGCAGGACCCGCCCGCAAGAAGCCGGCACATGATGCGGCTCGCAAGGTGGCACCATCTCAATTGGCCTTTCCCTTTACAGGGCGTTGGCAGTTACCCAGTCTAGCACTGCTGGATCAAGCCACCAAAGTAGAATTGGGCCGGACTGAAGTGCACAAGAAAGCAAGACTGATTGAGGAGGCACTGGCCAGCTACGGCGTAGAAGCGCGGGTGATACAGATAAATGTCGGCCCCGCGGTGACTCAGTTTGGCGTGGAGCCAGGCTGGGATCGCAAGTTCAAGGAGGTCAAAGAAAAGGACAAAAATGGCAATGTCAAGGCAAGAGCCGAGGAAGTATCTCGAACCAGGGTGAAGGTAGAACGCATCAGTTCCCTGGCAAATGACCTGGCACTGGCTCTCGCCGCTTCCAGCATCAGGATAGAAGCACCGGTACCCGGCACCTCACTGGTGGGAATCGAGGTACCTAACTCCTCTTTGGGATCAGTCACTGTTCGCGAGGTCATGGAAAGCGTTGACTACAAGCGACTTAGCTCACGGTCAAAGCTGGCTGTGGCTCTGGGTAAGGGCACCGCCGGGGAGGCAGTCGTCAAGGACCTGGCCAGGATGCCTCACCTGCTCGTTGCCGGAGCCACGGGCAGTGGCAAGACGGTGTGTCTCAACAGCATTGTGGCTGCTTTGCTGTCCAACAACACACCCGACGAACTGAAATTCATCATGATAGACCCTAAGAGAGTGGAACTCATCGCCTTCAACGGCGTGCCTCACCTGATGACCGCGGTGGTCACCGAAAGTGAAAAGGCGGTGGAGATGTTGGAATGGGTCAACCAGGAGATGGACAATCGCTATCGTAGAATGGCTCTGGCAGCAGCCCACAATATCGAGAGATACAACAAGAGCAGCAAGGCACCAAAGCCAATGCACTGCCTTGTAATCGTCATCGATGAACTTGCTGACCTGATGATGGCCAAAGCTGATGAAGTCGAACCACGCTTGTGTCGATTGGCGCAGATGGGGCGAGCTGTCGGCATCCATCTGGTAGTAGCTACCCAGCGTCCCTCGGTAGATGTGATTACGGGACTTATCAAGGCCAATTTCCCGACGCGTATCAGCTTTGCGGTCGTTTCCCAGGTAGACTCGCGCACCATTCTTGACATGGCCGGTGCCGAGAAGCTCCTGGGGCGAGGTGACATGCTTTTCCTTTCTGCTGACACACCCAAACCGAAGCGCCTTCAAGGGTGTTTAATTTCCCCGGAAGAGATCGACAGGTTGGTAGGCTTCTGGAAGGAACAATCCAAATCTCAGGCATCCCAGATATTTGATGTGGCCACTGAGGGAGACGCCAGCCGTGATCCCCTCGTAGAGCAGGCTAGGCAACTGGCAAAACGACACAAGCAAGTCTCATCATCCTTTCTGCAGCGGCAGTTGCGAATAGGTTCTGCCCGCGCAGAGCGGCTGATACAGTTGCTAGAAAGAGAGAGCAAAGATAACCCAGACAAACCACCTGACGGGACATCTTCAACATAGCCAGATAATCGCTTGTCGTGGAAACGGGCTCAAATGCGCCCACGAGAGAGCGTGTTCTTCATAATTATTTGCGCAGTATAGGAGGATAAGACAATGGAAAAGTTGCTGGCCGGCGTAAGAGTTCTTGACATGTCCCATTGGTTTGCCGGGCCCTATGCCGCTACTCTGTTGGCCGCCATGGGGGCCGAGGTCATCAGGATTGAAAGACCGACCGGCGAAGAAGAGAGACACTTTGGGCCGTTTGCCCCCAATGGCGAGAGTATGCTCACCAAGGTCACCTTGCAGAACCGGAGAGGGATTACCCTGGACTTCACCAGCGAAAAAGGCAAGGAAATACTCAAACAGCTGGTTAAGGGTGCCGATGTAGTTCTCCACAGTTTCGTTGTCGGCTCAGAGGAAGCCAAGATACTGAGCTATGAATCTCTAAAGGAGATCAACCCCAGAATCATTCAGGCAGCGGTTTCTGGCTTTGGCTCTACAGGGCCATATGCCAACCGTCCCTGTTTCGACACTATTGCCCAGGCACTATCCGGGGCCATGAGCTACACGGGTTTTCCTGGTGGTCCTCCGATTAGAGCCGGCATTGCCTGGGTAGACTTCAGCAGCGGCGCTCATCTGGCGCTGGGCATAATGTTCGCCCTGTACCATCGCCAGGCAACCGGTAGAGGTCAAGCAGTGGAGGTGGCTTTGATGGATGTGGCTGTTTCCTGTGTAGCCGGTCTTGGCGTCGCTGCCGAGTACAAGGTCGCGGGGTTTGTGCGTGGACAACAGGGCAATCACAGCTATTACTGCGTCACCGATTGTTACCAGGCTAAGGATGGCTGGGTGATGATCGGCGTAACGGGGAACCCCATATGGAAAAGATTCGCCAGAGCGTTGGGAAGGGAGGACTGGAAAGATGACCCCAGATTGAAAGATGATGCTACCCGTTTCAAGAACCGGGAGATTGTCGGGTCAGTGGTCAGAGACTGGGTAAGAGAAAAGACGGTTAACGAGGTAGTACAGCTATTGGACAAGGCCAGGGTACCTTGTAGCCAGATATACAACATTGCTCAGATGGTGGAAGACCCGCATGTCAAAGCCAGAAACACGCTGGTAGACATAGAATACCCGCGCGTAGGCAAGGTGCCCGTACCCGGCGTAGCCATAAAGATGTCTGAGACGCCAGGCAAGATAGAAAGGCCCGCCCCTGAACCGGGACAGCACAACGAAGAGGTCTTCGGCACACTCCTGGGCCTGACACCGGCGGAGCTTTCCAGACTCAAGGCAGAGGGGGTTATCTGAGAACCTGGCCCTGCTTGACTTAACCTGGTATCTCTGATAAGTTTTCCTTGTCGGGCGGTTAGCTCAGTGGTTAGAGCACTGCGTTGACATCGCAGGGGTCACTGGTTCAAATCCAGTATCGCC
>Ga0315286_10007327_pt1 | contig 10790 bp, 8 predicted proteins | sample YL17G10_0_MG_FD_205038 | JGI IMG/M metagenome (GOLD analysis project Ga0315286, IMG submission 205038) | Sediment microbial communities from Yellowstone Lake, YNP, Wyoming, USA - YL17G10_0 | ecosystem: Environmental > Aquatic > Freshwater > Lake > Sediment | place: USA: Wyoming | collected...
CCATGAGCGGCAACCAGGAGCTGATGCGCGACTACGTCGTCCCCTTCTCCCAGGACCGCCAGGCGAAGTACGTCGGCTGCTGGGCGGTCACCGAGCCCCAGCACGGCTCCGACGCCGTCGCCCTGGGGCCCGAGCTCGCCCGCCGGCCGGGGATCTGCTTCGACACCAACGCCAAGCTGGACGGCGACGAGTGGGTCATTAACGGCCAGAAGGCGGCCTGGGTGTCCAACGGCACCATCGCCACCCACGCTCTCACCTTTCTCTGCGTCGATCCGTCCCTGGGGATGGCCGGCAGTGGAGTCGCTTTCATCCCCCTGGGCCTCCCCGGCGTCTCCAGGGGGCGTCCGCTCAACAAACTGGGCCAGCGGGCCCTCAACCAGGGGGAGATCTTCTTCGACAACGTGCGCATTCCCCGCAGCTACATGCTGGTCCAGCCCGCCGGCTATCCCTGGACCGCGGAGGTCATCCTGGCGGCCGCCAACGCTGGCATGGGCGCCACCTTTACCGGCGTCGCCCGCGCGGCGTTCGAGGAGGCCTTGGTCTACTGCAAGCAGCGCATCCAGGGTGGCAAGCTCCTCTGCGAACACCAGCTCGTCCAGAAGAAGCTCTTCGACATGTTCATCAAGGTCGAATCGGCGCGCGCCCTGTCCCGCGCCGCCATGATCTACAACGCCACTACCATGCCGCCGGCCACCCACTACTCCATCGCCAGCAAGGTCTACTGCACCGAGGTCGCCTTCGAGGTGGCCAGCGACGCCGTCCAGCTCTTCGGCGGGATGGGGTTGTGCAAGGAGCTGTTGGTGGAGAAGCTCTTCCGCGATGCCCGCGCCTCGATGATCGAGGACGGCAGCAACGAAGTCCTGGCCCTGGCTGGCGCCACTCAGCTCATCGAGAAGTACTAGGAGGAACGATGAAGCCGGCCTACTTCGAGCCCCTCAGCCCGGCGGAGGTCCAGCAGATAGACGCCGCCTCCATGGAGATCCTGGAGAGCGTGGGCCTGAAAGTGGGCCTCAAGAAGGCCCGCGATGCCTTCGGCGAGGCCGGCGCCCGTGTGGACGAGGCCGCCCACTCCGTGCGCATCCCCGAGAAGCTGGTGCGCTGGGCGGTGGAGCAGGCCCCGTCGCAGTTCACCCTTTACGGCGCCGACCCCGAGTTCCGCCTGGAGCTGGGCACCGACCAGGTCTACTTCGCCGGCCTGGGCACCCCCACCAACATCATCGATACGGAGACGGGCGAGCTGCGCCCCACCACCCTGGAAGACCTGCGCAACCACCTCCGCCTCATCGATGCTCTCCCTCACATCAGCAACTCTCAGACCGACATCTGGCCCACCGACATCCCCATGACCACCATCCACGTCGAGGCCATCCTGGCCTGGGCTCAGAACTGCCGCAAGTCGTTCGGCCTGGGCTGCTACGCTCAAATGCCCTCGGAAGACATGATGAAGATGATGGCCATCGCCGTCGGCGGCAAGGAGGAGGTCCAGCAGCGGCCCCGCTTCTTCGGCATCTGCTCCGTGGGCAGCCCCCTTCAGATGCTCAAGATGCAGCTGGAGGGGCTGTTCCACTTTGTCGAGTACCGCCAGCCCCTGGCCATGTCCCCCGAGGCCATGGCCGGGAGCACCGCTCCCGTCACCCTCGCCGGCCTCCTGACCCAGCAGAACGCCGAGATCCTGGCCCACATCACCCTGGCTCAGATCGTCTCGCCGGGCACCCCCGTGCTCTACGCCACCGTCTCCACTATCACCGACATGGCCAGCGGCAACCTGGCCCAAGGCGGCATCGAGACCGGCCTCGTCACGGCCGGCGCCGCCCAACTGGCGCGCTACTACGGCCTGCCCTGCCGGGGGGTTGGCGCCACCACCGAGGCCAAGACCCTCGACCTCCAGTGCATGCTGGAGCGGGTCGCCACCCTCATGCCGGCCGTCCTGGCCGGCGTCCACTTCATCACCTGCGCCGGAACCCTGGAGTCCTCCACCGTCGAGAGCGACCCCCTCCTGGTGCTGGACGACGAGATCTGCGGTATGCTGCTGCGGCTGGCCCGGGGCATCGAGGTGAACGAGAACACTCTGGCCCTCGATCTCATCAAGCAGGTGGGTTGGGAGGGCAACTACCTGGCCGAACGCCACACCGCCCAGAACTTCCGCCGCGAGCACTTCCTCCCCAAGCTCCTGCCGCGCGACGTGCGCCAGACGTGGGAGCAGAAGGGAGCGAAGACCTCCCTCGACCTGGCCCGCGAGCGCGTGCAGGCGATCCTGGCGAAGCACCAGCCGCGCCAGCTCGATCCGGCGGTGGAGCGCGAGCTCCAGGCCTACGTGGCAATGGTCCGCGAACGCACGATGGAGGATTACTTCGCGGCCGAATGGGAGGACTAGGCACTGGTAACACCCCTGAGGGTTTCCGCCGAAGGCGGATCCGCCTCTGGCGGAGAAACCCTCAGCTTTTGGGGAAGCTGCGGGATTCATCCCGCAGAGGTGAACTCAAACAGTAATTATCGTCGGGGTCTTCAGACCCCGACCTAGGAGGGTGCCTCTACACCAGTGCCGTCGCACCATTTGGTCAGCGCCTGGAGAGCGCAATGACCCAGAACGTCGTCCCCATAACTAGCGAATCGCCCTACGCCGAGACCATCCAGCGCTGGGAGGCTTTTTGGCGCCTGGAGGATCTGGGGCGACCGATGTGGATGCTCCCCACCTCACCCGCGCTCACCGTGGCCGAGGTAAAGCTGGTGCCCCTGATCCCGCTCCTCCAGGACAAGGCCGTGCAACTGCGGGCCTCTCTCGCCTTTCTCCAGTGGCGCGAGGCTCTGGACATCGGCGACGACTTCGTGCCTCATCTCAAGCCCGAGCAGGGCGTGACCGTCTTCGCTTCGGCCTTCGGTTGCCCCGTCCGCTACTTCGACCACACCCTGCCCTGGGCCTACCCGGTGATCAAGGAAAGCGATGCCCCGAACCAGGTCTACAAGCTGCCCCGGCCGGCAGTGACCGACGGCCAGTTGGGCGCCATGCTGGAGTTCACCGACTACTTCGTGGCCGAGACCGGCGGCCGCTACCCCATCGGCCTCACCGACCTTCAGGGGCCGCTGAACTCGGCCTACCTGGTGTGGGAGCCCACCGCCTTCATGCTGGCGATGTACACCAACCCCAAGGAAGTGCATCACCTGATGCGTCTGGTGACCGACCTCATTATCGCCTTCGTTAAGGAGCAGCGTGCCCGCTCGCCACAGTTCTTGCCCTGCCACTTCCCGCCTGTCTGGCTCCCCGACGGTCAAGGCATCGCCATCAGCGAAGACTGCCTCGCCGTCCTCAGCCCCAAGCTCTACCGGGAGTTCGCCCTTCCCTACGTCAACGAGATCTCGGAGGAGTTCGGAGGGGTGTTCATCCACTCCTGCGGCAACATCCTTCACCAACTCGACAACCTCGCTCAGGTACACAACCTGCGAGGGCTCAATTTCGGCGCTTCTGAGACGCCCTTCGCTCCCGTCTGGGAGCGCTTTGGCGGCAGGACCGCCATCCTGCCCCACATAGGCCTCAACAAGGACTTCCCCTTCGAAAGCCACGAAGAGTTCATGGAGCACATCTTCCGCACTGTCGACCACTGGCGTGGCCTGTGCATTATCGCGGCGCCCCCGGCCTTGGCCGCTCCGACAGAGGAAGCGGGCCATCGAGCAGGAATCGGGCCCGAGATATCGGAACAGGCGTTCATCAGCCACTTCCTGCAGACAACCAAGGAGACGCTGGAACGGCATATCGGCGGCCGCTGAGTGGCCACCGCCCCTGAACCGAGCCCGCGAACGCGCTTGACGCTATTTGGCGCCGCCACTACAGTGGGGACGAAGATGAACCAGAGAGCCCCTCTTCTGACCAACGAGCCGCCGCACGCCGAATCCATCGAGATGTGGGAGGCGTTCTGGCGTCTGGAGGACCTGGGGCGGCCGCTGTGGATGATCCCCACCCCTCCCGTCGAGACCCTGATGGAGGCGCAACTGGTGCCCCTGCGGCCGCTGATTCAGGACAAGGCCTTCCAGCTGCGCGCTTCTCTGAACCTCCTCCAGTGGCGGGAAGCGCTGGCCATTGGCGACGACTGGGTGCCCCATCTCCAGCCGTATCAGGGCGTCACTCCCCTGGCGTCTGCCTTCGGCTGCCATGTGCGCTACTTCGACCACACCTCGCCCTGGGTCGAGCCGCTCATTCGAGCCGAAGACCCTCCGGAGAAGGTCCACGAGCTACCCAGGCCGGCGGTGACCGATGGCCAGTTGGGCGCGATCCTGGAGTACATCGACTACTTTGTGGCTGAGACCGGCGGCCGCTACCCCATCGCCATTACCGACTCGCAGGGGCCGCTGGACATGGCCTACCTGGTGTGGGAGTCCACCGCCTTCATGCTCGCCATGTACACCAACCCCAGGGAAGTGCACCATCTAATGCGCCTGGTCACCGACCTCATCATCGCCTTCGTCAAGGAGCAGCGTGCCCGCTCGCCGCAGTTCTTCCCCTGCCACTGTCCGCCGCTCTGGATGCCCGAAGGCCTCGGCATCAGCATCAGCGAGGACTGCTCGGCCGTCCTGAGCCCCAAGCTCTACGAGGAGTTCTCCTTGCCCTATATCAACGAGCTCTCAGAAGAGTTTGGGGGAGTGGTCATTCACTCCTGCGGCAACTTCCTGCACCAGTTCGACAACCTTGCGAAGGTGCACAACCTGCGCGGTATCAACTTCGGTGCCTCCGAGACCCCCTTCGCAGCCGTGTGGGAGCGATTTGGCGGCAAGACGGCCATCCTGCCTCACATCGGCCTGAACAAGGAGTTCCCTTTCGAAAGCCACGTCGAGTTCATCGAACACGTCTTCCGGACCGCCACCCACAGCCGTGGCCTGTCCATCCTGGTGACGCCCCCTACACTCACCACCGAGACGGTGGGGACCCGCCCGCCGCTGGGATTGGGCCCCCACGTCATGGACGACGAGTTCGTTGGTCACTTCGTGCAGACAACCAAGGAGACGATGGAACGCTGTATCGCAGCCGATGGGCAGCGCCGCTCTCGTTAGCGCTTGCCGCCCCGGCGAATACCAGCGGAGAGGAGTGCCATGGACCTTACCACCATCAAACAGGCCGTCATCGAGGGCGATGACAAGCAGGTAGCCGACCTAGCCCGGCGCGCCCTTGACGAGGGCCATTCGGCCGAGTCCGTCCTCAACGACGCCCTCATCGTGGGCATGGGCGAGGTGGGCGCGCTCTTCGAGCAGGGCGAGTACTTCGTCCCCGAGCTCCTCCTCTCGGCGCGCGCGATGCAGGCGGCGATGGAGGTGCTGCGCCCCCTCCTCAGCGCCAGCAGCTACCAGCCCCTGGGCAAGGTGGTCATGGGCACCGTCCAGGGCGACCTCCATGACATCGGCAAGAAGCTGGTGGCGATGATGCTGGAGGGCAGCGGTTTCGAGGTCATCGACCTGGGCACGGACGTTGCGCCCGCCCGCTTCGTGGAGATAGTCGAAGAGAGCGGCGCTCAGATCGTGGGGCTCTCCGCCCTCCTTACGACCACCCTCCCTGCCATGGAGGCTACGGTCAGCGCCCTCCGCGAGGCCGGGCCAGTGCGGGTGAAGGTGATGATCGGCGGCGCCCCCGTCACGTCCGCCTACGCCCAGAGCATCGGCGCCGATGGCTATGCCCCCGACGCGTCCAGCGCCGTCGCCCTGGCCCGCCGCCTCGTCGGCAAGTGAACCGCCCTTGCGTTACGATAGCCTGACTGTTCCTGACGCGCAGGATCTGGTCTTCGGGCGGGCGCCATATCCCCTGCGTTGTGGCCTCGAACTGGAGTTGGGGGCAGGCGCCGTCTTCCCCGAGGTGAACTTCACCCTCCCGCCCATCGCCATCACCGACGCCACCTGGCCTGACATCCTGGCCCAGTACCGCGAGATGACCGAAGGCGTCCTCCAGCGGGCCCTAGCCCTTCAGGCGCCCGGCATCGTCATCGAGTTCGAGCACCTGCCGCCCATGACCAAGCACCCCCAGTGGGGGGCCGAGATCACCGCCGTCCTCCGCCAGCTCCTGGAGCGAGCGCATGAAGCCGGCGGCCTGCCCTGCGCCCTGCGCGCCACGGTCGTGGACCTGCGCCACGAACAGCGCCCGCCTCACCTGCGCGACGGCCCCCTCTGGGAGACGATGCATCGCTCCTTTGCCGACTGCGCCGAGGCCGGCGCCCACATCCTATCCATCGAGTCGGTGGGCGGGAAGGAAGTCTTCGACGAGGCCCTCCTGCGCGGCGATGTCCCCGGCCTCGTCCTCGCCCTGGGCGTGCTCGCCCCGCGCGATATGGCCTGGCTCTGGCAGCGCATCGCTGAGATATGCGACGGCAGCGGCGGCGCCATCGCCGGCGGCGACTCGGCCTGCGGCTTCGCCAACACGGCGATGCAGCTGGCGGGCCAGCGCCTCCTGCCGGAGGTCCTGGCCGCCGTTGTGCGGGCTATGGCCGCCCCCCGCAGCCTGGTCGCCTTCGAAAACGGCGCCGTAGGCCCATCCAAGGACTGCGCCTACGAAGGGCCGGTCATCAAGGCCATCACCGGCCGTACTATCTCCATGGAAGGCAAGTCGGCCACCTGCGCCCACTTCAGCCCCCTGGGCAACATCGCGGCCGCCGCCTGCGACCTCTGGAGCAACGAGTCGGTCCAGAACGTTCGTCTCCTCTCCGGCAGCGCCCCCCAGGCCTTCGCCGAGTCGCTGATCTACGACTGCCGCTTGATGAACGAAGCCCTCCGCCGCGGGCAGGAGCGCTCGCTGCGCGACCTCCTGGTCGATTCCGACCAGTACCACAGCCCTCAGGCGCTGGTCATCTCTCCCCAGGCCTCCGTGGCCATCGCCAAGGCCATCGTGGCCGCCCCTTCCGACTACCAGCGCTGCGTCGCCGCCGCCCAGACGGCCGTCGGGCTCATCCGCGAGGCGGTGACCCAAGGCGACCTGCGCCTTCCCCCGGTGGAGGCTCGCTGGCTGGGCCGCATCGAGTCGGCCCTGGCCGGCCTCCCCAGTAGCGAAGGTAAGCTTCTGGAAGAGACGGCGGCCGAGTACGCCCACCTGTTCGACGCCGCCAGCTACGGCCTGTAGAGCTCCAGATACCGCCGGCGGAGTGTGAGAGGAGGGGAACATGAGCGATTCTTCCGACACCCGCACGGAACGCGATTCCATGGGCCCCGTGGAAGTGCCGCTCGACGCCTACTACGGCGCCTCCACCATGCGCGCCGTCCTCAACTTCCCCATCAGCGGTCTCCGCTTTCCGCGTCGCTTCATCCAGGTCCTCGGCCTGGTGAAGCAATGCGCCGCCGAGGTGAACGCCGAGCTCGGCCTCCTGGAGCCACGCATCGCCGAGGCCATCGCGCGGGCGGCGGCGGAGGTAGCGGAGGGCCGCTTCGATGACCAGTTCGTGGTCGATATCTTCCAGACCGGCTCCGGCACGTCCACCAACATGAACGCCAACGAGGCCATCGCCAACCGCGCGGCGGAGCTACTGGGGGGCCAGCGGGGAGCGAAACTTGTCCACCCCAACGATCACGTCAACCTCGGCCAGTCCTCCAACGACGTGATCCCCTCCGTGATCCACGTCTCGGCCCTCCTGGCCATCCGCGACGAGCTGGTGCCGGCGCTGCGCACCCTGCACGCCTCGTTGGCCGCCAAGGCCCAGGAGTTCATGCCCATCATCAAGACCGGCCGCACGCACCTCCAGGACGCGACGCCCATCCGCCTGGGCCAGGAGTTCCTGGGGTACGGCGGCCAGGTGGAGCGGGCGCTAGGCCGCCTGGAACGAGCGGCCGCCGACCTGGAGGAGGTGGCCCTGGGCGGCACAGCGGTGGGCACAGGACTGAACAGCCACCCCCAGTTCGCGGCGCGGGTCTGCCAGCGCCTCTCGGCAGCCACCGGCCTGGCCGTCCGCGAGACGGACAACCACTTCCAAGCGCAGAGCAACCTGGACGCCGTGCTGGCCTGCAGCGGGGCGATCAGGAGCACCGCCGTGGCCCTACACAAGATCGCCAACGACATCAGTTGGCTGGGCTCGGGCCCGCGCGCCGGTCTGGGCGAGCTGGAGCTGCCGGAGGTCCAGCCCGGCAGCTCCATCATGCCCGGCAAGGTGAACCCTGTGATCCCCGAGGCGTTGATCCAGGTCTGCGCGCAGGTCGTCGGCAACGACGCCACGGTCGCCCTGGCCGGCCTTCGCAGTTTCTTCGAGCTGAACACGATGATGCCTGTGGCCGCCCACAACCTGCTCCAGTCCATCCAACTGCTGGCCGCCGCCGCCCAGAACTTCGCCGAGCGCTGCGTGGACGGCCTTCGCGCCACCGACCGCGGGCCGGAGTTGGTGGAGAAGGGGCTCGCCATCGCCACCGGCCTGACCCCCCTCATCGGCTACGACGCCGCGGCCGCGGTGGCCAAGGAGGCGGCGCGCAGCGGGCGCACCATCCGCGAAGTGGCGCGGGAGCAGACGAACCTCTCGGAGGAGGCCCTCCAGCACGCCCTCGATCCCGCCGCCATGACCGAGCCGGGGATTCCGGAAGAGCGCCGCTAGCCTGCCTGCATCGAGGAAGGAGAACGGCATGGAGGACTATCGCTTCGACACGCAGGCTGTGCACGCCGGCCAGCAACCTGACCCCACCACCGGCGCCGTCACGCCCCCCATCTACATGACCACCACCTTCAAGCTGCCCGAGGACGTGTCACTCCTGATGGACGCCCTCCTTCTGAAAGGCGATAGCCCGCCCCACGTGTACACCCGCTGGAGTAACCCTTCCCTGCGCAGCCTGGAGGAGAAGATGGCAGTCCTGGAGGGGGCGGAGGCGGGCGTGGCCTTCGCCTCCGGCATGGGCGCTGTCTCCGGCCTGCTGCTTACCCTCCTAAGCGCCGGCGACCACGTGGTGGCCAGCGACGTATGCTACATGGGTTCGGTGGAACTCATGGGCACGTACTTCGGCCGATTCGGCATCGACGTGAGCCTGGTGGACACCAGTGACCTCGACGCCGTGCGGCGGGCCATCCGGCCCAACACAAAGCTGGTCTACGTGGAGACGCCTGCCAACCCCATCCTCCGCCTGACCGACATCCGCGCCGTGGCCGACATCGCCCACGAAGGCGGCGCCGTGCTGGCCGTGGACAGCACCTGGGCCAGCCCGGCCCTGCAGCGACCGCTGGCCCTGGGGGCGGACTACGTCGTGCACAGCATGACCAAGTACGTCGGCGGCCACGGCGATGCCCTGGGAGGCATCGTCCTCGGCCCGCGCGACGGCATCCACCGCATCCGCGAAGGGATGCTCATCCACCTGGGCGGCGCCCTCAGTCCCTTCAACGCCTGGCTCCTGAACCGCGGCCTGCCCACCCTCTCCCTGCGCATGCAGAAGCACCAGGAGAACGCCCTGGCGGTGGCCCGCTTCCTGGAGCGCCACCCACGGATCAAGCGGGTCTTGTACCCGGGTCTGGAGAGCCACCCTCAGCATGACCTGGCGCGCCGACAGATGGCCGGCTTCGGCGGCATGGTGGTGGCGCAGATGGACAAGGCCACCGCCACGAAGCTCGTTGAGCGAGTGCGGGTGTTCACCTTCGCAACCTCGCTGGGCGACTACCAGAGCCTCCTCTTCTACTACCCCAGCGACCTCTACGTCGACGCCGCGCCCTATCTGGACGAGGCTCAGAAGAAGGCCATCCGCGAGTGGGCCGGCGAAGGCATCATGCGCATCAGCATCGGGCTGGAAGACGCAGAAGACCTTGTCGCCGATCTGGACCAGGGACTGGCCTAGCCGGGCGTACGCCACGTGTTGACCTACGATCGCGAAGCAGCCCTCGCCCACCTGCGCCGGGCCGATCCCGTCCTGGCTCGCGTCATCGACTCAATCGGCCCGTTCACGCTCGAGCCGCGCAGCGGGTCGTTCCGTGCACTGGCGCAGGCCATCTTCTTCCAGCAACTGGCGGGGCCGGCCGCCCGCGCCATCATGGGGCGCGTCCTCGCCCTTCTCGGCACGGACGACGAGCGCTTCTTCACGCCGGAGCAGTTCCTCGCGGCCACGGACGAAGACCTGCGGGCCGCCGGCCTCTCCCGGCAAAAGTTGGCCTACCTCCGCGACCTGGCCCAGAAGTTCGCCGCCGCTGAACTCGGCGAGCACGAGTTCGCGGATCTGGACGACGAAGACGTGATCCTTAGGGTCACTTCCGTCAAGGGCATCGGACGCTGGACAGCCGAGATGTTCCTCATCTTCTCGCTGGGCCGGCCGGATGTACTGCCCGTGGACGATCTGGGGGTCCGGCGAGGCTTCCAGCAGGTCTACGGGCTGGACGGACTCGCCTCGCCGGAGCAGATGCGCACGATAGCCGAGCCCTGGCGGCCCTTCCGTAGTGTGGGCACCTGGTACATGTGGCGCAGCCTCGGCGTCGCCCTGCCAGAGCAGGGGAGAGAAGGGCGGGCCGGCACTTAGGGCGGCGCGATAGCGTCCAGCGCCTCGACGGTCGCGGCGTCCAGCTTCACGTCCAGCGCTTTCAGCGCTTCTTCGAGGTGCTCCAGTCGCGTCGCCCCTAGAATGACCGAGGTGACTCCCGGCCGCTGAAGCAGCCAGGCTATTGCCAACTGGACCGTGGTGACCCCGCAGGCCTGGGCCACCTCCCTCACCCGCTCGACGGCATCGAACAGCCCCTCGTGCCAATAGCGCTCTCGGTACAGCGGCCCGGTGGGATAGTCGAGGGCGAAGCGGGTGCCTTCCGGCGGCGGCTGGTCGCGGCGGTACTTCCCGCTAAGCAAGCCGCCGGCCAGCGGGCTGTAGGTCATCACCCCCAC
>Ga0315286_10007329_pt1 | contig 10789 bp, 7 predicted proteins | sample YL17G10_0_MG_FD_205038 | JGI IMG/M metagenome (GOLD analysis project Ga0315286, IMG submission 205038) | Sediment microbial communities from Yellowstone Lake, YNP, Wyoming, USA - YL17G10_0 | ecosystem: Environmental > Aquatic > Freshwater > Lake > Sediment | place: USA: Wyoming | collected...
CCCCCACCTCACAACCCCCGCCCCCTCACATGGGCTCCTTCTCCACCGTCTCGTCGTACACCCTCAGCAGCTTCTCCTTGTCGAAGATCATCTCCTGCCGGGTCAGCCCAACCAGGTCGTATCCGTGCGTCAGCTCGATGGCATCCACCGGACAGGCCTCTTCGCACATCCCGCAGTAAATACACCGCAGCTCGTCGATGTCGAACTTCGCCGGATACTTCTCCCGGTCCGGCCAGGGCGACTCGGCCGCTTCAATGTGAATGCAGTGCGCCGGACAGGCCGTCGAACACATGAAACACGCCACGCACCTCACCCGCCCGGCCTCGTCGCGGTTCAGCCGATGCACCCCCCGGTAGGTCCTGAGGTTGATGCCCCCCTCCTCCACCGGAATGTCCTCCCGACGCTCCTCGGGATATTGGATGACGCGGTTCCTGCCGCCCAGTGTCCGCAGCAGGTGCCTCATCGTCCTGCCCATGCCCATCACCACCTGCGGCACGTAAAACCGGTCGGCCAGCGACAGCTTCGGCTCTTGCACAACAATGACGTCGGAGTCTTTCATGGGCAGTTGTCAGTGGCCAGAGGCGCCCTGGAAAAACGGCTGCCCTCCACCATGAGCCGGCGGTTCACCGCCAGAGGAGGAAGCAGCCGGCTGATCAGCATCACCGCCGCCAGAACGGCAATATTCGCCCCCAGCAGCATCAGCGCCGTCAGCACGTCGATGCGGCCGAACAGGCGAAACGCCTCATCATGCCCGGCCCGGAAATACAGCACCACCGCCGTGCACAACAGCATCAGCAGCGACAGCGGAACCAACCCGCGCCACGCCAGCCTCATGAGCTGGTCGAACCGGAACCGCGGCAGGCTCCAACGGACCCACATGAACACGAAAATCAGAAGGAGCACTTTGATGAAGTAGACCAGGCAACGGATGAGCACCACGAGCAGGCTGTTGGTGACCGCCGGGTTGCCCGCGTCCGGGCCGTTGAGCCCTGGCAGGTGCCAGCCCCCGAAAAACAGCCCCACGCACAGCGCGCTGCTCACCACGATTTCCGCGTACTCCCCCAGCAGCAGCAGACCCAGCCGCATCGATGTGTACTCGGTGTGGTATCCGCCCACCAGTTCCTGCTCGGCCTCCGGCAAGTCGAACGGCGCACGGTTCGCCTCGGCATGAATGCAGATGAGGAACACGACGAACGTCAGCGGCTGGCTGAAGACGTTCCAGGCAGGGATGAACCCCAGCCAGTAGTGCGCCTGCTTCTCCACGATCTGCCCCAGGTCGAGCGTGCCGAACATGAGGATGATCGTCAGCAGCGACAGGCCGAGCGGAACCTCATAGGAGATCATCTGCGCGGTGGCACGCAGCCCGCCCAGAAACGAAAACTTGTTGTTCGACGCCCACCCCGCCATCACCACCCCGTACACCGCCAGCGACAGCACCGCCACGATGAACAGAACGCCGATGCTCAGATTGGCGATCTGAAACGGGTAGCGGTAGGTGACGGTGGCCGAACCGGCAACGCTCGGAGACTGCTCCACCCGCACGATGGTCGCCGCCAGCGGCACAGCCTTTTCGGGGGCGATCTCGGCGGTGTTGATGGTTCTGGAGACCTCGTGCACGCCGCCCCAGGGGATGACGGCCATCGCGACGATGACCACCAGCATCATCAGCGCCGGGGCGATGGTGAACAGGTACTTATCCACGCCGGCCGGACGGTAATCTTCCTTGACGAACATCTTCAGTCCGTCGGCGAGCGGCTGAAAAAGGCCCCTCGGCCCGGCGCGGTTCGGGCCGATGCGGTCCTGGATCCACGACGCGACTTTACGCTCCAGGAGGATCAGATACGCCACCGTACCGAGCACGACGCCGAACGCGACGATCGCGATGTACACGAAGGGAGGGATGGACTCCAGAAAACTCATGGGCATCGGCTCACTGGTCCGTCGGATCGATGACACAACGGCTCAATCTCTCACAGTTCCACAAACTCGAACGCCGGCTCTTCCTGCTGTTCCTTCGGGAGCTGGACGGACGCGAACGGCTCGCCCATCTCTTTGCGGATGGCGGCGGCATCATACGGCCCCGGACGGCCCATCAGCTCCAGATACACATCGCCTTCGCGCACCGCGCCCTCGGGGGGCGCGACGGCGGCGGCGAAGGGCTGGATGCGGTTCTGATGGTTCTCCCAGCAGCCGTCCTTCTCCGCCCAGGTGGCCGCCGGCAACACCACATCCGCCGACGCCGATAGAGCCGAGGGGAATATGTCCTGCAGCAGACGCAGACCTTTCTTGAAGACGGGCGGCTGGTCCTCGGGCAGCCAGTTGCCCAGGTATCCCCCGACGATCCAGGCGCCCTTGAGAAACTTGATGTCCTCCCGGTCGGCCTTGACGAGCTCCTGGAAGGTGGCCCTCGGCCCGCTGAACATCCCTATCACCCGGCGAATGCCGTTGGCGTTGGGGGCCTTCTCGGCCTTGATGACGAACGTCTGCTGCCCGGTCAGCGAGTTGCGGAAGACCACATCCTGGCCGCCGGTGGGCACGGGACCGGGGACGAGAATCGCCTTGGGATCCAGCGAGCGGATGTACCGGGCCAGCAGCCACGCCTCTTCGCAGGCCATCATCGGCGAAAGAACGACACAGAGCGAGCCCGCCTTGCCCCTGGCGGTCCGCCGCAGCCCCTGCACCACCATGACCATAGCCCGTTCGTAGCTGGCCGGCGCCTGCACGCCATATTGCGATCGCGTCGGCTGAGTGAGGCGATTGGGATCGCGCACCGCCTTGAAGGCATGGCGGGTGTCGTCGCTGATCCACCACGTGTTCACATCGGCGGCGTAGCGGGGCTTGATGCGGTATACGACGCCTTCGTTGTGCTCGATGTAGATGTTCTCGCCCCCGCTGTCCACCGGGCTGATCGAGGGGGTCTGCTTCAGTAGCCAGACGCGCTGTTTGAAGAGGAATTCCTTCTCCAGCAGCGCACCGACCGGGCAAATGTCGACGACGTTCCCCGAGAGTTTGTTGTCCAGCGGCTTGCCGGGGAAGATATCGATCTCTTCCTTGTACCCGCGGCCGTCCACGTAGAGCTCGCAGGCGCCCGATACTTCGCGGGTGAAGCGGACGCAACGGGTACACATGATGCAGCGGTCGTTGTAGAGAAGAATGTGCTGCCCGATGTCCTTCTTGGGTCTCTTGTACTTGGCCTCCTCGAACCGTGACTCGGACCGGCCATACTGGTAGGAGTAATCCTGGAGCAGGCATTCGCCGGCCTGGTCGCAGACCGGACAGTCGAGGGGATGATTGACCAGGAGGAATTCGAGGACGGCTTTCTGGTTGGCGACGGCCTTGGGCGAGGTGGTGTGGATCACCATGCCGTCGCGAACGGCGGTCTGGCAGGCGGCGACGAGCTTGGCGATGTCTTCGACCTCGACGAGGCAGACGCGGCAGGAGGCGACGATGGACAGACCGGGGTGATAACAGTAATGGGGAATGTATGTGCCCGCGTCGAGACAGGCCTGGAGTACCGTCTGCCCCGGCTTGCAGTCGATCGTCTTGCCGTCAACCATGATGCTGAGCATACGGAAACGATGATACGCCAGACTGCACACGATTTCACCAGGAGCGAGTGATGCGCAGGTTTCTAGTGCCATGTGCGGCGTTCGCAGCCGTAGGACTTGTTGGGCTCTGTGCGCAAGCGGGCGAGGGCAGGACGACCCGCCTGGAGCACCAGGAGGTTTCGCTCGCCAGACTCCCCGACCGCATGCTGGCGGAGCAGGTGAGCGTCAGCCCGGATGGGCGGCGGGCGGCGTGGACGAGCCGACGCGGCGCGAAAGTCGTGGCGGTGGTGGATGGCAAGGAGGGCAAGCCCTACGAGTGGATCGTGGGCGGGCGCGTGGGGTTCACGGCCGACAGCCAGCATGTGGTTTACCAGGTCCGCCGGGGACAGAAGGTGCTCACCGTCGTGGACGACAAGGAGGGCAAGGAATATGACGCGGTCGACGACTGGGTGTGCAGCCGGAGCGGCGGGCGCGTCGGATATGTGGCGAAGCGCGGGGGCAAGTTCGTGGCGGTGGTGGATGGCGTAGAGGCCAAGGAATATGACAACGTGCGGATGGGGGCGCTGGCGGCGTCGGGGCGGGTGGCGTACGTGGCGGGGATCGGCGCCAAGGAATGCGTGGTCGTGGACGGCGAGGAAGGCCGGCTGTGGGACCGCGTGGCTGAGGTGTGGATGAGCCTGGACGGAAAACACGTGGCGCACCAGGCGATTCGCAATGAGAAGTACATGATGGTCGTGGACGGGGTGGTTGGGAAGGCCTATCCGGCAATGGGGCCGGCGGAATTCAGCAGAGATGGCAGCAGGGTGGGATACGCGGCGGGGCTCGAAGCCGAGCGGACGCTGGTGGTGGACGGAGCGGAGCACCCGACCGTCGGCGGGCGCCTGGCCGAGGGGCCGATTTTCAGCGACAACGGCGGACGGCTGGCTTACGTGGTCGCCAAGGAAGGCGAGAGGGCGGCTGTGGTCGTGGATGGCGTGGAGGGCAAGACGTATGACACGGCCGGGGGCGCGCGGTTCAGACCGGACGGAAAGCACCTGGCGTATGTCGCCCAGCGCGGCAGCAAGACCATGGTGGTGGTGGATGAGGTGGAAACGGGTGTGTATGAGGCGGTCGAGCGCGCGAGCCTGGCCTTCAGCCCGAACGGTCAGCACGTGGCGTGGGTGGGGCGGAGGGGAGGCAAGGAATTCCTCGTTGTCGACGGCGTCGAGGGAAGCGCATACAGCCGCGTGCTGGTCGCAGAGGGCTTGGCGTTTGCCGACGACAAGACCATGAACGCGATCGCGGTGCGCGAGACGGAGATCGAGCAGCGGCGTGAAGAGGGGACCGCCCGCGTGCCCCAGCGGGAGATCCTGGCTGTGAAAGCACTGATCGCGGGCAACTGAGGCCGGCCGCGGAAACGCGGGGATCACCGATCCGCACGGGTCCATGACAAGTTCCACTGAGGCGCGATGCACTCTAATATATGGCGATCACGGCGTGATGGAGCCCTGCTGCGGGGGGCGGGATGCTCGCCGCGGAGGTTGGTTTTGCCAGAGAGGTTGTGAAACTCGTGCGCCCTTCGTTGCTTGACATGGCCGGCCGGCGCGTGGTGCTTTTCGACGGGGCGATGGGCACGAGCATCCATCGGTACCCGCTGGATATGCAGCGGGACTGGCTGGGCATGGAGAACTGCAGCGAGATTCTGATCCAGACCCGGCCGGACGTGATCCGCGAGATCCACGAGAGTTACCTGGCGGCGGGGGCGGATGCCGTCGAGACGAATACGCTGGGGGCCAACAAAATCGTCCTGGCGGAATACGGGATCGCGGAGAGGACATTCGAGCTGAACCGGCGGGCGGCTGAGATCGCGCGCCAGGCGTGCGCGAAGTTCGAGACGTCGGACCGGCCGAGATACGTGGTCGGCTCGGCGGGCCCTGGGACGAAGCTGCTGACGCTGGGGCAGACCACCTGGGAGGCGATGGAGGACAGCTACCACGAGCAGTTCCGTGGGCTGATAGCGGGGGGCGTCGATGCACTGCTGATCGAGACGGCGCAGGACCTGCTGCAGGTGAAGTGCGCGATTGCCGCGGCGACGCGGGCGATGGCCCAGGCGGGCGTCAAGCTGCCGCTCATGGTCCAGGTGTCGATGGACAACAACGCCGGGCAGAGCATGCTGCTGGGGACGGACAGCTCGGCGGTGGTTGCGTCGATCCTGCCCTACGACCAGGTGGATGTGCTGGGGCTGAACTGCGCGACGGGGCCGGCCGAGTTGAGCGAGCACGTGCAATACATCGCGCGGAACTGGCCGCGGATGGTCAGCGTGCTGCCGAACGCGGGCATGCCGCGGATGGTGGAGGGGCGGGCGCATTTCCCCCTGTCGCCGGCCGATTTCGCCAAGGGCATGATGCGCTTCGTGGAGGAGTTCGGGGTGAACATCGTGGGGGGATGCTGCGGCACGACCCCCGAGCATATCAAGGCTTTGCGCGAGGCGATGGGGGATCGCGCGCCCAGGGCCCGCCAGGTGACGCCCAGGCCGCAGGTGGCCAGCCTCATCAGCGCAACCGACATCCGGCAGGAGACCAGCTATCTCATCATCGCGGAGCGGACGAACACGAACGGCTCGCGGCAATTCAAGCGGCTGCTGCAGTCGGAGGACTGGGACGCGCTGGTTTCGATGGCGCGGGACGAGCTGCGCGACGGGTCGCATGTGCTGGACCTGTGCGTGGATTTCGTGGGTCGCGACGGCGTGCGAGACATGCATGAGGTGGTCAGGCGGTTCGTGAACGCGCTGCCCGCGGCGCTGATGCTCGACAGCACCGATCCGAAGGTGATGGAGGCGGGGCTGAGGCTGGCCGGGGGACGGTGCATCCTCAACTCGATGAACCTGGAGGACGGCGAGCACCGTGTGGCGACGATCTGCGCGCTGGCGAAGGCATACGGCGCGGCGGTGGTGGCCGGGACGATCGACGAGGACAAGCAGAACGCGATGGCGCGGACGGCCGGGCGCAAGCTGGCGATCGCCAGACGCATCCGCGACCTGGCGGTGGGCAGGCACGGGCTGAAGGAGGCAGACATTCTCTTCGACCCGCTGGTGCTGCCGATCTCGACGGGCATCGAGGAGGACCGCCGCAACGCGCTGGAGACGATCGAGGGGATTCGGCTGATCGCCAGGGAACTGCCGAGGTGTCACACGGTGGTGGGCGTGTCGAACGTGAGCTTTGGCCTGAAGCCCGCGGCCCGCGTGGCGCTGAACAGCGCGTTCCTGCACGAATGCTGCGAGGCGGGGCTGACGGCGGCGATCGTGCACGCGTCGAAGATCCTGCCGAGGAACCGCATTCCGGAGGAGCAGTGGAACGCGGCGATGGATCTGATCTACGACCGGCGGCGGGAGGGGTTTGACCCGCTGACGCGGTTTGTGGGCCTGTTCCCGGACGGAAAGGAAGGGGAGGAAAAGGGGACGGGATCGGTTTCCGGTCCATCGGATCAAGCGATGAGCATCGAAGAGATGCTCAAGCGGCACATCATCGATGGCGAGAGGCGGGACCTGACGGTTCACCTCGATGAGGCGCGCAAGAAGTACAAGCCGCTTGATATCGTCAACGACATCCTGCTGGAGGCGATGAAGGTCGTCGGGGAGCTGTTCGGCTCGGGGCAGATGCAGCTCCCGTTCGTGCTGCAGAGCGCTGAGACGATGAAGGCGGCGGTGGCGCACCTCGAACCTTTCATGGAGAAAGCGGAGAGCCAATCGAAGGGCACCATCGTTCTGGCGACGGTGCGAGGGGATGTGCACGACATCGGCAAGAACCTCGTTGACATCATCCTGACGAACAACGGGTACACGGTGCACAACCTGGGGATCAAGCAGCCGATCCAGGACATCCTGAAGGCCGCCCAGGAGAACAAGGCCGACGCCATCGGTATGTCGGGCCTGCTGGTGAAATCGGTCTGGGTGATGAAGGACAACATCGAGGAGATGAACGCGCAAGGCGTCGTGACTCCGGTGCTGTTGGGCGGGGCCGCGCTGACGCGCGACTATGCGGAGGAGACGCTGGCCGAGTTGTACAAGGGCCCGGTCCTGTACTGCCGGGATGCGTTCGACGGCCTGCACGTGATGGACGCCATCGCCAGCGGTCAGATCGAGATGGCCGTGACCGCGCAGCGGCTGCGGACGGAGAAGCGCAGACTTCTGCGCGAGAGCGCCGTCAAGCCGCAGTCCTACGACGCGGCCGAGCTCGTCAGGATCGCGACGGACAATCCCGTGCCGCGGCCGCCGTTCTGCGGGCGGCGCGTGGTGACGGACGTGCCGCTTAGCGACGTGTTCCGGTACATCAACGAGAATGCGCTGTTCCGCGGGCAATGGGGCTTCAAACAGGGGAGCATGTCGGGCGAGGAGTTCCAGCGATCCATTGAAGAGAAGGCACGGCCTATTTTCCGCGAGCTTCAGCGACGGGCCGTCGAGGAGGGGTTCATCGCGCCCAGGGTCGTGTACGGTTACTTTCCGGCGCAGTCGAGCGGCAACGATCTGATTGTGTATCACGTCGAGGAGTTTGAAGGGGCGGGGCATGATTCGTCCCTGGCCCCGACGGGAACGCCGCGGCCGTGGCTGCGGTTCCGCTTCCCTCGCCAGGACGGCCGGCGCCGCCTGTGCATCAGCGATTTCTTCCGCGCCCGGGAGAGTGGCCAGTACGACGTGCTGGGCGTGCAGCTCGTGACGGTGGGCGACAAGGCGACGGCCCTGGCCGACAGACTCCGCGCGGAGAACAAGTACCAGGAGTACCTTTACGTGCACGGGTTCAGCGTGGAGTGCGCCGAGGCGCTGGCGGAGCTGTGGCACAAGCGCATGCGGCAGGAGCTGGGGTTTGCCGCCGAGGACGCGCCGACGATCCGCCAGATCTTCCAGCAGGGCTACCGCGGCAGCCGGTATTCGTTCGGGTATCCGGCCTGTCCGAACCTCGAGGACCGGGCGATGATCATGGAGCTGCTGGGCGCGGAGGAGATCGGGGTGGCCTTGAGCGAGAGCCACATGCTTGTGCCGGAGCAATCGACGGACGCGATCGTGGTGCATCATCCGCAGGCCAAGTACTTCGACGTGTAGAAGCATGCCGGGCGCCAGGAACGCGGGGAGGACAAGAGTCCGCTGCCTGCTAACGGAAAACCTTCAGAAACTTCACGACGATGAGGATGAGCATGAGGATCAGGTAGATCCGCAGGAAATACAGCGCGAACTTCGCCATCGGAGTCATCTGGATGCGCGGCACGGGCTACCTCACGATCTGGATCAGGTTCTGGCGCGGGTCACGAGGCCTTTCATGATGTCGTTATAGTGGATGATGCCCAGCAGGCGGTCCTGGGGGTCGACGACCGGAACCATGCGATAGTGATACTTGGCAAACAGCTCGGCCAGGTCGTCGCGGGTGTAGTCTTCGTCGGCGCTGACGACGGGAAAGGCCATGAGATCGGCCATGGAGGCGGTGTCCGCGGCCAGCACGAGGTCCCGCAGGTCCACCACGCCGACGAGCAGTCTGTCCTCAGCGACGATGTAGATATAGGAGATGCTGGCGTGCTGGCGGCCCGAAGAGCGGATGGCCGAGAGGACCTGGGTGACCGTGGCGTCGCGGGAGACGGCCAGGTAATCCGGCGACATGAGCTTCCGCGCGGTCGCTTCGCGGCTGGAAATCAGCGCCCCGATCCGCTGCTGCTGGTCCGGCGGCAGCAGAGCCATCATCTTGCTCACCTCATCATGCGGCAGGACGCTCAGCAGGTCCACCAGTTGCGGAATGGACATCTCCGAAAGGATATTGCGGGCTCGCTCCTTACGCAGATTGGCTACAAGCTGTCGCTGGGCGCGCGGCTCGGCTTCCATGAGGGTCTCGGCCGCCTTCTCTGAATCCAACGCCGAGAAAAACGCCTGCTGCTCTTGGCCCGACAGCTCTTCCAGCGCGTCGGCCAGGTCCTCGCTGGGCATCTCCCTGAGCTGTTTGCGGGTGATCGACAGCGACATGACGTCGGTCTGAACGGCGTCTTCGACGCTCAGCGGCTGCACGTATCGCCACGAGACGAACTGGTCCTTGAGGCGGATCAGCCGCGACACGCCCCATTTACGCAGGAAACCATTGAAGGAAATGTCCACGTGGACGATCAGCATACGCCCCCGTGACTCGAGCAGGTGGACATCGTTGACGACTTCGGTGCGGCGGCCGTCGGTGTCGAGGATGGTCCGCCCCATGAGATGCTCATTGACCAGGATCCAGCCCGGCTGGTCGACGAAGGGCGGGAAAGGCCCGCCGCCCTCGGGCGGACTGACGAAAATCGCGTCGTCGTCGATCCGCAGGACTCTGTTCCAGGGCACGAATTCCGTGGGTTTGCCCCAGCCGTGCCAGAGGTAGATGCCGACGGCTTCGGGGTAGGGCTCGGCGATCTTGAAGACCAGGTCGCTCAGCCGCCCGATGCGGTCCTTGATCTTTCCTGCGCAGACGGGGCGCCTGAGCAGCTCGGAAACAAAAAAGAGCTGGTAGTCTTTCAGCCCCGCGGCGGCGGCGGGAGGTTTGGCCGAGTTGTTCAGTTGCGCGGGCATACGCTGATCCTGTCACATGGATTTTAGGAGCTCGGGGAAGAGGACGGAAATGGCAAACACCGTGGACATGAGGATGACGAAGATGGTGATCCCCCAGTTGACGATGTTCTGCCAGCGGGTGTTGGCGTACTGCCCCATGGTCGGCTTGTCGTTGAGCAGAAGAATGAGCGAGAACAGGCATGCGGGCAGGAGGGTGACGGCGACGACCTGGACGAACATGGTGATGGTAATGAGCAGATGCTCCGGGGAAATCAGCACGACGCTGCCGGCGCTGCAGAGGGTCAGCAGGTAGATCACGTAGAACCAGGGGGCGTCCTTCACGCTCTTGTTGAGCGAGTGGGCCCACCCGAAGACCTCGCCGACGGCCCAACTCGTGGATAGAGAGATGCACAGGGCGCCGAGGAAGCCGGCGTCAAACAGACCGATGCCGAACAGGATCTGCGCCCATTCGCCCTTGCCATGGGGCAGGAGCGGGACCAGCGCTTTGGCCGTGTCGGTGGCGTCTCGGACCTCGATGGGTGGGCTGTGATAGTAGAACGCGGCCGCGGTCGTGATGATGATGAAGACGGCGACCAGGCCGGTCAGGAACGAGCCGGCAAAGGTATCCGCCTTGCCGAACTTCAGATCGCGGACGTCCATGCCCTTGTCAACGATGGCGCTTTGCTGGAAGAAGATCTGCCAGGGGGTG
>Ga0315286_10007330_pt1 | contig 10789 bp, 7 predicted proteins | sample YL17G10_0_MG_FD_205038 | JGI IMG/M metagenome (GOLD analysis project Ga0315286, IMG submission 205038) | Sediment microbial communities from Yellowstone Lake, YNP, Wyoming, USA - YL17G10_0 | ecosystem: Environmental > Aquatic > Freshwater > Lake > Sediment | place: USA: Wyoming | collected...
CCGCCCGCCGATTCCGGCCAGACAATACATCTTGCCTGCTCCTTCCCGGGTGAGTTTGCGGGCGGCCTGATCCGAGATGGCTCCTACATCCGCCGCGCCGGAACAGGCAAAGATCAGTTTGGGGGCTGCGCTACATGCGCAACTATTTTCCTTCGACATAAGTGCACCTCCTCTTGAAATCAAGGTTTCCCTTCGCCGGCCATGGGCGTTGCCGGAGTCTATCTGCGCGCCTGTTCGGGCAGCAGGCCGACTCATCAGGCTGTGTCATGCCGGGTCCGTTCCTCGATGGCCTGGAGAGCCGGATCCATCGGATGCTCTCTCTCCATCTCCTCCCGGCTCATCTTGCCATGCGCCCAGAGCCAGGACCAGGGGAAACGACCCGCTCGGAGATGGACATTGTGCATGTGCCAGACCAAGATAGCCAGAAATGCCAGGACGGCTTCGTGGGCGTGGGCCTCCTTGAAGGCGTCGAACGTGCGCGGAGAAAGGCTGGGAAACAGCAGGAGCGTCCAATCGTTGAACCACATGACCAGGCCCGTTCCGATCATGATGACGCAGCCCCAGAATACCGCCCAGTAGTCGAACTTCTCGAAATACGTGAATCTGCCGAAAGCGGGACGCTGCGTGGACGCCCCCAAGAACCATCTGAGATTGCTCCATACGTGCCGGAAATCGTCTCTCGTGGGGAGCATCAGACGGAAATCCCGGCGGCCCTCTTCGTGGATGAGCGTGTACAGAAGGTGGTACGCGCAGGCAGCGATCAGCAGAGATGCCCCGATCCGGTGGACGACCCGCCAGAAGTCCGCCCCTCCAAAGGCTCCGGACAGGGTCGCCGCCCAGGCCGCGCCCGGGTACCGCAATCCCCACAGGAACACAGCGGAAAGGAACAGAGCAATGACGGACAGCATGAGCAGCAGGTGTTGAGCGCGGAAGTGACTGTTGAACCGCTGAATCCATACCGTGGGTTGGGGGTCCGCGGCGGTCTTGCGGGAGCGGAAGCGCGCGAAGGTTTCGAGCAGAATATGACCAATCAGGAGGAGCATGACCACGATGGTCAAATACTTGAAGAATGCGGCGACGGCGCCGACGATGCCGGAGTACCGAGGCGGCGACCCGTCGTAGCCGAGCGCCGCGCTCTGAGTCGTCCAGACGGGTTTGCCGCTCGAGTCGAACGGTCGTTCAAGGACCGCCCCGAAGAAGAACCGGCTATCGCCGGAATGGCAGTCCTTGCACCCGCCCGCGCCGAGCGCGGCCCTGGCCGGCGCGACGTCGTGTGAGAACTTGTGAACCGAGGCGTACGCGGTAGCCTCGTACTCCTCGTGAGGAAGGTCACGCGACTCGCTTGATGAGTAGTAGGCCCTGCTGTCCGACACCCAGACGAGGCGGCGGCCCTCCATCGGGAAAGCCGTTGCCGCGAGGTGCGCCCTGGTCGCCGCCAGCAAAGCGTCAATCTCCTCGGCGCGGTTCACCTCGATGATGCCGTCCCCGTTGTCGTCGGTGACCTTGGCCAGCTCGGGGTATTTGTTCTGGGGATCCGCCCGGTGCTGGGTCCACATTTGAAAAAAGTCCTTCATGAAGAGTTGGTTCAAGCCCGGTTTGCCCTCTTCCTCGAAGCCGACCCAGGCGCTGTGCACTCTGTTGGCGGGGTATATTTTGCCCTTGTAGCGAATGAGGGTCGGCCTCGTGATGTTGGTCGGCTCGTCGTTGGCGGTGAAGAGCTCAAGTTCCCCATAGTGGTTCCAGAACGCCATCTCCTGGTCGTAGAAAGCCCAGATATGCTTCGGCGGGGGCGTGATGCGGGGCGCGGGGTTGTAAACGTCGCTCGCTTGGACAAGGGCGCTCTTTACGGCACGTGACGGGATGTGGCAGGTCTGGCAGGCGATTTTTTCCATGTGCAGAGGCGGCAGCCAGGCATGCGCGGCGCGTGGAGAATTCCCCCACCCTTCCAGGTGGCAGTCCTCGCATGAGCGGACAGTGTTGTCCAGATCGTTTCGCACCCAACCGGAAGGGTCGTCGCCCTTCCCGAACTGGTGGACCTCGCGGCCGCGGATGCGCGGATCGGCGGCGCGGCTTCCGGCGGCGTGGCAGTCCACGCAGCGCAGGCCCGCCGCCATGTGAACGTCGGTCCGCGCCGAGAAGGCCGCTCCGCGTTTCTTCCAGCCGGGCTTGAGGTGACACCCCAGACAGGTTTCGTTGCGCGGCTCGGGGGCGATGTGCGCGAGGATGTTGCCCTCGGCGTCGAACTTGCTCTTGTCATACGAGATGGTCGGCTGCTCCCCCGCGTTCACCTTGCCCTGCGCCTTCCCGAAGCCCGCGCCGGCGGTCGCGGCCCACCGGAAGTTGAGGCTCGCCAACTCCGCGTTGCGTTTCTTCAAGTCATATTCCGGCATGTGGCACAGGAGGCAGTCCGCCTCGATCACGCCCGTCTCGGACCATCGGGCCTTGTAGTAGTCGCCATCGAGCGCATTTTCGCCGCCCGGCGTGAAACCGGAGGCCGGGTTTCGCATCCACTCATCGTAGCGCTTGCCGTCGCGGTCGAACTCCAGGGGGCCGCCGCCTGGATGGCAGTTGCCGCACGTGGCGGTGACAAAATCGAACGAGGTCATGTCTATAGTCCGCGCGTTCGAGTTCTTCTTGGGGGCCAACTGGCGGTAGAGCGGGGCGGGCGAGCACCAGTTTCCGCCATAGTTGCCCGGCGCGGTCACCCAATTGTAGCGGGCCGCATACTGCGCGGGCAGTTGTTCTCCTTTGCCCTGGGTGAAGTGGAAGCCTTCGGTGATCTTGCCGTAGTCGTGGCAGTTGGCGGCGCCGCACGTCTGCCTCGGCGAGTAGGGCGCCGTGTCGTTCAAGCCTTTGGCCGGGTCAATCACGTTGCCCCGCTCGTCGCGAAGCGGAAACGGCGGGCAGACGCCCATCGCCCGCGAAGACACGGCTTCGCGCGTGGGAACGGCGACCGGCTTGGCCGCGTCGCCGCCATTTCCCATTGCGAAGCCAGTCAGCGCCAGCAGGCTTGCGCCGGCCGCAATAAGCCCGGCGAAAAATGCAGGAATCTTGGGTTGTCTCATGATTGGCTCTCCTTGAACATCAGGGTTTGATTTTCTCCATGAGCGCGCTGAGCTTGGAGCGATAGGCCGCCGCCAGCGCCTCGACGTCTTCCCCCATCGGTTTGACCGGGATCAGGTCCTGTACCTGCTCGGACGAGAGCCCGGGTTCTTTCATGGTCGCCACCGCGCCCCAAAGCATCTTGTCCAAGGCTTCCAGCGCCGCTTCGCCACTCAGTCCGAAAGACTCTCCAAGCGACTTGAGCGCATAGAGCTGCGGCCAGAAATAGGTCGGCCCCATGGCTGAAAGGATAGCGTAAGCTTCGAGATGGCGCTCTTCAACCTCCGGGCAATCGCCCAGGGGGACGAAAAGGCTTGACGCCCCGCCCTTGTCCTCGGCGCTGAGACTGGGCGCATAGGCAACGGGATTGTAGCCCCGCCCGATCAGGGAGGGGGCATTTGGAATCATGCGGACGATCCGATTGAAACCTCCCAGCATGCCCGACAGCTTCGCGATCGTGAACTTTGGCGCCAGGGAGACGAGTATCGCTTCCGATTTCAGGCTTTGCTTGATGGCCTCGACCGCATCTTTGATCACCGGCGGGTGCACGCCGAGAAACACCATGTCCTGTGCCGCCGCCCGAGCGGGTTCAGCGGTCCCCTCAATTTCCGACCCCAGTGTCTTCAGCGCTTCACACGCCTTCTGGTCTGAATCGTACAACACCACACGAGAAGGCATCGCCTGCTTGTTCTTCCAACCGCTGAGAAGAATTCTGGCGACTCTTCCCGCACCGATAAAACCGACCGTTTGCACCGACATGATTCTTCTCCTTTCCATGGCAAATTCGCGCTTCCGCGTGGGTTTCTACCGATTGTCAAGCCAGCATGTTTTTCAGCTCGTCCACGGAAGGCACTTTCCCCGCCACTTTGACTTGCCCGTCCACCACCAGCGCGGGCGTCATCATCACGCCATAGGACATGATGTCTTCGATCTTTGTGACCTTCTCCAACAGATAGTCCTTTCCCAGCGCCTTGGCGGCGGCTTCCGCCGTCTCGGCCAGCTTCTTGCACTTGGGGCATCCCGTGCCCAGTATCTGGATCAACATATCTTTCCCTCCTTTGGTCCCGTTTGTTATCGGATGCCTATAGACACGGCGTCCGGAATCAGCCGCGCTCCTATTCTATCAGTGGCTCTCCGCGCTTAGCCGCCCGCGCGCTTGCGCCATCGTGAAGCCGTATCGGCGGCTCAGTTGCCCGAGTCTGTCCTCGTCGGACACTGAATCGGGCAGCCCCAGCCGCTGTCTAATCTCTTGGACCGGCAACAAGGTGATTGCGGATACTTCGGCCAGTGACATGTTTCCTTCCAAGTGTGTGCTGGATCCCCGCTCTTTGGCGTTGGAATCCGTGGATATCGAGCTAACGCGGAGATTCCGCACTTGGCTCACAGAGATCCGCCAGAATCCCACAGTGAGTGCAGCGAGAAGCAAGACGGTGATAAGGCCCGCAATGAGCCTTGCGCGGCGCGAGGATTGCCGGACGCCATCCGAACGGCGCTGGGGGCTGAACATGGTTGTCACCCATGTCCAATGAAACGCCACATGCACGGCAATCACAACGCCAATGCAGGCCGCCAGCCAGAAATGGACATCGCCCCACTCATGTCGAGCCAGACCCCACAGGATGCGGTCGCTGCCAGATCCCGGAGGCAGCGCGAAACGAATAATCGTGCCCGTAAGAACCAAGCCCAACACCAGCAGGCCTGCAAGAAAGTCTATAAGCAAGTTTTGCTTGGCCGCATTCATTTTCAGATCTCCTTCAGTTTGGCTTTACCTGATGCCATGACGTAAAGACACGGCATCAAGAAAAGGGCGACGAAAATTGTGACACACAGACCGCCGATGGCGGCGGCGGCCATCGGCTGCAGCATGTCGCCGCCTTCTTCGATGTTCAGCGCCAGGGGCAGAAATCCCACCAGCACGCCGATGGAAGTCATCATGCGCGGACGGAAGCGAATCTTCGCCGCTCGCACCACGGCCTGCGTTGGTGAAAGTTGCTGCTGTTCCCGCAGTTCCTCGGCGTAGTTCAGCAGCAGAACGCCTTCGTTCACCGTCGCCGCGACCACCACCAACAGCCCGATGATCACTGTCGCTCCCAGCGGGATGTTGGTCAGGTACAGGAGGAACACTAGGCCAGTCAGGCATACGGGCACGCCTCCCAAGATGAGCGCCGGCAGTTTGAGACTATTGAACTGGACCGTCAGCACCACAAAGGCGAAGAATAATGCGAAGCCCATAATCATCAGCACCGTGTGCTTCATCTCGGCCATCATCTGGGCCTGCCCGCCGTATCTAAACTCGTAGCCGATTGGTTTCTCCATCTTCGCCAGGGCTTCCTGGATCTCGCCCAGTGCGGTGGCCACGCTGACGCCGGCGGCATCGCCCCGCACGATCACCTCCTTGACCTGATCTTCGCGCACGATCTCGACGGGGCCGACCGCCTGGCGGACCTCGGCAACATCCATGAGACGCAAGTACCCGCCCTGAGCGCGGTTGAGCGGGAGGTTCTCCACGTCGCGGCGGGCGACGATCTTGCTCTCGGGAATCATCACGCGGATGTTGTAGTATTCGTCCCCGTCGCGGAAGCGGGTGGCAATCGCGCCGGTGATTAGGGAGCGCATCGTATCGGCGATGTCACCAACGCTGACGCCAAGTTCCGCCGCGCGTGCCCGGTCCACCAGCACTTGGTATTCGGGCTTGGTCATATCCATCGAGACATAGACATTCGTGAAGTGCGCGAGTTCGTTCATCGCCCCGGCGGTCTGTCGCGCAAGATCATAAAGCCTGGAAATGTCCTGCCCTTTGATCTTCACCTCGATGTCGGCGTCGCCGAGTTTCCGGATGCCCTTGATGGGCATCTGCATGACCATCGCCATCCCGCCTGGAACAGGAACCTTGCCGACAATCGGGCGCAGATAGCCGATATATTCATTGGTGCTCATCTTGCGGGCGTGGCGCGGCACAAGCTGGATATTCAGTTCGCCTTCGTTGGCAATTTCGTACGTGTAAAGCCCCCATACCTTGCCGCCCGAAAGCGTGAAGAGGCTTTGGATTCGCTTGTCCTCTCCGATGCGCGTCTCGATTTCCGTCAAAACCTTGTCCGTCTCCGCCAAGGACGCGCCGGTCGGCATCTTCACCTTGACCATGATCCGTCCGTCATCCATCTTCGGCAGAAATTCACCCCCCAGCCGAGGCAGCAGCAATCCACCGGCCACCAGCACGGTCGCGAAGGCTCCGGCCGTCGCCCACCGATGCCGCAGCGTCCACTCCAACAACCGGCCGTACACCTGCGTCACCCGTTCTATAAACCGCTCAAAAAACGTCATCCGTTCTTCGCTAGGTTTGCGCCGTCCGATAAGTATGGCCATGACCATCGGCGTTACTGAAATGGCCATGACCAGACTTATCGCCATGACGCCGGCAATCACCAGGATCAACTCGCGGAACAGCAGGCTGACCAGTCCCGGAACGAGCAGGAAGGGCAGGAACAGGGCCAGGAAGGACACCGTTGCCGCGACTACCGCCGGCCCGACTTGCGATGTGGCCTCTACCACAAGCTGCGCTGTGCTCAGATCGGGCCTCTCCCGCCGCAGCCGGGTGATGTTCTCGATGACAATGATGGAATTGTCCAAGTCCACCGCGATGGCGACGACCAGCGCGCCAAGGGTGAAAATGTTGAGCGAGATACCAGCTAACTTCATCAGACCGAAGTTTAGGAGAAGCGTGACAGGCAGCGCCCACGCCATCGCTACCACTTGCCGCCAGTTCCCCAGGAACAGCGCCATGAGAACAACAACCAGAATCGCCGCTTCGAACGCGGCATTGCGCACTCCTTTTAGCGCCGCCCCCACATAATCGGCTTGGTTCTCGACCATACCCAAGATTACCCCACCAGGCAGGCTGGGACTGAGTTCGGCGATACGCCGATTGACGGCCTTGGCCACTTCAACGGTGTTGGCGTCCGCTTGCTTGAGCACGCTCAGTTTGACGCAAGGTTTGCCATCCAGCCGTGTGATGACGCGCGCTTCCTCGTGGAAGTCAGATACCTCCGCGATGTCGCGGAGTAGGACTTTTGCCTGACCATTGCGGGTCAGAAGAACATCGCGAATCTCATTGAGTGATTTATACTCGCCCATGGTGCGCGCGATAATCTCTTTCGGGCCGACAGTAACTCGGCCGCCGAACTGCTCGACGTTTTCGTCCCGGAGCCGTTTGAGCACGTCGGCCAGGCTCAGGCTGTATTTCTCCAAGGCATCAGGGGCGAGGTGAACGCGGATTTCCCGTTTGAGGCCGCCGACGATCTCCGTGCCCGCCACGCCTGGAACGGCCAGCAACTGATCCTGTAACCATTCATCAACCCATCTGCGGATTTGCACCAGATCCCACTGGCCGCTGCTGACGGTCAACTGCACCACCGGCAATTGCGAAGGGTCCGCCTTGATTATGACCGGCGGGTCCATGTCCTTGGGAAGCTCCCGCGCCACGCGAGCCATGGCCGCCAAGGCGTCCTGATACGCCACGTTTACGTCAACGCCATACTTAAAGTTGGCTTGCAGCGTGTACATGCCCTCAATGGACGAAGACTCCAGATAATCCAGATTGTCTACTGTGGCCATCTGACGCTCGAGGGGATCGGCAATGCTCTTGTCAACCTCCTCGGGCGTGGCGCCGCGCCACCAGATAAGCACCTTGATCATCGGGTAGGTGACATTTGGCAGGAAATCCACGGGCAGGCCGATCAGGCCGTACACGCCAAGCACCAGCAGCGTAAAGACAATGGCGCTCGTAGCCAGGCGGCGATGAACGGCGTATTGCGTCAGTTTCATCGGCCCGCCTCCTTGGGGCTATCAGGTTTTCCGCCGGTGGTCTTCTCGGCGGGTTTGCCCTTGGGCTGGCCCTCGCCTGGCGGGGCGGGCAGGCGGATTTCCGCGCCATCCTTGAGTTTTTCCTGTCCCGATACGATGACCTTTTCTCTCGGTTTCAGGCCCGAGAGAATCTGGATGCGTCCGCCCTCCTCGATGCCGGTCTGGACTTTGCGCTGCGCGGCCTTGCCGGCGGCGACGACGAAAGCGACTTGCGCGCCGCCGGGGGTGATAATGACCGCCTGGACCGGAACGGTGACGGCGTCGGGAACGGATTCGAGAATCAATCGGACGCGACCAAACATGCCGGGGGCGAGTTCCAGTTTGTCTTGGATGGACAACTCGATGGTCCGGGTTCTCATGCGCGGGTCCAGTTGCGGAAAGACGCGCGCGATCTCAGCGGATAGAGTTTTCCCTGGCAGAGCATCGAGGCGGACTTGCGCTTTCATGCCCGGACGCGCTTCGGAGGCGTTGGCTTCGGGCACGGCGCAGCGGACTACCAGGGAGGACAGGTCGGCCATTTCGAGGAGCGGCGCCTTCATGGTCGCCATATCGCCTCGGCGGACGAAGACCTTGGTAATGGTTCCGGCAAATGGCGCGGCGATGACGCATTCGCTCAAACGGGCTTGGGCCAATTCGAGTTTGGCCTGAGCCTCCTTGACCGCCGCTTGCTGCACGGCTATGGTCGTGCGGGTAGAGCCAGACTTGAGCATGTCAAGTTGCTCTCGAGCGGCGTTTAGTTTCGCCTCTGCCGCAGCCTGTTTCACGCGCGCCTTTTCGATGTCCTCGCCGGGCAACGCCCCGGTTTCAACCAGTTGGGCGATGCGGTCAAGATCGCTCTTCTCGAACAGGGCGCTTTGTTCGGCTTCGCGGACGCTTTGGCGGGCCTTTTCGATTTCCTCGGGCCGCGTGCCAGCCTTCAGGTCGTCCAGTTTGGCCTGCGCCACCGCGAGCGCTGCTTCGGCCGCCTTGACCTCCGCACGATACATCTCCCGATCAATTTCGATCAGCTTCTGCCCTGCTTCCACGCGGTCGCCTTCACGCCAGGGACAGAATCCTATCGGGCCTTCCACCGTGGCACTGATTTGGACCGCCTCAACGGGCACAACCTCGGCGGTCAGGTCGCTTGAGCGGATGATCTCGCCGGTTGTAACTGTTTCGACAGTCACGAGCGGCGCTTTCTTCTGCGGCTGTGCGCTATTCTCGCGGCTGCCACAGCCCGCCATGACCAAGAGGAGCAATAAAGCCACTACCGCACCCCTGGCACCAAAGACTCCTCTTCGATTTTTTGACTCAAGAGCATTGAATGCGGTCATGGCGTGCGTTCTCCCGTTGCCAACTCGATCTGCGCGCGCGCGACGTTCAGGTCTGCAAGCGCGCGGTAATAGTTTGTCTGGGCTTCCAGTAGGGCTGCTTGGGCGTCTAGGACATCCACGATAGCGCCTTTGCCCAAGTCATATTTTTGTTGTTCGATACGTAGGCTTTCTTCGGCCTGCTCGACTGATTTTTCGAGGGTCTGGACGCGCTCCATGGAGGAAGCAAGATTGAGAAAGGCCGTCTCGACTTCCAGCCGGACTTGGAGTTCCAGCCCGAGTAGCCGTTCTTGTGCCGCAGCTAACTTAGCGCGTTCTTCTTTCACGCGCGCTTGAATGCGTCCGCCTTGGAAGAGGGGCATCTCGATGCCGATCCCAACCCGGCCCACGTCTTCGGAATCGTCGGTGTCCAAAGGCTGTTCACTTGGATTCGCGGCCCAGCGCCCGCCGTAGGCGCCGAAAAGACTGACCGCCGGCGTGTGTCCGGCACGGGCTACGTCGACGCGCCGGGCCTGAGCCTCCAGTTCCTTGCGCGCTGCCAGATAGTCGGGGCGTTGTTTCATGGCAATGTTCATGCCGTCTCCCACCGTGAGCGACACGGTCGTTGCCCGGTCCAATTCGCCCTGAACCGCGAGTGTTCCGCTCGTCGTCTCAATGCCCATCAGGTTCGCCAGAAGCCGGTGCTGAATGGCGAGGGTGTTTTTCTCACGAACGATCTTTTGCGAAACGTCCGAGAGGCGCACTTCGGTGCGCAACCGATCCACCTTGGCTGCCTTCTGCGCCGCGATCAGATCGTTCACTCGCTTGAGGTGGCTATCGAGCGCTTCACGCGAGAATTGCAGCGAGCCAATGAGTTTCTCCTGCGCCAGAATGCCGTAGAATATACTGGTCACGTTGAAGATGAGTTCGTCTCGCGCGCGAACCATGCGGTGTTCGGACGACCGGCGTAACAGGTCCGCCGCCCGCGTTTCATTGATCAGCCTCCCGCCCGCGAACAAAGGCATCTTGAGAACGAGGTCGCCGGAATATATGGAGTCGCTGAAAACGCCGGGCTCCCCGTTGAAGCGCGCCGGCACAAGCCGCTGATCGTCGAGATGATGAGTGTAAGCTCCTTCCGCGGAAAGCGCCGGAAGCATCGCGCCGAAGGCAGCGTCCTTGCGCGCCCGCGCCGCTTCCGCGTCATGTCCCGTCGCCGCCAGTTCGGGATTATTCGCAATGGCAATTTCGACGGCATCCGCTAGACCGATGGACCTTGATGCAAGCGATTCAGCCTTTGCTTGGGATGCCCGTGAAGACCCGGCGACATTGATCGCAGGGGAAAATGAAACCGGCCGGTAGGGATCGGTGGGGGACAGCATCGCGCAGCCACTGAACCAGACAGGAATCCCTGTGAGCGCCAGAAGCGTAAACATTCGACGCATTCTCCGAATCCCACTTCCGGCGAACGATTCATAAGGCTGCTGAGTTGTATTCAAAGGACTCATCCACAACGTCCCTTCTTGTCTTGTTGAACCGGC
>Ga0315286_10007332_pt1 | contig 10786 bp, 3 predicted proteins | sample YL17G10_0_MG_FD_205038 | JGI IMG/M metagenome (GOLD analysis project Ga0315286, IMG submission 205038) | Sediment microbial communities from Yellowstone Lake, YNP, Wyoming, USA - YL17G10_0 | ecosystem: Environmental > Aquatic > Freshwater > Lake > Sediment | place: USA: Wyoming | collected...
AGTCCCAGCAGGCCCCCTGCAGGACATAGGCGGGCCTGGGCCGACCCGACGGAAGCAGGCCGCCGACCCCGCCGTAGCTGAGCCCGGTGGCGCCGCCGGGCGGGTCGCTCGGGTAGTCGGAGACCCAGTCGCCGGCCACAGCGTCGAAGGCGCGCACGTCGTTGCGGCTGCCATTGCCCTCCGCGCCGCCCCAGTGCAGAACCTGTCCGCGGCTGGGGACGTAGACCGGCGAGCTCCAGATGTAGCCCGGCTCGGCCTTGCAGGGCAGCTTGGTCCAGGTGTTGGCCGGCAGGCTGTTGAGTTCGCCGGCGAGCGCCGGAGCGGCCGCCGCCGCCACCGCCGCCAGGATCAGCGTTGCCAGTTTCATGGCCAGTCTCCTACTCCCACTTGACCTTGTTGAAGTCCGGCTTGAGCAGGAAGGTGTAGCGCGTTGAGTAGTCCCCGCGGAGGCCGACCATCACCAAGACCCGGTGGTGCGGGTCCCACACGCACTGGCCGTAGAGGTCGAAGCGGCGCTTGCCGGCGCCGAGCTTGTCGTCGCCGTCGTCGGCGGGCAGCGGTTTCCAGGCCTGGCGGTCCAGGTCCAGCACCCACAGGTCGTTGCTGGCCGGCATGGCGCAGGCCAGGTAGGGCGTGCCGGGGATGGCGCTGAGCTTGGCCGTGCCCACCGACGGGGTGGTGCCCTTGAGCTCCAACTTCCTCCAGGCGGTGGGGGCCTTGAGGTCCAGCACCCAGGTGTCGGTGTCGGCCTTGCTCTTGTTGTCGCCCGAGCCGTGGACCACCAGCCACTCCTTGTCCGGATGAACCGCGATCGCGCTCCACTCCGAGGTGATCTGCGGGCAGGGACCGGCGATCTTGACGGTCTGGCCCTCGCCCTTGACCAGGTCCCAGATGAGCACCTCGCGGCCGTGGTTCGAGTCGTAGTAGGCGCTCTTGCCGAGCTGGATGATCTGGGCCTTCTCGGGGTACAGGCAGAAGCCGCCGGCGAACTTGAAGGGCACCTTGGCGCCCTTGAATTCCAGCGGCCGCTCGCGCGTGCTCCATGCGAAGCCCGCTTGGCAGCCGTGGACCATCACGCCGCCGAGCGACTCGTAGTAGCGGCAGTGCAGCGACAGGCCCATGCCGCGCTCGAAGGCCGGGAAGCCCCCGGCGCAGGACCAGCTCCCGAAGATCGGCGGGGTGTTCTGGGTCCTGAAGGCGTTGACCCACTGGTTGGACTCGGGGAAGTAGGCGCTGACGGTGTTGTCCATGGTGCCGGCGTGGCCGCCGCCCTGGTAGATGACGCAGCGCAGCGCCGGGTCCCAGCTCATCGTGCTCCAGGAGCGATGGGTGGGCTCGAAGGGCGGCTTGGCGCGCACCCAGATGTTGGCCGGCATGGTCTTGAGGCGCTCCAGGGCGGCCGGGTCGGCCGGAGGCGGCAACGGCGCGTCCTCGACTTTCTCGCGCTCGGCTGCGGTGGTGGCGACGGCTTCGCCCGCGCCCGCAGGAGTCATTACCCAAGTGGTCTCGTCGGCGCCGTACTTGTCCTTGCACACGTTGAGCACATAGGCGTCGCGCCCCTGGTCGTAGGCCATGTCGCAGTAGGCGCCCGCCGGCCGCCCGGCGCCGGCCTTCGACCACTTGTCGGCGGCGGCGTCGTAGGCGAAGGTGCCCTTGTTGGCGGCGTAGAGCACCAGGCCGCGCTTGGAGTCGAAGCACATCCCCGGCCAGTCGGCGGCCTCGGGAGCGGCCGCCCGGCGTTGCCAGCGCCGGGTCTGGCAGTCGTAGACCCAGGTGTCCGAGAGGCGCCGGTCGAGGTGGTCGCCGCCGGCCATGACCATGACCTTGTTCTTCGCGTCGTAGACCACGCTCGTCGAGCAGCGCGGCAGCGGCTGGACGTAAAGGTCCTCGTCGCGGACCAGGCGCAACTCGCGGTAGGCGGCCTGCTGCTGGGCCGAGAGCGCGGGCAGGGCCTCGGGCTGGCCGGCGGCCAGGCCCGCCTGGGCCTTCTCGGCGCGGGCCATGACCGGCGCGAGGCTGACCAGGGCATCCTTGACCTGGGCTGCCTCGTAGCCCTTGAGTTCCCCGGCGAGCTTTTCGAGCACGGCCTTCTCCGCGGCGAGCTTGGCGGCCAGCGCCTTCTGGGCCTCGGCGGCGGCAGCCATGAGCCTGGCGGCCTCGTCCTTTTGCTCTTGGCGGAGCGCCAGGAGCGCCCGCCAGCCGGCGCGGGTCGCCTCGCGCTGCTCGGTGATGAGCCCGGTCAGGCGCTTGCGCGCGGCCAGCAGCTCCTTGCCGCCCAGCTCCGGGGTGCGCCAAGTGCTGGTCTTGCAGTCGAAGATGAACGTGCCGTAGTGGCCGGCGGCCACGCCGGCGTCCTCGGGGAGCGGCGGCCCGACCTGGTGGCCGCCCTCGCCGGTCCACTCATGAACGCGGGTCGCCCAGAGCGGGAAGAGCAGGATCTCGTCGTTAACCGGGTCGTAGGCGCAGGAGCCCCACTGGCCGGGCACCGGGGCGAACCAGGGCTGATTGTAGCCCTTGGGCCCGTGGGCCTCCTTGCGCTGGCCGTCGGCGGACTCGAATGCGGCCTTGAGGTCAGCCCACTTCCTCCCCGCGGGATCATACGCCGCGGTCAGGTTTCCGGCGACGATCACCATCCGGCTGCGCTGGGAGTCCCAGCAGGCCTGCCGGAAGAGGAAGAACGGGCCGGGCCGGGAGCTGCCGGCGACCCAGGACTGGTGGTTCTGCCCTCCGTAGAAGTTGCCGCCCACCCCGGGCTTCTCGGGGTCGTAATCGGCGGTCCACTGGCCTTTTTCGGCGTCGAAGGCCCGGACCTCGTTGCCGGAGTTGAGCCCGCCCCAGCCCAGGACCTGCTTGCGGGTCGGGGAGTACAGCGTGGCTCCGCCGAGCGACCCGCCGGACTTGCCCACCTGGACCCACTGGCCAGGGACCTCGCCGGCCGGAGCCAGCGCTGGCCATCCCATCAGAACCAGGCAAGTGACAAGCTTCATCGTCCCGTCCTCCGGCCCATCAGGGCAACGCGCAGGTTTCCTCGGCCGCGTAGGTCAGCTTGATGCGCAGGGTGCGCCGGGCGCAGGGCGCCGCGTCGTAGACATAGGCGGCCTGGTCCGAGGCGCTCACCTGCAGCGGGCACTCAAAGGATACCTCCGGCCCCGGGGCATTAGCCCTGCCCTGGGGCGCGTCGATGCTGTCGTAGCCGCCGAAGCTCATGATCGGATTGAAGTTCGAGTCCAGAACCTGGACGCGGAACCGGGCCGAGTCGGGCACGAACAGCCGATCGTGGGCGTCGAGGTCGAAGGAGGCGCCCAGGCACCAGCACTTCGACTTGAAACCGGTGCGCAGCGGGGCCAGGGGGCTCACGCCGACGTAGCAGTCGACCAGCCCCTCGACCGCGAACTTCTTCTCGCCGGCGCAGAGCTCCATGTCCCGGGCACCGGCCGGCGCCGCCCCCGCGGCGGGCTTGACGCTCCCGCCCTTGGGCCCGAACTTGAGGATCGCGCCGTAGGCCTCGGCGTACTCGTCCCGGCCCTTCTTGTCGAGCTTGGAGATGAAGCCGTCGAGCTCCTTCGGCCAGTAGACCCCCGCCGGCTTGAGGTTGTCGGCGGTGTAGATGTTGCCACCGCGGTCCACCTTGACGCCGATGGGCCCGAGCAGGCCGGTCACCGGCGTGCCGCGCAGTTTGCCGTCGGCTCCGTAGTGGAGAATCCCGGTCTTCCCGCCGCCCTGCTCCCCGTATTCCAGGTAGAACATCTCGCCCCCGGGCGAGACAAACAGGCTCGAGCGGCGGCCGGCCCAGAAGGCGCCGACCGCCGGATCGGAGAGCTTCTCCTCGGCGGCGAAGGGCCGCGGCTCGCGCGCCAGCGTGGCGCGCTCCATCCGGACGTCGCCCTTCCTGGGCTTGTCGAGCTGGTAGGTGTAGGCCAGGCCGTCGCGGCCGACCAGGACGCGGTCGTAGTACTTGGGCCACCAGGGTCTGCGCTCACCGGTTGCGCCGGTCTCCAGGAACGAGTTCACCGCCGTGCCCCCGGCGCCCTGCCGCACATAGACCGTGTCGTCCGGCGTGACCGACACCACCTGGTCGCCGAACCCGGTCGGGGGGGGCAGCAGCTCCGAGACCTCGCACTTCGCCCCCTGGTCGAGGATCTTCAGCAGGCGGTACTTGTTGTACTCGCTGTTCGAGCCCAGGTAGGCGATGGTCTGGGCGCCGCGCGCGTCGATGGCCAGGGACGGCAGCTGCATCGGCCGGTTGCGCGGCGAGCCGCCCATGGGGTGGCTCCAGACCTGCTTGCCGTCAGCGTCGAGCTTCAGCAGGCCGGAGTTCCCGGCCGCCGGGACCGAGAAGACGTAGAGGGTCTCGGCCTTGGGGTGCACGGCCAGCATGGTCGGCCCGGGGGCCTTGATCTCGCGGACGAACTTGCCCTCCGGCGAGAGCACCACCACCCGGTCGTTGAGCAGGTCGGAGACGTAGACCTGGCCCTTCCCGTCCACGGCCAGGCCGCGGGGGTCGTTGAGGAGCTCCCCGCCGGCGCCGGGGGTCTTGTGCTTTCCGAAGAAGACCTCCGGCTTGGCGTCGGCCTTGAGCTCGGCGCGCAACACGGTGTGGTGGAGGATGCCGGGGCTCCGGTCCGGCTCGTAGTAGCGGCCGTCGGCCAAGCCGGTGACGTAGGCGTGCCGGCCGTCGGGGCTGACCCCGACATGGGCGATGCCGCTGGCGACCCCGTTGACCAGGACCGGCCCGTTGAATCGCTCGCGGGGGATGCCCCCGTCGGCGTTGATCACCAGCAGCGAGCGCGGTCCGAACCCGTAGAGCTCGGTGGCCCAGCCGCTGGTCAGCACCAGCCGGTCGGCGGCGGTCATGGCCATGGTCTGGGGCGGCAGCGACTCGAACTGCGGCAGGACCGTGGTGCAGACCCGCTCGTAGACCCGGGGGTGCAGCCGCCCCGGCTCGTCGGAGACGAAGTCCACCCCGGCGAGCTTCTCGCGCGGAGTGCTGGCCCGGAAGGGCACCGCGGAGCGCAGATACTTCCCCTCGGGGGAGAGCACCACCAGCCGGTTCTCGGTGCGCCCGGCGATGCCCGCCGTGCCGTAGGTCAGGAGGACGTGGAGGTTGCCCCGGCTGTCGACGGCCAGGCCGTTCTTGTCGCCGTAGGCCAGGCCCGGCACGATCGGCCCGGCCGGCTTGCCCTCCTTGGGGTCGAGGATGAAGCGGTCGAAGGCCGCGCCGAGGCCCAGCCGCACCCGGGCCTTGAAGGGCCCGCCGGATGCCGGCCGGCCGGCGTCGTCTTTCCCATCCCAGAGCAGCGACTGCTTCAGCCCCTTGGCCAAGGGCTCCGGGGCGTTGTCGCCCAGCACCCCGGCCGCCAGGTGGCGGACGATCGCTCCCTTGGCGTCCAGCACCTCCACGGCCACATCGGCCGGGGCCGTGGTCTCAAAGCCGATGCGCACGCGACCGGCCTCTGCCGCGGCAGCCGGCTTGGCGGCGAAGGCCGGGGGCTTGCCCGCGTCCTCGCCGGCCGGCGCCGTGACCGTGAGCAGCACGGCAACCAGACCGAGTGCGGTACCCAGAGGCATTGCGCTTAAGCAGGTGCTCATCTTCTATCGCTTGCCTTCACCTCGGCCCGGCCGGGCCCCGGCCTTGGCCCCGTCGGGCACGTCCTTGAGCTCCACCTTCTCCTCCGCGTGGTACTGGAGCCTGACGCTGGCGATGCGCGCGTTGCCCAGGTCGCCCACGAACAGCCGCCGGTCGGACTCCACGGCGAGCATCTGCGCGTGCATGAGCGCGACCTCGTCGCCGCCGATGGCCCGCGGGCTGGGCGGCCCGCCTTCCCTGACCAGCGGCATCCCGTCCTCCACGTTCCCGTACTGGCCGATGCGCAGGACCTCGTTGCCGGCGGCGTCGAGGACCAGGACGCTGTAGCGGTCCACCTCCGGGAGGAAGGAGCGCGCGAAGCCGTCGAGCGCCGGCCGGCTCTGGGAGCCGCAGTGGCACTTGACGCGCTTGCCGTCAAAGCCGACGCCGCCGCGAATCCAGCAGGGATTGTCCACCCAGACCGATCCGCAGGTGTCCACCTCGGTGCAGTCCGGAGGGCGCTCTCTCCGCGCGTCCTCGGGCAGCGGGATGACCGCGTTGGTGGAGTAGAACTTGGTCCCGGGCCGGAGCTTGAGCAGCGAGCAGGAAACCGGGTTGAAGTAGGGCTTCCCCGCCACGCGGCCGATGCCGGCCAGCATCACGTAGATGTTGTCGTCGCGGTCCATGTTGATGCCGACCATCCGGCCGACGCCGGGGAGCGCGTCCTGGTAGACGAGCTTGCCGTGCTGGTCGAAGACGTGCACTTCCCAGGGCCGGCACCGCCCGGGGTAGATCTGGGGGACATAGGGGCGCAGCGCGGCGCTGAAGGCGCTCTTCTCGCCTTTGCGCTCGGGCGCAGCCTCGGGGTTGCAGACCGAGACGATCAGGTGGCCCTTGGGCGAGACGCCCATCCCGCCCATCTGGCCGGAGGCGATGCCCAGCACGCCCGCGAAGGTCACCGCCGAGACCACCTTGGCGCTGGCGTGGGGCAGGCCCAGCGCCGTGACCGCGGGGCTCTCCTGGCCGTAGTCGAAGGGGACTTCCCGCCAGGTCTCGGGGTCGTAGCGGGCCACCGCGTCGGCGGTGCGCAGGTAGATGAGCCCGTCCAGGTCGAAGGCCAGGTCCTCGGCGTCGAAGGGCAGCTTGGTGACCTCCACCTTGCCCGTGTCCGGATTGACCACCGGCAGGTCGTGCATTGAGGTGACGTGGAACGGCCAGGGGCCGTGCAGCTCGCCGACGTAGAGCTTGCGGTTCCTGGGGTTGAAGAAGAGGCGCTGCTTCATGTGCCGGGCGCCGCGGAGCCAGGTGACCTCCTGCTTGGCGTCCTTGCCGAAGTCGCGCTTGACCAGGAGCTTGCCGTCCTGCTCGACCAGCAGCCGGGCGCAGCACTGCTCGACCCGGTCCGGCCCCCAGCCGTAGTTCATGCGCGCGGTGTCCGAGAGCCAGATGGTCGGCGGGTCGGTCTGGAAGTCCACGGCGGCCCGACAGGCCGGGGCGTCGTTGATGCCCCAGTTGGCCACGTCCAGAGGGAAGCTGGCCTTGAGCTCCGGGTTCTCCACCGGCCCGAAGCGGGTGAACTTCGGATACTTGCGGTTGGCGCCCTCGCGACCGTCCCAGGCGGTCTGGTACAGGTCGCCGTGGGGCACGTCCCAGCCGAACACGTAGAGCTCGCCGTTCTTGGGGTTGACCCGGACCAACGCGGGGTGCTCGACGGGGATGTTCTTGAGGTGCCTGCCGGAGGCGTCGAAGACCTGCACGCGGCTGTTGCCGTGGTCGGCGACGTAGACCCGGCCCTGGGGGTCCACGTCCAGGCCGGCGGCGATCCGGAACTGCCCGTTCTCCGAGCCCTTCTTGTAGGGCTCCAGCGTGCCGACGAAGGGCTCCAGCTTGCCGCTGCCGTCGGCCGGAAGGCGCGCCACCCCGCAGATGCCGCCGTTGCGCCACGAGCGGGTCCAGAGGTAGCCGGCCAGGTACAGCCACTTGCCGTCCGGGCTGAGGGCCGCGTCGGTCGGCGGGACCTCGACGATGCCGCCTCGCCACTCGTGAATCCCCGGCACGTTTACCGGGATGAACACGTTCGGTCCCTGGAGCGGGCGTCCGCCGGTGCCCCCGTCGGCTGAGAGCCGGTTGAGGCGCTGGCAGGCCAGGAGCAGTTGCCCGTCACGGGCCACCATGGTCCGGACCTCGCTGCCGCCCTTGACCGGCCAGGCGCTGCCGCCGGCCTCCAGGTTCCCGGCGGTCAGGAAGGTGCTCTGGGCGAGGCCCCACTTGAGGGGCAGCTTGGCGCCGTCCTGGGGAAACTCCTTCCAGAGCAGGCCGTCGAAGTCCTTGAGTTTCGCGGCGGGCGGCGGGTAGACGGTCCGGAGGTAGTTGCCCTGGTGGTCGAAGAGCCGGAGGTGGTCGCCGCTGCCGCCGTCGTAGACGTAGACGCCCTCGGGCGCGGCGGCAAAGACCAGGTTGTTGTCCAGGTAGTTGGGGTCGCGGGTGCGCCGCTTGGGGGACCAGAAGAGCGTCCGCTCGAACCGGGCCTTCAAGCCCAGCGACACCCGCACCGCGTGGCTGTCCTTGTCGTCCACGTAGCGGCCGGCCTCGTCCTTGCCGTCCCAGACCAGGGTCTGCCTGAGCGCGTTCTTCTGGAAGGGCGCCGGCGCGTTGGCCCCGAGCACGCCGCTGGCCAGGTGCCGGACAATCCGGCCTTCGGCGTTCTCGACCGCCACGGTGGCGTCGCAGAAGGCCCTGGACGCGAAGGTGATGGTCAGTTCGTCCCCCTTGCGCGCCACTCTGGGCTTCTCGGCGAACTCGAAAGTTTCCTGGCGCTTGCCCGCCGGCTCGGCCGGCTCCCCGGCCCGCCCGGCGCCGGCCAGCGCGCCGGCGGCCAGCGCCAGACCGGCAATGAGTGCGCTGCGCATGGGGGCTCTCCCTCCGGGCTTCTCCCGCCCGGCTCGCGCCGTTGCCTTCAGGGCAGCGGGCAGCTTTCCTCTGCGGCGTAGACCAGCTCGAGCTTGACGGCCTTGCCGTTCTGCGGATCGGTGACGGTGATCCGCCCCTCCGCCGCGCTGACGAACCGCGGCCGGGCGAAGGCGACCTTGCCCTTGGCGTCGTCCTGGTTGCCGTACTTGCCGATCCGGAGCAGGTAGTTGCCGTTGGTGTCCAGCACGTGGACGCACATCCGGTAGGCGTCGGGGACGTAGACCCGGGCGTGGCCGTCGAGCGCCGGCCCGGACCCCGTGCACATGCACGTTCCGCGGGTGGTGGCCACCGGGGCGATCCCGAAGAACTGCCACTCGGCGCCCTCGCAGGCCGCCTTGTTGACCTTGCCCCCGGCGCTGTCCTCGACGGCCGTCGGCTTCCGGATCAGGTCGCCCCTGCCGGCGCCGCCCTGGCCAGCCTGCCCCCACTTGAACCCGCCGCCGGTCGGCGGGAACTTGAACAGGCTCCCGTAGGTCTCCACATAGGTCGCGCCGGGCTTGGCACCGAGCGCACCGAAGGCAGTCTCGATCTCCTCCGGCGCGACCCGGCCCGGCGGCTGGATGTGGTCCGAGACGTAGATGTTGCCCTTGCGGTCCACCAGGAAGGGCGTGGCGAAGCAGCCCTCGTGCATCCCGTAGACCAGCTCCCGCTTCTTGACGGTGCCGTCGGGGGCGAACTGGTCGATGGTGGTGGTCCCGTACTTGCGCTTGTCGTCGTTGCCCAGCCAGTTGTAGTAGGAGAAGAGGATGTCGTTCTGGTAGTTGACCACGGCCAGGCCGTAGTAACGCGACGAGGGTCGGCCGAGGGTTTCGGCCCACTTCTTGTCGCCGGCCGCCGGGAAGGGGGCCTCCTTGCCCTTGGCGTCCTTGCGGGTCATCCAGATCACCGACGGGTCGCCCGAGGACTTCATGATGTAGTTGTAGCTGTAGCCGTCGCGCTGGAGGTCTGAGGCCCCGGCGCGCCGCTTCCTGCGGGCCTCGAAGGCCGCCGCGCTCAGGTCCACGAAGTCGGGCTTGGCCAGCGCCTTGCCGTCGTCGGTCACCTTGACCACCCCGTAGCCGAAGCCGAAGGGATAGCCGTTGCAGCCGTCCGGCTCGCTGGTGCAGCCCAGCCAGAGCACGGGCTTGTCGCCGGCCAGGCTGATGCCCAGGCCGCCGAAACGGGCGGCGATCCGCCCATAGCCGAAGGCCACCTGGACGGCCACCTCCACCGAGACCAGCTCCTGCAGCTCGGCGGAGAACTTGGTCAGGCGCCGGTTGACCACCACGCCGTCCTTGCCCATCTCCGCGGAGAGCGCGTAGAACGCGCCGCTCTTGGGGTCGGCGGCGACCGCGAAGGGCTTGTCCGCCTTGGCCTTGGTGAGCAGCGTGCCATCCGGCTTGACCGCCAGCACCCGGCCGTTGCCGTAGTCGGCAATGCAGACCACGCCGTCCTTGCCCACGGCCACGCCGGCGGGGTCCTTGAGGTGCTGGTCGTCGCCGCCAGCGACGCCCTCCTCGCCGAAGAAGAGCGCGTACTTGTTGCTGCCGTCGAGCTCCAGCCGGTAGACGGCGTGGAGCGGCTTGGTCGGCCGGGTGGTGGCCAGCCCGGAGACGTAGAGCGCCTTGCTGTCCAGGCTGGCGGCGAGGCTGAAGCCCAGCGTGTCCATGCCCGGCGGGAGCTTGAGGCCCCAAGCGTCCTTGGGAATGGAGCCGTCGGTGCCGAGCTTGAGGAGCGCGCGGCGCTCGGTCACGTAGTCGGGCGCCACCGTGGAGATGAGCAGGTGGCCGTCAGGCGTGACCGCCATCTGCTTGGTGGTGGTCATCGCCGGGATGAAGAGGTCCCACCAGGAGCCCACCTGGGGGATGACGCTCCCGTCGGCCAGCTTCACCGTGGGCATACCCGGGGTCTTCTCGGGGACGAGCTTCGCCGGCGGCGGGTAGACCTCGCGGAGGTAGTTGCCGTCCTTGTCCAGGGCCACCAGGTGCGGGTGGCGGTCGCGCATGCTGTCGAAGAACCCGCCGCGCATGTAGACGGTGCCGTCTGGCCCGCAGGCGATGGCCTTCATGTTGTCAATGTTGCGCCCGTCCCAGGGCAGGCCCTCGATGGGCTGGTAGCCGCCACCGTACTCGCCGGCGTGCTTGACGCCCAGACCCAGCCCGACCCGCAGCTTGCAGGCGCCCGTGACCGGCTTGCCATCATCGCCCTTCCGGTCCCAGTGGAGCGACTGGGCCAGCTTGTCCTTCTCCAGCGGCTCGGGGGCGTAAGGGC
>Ga0315286_10007333_pt1 | contig 10786 bp, 8 predicted proteins | sample YL17G10_0_MG_FD_205038 | JGI IMG/M metagenome (GOLD analysis project Ga0315286, IMG submission 205038) | Sediment microbial communities from Yellowstone Lake, YNP, Wyoming, USA - YL17G10_0 | ecosystem: Environmental > Aquatic > Freshwater > Lake > Sediment | place: USA: Wyoming | collected...
CAGCCTGCAAGCGCTAATAAGCTTAGCGGAGATGAAAGGCATAGGCGAGGCGGACTTTGTGGAGAGGCTCCGGAAAACGCACTCGTACGCGGTTCATGCCAGTAATGAGATAGTGAAACTCATGAAGGAACTCCGTCCCACTCTTCTGGATGAGCTTGGGCTACCCGCGGCAATCAACCGGTATGCCAAGAATGCCCTTGAACCCCAAGGAATAGGTGTATCTGCAGAATTCAAAGGCATGGAGCAGCGCCTGCCTCGGGAGGTCGAAGTGGAACTCTTCCGCATCAGCCAGGGGGCAATAGGCAACATCCTGGAGCACTCGGGAGCCAAGCACATTTCTATCAAACTGGAGTGCAACTCGACCAGGTGCGTATTGCGTATCGAGGATGACGGCAAGGGCTTTGATGTCAGCAAGATTACACAGGTAGACCCCAGTGGCCGTGGCGCCGGCTTATTCACCATGAAGGAGAGGGTGAAACTGATAGGTGGCCGCTGCTATATCGACTCCCAGCCCGGGCAAGGTACCAAGGTTATCGTGCAGACACCACTGGCTAAGGACATAGCTTATGAGGAAGACAAAGGTCCTATTGGTGAATGACCATACCCTGGTGCGTGATGGAATTTGGGCACTGCTCTCATTAAGCATGCTCTACGGAAGCGGCTCATAGGCCTGTGATGGGCGGGACAGAATCACGCCTCTTTTCTGCCGCCAGCGGTCGAAACCGCTCGCCAGATAAGCTCAGCAGCAGTCGCCGGAGTCCTCGTTGAACCCAGGAGTTCACTTTCCCCGGGAATAAGGGGTTTTCCCTGGGAAAACCCCTGGACAATACCCTGGTAATTACCAGGGTTTCCCCATTGCATCAGCCGCGCCATCAATGTATCATGGAGTTGAGCACTATCTCTAAAAGGGGGCGCGATGCACTCAGCGGTACGTGATGAGTTCCACAAGAGCCGAGCCGATCGATTCGAGAAATCTCCCGACCACAGCCTGATGCCTCCCTGCCAGGACGCCTGCCCCCTACATATGGATGTACGGGAATACGTTGATCTGGTTGCCCAGGGCAAGATTATGGAGGCATTACAAACCATAAGAAGTGGCAATCCCTTCCCCTCGATCTGTGCCTACGTTTGTACCCATCCGTGCGAAGAGGCCTGTCGGCGCTGTCAGGTGGATAAGCCTATAGCTGTTCGAGCGTTGAAGAGATTTGCCGTGGAGTTCGGTGGGGACAGGGTGATACGGGCTGAAGCCCAGACGACACGGCAAGAAAAGGTCGCCGTCGTCGGATCTGGTCCGGCAGGAATGGCTTGCGCCCACTATCTGAGGAAGCTCGGCTACCCGGTAACTATCTTTGAAGCTCATTCAGAGCTGGGGGGCATGCTGCGAACTGGCATCCCCCAATACCGTCTTCCCCGTAAGGTACTGGACACTGAGGTCGAAAGACTGACCCGGATGGGGGTCGAGATCCGAACGAATACACGGGTGGCATCTCTGGAGCTGTTGTTTGATCTGGGCTACAAGGCTATCTTCATAACCATAGGGGCCCATCAGGGTCTCAGGCTAGGAGTAGAAGGGGAAGAAAGCCCAGGGGTGATAGATGGGGCAACCTTTCTGCGTGAAGTGAGCCTTGGTCTGAAGCCGTCTTTGGGTAGCAAAGTCGGAGTGGTGGGAGGGGGAAATGTGGCCATTGATGCCGCTCGCACGGCAGCGCGGCTCGGGGCCAGCAACGTGAAGATCATCTACCGCCGCAGTCGGCAGGAGATGCCGGCAGATGCCGCCGAAATAGAGCTGGCTCTTGAGGAGGGCATAGGGATCATGTTCTTGGTAGCGCCCACCAGAATAGGACGGGAAAAGGGAGAGCTGGCCGTAACCTGCGTAAGAATGGAACTGGGCGAACCTGATGCGCGCGGCAGGCGCCAACCAGTGCCAATCAAAGACAGTGAATTCAACGAGAATTTTGACACACTGATTACGGCTATTGGGCAGGCACCTCAAACTCCGGCCAACTTTCGCATTCGCATGGGCAGAGGCAGCACTATTCAAGTTGACCCGGTCACTCTTACAACCAATAGAGTGGGGGTTTTTGCTGGAGGTGATGCTGTAACCGGGCCGGCCACTGTGACCGAGGCACTGGCCGCCGGGAGGCTGGCAGCCTCACGCATTGATGACTATCTCCAGCACAGGTATCCCTTGACTGGTGCAGGAAGGCAAGTGCTGGCCAGTGACCTGCTGCCCAAAACAGTGGAGATGATAAGGAAGACCAGCCGGCTGGAGCCACCGATTCTGGCTCCGGAAAAGCGAGCGAAGGACTTCGAGCCCGTGGAGCTTGTCTATGACTGGGAAGTTGCTGTGAACGAGGCGAGAAGGTGTTTGCGGTGTGGAGTGGGTGCCGAAATTCTGTTTCAGGACAAGTGTGCTACCTGTCTCATGTGCTTGAGAGTATGCCCATATCATGTGCCATACCTGGATGCCAGCGGCACCATCCAGATTCCGGCCGACCAATGCCTGGCCTGCGGGATATGCGTAGCTGAATGTCCAGCCAGGGCTATAGTTTTGAGAAAGCCGTATGACCGACGACAGATAACTGAAGAGCTGGAGCACATCTTCAGGTCTGGAACAGAACCGAAGCTCAACCGCCTCGTCATCGGCTTCTGTTGCCAGTACGGGCTTTTTGGTACCGGCAGCCTCGCAGGCTTGTGGAAGAGAGCCAAAGCCGGTATCCGGATTCTGCCTGTTCTCTGTGTTGCCAAGGTAGAGGCAGAGCACATGCTGCGTGCTTTTGAGATGGGGGCCGAGGGGGTTTTCATTGCTGGTTGCGGGAGCCAGTGTGCTCGAGAAGACACGGCCTCCTGGGTGAGCCAGAGGGTGGCAAAAGTCAAGAAGACGCTGGCAGAGATCGGCCTTGAGCCGGAGCGCCTGCAGACTTTCTTTCCAGATAGCACCGGCGTGGACCCCGCCACAGAGTTGGACAGATTCAGTGAACAAATAAGCGGACTCCATTTGGCCACGGTAATGAAGAAGGAGGTGGCAAGGTGATAGTTGCTGAGCAGAAGCCTTTGGACGAGATCAGGCGAATGCTTGGGCCGTACGAGAGGGTGTTGATTGTTGGTTGCGGCACCTGTATGACGGTGTGCAATGCTGGCGGCGAGCGTGAGGTATCATTCCTTCACAGTGCCTTGCGGCTGGCCCAGGCCAAGAGCGGCGACGGGGCTCATGCCTTTTCGGAATACACTGTGAAAAGGCAGTGCGATCCTGAGTTCCTTGACGCATTGGCCGAAAAGGTCGGCGATGTGGATGCCGTTCTGTCATTAGGTTGTGGCATTGGCGTACAGGCTATAGCCGAACGCCTTGCAAATGTGCCCGTCGTGCCGGGCGTCAACACTTCTTTCATGGGTATGGCCAAGGAGTTGGGGGTATGGGATGAGCGGTGTGCTGCCTGCGGTGATTGTAGATTGGAGGAGACTGGTGGCATCTGCGCTATCACCCGGTGTACCAAGGCAATACTTAACGGCCCTTGCGCTGGCACCAAGAACGGCAAGTGTGAAGCCAACAAGGACATGGACTGCGGCTGGATTCTCATCTACAAGCGACTGGAACAGCTACGGCAACTGGACAAAATGCGGCGATACTATCCGGCGAGGAACTTCCGGGCCATCCCCAGACCAAGAAGGATAGTAGTAAACAAGGGCAGTATAGCTAATGCAGGAGAGGGCAATGCCTAACTCACTATTCGAGGAAAAACTCAACTCCAACGGATTCCTGGTAACCACCGAGGTGGGCCCACCCAAGGGCACAGATATTGCAGAAATGGTCCATCATATAGATTCGTTTAAGGACAAGGTTGATGCCGTCAACGTCACCGACCACCAGAGCTCAGTGATGCGCTTTCCTTCATTGGGTGGCTGTCTCCTGGTAAAGGAACGCGGTGGTGAGCCTATCCTGCAAATGACCTGCCGCGACCGTAACCGACTGGCACTTCAATCCGATCTTCTTCTGGCATACTCCAGAGGTATTACCAATGTGCTCAGCCTCACCGGAGATTCAATTGATGTGGGTGACAACAAGGAAGCCAAGCCCGTCTTTGACCTGGACTCGGTTCAATTGCTTAAGATGATGAAGACTATTGAATCAGGAGCAGATATGGGAGGCAATCCTCTTAAGGGCGCTCCAAAATTCTGCATTGGTGCCTCGGTCCATCCGGAAGCAGACCTGATTGAGCCACAGCTTATCAAGTTCGAGAAGAAGGTCGCTGCCGGGGCACAGTTTTTCCAGACCCAGGGTATTTTTGACCTGGCCAGCCTCCGGAGGTTCATGCAATACGCTTCCCAGTTTAGAACAAAAATCCTGGCTGGCATCATAGTCCTGGCCTCAGCCAGGATGGCCAAGTACATGAATGATAATGTCCCTGGTATAACAGTGCCTCAAGCCACCATTGATGAGCTGGCCAGTGCCGAAAAGGGTAAGGGACTTCAGAAAGGAATCGAGATTGCCGCCAGGATGATAAAGACCATAAAGGAGGAAAACCTGTGCCACGGCGTCCATATTATGGCGGTAGGCAATGAGCGGGTGGTGCCTAATATATTGGAGGCAGCTCAGCTGGACGGCGGGCATCATTGATGTAGCGCTGCAGCCCAGCAGGGCCGTAGATGGAACAGACCGACAGAACCTCAGAATCCAATATGACAAGGGAGGATAACATGGAGAGGAACAAGATGATCCTGATCATAGATGATGAGCCCCGATTTGTAGAAGCCTTCTCCAGGACTCTGGAAGCCAAGTCCTTTAAGGTGATTGCTGCATCCCGTGCGACTGAGGCTCGTGACATGATGGGAACGAATCCCGGTATCATCGTCCTGGGGACCCTGACTCCGGCTGGAGAGGCCTTCCGGCTGCATCAGTGGCTCAAAGGACATCCCAGATATAAGGACATCCCGATTGTGGTGGTGGATGCCCAGGAGGACGAACGAGCTGTTAGGGGATGGAGCAGGGAGCAGGGTATGCAGCTCGAGGCTGAGGACTATGTCTCGAAGCCAATCGAGCCAGCTTTGCTGGCACCCCGGGTCATGAGCCTGCTGGAAGAGGCGACCAGAACACTGAAGATTCTGGTAGTTGATGACCACACTATGGTCCGTGAAGGAATATGTGCCGTTTTGGCGCTGCAGAAGGACATGACAGTAGTAGGCGAAGCAGTTAACGGGCAAGATGCCCTCGACAAAGTGGCACGGCTCCTGCCGGATGTGGTTTTGATGGACATAGTCATGCCCGTAATGAGCGGGTTGGAAGCCACGAAACGGGTATGCAAGGAATATCCCCAGACAAAGGTCTTGATCCTGACACAATATGACGAGCCGGAGAACATGTTTGTGGCGAAGCAGGCGGGAGCCTACGGTTTCATACCCAAGCGGGCTGCCAGTTCGGATCTCCTGAATGGCATAAGGGCGGTAGGTGGAGGAAGGTACTTCCCTCCGGCTTTTGCCTATGTGTCTGCCAACTGGCCGGAAGGAGAGAGAGCTACTACTTGAGGTTGCTCGTGAGAAGCGCCGGGTTCCAACTTACTCTTGGCAAGAAAGGAGACTCATGGCTGCTTATGTAATGCTCACCAATCTGACAGATGAAGGCAGAAAGACTGTAAAGGAAAACCCGGAAAGGATAAAGGAGGTCAACAGGGAAGTTGAGGCCATGGGAGTGAAGGTGCTGGCACAGTATGCCACCATCGGTCCTTACGATTTCGTCAACATCCTGGAAGGTCCGAACAATGAGACCATGGCCAGGGTGGCGGTGGAGCTGGGCGCCAGGGGTACGCTCCAAACCCTGACCATGGCCGCCATAGGCCTGGACGATTTCATCCGCACGCTAAAGAAGAAGTAGTCTATTCCCCAGGACGCCCCGCACATCTGAAGCCCTGGCAACCGGCGTAGTGTCAGTGCAGTGACGCACCCCGCAGCAAGCTGCGGGTATCCAGTAGAATCCTTCATGACTATTCAGTACGTCATTCCGTGCTTGACACGGAATCCACTGTACACAGCTTCTGGTCGCCTCAGGCGGCTGCCTTCGCAGTAATCTATCAGGCTGGTTGCCACCAGCACACCGGAGTATGAAAAAGGGTATTTTCGCCACAGCAACAAGGATCGCATCCAGCACCACCTGTCATTCCCGCCCTTCCTGGGAAGCGGGTGACCCCCTGATCTCGGGTTCCGGCAACAGCATGACTTCCGGTTTCAATGGCTGATCCAGGGGTCAAATCGCCGGCTTGCCGAAGGAGCACGCATCATGTAACATACAGTCGCACACTTCATCCAGTGACTACTGTTTGGGGTATGCCAGCTACGAAGGGATCGGAGCAATGGAAACCAGCCACAGTGGTAATCAGAGCAAGACGCCGAGAAGACATTTCACCACAGATTTGAGGGCTCTGCGGAAAGAAGTGGAAATCCGAACCTACAGGGCCGCGGGACCGGGAGGACAAAGAAGGGACAAGAAGCAGACTGCTGTTCGATTGACACATATTCCTTCAGGCATAACGGTAGTGGCATCAGAGCGCCGCTCCCAGGCTATTAACCTCGAAATTGCCTTCGAGAGGCTTAGGGCAAAACTGGTCAGACTGAATCGGCCCAGAAGGAGACGAATCGAAACGAAGCCATCTCCCAGTGCCCTTGAGAAAAGGATAGAGCAGAAGAGACAGCAGTCTGAGAAGAAGAAATCGCGTCAAATGTCCGATATTGCGGGCGATATTGAACCGTAGGTCTCCCGTCACAATCTGACAACAAATTGGCCCTGCTTGTAGAGTAGCTCGTTATCCACCCAGATCTCGCCTCCCCGGCGCAGGTCACAGATCATATCCCAGTGGACTGCCGATTCGTTCCGGCTGCCGGTCTCAGGATAGCCCGCGCCCAGCGCCAGGTGAAAGCTCCCATTGATCTTCTCATCCAACAAGATCTGCCTGGTGAAACGATTGACACTCTCATTGGTGCCGATGGCAAATTCGCCCACCCGATGAGCACCCTCGTCCGTATCCAGCGTCTGGAGCAAGAAAGACTCGTTCTTCTCAGCCCTGGCCTGCACCACCCGACCCCGCTCGAACCACAACCGCACGCCGGTTACCTCCCGTCCCCCGTAGATGGCCGGATACGAGAAATAGACATGACCTTCCACGCTATCCTCCACCGGCCCGGTATAGACCTCGCCATCCGGCATATTGAAGCGGCCGTCGCAGTTGACAAAGACGCGGCCGGCAATGCTGAGATGCAGGTCGGTTTCCGGACCGATCACATGCACTGTTTCCTTGCCCTTGAGCCAGTCCACGATCTTCTGCTGCTGCAGCGAAAAGCGTTGCCAGTACGCCACCGGGTCGTCCTCATTTGGCAGGCAAGCACCGTAGAGAAAGTCCTCGTATTCGCTCAGACTCATCTCGGCATCCTGGGCATGAGCATTCGTGGGGAAGAGCGTTAGCGTCCAGCGCAGTTCACCCGAAGCCGAACGCCGCAGGAAGGTCCGCATCAACTCCGCCCGCGCCTGCCGCCGCAACACCATTTTGGCCGGATCCACACTGCTCAACGCTCTGGTGTTTTCCGAGCCCTCTATGGCAATGTGCACATCGTATCTCTCCATGGTCAATTTGACTGGCTCAGGCACATACCGCAACTGCTCGTCAGAAGCGTAGCGGAAAAGCAACTCGTCCATGCCGGGGAGAGACAGTTCCATGTAAGGGTGTCCACCTGCCTGCAATACCCTGGTGTAGACCGCCTTCAGCAGCAGCTCGGCCAGGGTATCTCCCTGAATCAACACTCTGTCTCCCGGAAGCACCTTTACTGAGTAGTGGACCAGCACATCAGCCAGCTTCTCAATTCGTGGGTCCAATGCCATTTGCTCCTCCTCTATCCTCCATGTGCCCGTCCCGAGACGCTAGATTAACCTATGATCTATCCACCGCCCACTACGCCTTAATCGGTGGATTCTGCCTTCTCCATGTATGTTGTCATCGCGGCGCAGAGATCGCTGAAAAATTGAGCCACTTCTGGCAGACGTGGTAGCCCACCGTGGTATTTTCGCCGTAATTGAGTATAGGCTGGTTTACCCTGTCTCAGCTAGATAAGGCCGCGCTTTGCACCATTGGACTGCGCCTCGGTCACCACATCCCCCACCGGCTCCACAGCCGGGACTTCCTCCAGAGCCTCCTCACTGACCGCCCTGGACACCCACACCCATCCTAGCAGTCCCAGGGCAAGCCCCAGCCCAAAGACCACCAAAGAAAGATAGGTCTCCCCCCAGGGCAGCGCCCAGTGATAGAACTTGGCGTCATGGACCAGTTGGTTGACGGTCTCCTCCGTAAACACCATGGTGCTGTCGCCGACAGCCACATCGGAGAAAGTCATCGCGCCGGTACTGGGAAACATCTCATCCAAGACAGGGATATTGGCAGTCCTCGTGGTCCTTTCCTGGAAGTAGACAGTGGTCCCACAGACAGGCTCCACTTTCATCACAATCCGTTGATGGAGCTGCATTGGGGGTGTGGATATGCTGGCGGGAAGGGTAAGTCCCTCCTCCGGAGTAGCCACCTCATAGACCAGCACATGCAGTCCTCTGAAATCTTCCTCGCCAAGATACCGAGCCTCCAGAGTTGCGGGGTTGCCAGTAATCCAGAGGGCATAATCCCCGCTGGCCTTCACATCTCGAGGGAAGGTCCAGTAACCCTCTCGATCTTCATCGCCATGCCCTGCCACATTTGCCCGTGATACCCTGTTCACGGCCAGCAGCGCCTCTCCGGCAAACAAGGGAAGATACTGGCCGGTGCTAGCGTCTGTGAAGCTGATCTCCTCCCGGAGGTATATCGTGTCGCCGGAACAACGGACTGTGGTGAAGGTTCTGGTTCCAACCACGTCATAGGTCACGGGCTGACTTGTCTCAGCATCCAGAACCGTTATGTTCCCCTGGTACTGCACAGTCCATTCAAGATCATGGGGTATCTTGTTGAGAGCCGGGAAGATGACAGCCGTCCAAACCGCCCCAAAGACAATGAGAGCGGCCGCGACGGTGGCCAGAATCATTCCAGCTCGCTTCTTTCTCGTTCTTGTTGAACTCACCGTGGCTGCCTCACCTCGCTGCTTTTCGCTCCCTTTCACTACAAACTTGATACCTCGGAATGCGATGGTAACAACGCCAACAATACTATGGTAGGCACATTGCTCCTGTCAACTCCGCCCTTCCACACTACCTGCAGTCTCCACACTTACTCCTTCCGGAGCAGCCTGCAACCCCTTTTCAGCACCTCGACAATCACCCTGGGAAAACCTGCTGTGCCCGTCTGTTAGAAACCACCGATTTCCTTCTGCTCGCCAAGAGAGTATCATACTGCTTGGCATGAGTATCGACGGTGACGCAAACAAGGAATCTGATATCGGAGGCGAGCGAACATGGTGAAAGAGATGCTGTTGATCAAGAGGAAGCCAGGACTTTCACGAGAGGAGTTCGTCAAGCACTACGAGGAGGTACATGCGCCGCTAATACTGAAGAATTGCCCGACTGTCAAGAGATATGTGCGGAACTATGTGGCCAATACCCTCGGCGCTGTCGGGCCGGACTTTGACTGCATCACCGAGGTTTGGTACGAGGACATGGCAGGATTCAAAGCCCTGGGCAGAGTCTACATGTCGGAAGCTGGCAAGCCAATAAGGGATAGCGAAGAGAGCTTCATGGACAGTGGCAAGCTAGTCGTCTTCCTGGCGGAGGAGAAGGCCTCCGGGCAAGCATCGGTTCGGTGAGGGCCAGCACCATTGTCGCACTGCCGTTGCTGGTGGAGTGGTCTGACGCATGGGCTGTCATCGCCACCAGGAAACAGTCTCCAAGAGGGCGAGCGATCACTCCCGCAGCCTTGCCGCAGTGGAGTCCTTCCGTACCGCTTCCAGCCAAACTCCCGGCGTTACCGAGCAATATCACCCAGCATCTCTAAGCCTGTACAGGCTTAAGCCAGACTCCTCCACCACCGCTACACGCCCCTCCTGCTCCAGGAGGTGAAGATGGGCCAGCGTTTCCTGAATGGCCAGCATTCTATTCATGGCATCCATCTGCCCCCAGAGCCCCCCTACCCAATCCACCTGCGAGGCTATGGCCCACGGACTGGAAGAGTGACTACCTACGGCTGCCAGCACCTGACCCAGACGCTGTCTGTGATGTTCCAGAAGCTCGTCCACACGCCGATCCAAGTGATCAAAGGGCTTCTCATGCGCCGGGAGAACCATCTTCACATCCAGTTGTCGCAGCTTCCTCAAAGAGGCCAGATATTGACCGAGTTGGTTTTCGCTGCTGAGATAGCTTGGCATGATATGGGTAGTAATTCCGACAAGAACATGGTCGCCGGAAAAGAGCAGTTTGTTCCTCTCGTCATAGAGGCAAACATGTCCGGGTGTATGACCTGGCGTTAGGATAGTTCGAAGAAACCCCATCTCCCCCAAAGGCCCCCCCGCACCATCAATCAGTGTGTCCGGCTCCAGACTTGAGGGAAAGAGCATCCTGCTCAAGGTCACCAGGTTCCCATATCCTCCCAACTCGGACGGGGGCACACCAATGGATCTGGCCCACTGGAGGATCTGCTCCGTGGACCACGCTTCAGTCGATTGCATCATGAACCGGGCCATATTCCAGTCTTCGCGATGCATGAATACCCTGGCACCTGATGACGCTTTAATCCGCCCTGCCAGCCCCATGTGATCAGGATGGAAATGCGTGATCAGCAGCCAACGGATGTCTTCCAGGGAAATGCCCAGAGAGTCCAGTTGGCGGCACAGAGAATCG
>Ga0315286_10007336_pt1 | contig 10784 bp, 10 predicted proteins | sample YL17G10_0_MG_FD_205038 | JGI IMG/M metagenome (GOLD analysis project Ga0315286, IMG submission 205038) | Sediment microbial communities from Yellowstone Lake, YNP, Wyoming, USA - YL17G10_0 | ecosystem: Environmental > Aquatic > Freshwater > Lake > Sediment | place: USA: Wyoming | collected...
TTCGACCACCGCGCCTGCTTTCAGAAATTGGACGAGTTCCGCAAGAAGCACGTCGTCAGTCAGCATATCTGCGGGGTCTGCGTCAAAGCCTGCCGCGGGCCGAAAGCCTGAGGGACTCGTTTGGGCCAGGGCGCTTTCTAGGCCGGCCTTTGATCACAACAGCTGCTTGAGCTTTTTCTGCTTGTACATCAACTTGTCCGCCCGTGAGATGAGCTCGTCGATGGAACAGGGATGGTCCGGGCTGAAGGAGCTCAGTCCGATGCTCACGGATATTTTAAAGCGCCGTTTCTCCCGGGCGTTGTGAGCGTTGATGTTTTTCATCAGGCGAGCCGTCAGATATTCCGGGTTGATCCCGTCGGTGCCGATGGCCAGCAAAGCGAATTCATCTCCGCCGATCCGGGCGATGATGTCGGAGTCCCGAAAGGATTCCTTGAAGATGTGGGCCATTTCCACGATCGCTTTGTCGCCTTCCTCGTGCCCCAGCGTGTCGTTGATCGACTTCAGTTCGTCCAGGTCGCAGAAGAACAACAGCAGCGCCTTTTTCGACCTTTTCGCCAACTTCAGCTGCTGCTCGGCCAGGGTGATGAACCCCCTTCTGTTATAGAGTCCGGTCATCTGATCGGTGATCGACATGGCCAGCAGCTCCGCTTCCATTCGCTTCCGCTCGGTGATATCGATGCACGTCCCGACCCATTCCCGGATACTGCCGTCTTCGTTGATCGCGGGAGCGCCGCGGGCGATGAAATGCCGGTAGACCCCGTCGTACCGGCGCAGGCGGTATTCGACCTCATAGGGGCGCTTGGCCGTGACCGCCTTATTCCAGGCTTCGAGGGTATGAGCGAGGTCTTCCGGATGGATCGCCTTCGCCCACCCCCGGCCTTTGACCCCGTTATAAGTCTGGCCGGTATATTTTCTCCAGGCCGGGACGTCTTCCTCCACCTCGCCGGCGGCATTCGTGATCCAGCCAACCTGTTCCGTCAATTCGATATAGGAACGGTAGCGGTCCGCGCTTTGGCGGACCGCTTCCTCGGCCGTCTTGCGGGCCGTGATATTCTCGAGGCTTCCCTCATAATAAAGGATTCGTCCGCTTTTGTCCTTGACCGCCCGGGCGCAGTCATTGACCCAGATGCTCGTCCCGTCGCTGCGGCGGAGCTGCATTTCGAAATTGAAGATGACCCCCTCTCGTTTCATAAGCGTTTTCCACCGCGTCCGGTCCTCGGAATGCAAGTACTCGGCCGCGGCATTCGTTTTCAGGAATGAGTCGCGGTCCGCGAAGCCTAACATATGGACCAAGGCCGGATTGGCGTCCATGATCTTCCCGCCGGGCGTGCTCCGGTATAAGCCCATGGGAATATGATCGAACAAACCGCGATAGCGCTTCTCGCTTTTCCGAAGGGACGCTTCGATCGGCTTGCTCATGGCGGAAGGACGGGCCGGCCTTTTGCGCCGCGGGTGCGGCTTCGTCGGTTTGCCGATAGGCGGTTTTTTTGTTTCGCTCCGTTTTTTCATAAAACCCCCTCGAAACGATCTATAAGAATCAGACTTTGTGGCGGACGAGCTGGGCGACGCCCTCCAGGAGCATGTCGATCTCTTTGGTCGAAATATAAATGGGCGTCGAGACCCGGATGGCCAGCGTGCCTGCTTCGCGGCTGCCGATCGTCCTCACGACCAGGTTGTATTTCTCCTGGACATAATCCACGATCTTCTGGCAGTCGACGCCCTCCGCCGAGAAAGCGGTCAGCCCGCCGCTGAGGTAGGGGTCTGAAGGCGTATTGATCTTCACCCCGGGGATCTTGCTCAGCCCTTGTTTTAAATAAGCGGCCAGCGCTTTGATCCGCCGTTCGACGCGCTCCTTGCCGATATGGTTCATGAAATCGAGGGCTTCGCCCAGGGCGTAGACCATCGCGTCCGCCCGCTGGCCCTGGGGGTCATATTTCCGGGCGTTCGGCGTCGTATCCCAGCCCGACGAAACGATCGTCGGCCAGAGCTTTTCCTGGGCTTCTTTCCGCACGAAGAAAAGGCCGATGCCTGTGGGCGCGCCGAGCCATTTGTAGGGGCTCGAGGCGAAGAAATCCATCCCCATGGCCTTCATGTCCAGGCTGAGCATCCCCAGGCCGTGGGCGCTGTCGCCCATCACGAGCACGCCCTTCTCATGGGCCATCTTGCTCAATTCCTTGAGGGGCGTGATCTGGCCGGTGATGAAGACCGTGTGGCCGACGCTGATGATCTTCGTTTTCGGGGTGATCGCGGCGGCGAAGGCCTTGACGATCTCCTCGACGCTCTTCGCCGGCACCCCGAAGGGGACCTCGGTGATCTTCACGCCGCAGCGTTTGGCCTTGAGCTTCCAGGGATTGATCGCGCCGGGATGTTCGAGGTTGGAGACGAGGACCTCGTCGCCTTCTTTCAGGTCGAGGCCGTTGGCGACCAGGTTCAGGCCTTCGGTCGTGTTGCTGGTCAGCGAAACTTCGTCGGGAGAAGCGTTGATGAACTGGGCCAGTTTTGTGCGGACCGCTTCCTTCCCGCCCGGCAGGAAATTATAAACGTCGTAGGGATTCCGGACCTGGTACTTGAAATATTTCATCAGGGTGTTGAACACCGGCTTGGGCATGGGTCCGACCGTGCCGTTATTCATCATGATCAGCTTGTCCTCGAAGAGGTACATTTTGCGCACTTCGTCCCAATAGGCGCCGTCGGGCGAGATGTCCTCGACGTATTTCTGGTTGAGCGAAGTGATGCTCTGGTAGATCCCGGCGTTCAGCTTGTCGATCGCGGCGACCGACAGGGCCGATCCGGCCAGCAGATACTTGACGAAATCCCGTCGCGGAAAAGCGCCGGTCGGGGCGTCCTCCTCATTAACGTGTTCAGAATAGTGGCTGTTGTTGTTCATGTGATCCCTCCTATGGGACTATTTTAGAATAAAAAACAAAAGAATTCATCCCTTACCGATAACAGCCGATAAAGTCTGTCATCGCGAGGAGCGAAGCGACGCGGCGATCTCCAAGATAAGAATCTTTTTTGGAGATTGCCACGGTTGAGAAAACCCTTATTCCGGGGACACTAAAAACCCTTATTCCGGGGACACTAACCATAATTTCCGTCGATATGATGTTGCCGGATCGATTGCTCTTCCAGAGTCTTTTAGCGGCCCAGTCTGAACGGCAATTAAAGTTAGTGTCCCCGGAATAATAACGATTCACAAGCGTTGACAGCCTGCCGCAAATTAATATACTCTGCCGGAGGGAGGTAACGACATGAGAAAAACAATGATTCCGGTTTTGATTCTCGGCCTGCTCCTGCCCGCGGCCGCGTTCGCCCAGACCGGAAAATCGATCAAGTGGGAAACCCAGAAGTTCGAAGACACTGCTTTCCCGAGGCATGTCATGGCCACCGTGTTGGCTCCAATGGGAGGCGGATGGGACTTCAGCTACGGGCGGGTCATGAACGGGCAGCTCAGCGGCCCCAACGTCGTCTTCGGCGTCACGACCAGCGTCAAATCGATGATCGATGAGTGCAAAGCCATAGCCGCGGGTGAAGTGACAATTGCGAACCGAAAAGCCACCCTCTACGAAGGCGGCACTAAGTATTGGGGTCCGACCAAGATCTGGGTGTTTAAGGAACGGCTTCTCGAGACTGATGCGGAAATAGCGATGCTGCTGGGGGGTCTTAAGCTGGCTTCTTTCAAGGCGGATGTCGACAAGATCTTGGCCTCGCTCAAGCTTAACCTGAAGCCGCCCACGATATAGACTTATTTCCATATAAAACCCGGCCCAGGCCGCCCGCGGAGAAGGCTCGGACAACGCGGAGCGGTGGAGATGATTTTTTCGTACGCTATCAGCCGCAGATTTCGTTGAATCCCTCGAGGGCGCGGGCGAGCGTTTCGGCGTCCATCCGGGCGATCCGTTCGCCGATCCGCTCAACGGCAAGGGTTCGAACCTGGCTGATTTTGAGCCAGGATTCTTTTGGGAGACCAGCCTCCCCGAGCTTCAAGGTGAGAGGGAATCCCGCCTGCTGAGGCCGGCTGGTGATGGCCATGACGACGGCCGTGCCCGAATGTTCATTGAACACATCCTGGCTGATGATCAGGACGGGGCGGCGGCCTCCTTGCTCACGGCCGCGAACGGGATCGAGGTCCGCCCAGCGGATTTCGCCTCTCAGTATTTCGGCCATTCGGTCTCGTCCTTTGGAAGGCCTTCCTCGGCGAGTTCTTTTTCCTCAGCCGGATCGAGTTTCCGGCATTCCTGGAATAGCCGCGTTTTTAGCAGTTGGGCGAGCTTTGCTTCGACGGCGGCTTCGATGGTCCGGCTTCTATTCACGAACATTCCTTCCTCGACGAGGCGGTCGATCTCCTCGAGCAGTTCCTTTCTCATCGTGATGGCGATCTTGGCTTTTGACATCGGATGCGGAGGTATGATGATATATCATACCCAAGGCTGAGTCAAGCCAAATTGTTCGTCAGTTCAGATGACGTTTCCGGACCAAATTTTTCTCGTTTCTTCAAGATAAACTGTATCGTATTCACTATTGACGGCGATCCGCTTGATGGAGAGAATATAATGCGCATGAACAGCCGGCGTTTCCCGATCGAATTCGCCATCTTGTTTCTAAGCTTATTCCTGCTATGGGTCGCAAGTCCCTGCCCCTCCGATCTCAAAGCGGAACAACCCATTTTATGGAATTTGGACGGACCGGATTCTACCCGACAAAATCCGTCGCAAGATTACGGCCCCTGGAACCGCGATTTGGAACGGTATGAATCGTCGGATGGACTTGTCTTTTCTAAAAAGGGAATCTTTGTTGAACGAGGAGGGGTTCCTTCTTTAGCCAAGGCGCCGGATGGGCGGCTCTTCGCCGTCTTCCAATGGTTCCCTCTGAATCAGCGCGAATCGTTCGATCAGGTGGCCGTCATGGTCAGTTCCGACCAGGGACAGAGCTGGACCGCGCCAAAACTCATCCGCGTCTCGGGCCTCCCTTCGAATCTCTTCCGGGTTTTTGACCCGACCCTCGTCGCTCTTCCTGACGGTGGATTTCGTTTGTATTTCAGCTCGGAGAGGACGAGCGCCCTGAATCCCCGTGGGAACAGGGCCGTCTTTTCGGCGGTATCGAGCGACGGGATCTCTTTTGAGTTCGAGCCGGGCCAGCGCTTCGGGTTCGAGGGGAGCGAGACGTACGATTGCGCCGTCGGTTTTGTCGGAACGATCTGGCATCTTTTCTGTCCCGTATCGGCTTCGGAAGGCTGGGGCTACCATGCCACGTCTTTAGACGGCCTGAGTTTCACCCAGCAGCCTCCCGTGTTCATCCCAGGGCAGCGGGATTGGCTGGGAAACGTGAACTCTACGGAAAAGGGGCTGTTTTTTTACGGAGGGGGACGGCAAGGCGGATGGGCGGGTTTTTCCCCTGACGGTTTTACTTGGAACCTGGCATCGGGGGGAACGAACCTCGGCGGTGATCCGGCGATCGTCAGCGCGGGGGAGCGCGGGTATCTGGCCGTCGCCACGAGCGCTTTGCGGTCGGACGCCAGGCTGGGACCGCCCGTCTTCAGCAAGAAATCGATCATCCGAAGATAAGGCGAGAGAACAGAAATGGGGAAAAAGGGAGCGCTCACATTCCTGGGAATTTTCATTTTCTTCACCGCCGCGCGGGGAGACGGAAGATCCCTCCAAATCAATCTCTTCGGAGGGAAGAACTGGGTCATGTCTTATGGATCAACTGAGGAGTATCGGCCAGGGGAAAACGATTTTCCCGATACTCCGGCCCACGGCGTTCTTCATTTCGGGACGGGATTGGCCTATGTTCTCCGGAACGGTCTCGGCTTCGAACTCGAAGGTCGAGCTTATCTTTCAACGAACATCACCCTCACCGATCCTTCGGACGGAGATACGTCCACAATCCGGAGCGCCCCCCACATCAGCCTGGCCTTCAATATATTCTACGAATTCGACGGCGCGCGATTGAGCCCCTACGTTCTCGTCGGAGGGGGATTCGACGCTGCGTCGTCAAAAGCCCAGAGCGTCGTCTCGCAGAAGGGCTATGAGGTCACATTCTCTTCCCGGAATACGATCATTGCCATGCTTCAAGCGGGCATCGGCGCCAGATTCTTTGTCCAACCGCGCTGGGGAGTGAGGATGGACGCGCGCTACGTCCATCTTTTGGGAGATCCGGACGCCATAAGAAATATCTGCGTCAGCCTCGGCTTGTTCTTCGATCTTTAACGAGAAGTCTATTTCGGTTTCCCACGACATCGCCATCCAGGTCGGCCAGGGGATGGCGAATGCTCATCGGGCGGGTATCGTCCACCGCGACATAAAGCCTGCAAATCTTCTCATAACAAAGGCCGGAGCGGCCAAGATCGTCGATTTCGGCCTGGCCAAGCTGGCCGGCCAGGTGAAGCTGACCCGGGAAGGGACCACGATCGGAACCGTGGCCTACATGTCGCCGGAGCAGGCGAGGGGAGACGCGGTCGACCAGCGCACGGACATCTGGTCGCTGGGCGTTGTGCTCTACGAGATGCTGGCCGGAAAGCTGCCGTTCAAGGGCGACTTCGAACAGACTTTGATCCACTCGATCTTAAAGAGCGAACACGAGCCGATCACGAAAATCCGGAAAGACCTGCCCACGGGGCTCGAGAACATCATCGCCAAAGCTTTGTCCAAAAATTTCGCGGCCCGCTATCAGACCATGAACGAGCTTGTCGAGGACCTAAAGGCCGTTGCCGAGGGATTGAAGCCCCTCCGCGCCAAGGCCGGCTTGTTGCGAGGCAAGGTCCTCGGCATAAAAAAAGTTCATGCTATCGTAGTCTTGGGTATTTTTGCTATTCTTGCCGCCCTAGCTCTTCTCTTTCTCTTCTCCAAGCGAGGCCAGGTCTATGATTCCCTCGCCGTATTCGGGATCATAGCTCTTTTATGCGCTGGCTCAAAATCGACCCTCCGATGGACAACCTCCGCTCCGACCCCCGCTTCAAGGACTATCTGAAAAAACCGGATTTGAGAAATAGGAGTTTTTTTCTTCTATGATAGCGCGGGCAGAAATGTCAACAAGGAAATTGGAACCCGAAACTGCGGATAGAGCCTGTCATCGCGAGGAGCGAAGCGACGTGGCGATCTCCAAGATAAGAATCTTATTGTGGAGATCGCCACGGCATCTTCGATGCCTCGCGACGACTTCGTCGGATTGCCACGCTCCCTTCGGTCGCTCGCAACGACAAGAGAATCAACGACTTCCAATTTCTGTCGGCAATTTTGAGTTGGAACCGCCTCTCTGCGTTACTAGAAAAAGCTGACCCGCCGCCTCCGGAATCCGAGGAGGATGAAGTTCTTCCGCTCCGCCTTCTCGATCTTCCTCAAGGCGAGGTCCAGGAGGATCGCCCGTTCTTCCGGATCTCTTTTCATCCGCTTCCTGTACTTCCCCAATCCCCGCTCGTCCCGGGCGAGCAGGAAATCGGTGACTGGAGTTTGAAGAAGCGGCCCGCTTCTACGATTCATCATCTTCTCTTGTTCTTGAGAGCCAGCAGTTCGGTCAATGTCCCGTTTTCAGGCAGAGCCGCTTTGCGTTCCAAGTAAGCCCAATCCATATCCTCCTTGTAGCGAGCGATCAGGATTTCGGCCATCTCGCAATCGATCTCGGATTTCCAATGCTTGCAGGCGTTCATCCGGTCGATCACAAGGTCCTCGACGCCGAGGATCACGCAGCGCAGGCCGCCCTCGAGTTCGACCGTTTCGACCGGAGCCTCTTCCCCGACGAGGCTGCCCGCCGGAGCTTCGACGGCGATGTCCAATTCGTTTTGAACCCAATACCGGCCCTTTTTGACGAATCCCAAGCTGGTCAACGCCGCGTCCAACGCCTCCCGGTCGGCGTAGGCCAGATCTATGTCGGACGTAAAATAGACTTCTCGTGAATAATAGGCTAAGGCCAATCCTCCGATCAGAATGGGGGCTGGTTTTCCTTTTTCCTCCAGGACCCGCGTGATCAATCCGACCATCGTCAGCTGGCGGGCAAGAGGGGATTGCAAATCCCGGATTTTCTTTAGTATCTCGTCGATATTCACGAAATCATCATAGCAACAAAGGGGCTTTGAAACAAGGAAAGCCGATGATATTCGAGCTTTGTCTCAAAAATTGACACCGGGATATTTTGTTGGTATCTTTGGGCCATAAAGGGGACCAGGGTCTATGAAGTGCTCTAAATGCGGCACGGACAACACCCGGGATTCGCGGTTCTGCAAGAAATGCGCGACGCCCCTTCCTCTGGATAACGGCCAGGTCTCCTTCACCAGAACCCTTGAGACTGCGATCGATGAGCTCGCTAGAGGGGTCGTCTTCGCCGGCCGCTACGAGATCATCGAAGCGCTGGGCGCGGGCGGCATGGGCCGTGTTTATAGGGCCTTCGACAAGAAGATCGACGAGGAAGTCGCTCTCAAGCTGATCAGGCCCGAGATCGCCGCGGAGCGGAAGACCATCGAGCGTTTCCGGAACGAGCTCAAGATCGCCCGCAAGATCAGCCACCCCAACGTCTGCCGGCTGCACGACCTGAACGAGACGGGAAAGACGTTCTATATCAGCATGGAATACGTGTCGGGGGAGGACCTGAAGAGCGTCGTCCACCGGATGGGCATCCTGACCGCGGGCAAAGTCGTCTTCATCGCCCGGCAGATGGCGGAGGGACTGGGCCAGGCGCACAAGCTGGGCGTCGTCCACCGCGACCTCAAACCGCATAACATCATGATCGACAAAGCGGGGAACGCCAAGATCATGGACTTCGGGATCGCCCGCTCGCTCGGGGTGAAGGGCGTGACGGGCGAAGGGGTGATCATCGGGACGCCCGAATACATGTCGCCGGAGCAGGTGGAGGGCAAGGCGGCCGATGCCCGTTCGGATATCTACGCTCTCGGGGTCATCCTCTTCGAGATGGTCACGGGCCGGGTGCCGTTCGAAGGGGAAACTCCGCTGGCGATCGCCCATAAACAGAAGTTCGAGCCGGCTCCCGATCCCAGGAAGCTGAATCCGCAGATTCCGCCGGGTCTGAGCCGGATCATCCTCTGCTGTTTGGAGAAGACCGGGGAAAAGCGCTATCAGACGACCGAGGAGCTCCTGGTCGACCTGGCGGCCGTCGAGGCGGGGCTCCCGACGGCCGAGCGTACGACGAACAAGCGCAAACCCTTATCATCGCGCGAAATCACGGTCAAGCTGATACCGAAAAAGCTCCTCATCCCCGCCGCTGTCCTCATCGCAATCTTGGCCATTGTCTTTGGGATTTTGAAAATGCTGACGCGCAAGGAAGTTGCGCCCTCTCCAACTGGGCCTCCAGCCGTAGCCGTTCTCTATTTTAATAACAGCACCGGAGACAAAATTTATGATACTTGGAGACACGGGCTCTGCGAATTGCTAATCAATAAGCTGTCTCAATCCGTTCATATTCGCGTTCTTCCCGATAGTCAAATCTATGGCATTCTCAAAAGGCTTAACTTCATCGAACAAGGAAACTACACTCCTGAAGACCTCAAAAAGATAGCCTCGCAAGGCTTGGCTACTTACATCGTTCAAGGAAGCATTCACAAAACAGGAGAGAACTTTCGAATCAGTTTGACATTGCAGAATGCGTCTAAGCAGGAGATTATCGCGTCCGAGAACGCGGACGGGACGAGTGAGAACGAAATCTTTGGCATGGTGGACAAACTGGCCGACAGATTAAAAATAGATTTAGGATTGACGGCGCAGCAGATTGCCTCAGACATCAATAAAGATGTCTCCCAGGTTTTCACGAATTCCCCCGAGGCCTTTAAATTCTACGCTCAGGGTTATCAATATATGCTTGCAACCGATATTAGTAGGGCGATTCCCTGCCTTGAAAAGGCTGTGGCCATTGACCCGCAGTTTGCCATGGCCTATCTCTGGCTGGCCATTAATTCTTGGAACTTCGGCCGGATGAAAGAAGGGCGAATAAATATTCAAAAAGCCTTTGACCTGAGGGCGCGGGTCTCAGAACGAGAGCGCTTATTAATCGAGGCTGAGTATTACAATTATAACTCGGAAAAGACTTGGGATAAAGCCATCGAAGCATATTCCAAGCTGATATCTCTCTATCCCATGGATCGGATAGCTAATTCAGATCTAGCGTTTCTCTATTTTAAGATGGAAGAATGGGACAAGGCCATCGACCTTTATGAGGTCCTTAGACGAAATAAAGACGAAAATACGGGCACGTATCAGTTGTTAGCTTGGTCCTACCTGGGTAAAGACCAGGTGGATAGAGCCAGGGAGGTTTTAGAAGATTATCTCAATACGATTGCCGACAGCAGTTTTCTCCGGGCTAATCTGGGATTGGTATACTGTATCCTGATGAATATGGAAAAGGCGAAGCAGGAGATCGATAAAGCCTATGCCCAATGGGGGGATGATAAATGGTATAAGTACATTTATTTACTTTGGGCGGATGATTTCGATGCTTTGGATACGCTCTTAAAACAAATGGAAACGTCCCCGGAAGCTTTTCTCTATACCGGCGCTCACAGTGCCTATCTCGCCCGACAGGGAAAAATAAAGGAGGCAAGAAGCATCTATAGTCATGAGATAGAGAAAATACTGGGGACGGCCGATCTTGGGGAACAATCCTTTAACATTTCAAGATTCGCTCTATTCCTAGAAAAGACGGGCGATTTTTCGGGAGCATTGTCTGCCTGCGATATGGGCCTAAAGATTGCCCGAGAAGTCGGCGATGGAGGTTCCGAGTGCCAGGTGCTCTATCGCCGCGGAGTCGTTCAAGCCCGCCAAGGCAAGCTCGAAGAAGCGCGA
>Ga0315286_10007337_pt1 | contig 10783 bp, 9 predicted proteins | sample YL17G10_0_MG_FD_205038 | JGI IMG/M metagenome (GOLD analysis project Ga0315286, IMG submission 205038) | Sediment microbial communities from Yellowstone Lake, YNP, Wyoming, USA - YL17G10_0 | ecosystem: Environmental > Aquatic > Freshwater > Lake > Sediment | place: USA: Wyoming | collected...
TACTTGCTCCATGCGTTGGCCCATCGTTTCTTGTAGTCGTACTGGTAGTAGAGAAAGTCGTCAATGCTGCGCTGCCAGATGCCGTTCTCGAGCTTGCGGTTAAAGAGCAGGGGCGCACCGCCACGTTCTAGCAGGTCGTCATAGTCCTCGATGATCGGCTTCTCGAAGAGGTTGGGGATGTTCCCCTTGGGGGGAAACTCATCATAGATCCGCCAATCAAGGCTGGCTTGATCCCAGCCGGCCCGTCCCAGGAAAGACAAGTGGTTCATGCAGATGACGTATGAATCGACCAAATCGCCGAGAAGGTCCGCGCGATCGACGTGCGCCTGGACCACCTTCTCTGGTTCGGTGAAAATGTCCTTGACCGTCAACCCCGCTTGATACGGGATGAGGTAGTTGATGATGGTTACGACAGGAAGTCGATCGGTCACTTCCATCCGAAAGGCCGCCTCCATGCGCTCAAAAGACGTCATCTTGTCTGGCATACTCTTGCTCCTCTTAGATTTGGACGCCCCATGGGTCAAGACCACAAGCCTTGTGCTCCCTTGCACAGCCCCCTGATCATCTATCAGGAGCCGTCGATTGGCAAGTACCAACCGGTACCAGATAGCGCGCCATTGGGATGCAAGACATGGTGCAGCCTGGTAGGGCAACATGACCCGAGTGGGACTTGAAGATAGGGAGCCGGTGGTGCATACTAGAAGGCACGGGGGCAGCTTTTCGAGCCTGTCGGGTTGAGGGGATGGCAAAACAGCCAAGCGGGGCTCTTCCAATCAGGGTAATCGTCGTGGATGACCACCCGGTGGTGCGTGCCGGTGTTAGCAGCATGCTACAAGCAGCCCACGGGATCGAGGTGGTCGCACAGGCAGGCAACGGGGCAGAAGCGATCCGGCAGGCCGAGCTACTCAAGCCCGACGTCATGCTCCTGGACATCCGGCTGCCCGGCACGAGCGGCATGGACATCTGCCACACGCTTCGCCGCCGCGTTCCAGGGACACGGGTGCTCCTCCTCACCAGCTTCGAGGAGGAGGAGTACTTGTACAAGTCGGTGGAGGCGGGCGCCTATGGCTACCTGGCCAAAACCAGCAGTCAGGAGGAGATCGTGGAAGCCATCACCCGCGTTGCAGGTGGGCAGCAATTGCTCACCCGCCAGGCGGTCGAGCAGATGGTCGCGCGGTTCTCACAGACAACCCACGTGGCGGGGTCATCGGAATCGGGTTTCGACCAGGAAGAGATAGAGATCCTGAAACTCATGGCAGAGGGGGCCACCAACATCGAGATTGCACTGCAGGCGCATTGGAGCGAAGTCTCGGTGAAGCGCAAACTGCAAGCGATTTTCGACAGACTCGGTGTTTTCGACCGCACCAGCGCCGTGGTCGAGGCGATGCGCCGCGGCCTGGTGTGAGTCTTGGAGCGTGAGCATGAGACTCCTGATTGTGGCCGGGTTCCTGGGTTCCGGGAAGACAACGTTGGTCATGAACCTGGCCAAGGCATCAGCCGAAAAGAAGCTACAAAGCGCCATCCTGGTCAACGAGATCGGAGAGATGGGAATCGACAACCAGCCTATGCGCCAATTGGACCTCACAGCGTGTAGGAGCTGATGGGCGGATGCATCCGCTGCACCCTATCGGCAGGGCTTTTGGCCGATTTGCACAAGCTGGATAGCGACGGCAATCCAGATCTGGTGATCCTAGAGACCACAGGCGCAGCCAGGCCAGCCGATGTGGTTGAAGCCCAACGCTACGACCGTGGACGCCCGCTGCAGGATGTGAGGACCATGGTGCTCGTGGATCCCCTGCGCCTGACCAAAGCCGCCAGAATCATTGGACCACTGATCGAATCGCAGGTTGCCCCAGCCGATGTGCTGGTCGTGAACAAGACCGATCTGGCCACGGCGCGCAGATTGCCGAGACCGAGAGCTACTTCCAGGCGATCAACTCCAGAGCCCCCTTGCTGCGCACATCGGCGGTCGGCGGGGTCGATCCCGCCGTCCTGGAGGAGGTTCTGCCGTGGCTGAACCAACCCTGGAGCCCTATGCCACCCAACTGGAGTGGCGCACGCCAGACGGCACTGATTACCTCTGGGGCCGCATCCTGGCCGAGCTCCTCGAGGAATGGGCCAACCGGGCCGACCGTGGAGGGGAGGCGCTGATCGAGCACATCAAGGGCCTGACCACCTATCGCGATGGAGGGTATCTACGGGTGAATGTGGTCAGTGCATCCGAGCCAGCCGATGTCGAAGGCGCTGCCGCGCCCAAGTGCAATGCAATGACCTTCGCCCTGAACGTGCTGGTGTATGGACTATCCTGTGCACGCATGGCCAGCTTGGTGGTGCAGACGGCGTCGAGGTGGCGTTCCGCCGGGGCGGCACTGTGACGATTCATGCGGCGCACACGCCAGATCGTCAATCACACAACTCCATTAGCCGGCCCACTGCCCCTTGGCTTGCGGCTTCTCTGAGGGTACCCGGCGGGCTGAATTGGGATGCGTCCGTCTGCCTGGTCGACGCGCCCTCAGAACCGGCTAGAGTGGACGGGCGGAATCCGGTCCTTCCAGGGTATTGCCTCCTCTAGTGCGCTTGCCAGCCGGATCAGCGTCGCCTCGTCGCCAAAATGCGCGACGAACTGCATCCCGATGGGCAACCCCCCCTCGCTCTGACACAGCGGGACCGAGATCGCCGGCTGGCCCGTCACGTTGAATAACTGCACGAAAGGCGCAATTTCATCACAGCGCCGGAAGAACCCGAGGAAATCCACGTCGGTGACGTTCTGGCTGTATCGGCCGATCGGCTGTGGCAGCATGGTCAACGTCGGCGTTAGAAGCAAATTGTAGCTTTGGAGGAGGCGACCGGTCTCGCGCCGTGTTCGGTTCAGCACGCCGTCGGCCCACACCAAGTCGGTTGGCCTCAGTGTCTTGGCATAGCGATAGAGGGAGAGTGTGACGGGTTCCAAGGTTTCCTCGCTCACGCGGCGGCCCATCTGGGAGGCGTAGGTATCCAGCGCCGCGTCATACCCAAAGGCCCACAGGATGCAGCTTGCCTGCATCAGATCGTCGTAGGCGACCGTAAGCGAAGCCGCCTCGACCCGATGTCCCATGCCTTCGCATAGGGCAGCGATTCTGCGTGTGGCGTCCGCGATTTCCGGGATCACCGGGTAAGGCGCCCACGGGGTGGTAGTGAACGCAATGCGCAGAAAACCAACCGGCGCGCCCACTTCCTGGAGATAGGGCCGCTGCGGCTGGACGATGACGAACGGATCGCCCACGGCGGGCTGGGAGACTGCATCCAGCAGGGTGGCCGTGTCGCGCACCGAGCGGGTGACAGCCAGCTCGACATCCATGCCTCCCAGGCCCTCGGCTGCACGCGGGCCGTGTGTCACGCGGCCCCGCGAAGGCTTGAGTCCCACCAGCCCGCAGGCGCCAGCCGGGATGCGGATCGAGCCGGCGCCGTCGCTGGCGTGGGCCAGAGGCACGATGCCAGCCGCCACGGCTGCCGCCGATCCGCCGCTGGAGCCGCCTGCCATCAGGGTGAGGTCCCAAGGGTTCCGGGTCGCCCCTGTCAGCACCGACTCGGTGGACGAGGACAGCGCGAACTCGGGGGTCGCTGTGCGACCCAAGAGGGTGAGGCCGGCTAGCCTGAAGCTCGCCGTCAGGTAGGAGTCGTGTCGGGCGACACGACCCCGCAGCAGCCGGCTGCCGCATTCCTGTTTCTTTCCCTGCTCGGTAGCTCCAAGATCTTTGAGAAGGAAAGGAACGCCGGCAAACGGGCCCAGAGAGGGCGCGCCGTCGCTCAGGACTGTGACACGCTCGGGGTAGGTCTCGATCACCGCATTGATCTGCGGGTTGACCTTTTCCACCGCTGAGAGCGCAAGCTGTGCTAGTTCGGAGGAACATACCTCTCTCCGGCGGACCAGTTCGGCCAGCCCCAACCCATCGTATTGCGCGTACTCCTCAAGCTTCATAGTCTCTCCTGGTAGTAACGAGAGTATCTGTTCTCTTCACCCGTTTGTTGGCCGGCCGCTTCGAGGTTGACGCAACCTGGCGGGCGCCGGCTCTACCTCTGCCGTTTCGCTCACCCTTCGATTATACAACGAACCGCTCTGCCTGCCAACTGCCCATGGATGCCGCCTCGCGCCAACCGGATGCAGGGGACAAGGCAGGCGCTGGCGTCCATTTGGCTGGGAAGTTGATACTGACTGGCCCTTGCAGCCAGGCCCCGGAGCAGATAGAATGAAGCGGTTGTGGTTCAACAGGCGTGGAGCAGCAATTCTCAATTTGGATGACCAGCGGGCCTCGGCTGTCCGTTTGCTTGGCCTGGACTCCCCTGTGCCTACGGTCGCAAATCGAGGCCCTGACCGCCGGATTTGGCCCTCCCTTCGGTCGCCGGCGGGAGCGACAGGGGGCGCACCGCAACCATATTGAGAATTGCTGAGGCGTGGTGACGGCGCCTTGACAAGCCGGTGCTCTGTTGATATAATCGCCAGTAGTATTTTCGGTTTGCGCTGAGCTGCGGCTGGTCTGCCATCGGCCAGCCGGCAGGAACACAGAGAGGAATGCTCGGTTTGCCAATGCCTTCGACGTGCTATCGCCCGTCTGCCATCCGATGGGGGGGGGGCCAATGAGCCGAGGGGAGTATCTGTTGCGCCGCCTGGGACTCGGTCTGTTTGTGATCCTGGGGGTCTTGCTGGTCACGTTCGTCCTGTCGCGCGTGGTGCCCGGCGATCCGGCGCGGTTGTACCTCGGTCCGCGAGCCAGCCCCACAGCCCTGGAACAGGTGCGTCAAGACTTTGGGCTCAATGACCCTCTCCCCAAGCAATTTGTGGGCTATGTAGTCAAGACGCTGCGCGGGGATCTGGGTTACTCCTTCCGGACCAAGCGCCCCATCCTCAAAGACCTGAGGGTCCGCCTGCCCGCTACCATGGAGTTGGTGATTTCCGCCACCCTGTTGGCTCTGGTCTTGGGCGTGCCGGTGGGCGTACTTGGCGCCGCCAAGCGGGGAAGGGCGTTTGATCAGATCAGCCGAATCACCACGATCGCTGGCGTCTCGATTCCGGCCTTCTGGTGGGCCTTGTTGCTCCAATTGCTGTTTTTCCTCACGCTGCATTGGCTGCCCTTGGGCGGGCGAGTAAGCCAACAGGTCCAGCTTCAACACCCCATCAAGCTCATCACCGGCTCCTATCTGATCGACGCTGCCGTCACCGGGAACTGGTTTGCCTGGCGCGATGCGGTGCTGCACATGATCTTGCCGGTCTTTGTCCTCGCCACGTACCCCATCAGCCTCGCCGTGCGCATGACCCGGGCTTCGATGGTGGATACACTCTCGGAGACGTATGTGACTGCCGCGCGGGCCGCAGGCCTGAACGAACGCGAGATCCTTTTCCGCCTGGCCCTGAAGAATGGCATCGCACCAACGCTCACCGTGATGGGGCTGGTGTTTGCCTATTCTATCACCGGTGCGGTGCTGGTGGAGATTATCTTTACCTGGCCGGGCATGGGCAGCTATATGGCCGATGCCATCCTGAACAAGGACATCTACGTGCTCTTTGCGGTCACCCTGGTGGTCACAATCATCTACATTCTTATCAATTTGGCAGTGGACTTTATCCAGGCGGCGATTGACCCGCGCATCCGGATCGGCAGAGAAAGGGAGGCGTAGACATGGCTCCGGTGAGCCTTGGCCGGCGGATGCTGGGCGGATTTCTGGGCCGACTCAGGCCAGAACCTGGATCGGGCGTTTGGTATTTCCGGCGCGACCGCGTGGCGATGCTCAGCATCACGGTACTGGTGCTGATGGTGCTCCTGGCCGTTTTTGCCCCGTGGCTGACTCCTTATCCAGCCCAAGGAAGAGGTACGCCCAACATCGCAACCAAGCTACAATCCCCGAGCACCGCCCACCCTTTCGGTACCGATCCTCTCGGGCGTGACGTGCTGGCGCGGGTGCTGTTCGGTGCGCGCACTGCGCTAATCGCAGGCATCACGATCCAGGTGGTGTCCACTTTGTTTGGGACAGTCTTGGGTGCGGTGGCAGGCTATTTCGGTGGCTGGGTTGACGAGGTGATCATGCGCATTACCGACGTCTTTCTCGCCTTTCCGCCGCTGCTTCTGGCGATGACCATCGCCTCAGTTGGGGAGCCCGGCCTGGGCAACTCCATCCTGGCCATTACCATGACATGGTGGCCGTGGTATGCTCGGCTGGTGCGCGGCCAAGTGATGTCGGTCAGGGAGCGTGAATACGTCAAGGCGGCGCGCGGCATCGGGGTAAATGACCTGAAGATCATCTTCCGGCACGTTCTGCCCAACGTGATGACCCCGATCCTTGTCCAATCGACGCTCGACCTGGGCGCTGCGATCCTGACGGTGAGCGCCCTGAGTTTTGTTGGCCTGGGAGTGCCACCCCCGGCGCCCGACTGGGGCGCTATGGTGAACGAGGGCCGCACCTACATCCAGAATGGGCGGTGGTGGGTCCCAACCTTCCCCGGCCTGGCGCTATTCGTCACCATCATGGCGTTTAACCTGCTGGGGGATGGGATCCAGTTGGCTGCAAATCCCAAGGCACGTGGCGTGGGGGCGAGCTAGTGGAACCGATCCTCCAGGTCCAGGATTTGCATGTGGTGTTCCCGACACCCCGCGGCGACGTCCGCGCTCTGTCGGGGGTCAGCTTTGACATCGAAAAAGGGCAGATGTACGGGATCGTTGGTGAGTCGGGCTGCGGCAAAACGGTCACCGGCCGGGCAATCCTCAGGCTGGTGACGCCACCCGGCAAGGTCACCGGGGGCCGTGTTCTATTTCATGGCGCAGACCTTCTCCTCAAGAGCGAAGACGAGATGCGCCAGCTGCGCGGCCGCAGGATTAGCATGGTCTTCCAGGACCCGTCGGCTGCCCTCAACCCTCTATTCACCATCGGCCAGCAGATCACAGGCATCATGAAGCGCCACGGGGTGGCCCAGGGGGCCGCGCTGCGCGAGCGGGCGATAGAGTCGCTTACCGCCCTCGGGCTCGGCGAGGCTGAGCAGCTCCTTTGCTGCTATCCGCACCAACTGTCGGGTGGCATGCAGCAGCGAGTGATGATCGCGATGGCTCTGTGCGTCGAGGCCGACCTGATTATCGCCGATGAACCCACCTCCTGCCTGGACGTCACCATCCAGTTCCAGATCTTGGATCTGCTGGTCAAGCTCCAGCAAGAGCGGACCGTGGCCATCATGCTCATCACGCACGACCTGGGCGTGGTGGCCGAGACGTGCGAACGTGTGGCCGTCTTTTACCTGGGGCGGATCGTGGAAAGGGGGGGCGTGCGCAACCTCTTTCACCACACCAAGCACCCCTATACGCAGGGCCTGTTGGCCGCACTGCCCGACCCCCGCAACTGGGGTACCACTCTGAAGATGATCCCTGGGTCGGTACCCTCGGCCCTGGAGTTGATTGCGGGTTGCGCCTTTGCCTCGCGCTGCGAATACGTGATGGATATTTGCCGGCGGGTGGAACCTCCGCTCCTTCCGGTGGGCGACGACCATCTTAGTGCTTGCCACCTGTACGCGAGCTGAGCGTAGGAAGGGGACGAAGCGAGACGATGGGCCAAGAGGTTCTGCTCGACATCAAGGATCTCTCCGTCGAGTACGTCTCGGGAGGTGGCTTTTTCGGACGGAACCGCCGGCGCGTGCGCGTCCTCGAAAACCTCAACCTCCAGGTGCTACGAGGCGAGACGCTGGGGGTGGTGGGTGAGTCAGGTTGTGGCAAAACAACACTTGCTAACAGCCTCCTGCGCTTCATTCGGCCTCGGGAAGGGCAGGTACTCTTTGAGGAGAGGGATGTCCTGTCCATGGACCGGGCCAGCCTGCGCCAGCAGCGGCGCCAGATGCAGATGGTGTTTCAGAACCCGTTCTCGTCGCTGGACCCACGCATGGATGTGCTGGGCATAGTCGGGGAGCCGCTGGTTACCCACACCAGTCTGCGGGGTAAGGCGCTAAAGGAGCAGGTCACCGCATTGCTGGTGGAAGTGGGCCTGGGGCCTCAGTTCGTGGACCGTCATCCCCACGAACTGAGCGGGGGGCAAGCTCAGCGGGTGGCGCTGGCCCGCGCCCTCGCGCTCAATCCCAAGCTGCTGGTCCTCGACGAGCCGACCTCTGCTCTGGACGTGTCGGTGCAGGCGCAGATCGTGAACCTGCTGGCTGAGCTCCAAGAACGACATGGACTGACCTACATTCTTATCTCGCATAGCCTCGGGGTAGTGCAGCACGTGTGCGACCGCATCGCCGTGTTGTATCTGGGCGAACTCGTCGAGCTGGGACCCAGGCAAGGGATTTCGGAATCACCCAAGCATCCGTACACCCAGGCGCTGTTCTCATCCACGCCAGTGGCCGATCCGGACAGGAGTAGCAAGCGAATCATCCTTGAGGGCCAGGTACCCAGCCCCTCGAGTCCGCCGCCGGGCTGCCGTTTCCACACGCGCTGCCCGTACGTGATGGACGTGTGCCGGATGGACAGGCCCGCGGCAATCACTATCGAGGATGGGCACTGGGCCGCCTGCCATCTTTTGTAGCGCGTGCCTCTGGCTTGCGCCAGAGAGCTTCGCCCATCACAAGCCGAACAAGAGCGCCTGACACAAGGGACCTGAGGGAAGTGCTACAGTCTGCTCAGGGCGACAGGTCCGGGGGAATCTGCCAGGTGCTTCAAAGGAAAGGGGGGGGTGCACAGACAACAAAACAGGAGGGGGGCGCGTACCTCCATCACCCGATCGCGTATCATCACTGGAGAGATCAAAAACCAAAGAACGCCAAGATGAGGAGAGAATGAAGATGAAGACCCATCGTTTCGTCCTACAATTGAGCCTGTGCCTGGTCCTGATCCTGTCGCTTCTGCTGGCAGCCTGCGGGGCCACCCCAGAGCCCACGACGGCACCGGCCACTCAGCCACCGGCCACTCAGCCACCGGCGCCCACGCAGGCGGCGGCGACTGAGGCGCCCAAGCCCACCGAGCCGCCTGCGCCCACGGCAGCGCCCACGGAGCCGCCAGCGCCGGTCGAGAACGTCGTCACGTATGCCTATCCGCGAAGCATCAACGAGCTCGACCCCAGCATGGTGCTCTCGTCTGAGAACAACATCATGTGGAACGTGTACGGAACCCTCACCTTCTGGGACAAGGAGAAGGGCGTGATCCCCTATCTGGCCGAGTCGTGGGAGTCGAACGCCGACAAGACGCAGTGGACCTTCCATCTGAAGCCGGGGATGAAGTGCCACGACGGCTCCGACTTTACTGCGGATGACGTCAAGTTCTCGTACGAGCGAACTATCGCCAAGGGATCGCTTGCGTACATCTACGCCCCCATGGACACGGTGGAGGTCGTTGACCCGCAGACCGTCCAGATTAACCTCAAGTACCCCTTCCGCTGGGACGCCAACGCTGCCAACTCGTGGGGCGTGTACCTCATGTGCGACAGCGCGGCCGACAAGGACAGTGAATGGTACGCGGCAGGGAACGACTCGGGTGCCGGACCGTACCGGATCGAGAGCTACGAACCCGGGCAGCGCATCATCCTCAGTGAGTTCAAGGACTGGTCGGGCGCGTGGCCCGAAGGGCATTTCACCAAAGTGGTGATCGACGTTGTGGAGGACGCGGCGGTTCGGGTGCAGATGCTGAAGGGCGGAGAGGCGGATGTAGCATGGGGCATCCCCTACGACGACTTTGCCTCAATCAATGCCTCCGGCTCAGTCACCGTCTCTGCCACCCCGGCCTACCAGCAGATGCAGTGGCAACTGAACGCACGTAAGGCGCCCCTGAACGATCTGCGGGTGCGCAAGGCGCTGGCCTATGCGTTCCCCTACGACGAGGTGCAAAAGGGGACGTACGGCGGGTATGGCATCGTGTCCAAGGGCGCGGTGCCCAGAATCCAGTGGAGCCCGGCAGTCGAAACCAAGGTCAACCCCTATGACCTCGAGAAGGCCCGCCAGTTGTTGAAGGAAGCGGGGGTACCTGAGGGGACCAAAGTGAAACTGGCGGTTGAGGCGGCCCTGAAAGACTACGTTCAGGCGGCGCAACTGTGGCAGGCCGAACTCGCCAAGATCGGCATTGACCTGGTAATCGAGCAGATCTCGGCTGGGGTTCGCTGGGGGGAAGTCTACAACCCAGACACGGAGTTTGACGTGATGGAGTTGACTATGGTTATCGGCTTTGATTCCCCCAACGAATACCTGGGCTCCGTCTACCATAGCAAGTGGACGTGGTTCCCCTTCAGTGCCTTTGCCAATGCCGACTTTGACGCCCTGGTCGAAAAGGCGCTCTCCGAGGAAGCGACGGACAAGGCGGCATCGGATGCAGACTATCAGAAGGCGGAACAGCTCTTGTTCGACAACGTCGCGGCCATCTGGGCACTGGACATTCCCCAGGACTTTGCCGTGGCCAATGGCATCCAGGGGTTCAACGTGAACCCCCTGTATGGCTACGACGTCTACTTCTGGCAGATGGGGCGCAAGTAGCCACACGTAGCGTGGCCAATCCGAGGTAAGGGCGGAGCGGAGCAGACTCTGCTCCGCCCTTTGTTTGGCAGGGAGCGGGAAGGGGGGATGGGTCAGAGACCTTCGCCCATCGAGGCTTGCCTAGCCTGCTCTGCGCGAGGCGCATCATCATGATGAAGGGGTTCACGCGAAAATACAAGCCGTTCGACATACTGACCGAGGAGGAACAGGAAGCCATCCACCGCGGAGCGCTTTTTGTCCTCGAGAAGACCGGGATGCAGATCGGGCACGAACGAGCACTGTTACTGCTCGCGGACCATGGCTGCCAGGTGGACATGG
>Ga0315286_10007338_pt1 | contig 10783 bp, 13 predicted proteins | sample YL17G10_0_MG_FD_205038 | JGI IMG/M metagenome (GOLD analysis project Ga0315286, IMG submission 205038) | Sediment microbial communities from Yellowstone Lake, YNP, Wyoming, USA - YL17G10_0 | ecosystem: Environmental > Aquatic > Freshwater > Lake > Sediment | place: USA: Wyoming | collected...
GGTGGCGGCGAACAAGGTGAGCGCGATGATCCCCATCGTCTTTTGGGCGTCGTTTGTGCCGTGGCTGAAGCTCATCCAGGCCGCGCTGAACAACTGCAGCCGGCCGAACACGATCTTCATCGTGAGTGGCCGCAGGCGATGAAACAGCGCCAGCAACAGTCCCATCATGGCGAAGCCGATCAGGATACCGCACGCCGGCGAAAGAATCATGGGCTGGATTACCTTGGGCCAAAGCCCTTCGAGCCTGTGACTGGTTCCGTTCAAGATCGACCAATGGATGACGTGCCAATTCCCGCCGGACGCCGCCAGTGTGGCGCCGCACAAGCCGCCGATCAGTGCGTGGCTCGAGCTGGACGGCAGCCCCAACCACCACGTCAGCAGGTTCCACAGGATTCCACCGATCAAGGCGCACAGGATGACCTGGTTCGTCACGTGTTTCACGTCCACCAGGCCCGTGCCGATCGTGGTAGCGACGGCGGTGCCGACCAGTGCGCCGAAGAGGTTGAACACGGCGGACATCACGACCGCCTGCCGCGGGGTCAAAACCTTGGTGGCGATCGTCGTGGCGATGGCGTTGGCGGTGTCGTGAAAACCGTTGATGAACTCGAAGACGAGGGCGACCGCGACGATGATCAGTACGAGCCCCATGATGCACCCTGTCGCAACCCTAAGGGATCCAGCCTCCCGCCTTGGAAAGCCTGACGAGCAGATAGCCGACCAGGGCGCTGGCCGGGATCGTCAGCACCCATGCCCAAAGGATGCGTTCGACCACGGTGAGTTTGAGCGCATTGAACCGCTTGGCGCATCCCACGCCCATGATGGACGTGGTGATGGCGTGGGTGGTCGAGACCGGCATGCCGAAATGGGCCGCGGCCAGGAGCACGGTGGCGCCGGTGGTCTCCGCCGCGAAGCCATGAACCGGATGGAGCCGCACCATCTTATGCCCGAGTGTCTTGATGATGCGCCATCCGCCTCCTGCCGTGCCGGCCGCCATGGTCAGCGCGCACACCACCTTGATCCAGGCCGGGATCTCCAGAGCCTGACCGTTCGCCGGCTCCGGCAGACGCAGGAAGCCCAGCCAATCCGGGATGTCCTGAAAGGTCCCGGCGGTGGTGGCGGCCACCAGGGCCAGGGCGATGATCCCCATCGTTTTTTGGGCGTCGTTCGTTCCGTGGCTGAACCCCATGTAAGCCGCGCTGAACAACTGTGCCCGGCCAAACACCCGGTTGACGACCACCGGACGCCAGTTTCGCAGCAAGAAGTAAAGGAAGCCCATGATCAGAAAGCCCAGCACCAGGCCGCACACCGGCGACGTGACCATCGGGAAGAGCACCTTCCACAAAACCCCTTTGCCCTCCCACCAGTGCAGGTCCGACGGGATGGACCAGATGATCACGCCCCAGTTGTTGTTCGCGGCCGCCAGACAGGCGCCGCACAGACCGCCCACCAGGGCATGAGACGAACTCGAAGGCAGTCCCAGCCACCACGTGATCAGGTTCCACGTCACCCCGCCGAGCAACGCACAGACCAGGATCTCGGAGGTCACGATCCTGGTGTCCACGAGCCCCGAGGCGATCGTCTTGGCCACGGCCGTGCCGACCAACGCGCCGGTCAGGTTGGTGATCGCCGCCAGCAGGACGGCCTGGCGGGGCGAGAGGACCTTGGTGGCGACCACCGTGGCGATGGAGTTCGCCGTGTCATGGAAGCCGTTGATGTACTCGAAGACCAACGCGACCAGAATGACGATCAGGATGAGAGTCATCTGGACGGCTGGGGCTCAGGAGTTCTTCAGGGCAATCTGCAGGACCACGTTGCCGGCGTCCCGGCAGCGGTCGATCACCTTCTCCATCAGCTCATAGAGGTCTTTGAGGACCACCACCCGCAGCGCATCATGCTTCCCGCTGTACAGATCACGCATCAGTTCCACCATCAGCTTGTCCGCCTCCCCTTCCACAAACTGCAGGCGGTCGTTCAGCTCCTTGATCTTCTCCAGGAGCTTGACGTCGCGGAGCTGCTTCACCATCGCGACGACCGTCTCGGTGGCGGTCTCCATCATCTCCGCCTGTCGTCCAAAGCTGACGCCCTGCAGGGCCTGCGCCGTCAGGCTGTAACGCTCGGCGAACTTCTCGACGGACTTGGGAATCTTGTAGAGCGCATGGGACAGCTCCTCGATGTCCTCCCGCTCCAGCCCCGTGACGAAGCTCTTGACCAGCTCCTCGCTGATCTGCAGCGCGATCTTCTTCTCCTTGCGCCGGGTCAACACGAGGTCGTCCAGGTTCTTGCGCTCGGTGGGGGACTTCAGGAGTTGGATCAGGTAGCCGACGCTTCCCTGGGCTTCCTCCGCGCTCGCCTCCAGCAGTTGAAAGAACCGGTCTCCTTTGCCGAAAAGTGCTTGGAGTGAGAACATCGCGGGGATTCTGCCACGCCTGCTCCTAGCAGGGCAAGCCCACCGTGACCAGTGCAGCCCGGTCTTGTAGGCGATCCCGTTTCCGGTAGGGCGGACCTGTCCCCAGTCCGCCGCCCCGCAAGAGTGTCCACCCCAGCCGGCGGCGGGGACACGCGCGCCCTACCTGCGCCAACAACATTGGGATGCACTGGCGGTGATCAGAGCGTAACAAAAGTGTCGCCATGAGGTCCCCGATGGCCTATAGCTCCCGCCCAGATTGAGCGCCACTCCTCATCTGGAAGAATCGCTGCAGCGGGACATCGACCTGATCCGGGCCAAAGTCACGGAGATGTGCGGCCTGGGCGAGAAGGCGCTCCGGTCCTGCCTGCGGGCGTTGACCGAGCGGAACCGCCAACTGGCCTATGCGGTCATTCTCCGCGACCAGTACATTGACGAGCATGAGAAGGAGCTCGACCGCCTTTGCCTGGAGTTCCTCGTCCGGCAGCAACCCGTCGCGGGTTTGCTGCGCTTCGCCTACGCCACGGTCAAGATCAACCTCGAACTCGAGCGGGTGGGGGATTACGCCGAGAGCATCGCCCGGCAGACGCTCAAGCTGGTCGATTTGGATCTGAAGATCCCCACTGAGCGTTTCCGGGAGATGGCCGATCTTTCCATCCCGATGCTCCACGACGCCGTCCAGGCCTTTGTGAACCAGGACGCCGAGTTGGCCCGCAGGACCATGGAGACGGAAGAGGCGGTGGACGCTCTGAAGAGCCAGGTGAACAGGGACCTGGTGGCCCTCTTTCGCGAGAACCGGCTTCCGTTCGAGGCGTTGAATCCCCTGATCATGATTGCCCGACGCTTCGAGCGGGTGTCCGACCAGGCGCGCAACATCTGCATGGAAGTCCTCTACATGTGCACCGGGGAATACGTCAAACACCCGGGCTCGGACGTCTTCCGGATCCTGTTCGTGGACGAGGGCAACTCGTGCCGCAGCCAGATGGCCGAGGCGATCGCGAATTCGCTGCAGCGGCCTCACTTCATCTTCGCCAGCGCCGGTTTGGAACCCAGGCCCGTCGGCCCGACCACCCTGCGGTTCATGAGGGAGAAAGGCCTGGACCTCTCGCGCGCGGTTCCCAAGGCCCTCAACCAGGTGCCACAACTGGACCATTTCGACGTCATCGTGGCCCTGGGCAAGGAGGTGAAGCGGGCGTTCCCGCAGCGGCCGCGCAAGGTCGTCTATCTGGACTGGACCCTGTCCGATCCGTCGAGTGCCCAGGGGACTCCGACCCAGATCCAGGCTGCCTACGAGCAGGCTTACCAGACCATCCACGGCCAGATCCGGGACTTGGTGGAAGCGGTCAGCGGAGACAACGACCAATGACAGAATCCATACGTATGAGAAGAAGCATGGCAAACATGGGGCGGGGTCATTCTGGGAGCGCGGTCTTCGCGGTCGCGCTGGCGTGTGCGCTGCTGGTCGGTTGTGGTCCGGGCGGCGGTGGCCCGGCTGGCGGCAGCGGCAAGAAGCAGGCGATCGCCAACGTCGGCTCGGACACCATGGTCAACCTCGCCATCGCCTGGGCCGACGCCTACTCGAAAGTGGATCCGACCGTGTCCGTCGAGGTGAACGGCGGCGGTTCGGGCCAGGGTGTGGCCGCGCTCATCAACGGCTCCTGCGAGATCGCCAACTGCTCCCGCAAGTTCGAGGAAAAGGAGATCGCCGACTTCGATGCCAAGCACCCCGGCAAGGAGCCCAAGGAGTTCATGGTCGGCTACGACGCGCTCTCCGTGTTCGTCCACAAGGACAACCCGATGACGGAAATCTCCATGGAGGAGCTGCAGCAGATGTACATGAAGGACGGCAAGATTGCCCAGTGGTCCCAATTGGGCGTGAGCAACATTCCCGGCGCCAAGGGCGAGGAGATCATCCTCGTCAGCCGCCAAAACAATTCCGGCACCTACCATTATTTCCGGGAGGCCATCGTCGGCAAGAAGAACGAAATGCGCCTGGGTACCGTGGATATGAACGGCTCGAAGGACGTGGTGGATCTCATCGCGAAGACCCCGAACGCCATTGGGTATTCCGGCATGGGCTACGCCACCCCGGCCGTGAAGCATCTCAAGGTTTCCCGGAAGAAAGGCGAGAAGGCCGTGGAGCCGACCATCGCCACCACCCTCGACAAGAGCTACCCGATTGCCCGTCCGATGTATATGTACACCGCGGGCGAGCCGGCGCCGCATCTCAAGAAATACCTCGACTGGATCATTTCGGACGCGGGCCAGAAGATCGTTGAGCAGACCGGCTACGTTCCGCTCCCGAAGAAGTAGCGGCACTTCCGTCGAACCGCGGCGGTGGCTCCGACCTCGCGGCGGTTTTCTGACAACGCGCGCTATGGCTACAGGATGCCACCCTGTTTGACCCATCCAACCAGTGCCGCCACCCACGCCAAGCCGAAGCGTGGTCAAGTGGGGGTACTGATCGAGCGGGCCATCGAGGCGCTGATCTACCTCTGCGGCTTCAGCGCCATCATCTTTGTCTTCGGTATCTTCTTCTTCGTCTTCCGCGAAGGCGCGCCGTTCCTCGCCAAGCTGAACCTCGGCGAGTTCCTGTTCTCGATCGATTGGTTCCCCACCTCGCAGACACAGGCCAAGTACGGCGTCGGTGCGCTCATTGTCGGAACGTTGAGCGTGACCACCCTGGCCATGGTCATCGCCGTGCCGTTCGGGTTGGGCGCGGCGGTCTTCGTGTCCGAGTTCTGCACCGGCAAGGTGAAGGAGACCCTCAAGGTCGTCATCGAGCTGCTGGCCGCCATCCCGAGCGTGGTGTGGGGCTTCGTCGGGTTGACCGTGATGTCCCCGATCATCATCAAGACCTTTCAGGTGCCCATCGGAGTGAACATGTTCAACGGGGCGCTGCTGCTGGCGCTGATGAGCGTGCCGATCATGGTCAGCATCGGGGAGGACGCGTTGAAGGCGGTGCCCGACTCCTATCGTGAAGCAGGCATCGCTCTGGGGGCCACCAAGTGGCAACTGGTCTGGCGCGTGTTGTTGCCGGCCGCCAAGAACGGGCTGCTGGCCGCCGTGTTGCTGGGCGTCGGCCGGGCCATCGGCGAAACAATGGCGGTGCTGATGGCCACGGGCCACAGCGTGCGCATCCCCCACAGCGTCTTTGATCCCGTTCGCACCCTGACGGCCACCATCGCCGCCGAGTTGGGCGAAACCAGCAAAGGCTCCGACCACTACCAGGTGCTGTTCCTGATCGGGATTCTGCTCTTCAGCATCACGTTCGTCGTCAACCTCGCCGCGGACCTGATCGTGAAGGGCATCAGGAAGAAATAGCCAATGTCCGCAGAACATTTCACCGAAACTCCGTTCGGCCGCAAGAAGCAGCGCACGGAAATGATCGCCCGGTGGTTCTTAGGCGGCATGGCGGCGGCGATGGTCGTTCCGCTCCTCCTCATCGTCGGCTACATCGTCGTCCAGGGTGCGCCTTCGCTGAGTTGGGAATTCCTCACGACCAATCCTCGCTTGGGCGGCATTCGCGGCGGGATATGGTCTGCGCTGGTCGGAACCCTCTACATTGTGGCCATCTCACTGTGCGTCAGCGCGCCCATTGGTGTGCTCTCGGCGGTGTACCTGAACGAATACGCCAAAGACAACTGGTTCACGCGCATCGTCAACCTGGCGGTCGTCAACCTCGCCGGGGTGCCCAGCATCGTGCATGGGCTGTTTGGTCTGGGCGCATTCGTCTATGCGGCGGGCATGGGCAAGAGCATCCTCTCCGCCTCGCTCACCCTGTCGATCATGACCCTACCCGTCATCATCGCCTCCACCAAAGAAGCGCTATCCGCCGTGCCCATCAGTTTCCGCGAAGCCTGCTGGAACGTCGGCGCCACGCGCTGGCAAACCATCCGGCGCATCGTGCTGCCGAACTCCATCAGCGGCATCCTCACCGGCGTCATCTTGCAGGTCAGCCGTACCGCCGGCGAGACCGCACCGGTCATGCTCACGGGCGTGGCCACCTTCAAGGCGATCGAGAGTACGGGGCTCTTCCTCTACCATCCGATCCAGGACCAGTGCATGGCGCTCTCCATGCACCTCTACTACATCGCCACGCAGGCGAACAACGCCCCTCACTCGCTGCCCTTCGGCATCGCCACGGTGCTGCTCGGCGTGGTGCTGCTGGTCAACGCCACCGCGATCGCCGTCCGCGCCTACCTGCGTTCCCGCAAGAAGTGGTGAGCTGACGATGTTCCCGCAACCGAAAATCGAAGTCCAAGATCTCCGCCTCAGCTACGGCACGCGCGAGGTCATTCATGGCATTTCGTTCGACATTCGGGAGCACGAGATCTTTGGCATCATCGGCCCGGCCCAGTCCGGCAAGACGTCCCTGCTCCGCTGCCTCAACCGCACGATCGAGTTTACCGCGGGAGCGACGGCCACCGGCTCGATCCGGGTGGACGGCCAGGACGTGAGGAAGCTCAAGAACGTTTACGAACTGCGCCGCCGGATCGGCATGGTCGCGCCCCTGCCCGTTGGCCTGCCCCTTTCGATCTACGACAACGTCGCCTTCGCGCCGCGGTGCGCGGGCCTGAGCTCCCGGAGCGAGCTCGATGGCTTGGTGGAGCAGTGTCTCCGTCAAGCGGCACTCTGGGACGAGGTGAAGGACCGAGTCGATTCGCTCGGCACCAAGCTGTCCGGCGGCCAGCAGCAGCGCCTCACCATCGCCCGCGCCCTCTCCCACCAGCCGGAAATTCTTTGCCTCGACGAATTCAGCATCGCCATCGACCCGGTCACGACGATGCGCATCGAGGAGGTCCTCAAGGAGCTGAAGAAGACGATGACCATCCTGCTGGTGACGAACCTGACGCAGCAGGCGCGCCGGTTGGCCGACCGCACGATGTTCCTCTGGAACGGGGAGATCATCGAACTGGACGCGAACGAGGTCATCTTCAGCGACCGGGTGAAGGATCGGCGCACGCGGGACTATGTGAACGGGTTTTTCGGATGAAGGCTCGCGCAAAGACGCAAAGACGCAAAGACACCGCGCCCTCGGTGTCGCTTAGCACTCTGGCCGCTGGGCACCAGACCGACCAACCGAAGGACCGGCGGACCTACGAGTACGTGAACGGGATTTCCGGATGAGAGCTCGCGCCAAGACGCAGAGACGCAAAGAGGCCCCGGCAGTGGCTCTCCGGAGATCTTCTTGGCGTCTTTGCGGCTTTGCGCGAGGACTACTCCGGCAGCCGGTACACCAGCCGGGTGATGCCGTCCTTGATAAGCGGTGCGCCGAAGTTGATCAACAGCCCCAGCCGTTTGTCCGCCAACCGGAGGTAGGTGAGGACTTGCTTCTTGTGGACCGGGGCCGTTTCCTCGACCGACTTGAGTTCGAGAATGACTTTTTCTTCGACGATCAAGTCGGCGCGGAAGCCCTCGTCGAACGTAAGGTCCTCGAAACGGATGGGCACCGGCACCTGGCGTTCCACGCGCAATCCTCGTTTTCGCAGCACCGCGGCCAGAACGACTTCATAGACGGATTCCAGCAACCCCGGTCCCAGTTTCGTGTGAATGTGGAACGCCGCGTCCACGACTTCCTTGGCAATTTCATTCTCGGTCATATCGAACTCCTTTCTTGCGGGGCACTTCATCCCAGGTCGGCCGGTTTTTCAATCTCCTTTGCGTCTTGGCGTCTTGGCGCGAGTCCCGCATGAGCGATCCCGTTTCTTACAGCATCACCACGCGCGACCTGAACCTCTGGTACGCCAAGTTCCAGGCGCTCAGCCACGTCACGACCGACATCAAGCACGGGATCATCACCTCGCTCATCGGCCCCTCGGGCTGCGGCAAGACGACGCTCCTGCGCTGCTTCAACCGCGTCAACGAACGCTACGGCTACGTCACCACCACCGGCGAAATCAAGCTGCTCGGCAAGAACATCTATGACCCCGATGTGTCGCTGGTGGAACTGAGGAAGTCCGTCGGCATGGTCTTCCAGCGGCCCAACCCGCTCCCGATTTCGGTCTATGAGAACGTCGTGTTCGGTCTCCGCATCCACCGTCCCCGCGGCGAGTTGACCCGGTCGCAGATGGACGAGGTGGTGGAGAAGGCCCTGACCGAGGTGGGACTCTGGAAGGATCTGAAGGATCGGCTCGACCAGAAGGCCACCACGCTCCAGCTCGAGCAGCAGCAGAAGCTCTGCATTGCCCGCCTCCTGCCCCTCAAACCCGAAATCATCCTCATGGACGAACCCTGCTCGGCGTTGGACGTGGAGGGAACCCGGGCGATCGAGGAACTGCTGTTCGCGCTCAAGGGCCGCTACACGATCGTCATCGTCACCCACAACATGGCCCAGGCGCGCCGGGCCAGCGACGAGTGCATCTTCATGTTGATGGGCGAACTGATCGAGCATAGCCGCACGGAGGATCTCTTCCTCACGCCCAAGCACCCGAAGACGGCGGAGTACATCGAAGGCCGCTACGGTTGAGCCCCGCTCAGGCGTACTTGAGGACGACCCGAAGCACCAGATTGCCCGCGTCGCGGCAAGCATCGATGATCGACTGAATCTGGTCGGCGAGGTCCTTGACGATGACCAGCTTGAGGGGGTCATCCTGGCGGCGGTAAACCTCCCGGACCACGCCTTCGAGCAGCGTCTCGGCACGGTCAGCCGCGTCCTGCAGGCGGGAATTCAAAGGCTGCGTGGTCTCGAGGTTCGCAAAGGCCCGCAGTTGATGAACCATGGCATCGAGTGTCTCCACCGCGGTTCCCAGCGGCTCCACGGGTGGGCTGAAATCGAGGTCGGCCAGCCGATCCCGGGCCAGAAGGTGGCGCCCGGCCAACTTCTCCACCCGCTCAGGAATCGTCCGCAGCACCCGGGACAGACCTTGTATGTCGTCCCGCTGCAAGCCGGCCATGATCGTCCTGGCCAGTGTCGAGCCGATCTCGGCGGCGATCTGTTCGCTCTTCCGCCGGACGGCGGCCAAGTCTTCCGTGCTGTCGCTGCGGACCTTCAGGAAGCCCGCCAGGAGTCGAACGCTGTGGCCGGCCTCCTCGGCGCTCGCTTCCAGCAGATCGTAGAAGCGATCACCGAGCACTTCCGGGGACTCGGCTCCCATGTCAGGCGAAGGCCGGTACGAGTTCGATGCTCCGGCCGGCTTCGACTCTGATGTCTTCGCCTTGCGCCCAGCGCTCGTCGTTCAGCAGCAGCTTGAACATGACCTGGCCCCGGGCGTGTTCGGAACTCCACACCCAACGGGACGCGTCCACGCAGGTGAGGGGCAGCCCCTTCTCCCAGGATAGCCCGTCGCCCTGACCGCGGATGAACAGTGCGTTGCCAAAGCCGACGTCGATCCGGGCCTCAATGGTGGTGACGGGACGCAGCGCCTGGTACTTTCCCGGCGCGGTCGGATGTGTGGGTTTCACCTTGATCGGGGTTCTGGCTCCCCGGACCGGTCCGGGCGCGTCGGGGGTCGGCGGGAGATCAAATTGCGAACTGACCGCGCGCGTGGGGCGCCGACCGTGGCTGCCTTTTGTTTCGGATGGCTGCGATTTCATCTTTTCGGTTTCCAGACGGTTCTGTTGAAGGGGCTGCGAGCGGCGGCGTGCGCGTTCACAGGTCCATGGCCATGGTATCGGACAAGACCGCGCGCTGGACCATTGCCTCCGCCGCGATGGCCAGCCGGTGGTCCAAACCGGCCGCCGGCTCGTCTCGGCGGACGGAGGCGTCGGTGGCGCCGGGGCCGAAATGATGCAGCCAGGCGCGCTGGTGAAGCCCGAGCAGGCTGGACCGCAACAGACCCCGGTGCACACGTCGGAACCGCCGAATCGCCATGCTGGTCACGAAGTGGTTCGCCGCCAAGTAGCGTATCGTCTCGTCCGTCCTCGCCAGGGTCTCGATCTCGTCCGACTCATATCGGCCGGTGGCATAGCAGTAGGCCAACACACTGAGCATGGTCGGCACCGGCACCGGATCTCGGGTATCGCGCCAGTTAGGGAGGCGGAGAAGCCGGGCGTCGAGGTCGGAAACCACTTCCAACACCCAGTCCACCAGCGTGGACTCGTTCACCCATTCCCGCAGGTCGGCCGGCACTGTTGAAACGGGGCAGGCCGGGAATGGCCCGGTCTCAAGCGGCTTCCGGTCCATCCGGTTCATCATCCAGGCATTCGCGTTCATAGCTGGTGGAATGTTGCCCCCGGCATGTGACGAACCGGTGACGAGACCGTGAAGCTTCAGTGCCAATATGGACCTGCCCGGCTTCCCCTCTCCCGTCCTCCGATGGGGAGAGGGTGGGCGTGAAGGGGTACGGTTCATGAAGAGTGTTGTGTTCGCGCCGGTTTTCCAACCGGCGGACGCGCCGACTGGGAAGTCGGCGTTACGCAGAACAGTTTGGCTCAGGG
>Ga0315286_10007339_pt1 | contig 10782 bp, 9 predicted proteins | sample YL17G10_0_MG_FD_205038 | JGI IMG/M metagenome (GOLD analysis project Ga0315286, IMG submission 205038) | Sediment microbial communities from Yellowstone Lake, YNP, Wyoming, USA - YL17G10_0 | ecosystem: Environmental > Aquatic > Freshwater > Lake > Sediment | place: USA: Wyoming | collected...
TCTTCAATGCACATGGCAAAGTACGGCTCAAGTTCGACCTCACCCGTGTGGATGGGGATACTTGCTGCAGATGCTGCACCTTCGGCAGATGCGACGGTATCAGGAATATCCTTGGGACCCTGGCAGACACCGGCAAGGAATACACCGGCAGTTGTCGTTCCGCAGGGATTCAGCTTCGGGTGGGCTTCTAAGAGCCAGCCGTCCATTGAACAGGAAACCCCGAAGAGCTTGCGGGTCCTGTTGGTGTCTTCCTTCGGCTGTACTGCTGCTGCGAGCACAACAAGGTCGACTTCCATATCAACCGGGCGGTTCAGCAGGGTATCGTCAGTATAGACATGAAGGTTCTTTGTTTTCGGGTCCTCGAGGATGTTTGCCACACGCCCGCGTATGAATTTTGCACCCTCGTCCTGGATACGGTAATAGAACTCCTCGTACATCTTACCGAACGAACGGATATCCATGTAGAAGAGATACGCCTGTACACCGGGTATCTTCTCGTAGATCTGGTGGGCGTGTTTCAGGGAATACATGCAGCAGAACCGTGAACAGTACGGTTTACCGTTGCCGGTATTATCCCGGGAGCCGGCACAGAGCACGAATGCGACTCTCTTGGGTGTTTCCCCGTCGCTTGGTCGTACAAGGTGACCGCTGGTTGGGCCGGATGCACAGATGAGCCGCTCAAACTCAAGGCTCGAGATGACATTTTCGAACTTCTTGTATCCCCATTCTGTTTTCTTCTCGACAGGGAACATGTCGTAACCCGTTGCAAGAATTGCTGTCCCGACTTTGACCGTGACAAATTCGTCCTTATCCTCAAGAACAATGGCATTCTTCTCGGGTCCGCAGGCAGTAACACACAGCCCGCATTTTATACAGGAGTCAAAATCGATCGTGTAGAGAAGCGGTACAACCTGAGGGTGGCTTATATAAATCGCCTTTCGGGGTTTCATACCCACTTCGAAGTCGTTGGGTTTGATGACCGGGCACGGTGCTTCACAGTCACCGCAGCCGTTACATCCGCCACCGACCATCCCCTTCGCTTCAGCATCCGCCATGGAGAGCACACCGCGTGCCTTCTTGCGGATAGTCACATCGAAGTTGCCGATGTAACCTTCTACTGCATCAACCTCTGAGTAGGTCATCAGCTCGATATTTGCGGCCCTGCCCACGTCCACCATCTTTGGTGTTAAGATACACTGCGAGCAGTCGAGAGTCGGGAATGTTTTGTCCAGCTGGGACATGCGCCCACCAATGGTAGGCTGAGACTCAATAAGGTAGGTCTTGATACCTGCGTTTGCCAGGTCAAGGGCTGCCTGCATGCCGGCAACGCCGGCGCCGACTACCATCGCCGCGTGCTCAACCTTCACTGCCTTCGGGAACAGGTCCTGAAGAAGTGCTGCTTTTGCAACGGCAATGCGGATCGCGTCCTTTGCCTTGTCTGTTGACCCTTCCTGGTCATGCATGTGCACCCACGAGTTCTGCTCGCGGATGTTTGCCATCTCAAACCGGAACGGGTTCAGGCCACCTTCTTTTGTTGCTGTCCTGAACGTTGGTTCGTGGAGACGTGGTGAACAGGCAGCGACAACGACTCCGGTGAGTTTGTTGTCCTTGATTGCCTTGTTAATCACAGCCTGCCCGGGCATCGAGCACATATACTTGTAGTTGTCGACATAGGCGACCCCGGGAATGGTTTTTGCATATTCCCCCACGGCCTCGATATCCATTGAACCGGCAATGTTTGTTCCGCAGTGACAGATGAAAACGCCGACACGCGGTCTCTCAGAGGGGCCTGTCTTAACTGGTGCTGCTGCACCCTTGGCTGCGGGTGCCTGCGTTTGGGCTTCCTGTTTCTTTACGTCAGTCTTTTTGGTAGTTGTTTTCTTCTTTTCAGCCATTATTCCCACCTCACAGCACCTTCTGCAGGAACGGTTCGCAGCTGATCCCATGGAGATCCAGCCCGAGGTCCTGCGGGCTCATTCCCTGTGCCAGACCGAGCAGTTCAGCAAAGTGCAGTACGGGTAAATCGTAGGACACGCCAAACTTCTCCTTGATTTCAATCTGGCCCCGGTCAAACTGGAGCTGACAGAACGGGCAGATATCCGTAAGAGCGTCAACACCTACTTCTTTGAGGTTGATCAGCTTCTCATTGGCGATATCCAGCGCATGCACAATATCATAACCACGGACACCGCCACCGGCGCCGCAGCACTGCATTTTATTGCGGTATTCGACCGGCGTAGCACCAATTGCGGCAACAAGTTCTTCCATCCACGTTGGGTGCTCGGTGTTCAGCATGACTTCATCTTCAAATTCCCGGTCTTTGTGGGGTTTTGTCAGGTGGCAGCCATAGTGGACAGCAATACGTGCACCCGTAAGGGGGTTGGTCACGCTGGCGCGGACTTTTTCGACGCCGATAAACTTGTCATTGTAGAGAAGTTCAGCAGTGTGGTACACATTGATAGTGCCTTTGTATTCCATGCCGATCTCTTTAAGCACTTCATTGACCCCGTCACGAAGATCTTTGTTGTGCTTGAGCTTGTGGTTGACTTCCCAGATCGACTTGTAGCAGCCATTGCAGACAAGAGCGATATCCATATTCATCTGCTCAGCCAGCACGAGGTTCCGTGCCGCCATGGCATAGAAAACGTTCAGGTCGATCGAACCGAATGCACCAGGGGCAGGACAGCAGCTTGCACCCTTGAGGGGAACCAGCTCAATGCCAAGTTTTTTCATGGCCTTGATGGAAGCGGATTCAACACCCGGGTAACGGTTGGGAGCAATGCATCCGAGATAGAATGCGAATTTGTGTTTTGCTTCTGACATGGTATCTTATCCCTCCCTCTCCTTGACAATCCGGTCGGCATTTGCCTTGAGTTTGTAGTGGTCCAGGATCTTCTGTATACCTTTAACATATTCCGGATACATGTGGGTGGTCGGCGGATCGCGGGTGAGTCCAATCCTCTCTCGGGCAGCACGGTTCACATCATTGTTGGGCACACCGTGTCCAGAGCTATAAATTGCCTGCACGGTCTTGAGGAAGTTCACGGGTATAATATCTCTCTTGAAGGCGAGGTTTCTCATTGCCATTATGACATCTGTTGGTGCGATATCACGGGGACATCTGTCAGTACAGCTATAACATGTAGTACATAACCAGAGATCCGGATCCGTGAGGGATTCATTCTCGAGCCCAAGTACTGCTCTCCTCATAAATTTGCGGATGCGGTACGTGCTTCTGGGAGCAGACGGGCATGATCCGGTACAGGTCCCGCACTGGTAGCACATGTGGGCGATGGTGCGTGAGATCGATTTCACGTTTTTCGTGAACTCGGGGTTTGAGTCCTCACTGTAGTATCTTTGGTCGTGGAGTTTCTTCTCCAGCGCTTCCGGGTAACCTTTTGTTCTAACCATAGGAACTCACACCTTCCCCATTACTTTGAGATTGACCTGTCCTTTCACATCCTCTTTTACTTTCGAGGTTCTCTTGGTGAAAAGTTTCTCTTTTATCTTCTTGAACAGGTCTGTCTCTGTGCCCTTCATGCGGACACCGGTTCTCTGCATGACGATGATATCCTCACCGGGGCATGCATTGACACAGGCACCACACAGGATGCAATAATCCTTGTTGACAGCGATGGTCTTCTCTATCTCGCCTTTCATATCAGCTGCAGGTTTTGCTGAAGGCAGGTAGATTGCATTTGCCGGGCAGATATCTGCACAGGTTGAGCAACCACCGGGGCATTTCTCTGCGTGGAATTCAATATCTCCTTCAAAAATCTTTTCAACCGTTATTGCTTCCGGTGGGCAGTTTCGCGAACACCACTGGCAGGTGCAGCAGTTGTCCTGGATAATGCTGACTTTGCCATCTACTTTATCGCTGATAATTTCGCGTTCAACGGTGATGCATTCTTCAGGACATACTTCGACACATACCTTGCATGCATCACACTTGGTTTCGTCCCACGGAAGTCCGGTCTGCGGATCAGCGACTGTTTCAACTTTTCCGGTTTCTGCGGTAAACTCTTTGTGTTTTACCGTAATTGCCGGACAAAGTGCTCCACAAATACCACACAGCGAACATTTTTCCATATCAACTTTAAAAGTCGTCTTGGTTTTGATCGCTGCCTGTCTGTCCTTTGCTCCTGTAACCGGTCCCTTGTAGGTTCCTTCGTAGGCAGGGACGTTCCGGTCAATTGCATCCCGTGGGCAGACCTCTTCACAGATCGTACACTTGATGCATTTCTCGTCATCAATCTCCGCCTTCATATCATATTGCGGGAACCCTTCCTTTTCAAGGATCGGGAGTTTCTCCTGTCCATCAACCTTAAGAGTCAATGCATTGAACGGGCACATTACGACACAAACGCCGCAATACGAGCACTTGACCTCGTCAACATCAATCGGAGCGGCATAATTGATGGCGCCACGACTTGATGCACCGACGAGCCCGAGAACAATTGCTTCTTCGGGACAAGCCTCGACACAGATACCACATCCTGTGCAGGTCTCTGAATTCAGAATGAGGTTGTTCACGCTTTGAAGGAGCCGCTGCTCCATTAGAACGTTTACACCCTCTCGCTTTTTAGAAAACTTTGGAAACAATGCCATGAAATAACCCTCACGTTGTTCCTTTATTGTACCTTTGCCTGTGCTCTGGACTCCCAGGGCCCTGCCAGCTTGATAACATCATGCGGACATGCCTGGACACAAACGCCGCAACCGGCGCAGAGTTCACCTTTAAAGTCAAGAACAATGGATTTTCCATCCTTAACTTTGTAGATCTTATCCTTTGAGGACGGATCCACCGTGTGAAGCTCCAATGCGTCCACAGGGCACGCGACGACACAATTGTTACAGCCGGTACAATTTTCCATGTTTATGTGCACTGCAAATGCCATTTTTTCACGCACCAGCTATGATCGATTCTAAAAATCGACTATCAAAAAGTGGTAGAAGAATATAGATAAATGTTCTGAAATTTACATCAAAAAAAGGCCAATTTATTGACGATTTTTAATTTTAGTAAATGTACAATTAAAACAAGTTAATCAAAAATTTTTTACTTATTTTTACTTAATTGGTGATTTTCTATGCGCTTAATAATTAGATTAATTTAGAAAATTTATTCAACCAACATCAAGGTACCTTTGTAGTACCGGAGGTTATGATATGGAAATCAACGGAGTTACTATTGATAATACCTACGCAGAGGCATTTCCGACTTGGGTCTGCCGGGTAATCATCACTGCGGTCACAAAGGAATGGGCGGAGAAAGCAGCAACCGAAGCAACCGGCTTTGCGACATCATCAATCGGCTGCCCCTGTGAGGCAGGTATCGAAGGATTTGTGCCGGCTAGTGAGACACCGGATGGAAGACCAGGTGTTGCAATCCTGATCTGTGCCAGTAAGAAAAAACTCAAAGAACAGGTCGTAGAACGTCTTGCGGAATGTGTTCTCACGGCACCCACAACAGCAGTCTTTAACGGGATCACCAACGCCGAGGAAAAGATTCCGGTCAAGCTGCACTTCTTTGGCGATGGGTACGAATACCAAAAGGAAGTAGGGGGTAGAAAGTGCTGGGCTATCCCTATTATGCAGGGAGAATATGTTGGCGAAGAGGAATTTGGTATCGTAAAAGGTGTTGCGGGTGGAAACTTCTTTGTAATGGGCGAGAACCAGATGGCAGCCCTCATGGGTGCAAAGGCGGCGGTTGATGCGATTGATAAGGTCCCGGGCACCATTACGAGTTTCCCTGGCGGTATTGTAGGCAGCGGTTCAAAAGTTGGCAGCTTAAAATACAAGTTCATGGTCGCTTCGACCAATGAGAAATACTGCCCGACACTCAGGGAAAAAGTCCCTGATTCAAAGGTCCCGGCAGGCATCAAGGCCGTCTATGAGATTGTTATTGACGGTATTGATGAAAAATCCGTTGCAGCAGCAATGGCAGCTGGTGTAAGGGCGGCAGTCATGGTACCGGGTGTCAGGTTCATCTCGGCTGGTAACTTCGGCGGTACCCTTGGACCATTCAAGATTGAGCTCCACAAAGTTCTCTAATTCTCCTTTTTTAATAAAAAAACCTCGCTTAAAAATCGATCGTTATTTATATTTTTATTGCCGATTCTTTTGTTAACGAAATTTTCGGCGATAACATGATCACCCCTTTTCAAATGATGGCGGAACTCTATGGTGAACCTCACTGAACCGTATGTAATTCATTACCCGCGGATTGTTGCAGTAGCCGATGCACCGGGCAGTCAGGTTGAACTAATCGAGTTCTTTGACTGCTTAGGTGGGGCAATGTGGTCAAAACACCATTATGCACAGAGCCCGTTGGTAAAAAATGTCCGCTGCGCAGGACAGACCATGAGATATCTTTTAACTCCAGGTACCGTTGACCTTGCACTTGAAGGGTCCCGGTTTCCTGCCGGGATCTCTTCATGCGTAGTCGATACCTCCGAGATTGCCATAACATACATTGGTATGGGGGGCGGAGGGGTTGGTGCTACAACCTGCCGGACTGATGCAGCAGGTGTCCTTCGAAGCAGGAGCGATGAATCCGGTGGGGGAAAAGTAGCCGGTTCCACGATATGGCTGCCCAGGCGGCAGCGTATACTCATCGGGGTTGACGATACGGATACTCCGGATCAAGGAGCAACCTGGACCCTTGTCCATAATATTGCCAAGGCAGTTGAGGACGAACAATCGGTGTATCTCTCGCACACGATAGTCCAGCTCTTCCCGGTACCCTACCGTACAAAGAATTGCGTGAGCCTGGTTGCGGAGTTTGCAACAACGGATGCAAAGGGGCTCGTGGACCGCTTCCGGCAGCTCCTTGAAAAGTACACCCTGTCCGAGAAAACCGGGATGGCGGTTTATACCGCTTTTTCTCCTTCGGCAAAACTTCTGGAATATGGGCGGAAAGTAAAACGGGGAGAGATTGCACCGGGGGTGCTCGAGCGGCTGGATGACAAAGATCTGCGGATTGAAATGAATGGCAGGGGGATTATCGGAGCGGTTGCTGCAATCCCTTTTTACACGCGGTTTGAGGAGGCGCTGGAATTTTGCAGTGGGCAGAGTTGAAAGCCCGACTCCTTGCTGAAGGTTCGGTAAGTATCACGGGGGAACCTGCAGAAATGTACATAGCACGTTCATCAGCAGGTCCCGGAGCCGGGGGGAGTGGGGCTGTGTTTTTTTCCATGGGTGCTCACCGGGTCAAACTTTCGCTCAATCCCCTGAGCCCAATTGAGATTGTGCACCGTGGCAACAGTGTTGCAGATCTCTGCTTCGAAGGAACAATCATACCGGGGCGGCTCCTTGAACCGGGATTTCACTGCCCGGACCAGGCATATATCACGGTCACCGGTAGTTGTATCTTCAATTGCGGTTATTGTTCCGTTCCACACTTGGGCGGGCAGCGAAAGAGGATTGAAGAAATTACAGCGATGGTTGAATCAGTCCGTTACCGGGTTCACGCGATATCTATCACTAGTGGCGTCCTCAAGAGCATCGACGAGGAGGAATCCTATGTGCTCGAGGTGATTCGGCATCTTCTGGTTTATGGCCTCCCGATCGGTGTTTCCATATACCCAACTGACCAGACACCTGACTTGCTCCACGCGCTGGGTGTTGCTGAAGTAAAATTTAACATTGAAGCTGCAACCTCCGGGCTTTTTACAAAGATGTGCCCGGGACTCAGTTATGACCAGCTTTGGCGGGTGCTTGACCGTTCCGTCGAACTCTTCGGGAAAAACCGGGTCTTTTCCAATGTCATCGTAGGACTGGGAGAAACAGACAAGGAAATGGAGTCCTGCATCCGAAGGCTGACCTCCCACGGAGTTATTCCTGTCCTTCGTCCGCTCAACCCTGTGGCCGGTCTTACCGGATTTGCCCGACCTTCCGCAGAACGATTACAAAAAATCTTCGTGATGCATGAACGGGCACTTGCATCAGAAGGACTTGATCCAAGGCAGGCACGCACCATGTGCACCAATTGCACTGGCTGCGATCTTGTGCCTGGGAGGGATTCATGAAAGGGGTTGATGTGATCACCCAGGCCATTCTCTCCTGCACCGACAAGCAGTATACAGTGCCGGGATATCCCATTACTTTGCTTGGTGAGCGGACAAGGGCAGAAATCGTGATTAATGAGAAGACGGCACTGGAATATGCTCTGGGAGATTCGCTCTCCGGCAAGCGGGCCGCGGTTATCATCAAAAATGTCGGGGTGAATGCATGTGCAGATCCCCTTCTTCAGGCAACAGCCCAGGGACTCATCGGGGGAGTAATCCTTGTAACCGGTGATGATCCTGATGCAAAGGGTTCACAGACTGCCCAGGACTCGCGCTACTTTGGGGAACTCGCAGAGCTGCCGGTGATTGAACCGGGTGAAAATACCTGTTATGCCGGTGTAGAGGCAGCATTAGAAGCGTCAGAGCAGTTTTCCCGGGTGGCGATGCTACGCTTGACACCACGAATCCTTGAAGAAGAGGTAACCAATAATCCTGTGCCCCGGAATAATGGCAAAGGAAGGCTCTCTGACCGGACCTGGACGATGAACGGCAGGGTCACTGCAGCTGAAGAACTGTATCGCACCATGTTTGCCTGGTCAACACGTTCAATCCTGAATCAATGGAAGGGCGATCCCGCAGGGGTAGGTGCAGCACCAGGAAACACGCGGATTGTAACGGTCAACCCATTGCCCGGGCAGGCAGCCGGGATACATGAATTCCATGAATTCGGGCGGACATTTGTCCGTGACCACCGCGGTATCCAGCCCCCGGTGCCCCAATCCCGTCCCCAGACAATGGAAGATCGGGGATACTACCGCACATTCTGCACTTCATGCCCGTTCAAGGTCATGATGAACATCTTAAAGGAACGGAATATGATGATAATCTGCGACGCGGGTTGCTCGGTGATGGGGATGAACCCTCCTTATGAACTGGGCGTGGCCAGTTATGGCATGGGTGCGAGTATTGCTGTCGCCGCACGCAGCACAAAAGTCGCCCTGATTGGCGATTATGCATTGCTCCATTCCGGCCTGAACGCCCTTATTGATGTTTATGAGAAGCACCTCCCGCTGCTTTGCATCGTGATGAAGAATAATTGTGCGGCTATGACCGGCAGACAATATGCCTACGATCCTGTGCCCTATCTTTCCTGGGCAGAGCCGGTCTTCTGCGCTGCCGATGATGTAAAGACGCTGAAAACCGAGATCGTGGTAACGGACACGCCGCGGACACTCGTTGTAATCGGGGAATGTCCGGAAGGAAGCAGCCATGAAACCGTTACATATTGAGATCTGTGATGTAACACTCAGGGACGGGGAACAGACGCCAGGCGTTTCTTTCTCCTGTAAAGAAAAGGTTGATATTGCAACTATGCTGGACGAGATTGGTATCGAGGTTATCGAGGCCGGGTTTCCTGCTGTGTCTGCAAACGAAAAACAGTGCGTAAAAACGATTGCCAATCTGGGGCTCAATGCCCGTATCTGTGGTTTTTCGCGTGCCCGGGAGCAGGATATCCAGACCGCTATTGACTGTGATGTCGATATGGTAAGCATCTTTATCCCGACATCAGAACTCCATGTCCGGCTCAAGTTCAAAAAACCCCGGGAACAGGTACTCGAAGACTCACTGAAAATGATCGATTTTGCCAGAGATCATGGAGTGCAGGTCAGATTTGCCGCAGAGGATGCCTCCCGGACCGATCTTCCGTTCTTAAAGGAAGTCTACCGCAGTGCAGCCGAACATGGGGCAGTACTCCTCAGTTTTGCTGATACTGTTGGATGTCTCATTCCTTCCGAAATGCACAGGATTATGACTGATCTCGTTGCTTCGGTTGACCGCCCATTCTGTGCCCATTGCCATAATGATTTGGGCTGTGCTGTTGCAAATACGATCACCGCTGCCGAAGCGGGGGCATTCCAGCTCCATACAACGGTCAACGGGATTGGGGAACGTGCGGGGAATGCTTCGCTTGAGGAACTGCTTGTTGCGCTTCGCATGAAAAAAGGGATTGACCGTTATGATCTCTCCCGCCTTACACAACTCTCGCACATGGTAGAGCGATATTCCGGTATACCCCTGCCACGGAATAAACCCGTGACCGGGGAACTGGCCTTTTCTCACGAAAGCGGTATCCACATCGCAGCAATACTGGAAGATCCAGCCTCGTATGAATATTTTCCTCCCGATATGGTTGGCAGCGAGCGAAAATTTATTCTGGGCAAACATACAGGCAAAAAGGCGCTTGAATTCGTTGTGGCATCAATTGGCTGTGAACTTACCGACAAACAGGTCTGCCGGGTACTAGATCTTGTCAAGGATCATTCAGAGCATAAATGCAACATTACTCCTGATGTCTTAAAAAAACTGATCCGTAAAGCACAGGAGGAGAAAACCTGATGGGGACGTTATCAGAGCAGATTCTCTGCGGGACTGCCGGGGAGTACGTTGACCGGGTCGTCGATCGTGCCTATGTTCATGACGGTACCGGGGTACTCACTCTCGAAGCCTGGAAGAGTATGGGAGCCAGGAGGATACAGGATGCGGCAAACCTCCATGTTCTTTTCGATCATATTGTTCCGGCCAACAACAGCATGACAGCGACACTCCAGCACGAACTTCGTGAGTTTGCCTGTAGTTCATTCCTGAATTTCTCCGATATCGGGGGTGGTATCTGCCACCAGCTTATGAGCGAGGGGGTGGTGTTTCCTGGCGAGGTGGTGGTTGGTGCTGATTCTCATAGTTGCACCCTTGGAGCGTTCGGTGCGTTTGCCAC
>Ga0315286_10007340_pt1 | contig 10781 bp, 11 predicted proteins | sample YL17G10_0_MG_FD_205038 | JGI IMG/M metagenome (GOLD analysis project Ga0315286, IMG submission 205038) | Sediment microbial communities from Yellowstone Lake, YNP, Wyoming, USA - YL17G10_0 | ecosystem: Environmental > Aquatic > Freshwater > Lake > Sediment | place: USA: Wyoming | collected...
GACTTAAACAACTTAGGGTCCGGATAGATTCCCTGTCCCAAAGGACTGCGGAACTTGATATTCAGAGGGCGGAACATAAAATTAAGATGGAAAACCTTTATGAACACATAAGGCAGAACTACGGTCTGGCGATTGATATTGTAGAAGTCGAAGCTTTAACTGAAGACGACGAGCAACAGCTTCTTGACCTCAGGGCAAAGATCCAGGAACTGGGACCGGTAAACCTCGGCACCATAGAAGAATATGAGGAGTTGCACACACGCTATGAATTCCTGAAAACACAGCAGGATGATCTCAACAGGTCTATTGCCGAACTCGAGGAAGCGATTACAAAGATAAACGTTACCACCCGGAAAAAATTGAGGGAAGCCTTTGAAGCTCTCAAGACAAAATTCTCCGAGGTCTTTATATCATTATTCGGCGGCGGAAGGGCGGAACTTGTCATGACCGATGAAGGCAATATCCTTGAGACGGGGATAGATATTATCGCCCAGCCTCCGGGGAAAAGGCTTCAGAATATAGCTTTGCTGTCAGGCGGCGAGAAGACCCTTACCGCATTGTCCCTGCTCTTTGCAAGTTTCCTGCTTAAGCCGACTCCGCTCTGCATCCTCGATGAGGCGGATTCCGCCCTGGATGAAGCCAATACGGAAAAATTTTCGAATATGGTAAGGGATTTCTCGAAAAATACACAGTTTATCGTTGTGACCCATAACAGAAATACCATGAATGTGGCTGATTATATATACGGCATAACCATGGAAGAAGCGGGTATTTCCAAAGTCATCTCCATGCAGCTTGTAGAAGCTCAGGCTGTCGGTTGAGTTTGCAGAATAAACTCAATAATTAATTGTCTCAAAAATTGACGGTATCGTCAAAGTTGAATTGACATTAAATAATCTCCCCTAACCCCTCTTTGCTAAAGAGGGGGGTTGATTATTCCTCCCTTTGGTAAAGGGAGGTTAGGAGGGATTTTACATATCATATCGTTAATAATTGTAACCTTCGCAAATGAATCAGATAATAGACAAATTACGTAATATTAAAATCTCCACCGCCCCTGAAGACCTTATCTGCTATGGCTTTGACGCTTCCGGAATCGAAATGGCGCCTTCGGCAATTGTCTGGCCCGATAATACGCAAGACGTTGTGAAGGTAATGAAATATGCCTATGAAAAAGGCATCCATGTTGTTCCCCGAGGCGCCGGCACGGGCATGACTGCCGGAGCCGTCCCTTCAAAGGGGGCGATAATACTCAGCCTTGAAAAGATGAAAAAGATCCTCGATATAGACCGCGAAAACCTGTCCGTCATATGCGAACCCGGGGTGATCAACGGAAGGCTTCAACGGGAATTGGAATGGATGGGCTTTTTCTATCCGCCTGACCCTGCAAGCCTAAACTTTTGCACCATCGGCGGCAATGTTGCAGAGAATGCGGGCGGACCGAGGGCCATAAAATACGGCGTTACCCGTGACTATATAATGGAGATCGAGGCCGTCCTTCCGAACGGAGATATAATAACCGCAGGGGTTAAAACCGCAAAAGGGGTTGTCGGTTATGATCTGGCAAGACTTCTTGTAGGGTCGGAGGGAACGTTAGCGGTATTTACAAAGATAAGACTAAGGGTCCTCCCTTTGCCTGAAGACGTCGTTACCCTGCTTGCCGTTTTTAATGACCTCGAAGCCTCCGGAGACGCCGTATCAAAAATCATAGCCTCAAAGATAATACCCAGGACTCTCGAATTTATGGACCATGAGGCCATAATGGCGGTAGAACAGTACAAGCCTGTCGGCCTCCCTGCAGAAGCCGAGGCGGTCCTCCTTATTGAACTGGACGGTTATCCGTCAGTCATAACAAAAGAGGCTGAAAAGATAGTGGATATCTGCCAAAAGCTCGGCGCCGAGATAAAGATAGCAGAGGATGAATATGCAAGAAACAACCTGTGGGCCTCGAGGCGGGCGATATCTCCCGCCTTATATCAGATAAAACCGACCAAGATCAACGAGGATATCGTTGTGCCGAGGAACAGGGTCACCGAGATGCTGAGACGTCTCAGAAACATTTCAGAGCAAAGCGGCATAAAGATAGTCAATTTCGGCCATGCCGGGGACGGTAATATCCATGTCAACATTATGGTTGATAAAGCGGACAGGGAAGAGTATGAGAAAGGTCTAAGCCTTGTTGAAAAGATATTTCAGGAGACGCTTTCTCTCGGAGGCACGATCTCCGGAGAGCACGGTGTCGGCCTCACAAAGGCAGGTTACATCGGCATGGAGCTTTCCAAAAAAGAGCTTGAGATTATGGAGGCCATCAAAAAGGTCTTCGACCCGAAGAACATCCTGAACCCCGGGAAGATATTCCCTCATTCCCAATCACGATAATAGAACTTCACGAGTTTTTCAGGTTTCACTCCCAGGTAAAAGAGGCTGAGCAATGCCCAATTCCTCACGGTGCAGTAGAGAATTCCCTCTCTTTCCCATCTGCGCGAAGATGTTTTTACCTTCTGCGGGATGATGGAAATTTTATACCCTGACTTTTTCAGTCGCTGCATAAATTCCACATCTTCCATTATAGGAATATCTTTAAACCCCTTAAGCGTTTCAAAGCATTCTCTTCTTATGAATATGGCCTGGTCGCCGTATGGTATTCGGGTGGCGCGGGTGCGAACAAAGACAAGTTTTTCTATCAGCCTGAATATCCATCGTCCGGATTCTATCCCCAAATCAAAAGCGCCTCCCGTGTATTCTCTATTGCTTATTACCGAAGAGATGCCGTCGAAAGCTTCTTCAGGAAGTTCGGTATCGGTATGCAGAAAAAGCAAAACATCTCCTTTTGCGGCAGAAGCCCCTTTATTTATCTGGATTCCACGGCCACTTGGAGAAACAATTTTTACGACATCATTATGCTTTATAGAATTGATGGTGCCGCCTTCTTTATCCCCGTCCACAACGATTATCTCAAATTCAAAACCGGAACCGACCCGGCGGATATGTTCTATGGTCTGATTAATTATTGAGGATTCATGCAGTACAGGGATGATGATCGAAAAAGAAGGTTTCATTTTATACAAATGATGGGTAAATTATTAACAGTCTCAAAATAAAAACTACATTGATTAATAAAATCCCTCCTGCCCTCCCTTTTCCAAAGGTAGGAATTATACCCCTCTTTGGCAAAGAGGGGTTAGGGGAGATTTTTTCATAATGTATATTCTATTATGAGAAGGTTAATAAATCTACCCTAATACGTCTTCCCCGGAGCAGGGATTGTTTTTTCCAGGTTTTTTGACAAGAATTTCATTGTCCTTGAATTTGCAAACGCCGTATCTTTATTTCTTTCATATAATGCCTTTAAATCTTCAATCGTATCAACGTCGCGCAGTTCGGGAAGGAAATATGCTTTATAATTTTTCTCCCTCAATATTTTCAGGGTGTCTTTTAACACCGTATCCATGCCCCATGATATTCCTTTAAATACTTCAGGAAGAAAAGAGTTATGCCTGAATCCTATCAGATAGTACCCTCCGTCTACGGAGGGACCGACGACCATATCGTTGGCGTGCAAAGAATTGAAGGCCATGTCCAATATGGATATTTTCAGATCCGGTATATCACTGCCTATGATGACGGCCCTGGAGAATCCTCTTTCAAACGCATCCTTAAAGGCGTTTTTCATCCTCTCCCCAAGGTCGCTTCCATTCTGGGAGACATAGAGATAATTTCCACCGAGCCATCTTGAAACGGCGGCTCCCGATTCCGGGGGATAGAAATATACGATTATTGGAAGGTTAGCTTTGGCGAGCGTCTCCAGCATGTCAAACACAAAATTTCCGTAGAGTGCAAGTACAAAATTCCGGCCCAAGTCCTTTGCAAGACGGGTTTTCACGCTTCCTTTTTCAGGAAGCTTAACAAAGATCAGTATGCAGCTATCCACCATATCTAATTTCTATTCCTTTTTGCGAAAAACCATTAATGGTCAGATTTACAGGTCAATACACTATCTATATGTTGGGGACTCCGCCTGATTTTTTCAAGTGTGATATCACATGTACCTGATAAGCCTCACTGCGGATATTTCATGGACGCAGTTGATTACGGGGACAAACATCGATTAGTTGCCGTGTTCCGGTGCCTTATCTTTCTTGATTTAAAAAATGGCCCTCCACCATGATCAATAAACGTTGCCTTCAGCCACAAGTGCGCAAAAGCTACAAAAGAAGAAAAGTAATGAATCACAGAAGAATTGTTTACATTCCGGTTCAGCGGCAGCGGTAAGCCGTCCGCTGGGACCGGTTATTAGCTGACTCTTTTTTCGCCTCCCTGTCAGAAGTCCTTGAAGACCTTCATGCTACGATCAGGCGAGGTCGAAGCGATCAAGGTTCATCACCTTGGTCCAAGCCGCCACGAAGTCTTGAACAAACTTCTTCTGCGCGTCCGCGCTTCCGTAGACCTCTGCCAGAGCCCGGAGTTGGGAGTTCGAACCGAAGATGAGGTCGACACGGGTGCCGGTCCACTTGAGTTCGCCGCTAATGCGATCACGACCCGCGAACACGTCTTCGTCTTCCAAGGTTGCTTTCCACGTCGTGCTAATGTCGAGCAGGTTCACGAAGAAGTCATTGGTGAGCGTCTCTGGCCGCTTGGTGAAGACGCCGTGCCGGGACTGTCCGAAGTTGGCATTCAAGACGCGCATACCACCAACGAGAACTGTCATCTCAGGAGCGGTCAGCGTCAGCAACTGCGCCCGATCAACTAGCAGTTCCTCTGCCGATACGGCGTATTTGGTTTTCTGGTAGTTACGGAACCCGTCTGCAGCCGGTTTGAGTACGGCAAATGACTTCACGTCGGTTTGCTCCAGTGACGCATCCGTGCGTCCGGGCGTGAAGGGAACGGTCACATCGTGACCGGCGTTCTTCGCAGCCTGCTCGACACCTGCGCATCCGCCCAGGACAATCAAGTCGGCGAGCGAAACCTTCTTCCTGCCTGACTGAACGCTGTTGAACGCCTTTTGGATTCCTTCAAGGGTCTGCAGCACAGTCTTTAGTTGATCAGGCTGGTTGACTTCCCAATCCTTTTGCGGGGCAAGACGAATGCGCGCTCCGTTCGCACCGCCGCGCTTATCGGAACCGCGGAAGGTGGATGCCGACGCCCAGGCGGTCGAAACCAGTTGGGAGATCGACAGGCCCGAAGCAAGGATCTTGCCTTTGAGGTCTGCGATGTCCTTCTCGTTGATCAGCTCATGATTGACTGCGGGCACCGGGTCTTGCCAGATCAGTTCCTCCGCCGGAACCTCCGGACCGAGATAGCGTGAACGAGGGCCCATGTCGCGGTGGGTCAATTTGAACCACGCCCGGGCGAAGGCATCAGCTAATTCCTCAGGGTTCTGCAGGTAGCGGCGCGCAATCGGCTCATAGATCGGGTCGAAGCGCAACGAGAGGTCCGCCGTAGTCATCATCGGCCGATGCTTCTTCGACGGGTCGTGTGCGTCAACCACCATGTCCTCTTCGGCCACGTCCTTGGCCAGCCACTGATGCGCGCCAGCCGGGCTCTTGATCAGTTCCCACTCGTATTTGAACATTACCTTCAAATAGCCCATGTCCCATCTGGTTGGGTTCGGCTTCCAGGCACCCTCGATGCCGCTGCTTATCGTATCGCCGCCTTTTCCGCTGCCAAAGCTGCTCTTCCAGCCGAGACCCTGCTCTTCGATGGGGGCCGCTTCGGGCTCAGGGCCAACATAGGACGCAGGAGCGGCGCCGTGGGATTTGCCGAATGTATGGCCGCCAGCAACGAGCGCAACCGTCTCTTCGTCATTCATCGCCATGCGCGCGAAGGTCTCTCTAACGTCACGGCCTGAGGCGACCGGGTCAGGGTTGCCGTTTGGCCCTTCCGGATTTACATAGATCAGACCCATCTGCACGGCGGCAAGCGGGTTTTCGAGGTTCCGGTCGCCGCTATAGCGCTTCTCACCAAGCCACTTGTCCTCGCTGCCCCAATAAATATCCTCTTCCGGTTCCCAGACGTCCTTGCGCCCGCCGCCGAAACCGAAGGTCTTGAATCCCATCGACTCAAGCGCGCAGTTGCCAGCGAGGATCATCAGGTCGGCCCAGGAGATTTTCCTGCCGTATTTCTGCTTGATCGGCCAGAGCAGACGGCGCGCCTTGTCGAGGTTCACGTTGTCCGGCCAGCTGTTGAGGGGAGCCAAACGCTGGGAGCCGGACCCCGCGCCCCCGCGGCCGTCGCCCATACGGTAGGTGCCTGCGCTGTGCCACGCCATCCGGATGAAGAGCCCCCCGTAGTGACCGTAATCGGCCGGCCACCAGTCCTGCGAGTCGGTCATCAGGGCGAAGAGGTCTTTCTTCACGGTAGCAAGGTCGAGTTTCTTGAATTCTGCCGCGTAGTTAAAATCCTCGCCCAGCGGATTGGACTTGGAGGAATGCTGGTGCAAAATATGAAGGTTCAACTGGTTCGGCCACCAATCTCGGTTCGACGTGCCTCTGCCAGCCGTGGGTTTAAGTTCATCTTTTTTCATGGTAATACCTCCTTCTTTTTAAACCGTTTTTCTTACATCTGTCACAAAGACCTTCCAAAACAACCTTTTTCTGGAATACTGTGAACTGTTTTTGAATTTCACGAGGAACGATTAGGTTGTCATAATCCTCATTGCGGAAATCAATAATACTATTGCAACGAGTGCACCTGAAATGATGATGGGTATCCAGATTAGGGTCATAACGCTTTGGTTGCCCATACCCCTCAACTATATTTGTAATACCAATTTCAGAGAATGTCATTGGATCTTCTATAAAATATCAAGTTCTCAAAAAGCTACGTTATTTTTATGTCAGCCTGTTCACTCCCTATCAATTCCAGGATTTTTTCTATCTTGAAGTGAACCAAATGTTTTGGACCTTTTGCTTTGTCTTCTTGAGACGATAACCAGCTTCTAGTCATCCTGGCAATCAGGTCAGGGTCATTATCCTCTTTGATCATCTTGAGATAGAGCCTAATACCAGAATATCCTGTCCCGCCTTCCATAAAAAGATATGTGGCATAGGGATTTGCCTGAACATTATGATAAGTAAGTCTCTCTCGCAGGAGAAAGGCAACCGTACCATCTTCAAATACATGGGGTCTTGAATAAATGGCGGCATCCACCATACCATCTTTGTCTGCCGTAGCCAAGACCCCTGTTCCGTGATTTGTGTCAAAGTATTTTTTTAGATTCATTTATTCTCCTATTGCTGTGCTGTTTTGATAAGTTTTGAGGTATCGTATTTTTTCTCACGCAAGAGGGATAGAATTCCTTCATATACTGTGTTATCCATTTCTTTCGTGCGGCTAAGAATCCAGAGATATTTTCTCTTTGGATGTCCAATAACTGCATATTCGTAATCCCTACCCAGATCAATAATCCAGTAGTCTCCTGCAAAGAACCAAAAAAAAGACACCTTTAGTTTGGCATTTGTTTCTTTATCAACAACCCATGCTTTCCCTTTTGCAGACCTTAGATTCCCGCTAAATGAGCCGTCATAACACTCATTCAGGACAGAAACCTTCCCGTCATCCATAAGTGTATAGGTTGCCTTACTCCCCACACAGCCCTTCTGAAAGCTGTTCGGGTATCGGGCGATCTCATACCACAGTCCCATATATCGGGTGAGATCAACATGTGTAACTGTTGCTAATGGTTCCGATGGTTCTTTTTGCATATATTTGCATCCTAACACAACAAGCAAAGCTGAAGCGATAACTCCAAGAAAAAGAGGGCTTGATATGTATTTGTGCCTCATTTGGATTCTTTGTACTGGATGAGATTGCAATCGCAACCTTTTTGCCGTAAGATTTTGACCTGTTTTATTATAGGGTGTACAAAAATGGTTTGAATCATACTCCCTGTTGCAAGTGTCTCATCCAATGGACTCTTGTGATTATAGCCCCTTGCAAGCATCTCCTGAACAATCTCCTCATGAACTGTGAATAATGCCTTCAGCTTCCCTTTCCATCTCTTTGTCTCAGGATGATTGGCATACCCTGCCTTTCCCTGTGTCAGAATATTCCACATGGCATGAAGTTCATTATGTTCCCCAATAAGGTGTTTACTGCATAGACAATTTGGAGGGATGTCCCATATTCTCATTTTTTATTATATCCAATAGAAGTCACTGTTAAATGTCCTGCAACACCTTCTTCAACGCCTCTATAGGATGCAGGTATTTTATCCCTTTCATGATGGTTGGGATAATTCTTTAACTTTCAGAATTTTCATATTCTTTCCAATTCTTAAATATGGGTTAATAGAGAACTCTCCAGTTTGATCTATGAGATTTATCGAATTATCTTGAAATCCATTCTGAGACAGTCTGAAATCTAGTGACATGGATACACCGGGTGATTTTTACGAATATCAATTTCGTTTCAGGAGAACGAATGATCTCATTAAGATTAGGATGCTTTTGTATGAGTGCCTCAGTTAATTCTGACCACTTTTCCCCTTTTCTCACAGACATGGCATTCCCTAAAATAGTCAAAGATTCAGCACTCATATAATCTTTTCCTGTATTCGATCGTGTATCAATGAGAAGGGAAACACGATTGTTTTTGAGGATATTTTTATATTTCTGTGTCTCTCGGGGTGTAGCAAATACAATCCCTTTCTTGTCGGGAGTAAGTGCGTAAGCGATCATAGAAGTATAAGGTTGTCCATCTAATGCGGTTGCGAGTACCGCATGAAGCTGGTCTTTATCTAAGGCGTCTAACCTTTCGAGTATGGGTGCGCTGCCCTTTTTTACTCTGTCAGGTATTGATTCCTTTGATCTTTTCACATTACACCTTATAGAGATTGAACATTTTCAATGTATTTTCTAATATCAGCGCAACACAACAATATACCAAACGAGTAAGAACAGGCTACTCCACCAGCCAGTAACCGATATAATAAAACTCATAGCGATCTTCATCTGTAAATCAGCAGGTAGAATTTCGCTTGCTTTTCCCTCTTGCTCTCTCTTTAAAAGATGTGGACTTACCCAGAAAGACAGGAAGGAACCGTTTAATATCAACATAACTGCAAGGACTGCATGGATAAATGAAATGCCCGAAAATCCAATATTCCTGTAAGTAATTAGACCACCAAGAATCGCTAAAAAGATACCTATCCAAATTAGGGGTTTTGTAATTTTGTGTGTTCGTATTGTTGCCTCTGTCCAATAGGAAGATTTTCTACCTAAAAATCCATGAAGGTCAATAACAGTTACTGCTCCTAACCCAATAATAAATCCGGCAATGAAAAGAAAAAGTCCAAGAATATCTGTCCAGGAATAAACTTTATTGCTCGAGATACCTAAATAAGCAAATAATTGTTCCATATTTTATGGTGAAATTATATCACGTAATAACCAAATGAGCCAGCTATGTAGACAACAGGATGTGAGCAGAAACTTAGTTTGTCTTTTGATATTGTGTTGTATAATTTCAATTAGGATAGATGATGGTATGCCTCTAAAAATGAAAATTAACAAAAGTTTATGAATATTGCAATCTTAGGTGCTCCCGGTTGTGTCGGTCGGACCATAATTAAGAAATTTCTTGATTCTTCACAACATACGATCATAGCTTCGTATCGCATAGAAGAGGAGATTCCAAAAGATATTCAGACTGACCGTCTTGTTTGGAAACAGGTCGATCTTCTTAATCAATCAAGTGCAGAGAACTTTTTACAAGGTGCTGAAATATTGATTTATCTTATACATTCTTTAGGAGCAAAAAATTTTGAACAGCTCGATATACAACTTGCAAATTCTGCAGGCAATGCAGCCAAGCATGTCGGTATTAAAAAGATCATTTACCTCGGCGGCATTATTCCTGACAGTCGGAATGTGTCTCCTCATCTTATAAGCAGGATGAAGACAGGACAGGCCCTTGCTTCTTACGGAATACCAGTCGGCGAAGTTCGTGCAAGCATACTGCTGGCAACCTGCAGCATGTCTTATCTCATTGTATATTTCCTCGCAAAACGACTTCCTGTCATGATAACACCCCGTTGGCTGAATTCTCTCTGTGCACCCATTGCCCTTGAGGATGCAGCAAGTTTCCTCGCTGCTCTGCTCCCCCAGGATATCAAAGGTCATGAAATTTTTGAAATAGGCTCTGATATTGTTCGATATCGGGATCTCATATCACTGTGTGGCAAAGCAATCCGGGGAGTTAGTAATATCATAATCCCTGTCCCTCTTTTTGCGGTACATCTGTCTTCTCTTTGGATCCAGTTGATAAGCGGTGTCCCTAATGGCGTCGGAGTAGCGCTTGCTGAAGGGCTAAAAAGCGATACAATACCTTCTAAAAACCGTTTCCGTGAGGTTACTGGAAGGGATCCGATTCCTCTCCAATCCATACTTAAACAGCTCTCAGAAGAAATGCGAAAGAAATCGGAATGACAAAAAGAGGCTTTACTAATGTTCTAATTAGTAATTATCAGGAATGAAAAAGTTCCCATCTTATTAATTAACGTTTATAATATTGCATTTAAGGCAATCTTAAAAAATCAATTTCAGGCAACACTTCAGGGTCACTTCAGGGTCATAAGTATGGGGTCAGACTTGTTTATTGCATTAAAGGGAGATAGGATGTTATAGTTACGCATGGCAAGGAAGCCAAGGATAGAGTATGAAGGGGCATTTTATCATGTTATTACGCGAGGGAATCAACGCAGGAAGGTATTCAAAGATGACAATGATTTTCAGAAATATATCAGCCTGCTTGCCTTTTATAAAGAACGGTATAAATATTCG
>Ga0315286_10007342_pt1 | contig 10781 bp, 8 predicted proteins | sample YL17G10_0_MG_FD_205038 | JGI IMG/M metagenome (GOLD analysis project Ga0315286, IMG submission 205038) | Sediment microbial communities from Yellowstone Lake, YNP, Wyoming, USA - YL17G10_0 | ecosystem: Environmental > Aquatic > Freshwater > Lake > Sediment | place: USA: Wyoming | collected...
ATCGTCGAGATGAAGGCGATCCGGAGGCTCGCGAAGACGGCGCTCTGGAGCCCGAGCACTCCGAACGGGTTGAGCCAGGCGTCCAGGCTGAACTTGACCCACGTGAAGTTCGACTTGCCGACCGGGTCGTTGAAGCTGAACACGATCATCACGGCGATCGGCAGCATCAGGTAGACGATCGCCGCGGCCGTGTAGACGTAGAGCAGGTTCCGGCCAAGCCAGCGGGAGCTCCGCTGGCGGGCAGTCCCGCGCGTGCGGCCGGGGGCGGGGGTGAGGGTAGTCTCGCTCATCTCGTCACACCGCCCCGCTCGTCAGCTCCTCGGTGCCGAGGAGCCGGGCATAGACCGCCACGGCGACGAGGATCCCCGCCATGAGGATGAAGGAGAGCGCCGCGGCGGTCGGGTAGTCGTTGTTGGTGAGGAACCGGCTCTGGATGACGTTGCCGATCATCCGCGTCGACGGGGTCTGGCCCAGGAGCTCGGCGTTGACGTAGTCGCCCATCGCCGGGATGAAGGTGAGGAGCGTCCCCGCGAAGATGCCGGGCAGTGCCAGCGGGAAGGTGACCTTGCGGAAGGTCATCAACGGCGTCGCGTAGAGGTCCTGCCCGGCCTCGAGGAGGCGCCGGTCGATCTTCTCGAGGCTGACGTAGATCGGGAGGGTCATGAAGGGCAGGAAGTTGTAGGCAATGCCGGTGACCACCGCGACCGGCGTGGCCAGCACCCGGAAGTCCTCCGGGACCGCGCCGAGATCCTTGAGCGGCCCCAGGAGGAGCCCGTCGTCGCCGAGGATCGTCCGCCAGCTGATGACGCGGAGGAGGAAGCTGGTGAAGAAGGGGGCGATGACGAGGAAGAGGAGGAGATTCTTGAAGCGGCCGCCGCGGAAGGCGATGGTGTAGGCGAGGGGGAAGCTGATCGCGAACGTGAGCACCGTCGCCAGCCCGGCATAGACGATCGAGCGGAAGAACTGCTCCGAGTAGTTGTCGAGCGCCTTCGTGTAGTTGGTCCAGTTGGCGAACGAGAACGTGAATCCCTGGGAGAGCGTGCCGCTCCAGAATGAGGCGATGAACATCTGGAACGCCGGGTAGACGTAGTAGATCGTGAGCCAGACCAGGCCCGGCGCGAGCAGCAGGTACGGGACGAGGAAGCGGTAGCGGCGGAGGAGCGGTCCCACGGGCGGTCCTCGGGCGTGTCGGCGGGTCGGGACGAGGAGGGCGGGCGACGGGCGAACGAGCGACCCGCCGCCCCTCGCCTCGAATCGGTTAGTTGCCGGTGACCTTCGAGAACTCGTCGTTCATGTAGGCCTCCTCGGCTTCGTCGAGGCCCTTGAAGATGTGCACCTTCGCCAGGGTCGCGTCGTCGGGGAACATGAGCGGGTTCTGGGCCAGCGCGGCGACCTCCGGGTCCGCATTCGCCGCCAGCGCCTCCTTGGCACCCTGGACCGGCGAGACGTACTGGATCCAGGCGGCCATCTGGGCCGCGATCGCCGGGTCGTAGACCCAGTCGATCATCAGCTCGGCCGTGTACTTGGACTGGGCGCCCTTCGGGATCTGCATGTTGTCGGTCCAGAGCTGTCCGCCCTCGTCGGGGATGACGAACCGCAGGGTGTCCTTCTCAAGGGCCGCCTGGATGATGTCCCCGGACCACGCGGTCCCGAGGACGAGGTCGCCCTTGACCAGGCCTTCCTTGAAGTCGTTCCCGAGGAAGCTGCGGACGATCCCGGCGTCGACGGCCTTCTGGATCTCGGCGAACGCCGCGTCCGCCTGCTCGCGCGTGAAGTCCTCGGACGAGAAGCCCAGCTTGAGGAGGGTGAGGCCCACCGTGTCCCGCATCTCGGACAGGAACCAGACCCTGCCCTTCCAGCGGGCGTCGTCGGTCCACAGCGCGTTCAGGCTGGTGAGGGCGCCGGTCGTCGCCTCGTCGAAGCCGAGCCCGGTCATGCCGGACTGCCATGGCGCCCGCAGGTTCGTGTCCGGGTCCCATTCGACGCCCTTGTAGACGTCACGCAGGTTGGCCACGAAATTGGGCGTGTTCGCCGTGTCGATCGTGTCGACCCAGCGGAGGCGGATGAGGCGCGACGCCATCCAGTCGGTCAGGACGACGAGGTCCCAGCCGGTGTCCTGGCCCGCCTGGAGCGGCGGCTGGATCGTGCCGAAGAAGGAGTCGTTGTCGTTGATCGCCTCGACGTAGTTGACCTTCGTGCCGTACTTCGCGGTGAACTGGTCCAGCGTGGGGCTCTTGGGCGGGTTGCTCTCGTCCTGGTCGATGTAGAGCGGCCAGTTGGCGAAGTTGAGGACGGCGCTGGGCGTGGGCTTGTCGGAGGGGGCCGGGGTGGCCGCATCGCTGGGGGCGGAGGTCGGCTCTGCCGAGGGGCCCACCGTGGGCGCGATGGATTGACCCGTCGTGCCGCAGGCCGCCAGGAAGGCTCCGACGCCGGCCAGAGCGGTGCCCTGGAGCATCGTGCGCCGGGTGAACCTCCGGCCCAGGATCGAATCGTGCTCGGACATCTGCTCCTCCTGGGGCGCCGCGGGTCGCGGTCGCCGGATCATTCCTCGCTCTCCGTCGCGCTGGCCGACGGGGCAACGGCAAACGAGTGGTCGGGGGACCACGCGAGCCGGACGTCGTCGCCCGGCCGGTAGAGGGACCCGTGCAGGGTCCGTTCGACGTTCTGCTCGTAGACGCTGAGACGGCCGCCGCTCCGGGTCTCGACGACGTATTGGGTGCTGACGCCCAGGTACGAGGCGTCGCGGACGGTTCCGGCCAGGACGTTCATCCCGGCGGGGATCTCGTGGTCGAGCCCGTACATGCGGATCTTCTCGGGCCGCACGCCGACCTCGATGCTCGCGGAGGCGTTGGCGGCGGCGACGGGGATGCGGACGACGACGTCCTCCGCCAGGCGCACGGCGACGTATCCGTCGCTCCGGTCGACGACGGTGCCGCGCAGGAGGTTTGAGATTCCGAGGAAGCCCGCGACGAAGCGCGTCGCCGGGCGCTCGTAGAGTGTCTCCGGGTCGGCCAGCTGCTCGTACCGGCCGCGGTTCATGACGGCGATGCGATCGGACATCGTCATCGCCTCTTCCTGGTCGTGGGTCACGTAGATGAACGTGATCCCGACCTCCTGCTGGATCCGCTTCAGCTCGAGCTGCATCTGCTTGCGGAGCTTGAGGTCGAGCGCCCCGAGCGGCTCGTCGAGGAGGAGCACGGAGGGCCCGTTGATGAGCGCGCGGGCGAGGGCGATCCGCTGCGCCTGGCCGCCGGAGACCTGGGTCGGCTTGCGCGTCTCGAAGCCGGCGAGCTCGACGAGGGCCAGCATCTCGCCGACGCGGCGCTTGATCTCGCCATCCTTGACCTTCTTGCGGCGCAGGCCGAAGGCGACGTTCTCGTAGATGGTGAGGTGCGGGAAGAGGGCGTAGTTCTGGAAGACGGTGTTCACGTTGCGCCGGTACGGCGGCAGCCAGGTCACGTCCTGGCCGTGCAGCTCGATGAGGCCGGATGTCGGCTCCTCGAAGCCACCGATCATGCGGAGCGTCGTGGTCTTGCCGCAACCAGACGGCCCGAGGAGGGAGAAGAACTCGCCGTCGTGCACCTCGAGGTCGATGTGGTCGACGGCGGCCACGTCCCCGAACTTCTTCACGACATCCACGAGCCGGACTTCGACGGCGTTCGCCACGGGCGTCTCGCTGCTCCTCTGGGCGACGGAGGATCGCGACGGCGGACCACCCGGGGACGGGGCGGCCGATCGCGCGTCGGTGGCGCGCCTCCTCTCGCGTGTTCACCGACTCTACCGCGGGACAGTAGCGCTCGCGATCGTACGGGCGCGCGGAAACCCGTGTCAACCCGGAACCGGATCTGCGGGTTTCGTCGTCTGCGGGTTGCTTCCGTGCGAATCCCTCGCGACCTCCGCGTGAGGCCCGCCTCGAAACGGGGGTGACGGCGCTCTGCCCGCGCCCGCGCTACGATCTGGTCCCGGGCGCGACGCCCGCGGACCGCGTCTCGCCCCCAGCAGCGGAAGGATCCTGCCGCCTTATGAGCACGCTCACCGAGGGAACCGTCTTCGACGCCCTGCGCACCGTCCAGGAGCCCGAGCTGGGCCGCGACATCGTGACCCTCAACATGGTCAAAGGGATCGTGATCGACGGGCCGAAGGTCGCCTTCACGATCGAGCTGACCACACCCGCCTGCCCGCTCAAGGACGAGATCGAGACGAATGCCCGGGCCGCCCTCGGCGGGATCGGCGTTGCCGACGTGGAGATCACGTGGGGCGCGATGGTGCGCCGCGCCGCTCCTGCGGCGGGCCCCCAGCTGCTGGCGGGCGTGAAGAACATCATCGCCGTCGCCTCCGGGAAGGGCGGGGTCGGGAAGAGCACCGTCAGCACCAACCTGGCGGTCGCGCTCGCCCAGGCCGGCGCCGCGGTCGGCCTGCTCGACGCTGACATCACGGGACCGAACATCCCCCTGCTGATGGGCATCGAGGGCGCCCCCACGGCCAGCGCCGACAACAAGATCCTCCCGCTCGAGCGGTACGGGGTGAAGGTGATCTCCATCGCCTTCTTCGTTCCGGATGGGCAGCCGATCGTCTGGCGCGGTCCCCTCGTGGGCGGCGCCATCCAGCAGTTCCTCCGCGACGTCGACTGGGGCGAGCTGGACTACCTCGTCGTCGACCTGCCGCCGGGCACCTCGGACGCCCAGCTGACGCTGGCCCAGGCCGTCCCCATCTCCGGCTCCATCCTCGTCAGCACCCCGCAGCAGGTGGCGATCGCCGACGTGGGGAAGGCGCTGGCGATGTTCCGCCGGATGAGCGTCCCCGTCATCGGGATCGTGGAGAACATGAGCGCCTTCGTCTGTGCGCACTGCGGCGAGGCGACCGAGATCTTCGGCCGCGGCGGCGTCGAGCGCTTCGCCCGCGAGCACGACGTGGAGTTTTTGGGCGGGATCCCGCTCGACGTCACCGTTCGCCAGGGCGGCGACGCGGGGATCCCGGTGGTGGCCCAGCGCGAGCCGGGGCCGGCCGCCCGGGCGCTCACGACCGTCGCCGGGCTCGTGGCCGCGCGCATGTCGGTGCGGGCGGCCCGTCAGCAGCCGGTCCTCACGATCAGCTGATCCGCGGCGGACGCTTCCGGCCGGGTATGATCGCCGCACACGATATCGCCGCACCGGAGGTGGCACCTGAGCCCGATCGATCCCGCCGGCGATCCACAGGCACCGCCGGCCGGCCCTGACCAGCCCGTCGACCCCTCGACCCGGGCGGGCGAACCCTCGCCGCCCACCGGCGACCAGGGCGGTGCGCCGCCGCCCGCCGGGCCGCCGCCCGCCGGGCCGCCGCCCGCCGGGCCGCCGCCCGGCCCCCCGCCGCCCGCCGGGCCGCCGCCCGGCCCCCCGCCGCCCACGGGGCCGCCGTCGCCACAACCCGGCATCCGGGAGCAGGTCGCGCGCACGACCGGGGCCGGTCGGCGCCTGGTCGCCGCGCACGTGGACCTCGCGAAGGCCGAGCTCGCCGTCATCGTCGAGGATGCCAAGCACGTTGCCGTCCAGGTCGGGCTGGCCCTGGCGCTCCTCCTCTACGTCGGGCTCCTCGTCCCGGTCGGGATGGCCCTCTTCATGGGCGAGTGGCTCTTCGGCTCGATGGGCTGGGGGATCCTGCACGGGACGCTCTGCTCCATCGCGAGCGCGGTCATCCTGATCCTGGGTGCCCTGCGGGTCTCGCCGAGGTACCTCGCCGGGATGCTCCTCGTCGCGGCCCTGGTCGGGATCGGCGTCGGGACGGTGCTGGGACTCGCGGTCCCGAACGCGGCGTACGCCGCGATCGGGACGTCGCTGGTCCCGGGCGTGGACGCCGGCGTCCGGCCGCTCCTCGTCGGCATGGCCCTCTGGGCGGTCGTCTTCGGCCTGCTCGGGATCCTAGCCGGCGCCCGCGTCGGCGGTCCCGGCGGGGCGTTCGGCGGGCTCGTCGCCGGGGCGCTCGTCGGCGTGCTGGCCGGCGCCTGCACGGCAATCAGCTTCAGCCCCCAGGTGGGCGCCGCGCTGGGCGTCAGCACGGCCCTGGTCGCCTGGCCCGTCCTCGCGGCCCTGGCCCTGCGCGGGTACGACCCGGAGGAGCTGAAACGGCGCTTCGTGCCGCAGGCCTCCATCGATGCCGCCCGGGAGACGATGGACTTCGTGCAGGAACGCCTGCCGGGCAGGAAGGACGACCGGGAATGACCGAGGGACAGACTCCGCCGCCGCCCGACCGCCCCGCCGGCCGGGTCGCCCCGGCCGCGCTTGCGAGCGACCCCGCGGCGAAGGCCGCCGCGGCCGAGGTGGCGGCCGCGCGGGAGGCGCTGACGGGCGAGCTCGCCACGCTGCGCGCGAGCGCGCACGCCGCCGTCGACGTGCGGGCCAAGGTGCGCCGCAATCCCGGTAGGACCGCCGCCGTCGTCGGCGGCGCCTCGTTCCTCGCCGTCGGCGGGCCCCGGCGGGTGTTCCGTGCCGTGAAGCGACGCGTGGTCGGCGACCCGGAGCCCCTCCCGGCCAGGCTCCTTCCCGACGAGGTCGAGAAGGCCGTCCGGGCCCTGGGCGACGACGGGGCGAAGGTGCGCGGGGCGCTGGAGCGGGGGTTCGCCGGCTGGCTGGACGCGACGGCGAAGGACCGCCGGGCGGAGGGCCGCCAGCGCTCCGTCGTCAACCTGGCGATGAAGATCGGCCTGCCGGTGGCATCGCGGGCGGCGCGCGAGGCCGTGAGCCGGGCGCTCCGCGAGACCGTCGCGGGCGACCGGCCGGGCGGGGCCACGCCTACCCGCTAGACTCGCGCCACGGGCGAGTGGCGGAATGGCAGACGCGCCGGCCTTAGGAGCCGGTGCCGCGCAAGCGGCGTGTCGGTTCGACCCCGACCTCGCCCACCACTGATCTCAGAAGGCCACGCTTCCTACCAGGGGAGGACAGATCGCGCATCCTCCGCCCTGACCCGGGTGGCCGTCGGACTGGCCGACTCGGATGAGCGGGAGGTAAGTCCCGGGTCCTAACCTCCTCCATAGCCTCGCACCGCGCCGCGAGTGACGGCCGCTGACTCGCCATGGACTCGGTTGTCCTGTGGGCAACGCCATCCTCTCCGCTCGCATAGACTCGGATGACCGTGCAACTGAGCCTCGCCCTCTCGAATCCCGTACTCCGGAGCAAACCGCCCAGCGAGAAGACCGGCCAGGTGTTCACACGTTCATGGGTCGTCGACGCGGTTCTCGACCTTGCTGGCTACGTGGAAACCGTCGATCTGGCGACGAAGAGAGCCGTCGAGCCTGCGGCGGGCGAAGGTGCTTTCCTCACCGAGATGGCTCGCCGCCTCGTCGCCTCGTGCCGCTTGCACGGTCGCCATGTGAGCGAAGCCGCCTCGTCGATCGTCGCCTACGAGCTCGACGACGGCGTCGCCGATTCGGCCCGCAGCGCTACGTCGCTCGTCCTCAGGGACGCAGGCGTACCGACGTCCGCCGCCGAGGCTCTCGTCGATGGCTGGATTCGGTCGGCAGACTACCTTCTGACTGGCCTTGCCTTGCCCGCGCCAGCCGACTTCGTCATTGGCAACCCGCCCTACATCCGGCTCGAAGACGTGCCCGCTGACACTGCAGGGACGTATCGGGCCATGTACCCGACGATGCGCGGGCGTGCCGACATCTACGTCGCATTCTTCGAGGCCGCCTTGCTCCAGCTCAGATCGGGCGGCGTCGTCGCCTTCATCTGCGCGGACCGTTGGATGCTGAATGCCTACGGGGCGGATCTCCGACGTCTCGTGACCTCCGCCTACGGCGTCGAGGTCGTTGTTGAGATGCACAACGCGCCCGCCTTCGAGGATGACGTGAGCGCGTACCCCGCCGTCGTCGTGATCAGGTCCGCCCCGCAAGCACGCTGCCTCATTGCCAGCGTCAGTGGCGATGTCGATACCGGGCCGGACGGCTTCACAGCGGAGCGGCTCCTTGCGGCGGCAGACGGCAGCCCGGCGGCGGGATTGCGAGGGGTGAGAGCCGGATACGCGGACGGGTGGTACTCAGGCGCGGAACCCTGGCCGCTCGGGTCGCCAGACCGGCTGCGCACTCTCCAGTACCTGGAGGCGAACTTCCACTCGCTGGAGGACGGATCGACGCGGGTCGGAATCGGAGTCGCGACCGGTGCCGATTCCGTGTTCGTCACCAAGGACCCAACGGAGGTTGAGAAGTCCCGGCTCCTGCCACTGGCAATGGCCTCAGACACCGCGGACGGGACCCTGCGATGGTCCGGGCACTATCTCGTGGACCCGTGGGCTCCGGAGGGTCTCGTGGACCTCGCCGAGTACCCAAGACTCGCCGCCTATCTCGCCGACCACGAAGCTGTACTCCGATCGCGCAACGTCGCTGGCCGAAACCCAAGAGCCTGGTACCGAACGATCGACAGAGTCGCACACGGTCTGACGCCAATGTCGAAGCTCTACTTCCCCGACATCAAGGGCTTCGCGCACCCAGTCCTGGACCGGGGCAAGACCTACCCGCACCACAATCTCTACTGGGTTACGTCCACGCGTTGGGACCTCGAAGTCCTCGGCGGCATTCTGCTCTCGCGGGTCGCCCAATTCTTCGTGGAGTGCTACTCCGTGCGAATGCGCGGCGGTGCCTTGAGGTTCCAGGCGCAGAATCTCCGGCGCATCCGCGTACCCGCTCCAAACGCCATCAGCCCGGAGCTGGCCGATCGGTTCCGCACCGCCTTCCGAGACCGCGACCAAGCCTCCGCCACCGCTGCCGCGCTCGTCGCGTACGGGCTCGACGCACTCCCGGAGGATTGACCGATGGTGACTGACCCCCGCTTCCTCATAGCGGTTCAAGCCTTCTGGCAGTCCCGAACGGCGCAGCAACAGCGCCAGCTCACTGCGGGAAAGGCGGACGCGGGTCTGCGGGGGGCGGTCACAGGCGGCGGACAGATGGCTGCCATCGAATCGCTCATTCGCGAGCTGCTCGTCGACGCCGGCGTCCCACCTGCGGACATCATCACGCACAGTCGGCTAGAGATCCCCGGCTACTTCCGAGGCGAGAAGAAGTGGGACCTCCTGGTCATCTCCCGCCGGCGGCTCGTCTTGGCGATCGAGTTCAAGTCGCAGGTCGGGCCATCCTTCGGCAACAACTTCAACAACAGGACTGAGGAAGCCATCGGCAGCGCGACTGACGTTTGGACGGCCTACCGAGAGGGCCGATTCGGCGCTGGTCCAGCTCCATTCCTCGGGTACTTCTTCTTGCTCGAAGACTGCCCGGCCGTGAGAAGACCGGTCCGCTGGTCGGAGCCGCATTTCCCGGTGGAGCCCACATTCCGGGACGCCTCATATGAGCACCGGTATCACCTGCTGTGCCGCCGACTCGTGCTCGAACGCCTGTACAACGCGGCGTGCCTGACCCTCGCCACCGCGGCCACCGCGGTCACGCCGACAGAAGTCCGACATAGCTCACCCGACCTTGCGTTCGCGACCTTCGCATCGGCCGTGGTTGCGCACGCTCGCACCTCCCTCGCATTGCCTGACCCCGCTGAAGGGCGCTCATAGGCCGGCTACCCCACATCGGCGGCGTATTCGCCGCGCCGCGGGCGCCGGCAGCCCCTCGGGCGGTCCCCCGGGACGGCCCCTATACTTCCTCGGCCATGCATGTGACCACGACCCCCTCCCAGAAGAGCACCCTCGTCGTCGAGGTGGAGCTCCCCGTCGATCGCGTTGCGCGCGCCGTCGCCGACGCCACCCGTCGCCTGAGCCAGCGCACCCGGGTCGCCGGGTTCCGTCCCGGCAAGGCCCCGCGGGGCATGCTCGAGCGTGTCCTGGGCGAAGGTGCCGTCTGGGACGAGGCGGTCGAGACGCTCGTCGACACCAGCTACCGCGAGTGGGCGAAGGGGGCGGCCGACGACCCCGCGATCTTCATCATCGGCCGCCCCGAGGTGGAGGTGGTCGAGGCCGAGGAAGGGAAGCCGCTCCGCTTCAAGGCCACGGTGCCGTTGCGCCCCGAGGTGAAGATCGGCGACTACGCCAGCTTCCCGTTCAAGCCGGAGATCGAGACGGTCGACGACGCCAAGGTCGAGCGGGTCATCCAGGAGATGCGCGACCAGCAGGCGACGCTCGGCCCGGTGGAAGAGCGCGCCGCCGCGAAGGGCGACTGGGCGGTCATCGGCTTCACCGGGACGCGCGACGGCGTCCCCTTCGACGGCGGGACCTCGGAGCGGATGCCGCTCGTCATCGGCGAGGAGCGCCTGATCCCGGGCTTCGAGGAGCACCTCGTCGGCTTGAAGGCGGGCGGCACCGCCGAGTTCGACATCACCTTCCCCGACGACTACCAGGATGAGACGCTCCGCGGTGCCCAGGCCCACTTCATTGTCGAGCTCAACGAGCTCCGCGAGAAGATCGTGCCCGCCGCCGACGACGACTTCGCGCAGTCGATGGGCGACTTCGCCGACCTGGCGACCCTGCGCGCGGAGATCCGCAAGCGGTTGGAGCGGAACGCCCTGGACCGGGCCCGCCACGGCTTTGCCGACCGGATCATCGATTACGCCGTGAAGAACGCGACGATCGAGATCCCCGACATCCTCGTCGACGAGGAGGTCGAGGTGATGCACGACGAGATGAAGGGTGCCCTGGCCCGCCAGGGGATCACCGAGGCGGCGTATCTCTCGGCGACCGGGAAGGCCGCCGAGGAGCTCCACAAGGAGTTCCGGCCCGGCGCGGAGGAGCGGGCCAAGACCCTGCTCGTGCTGGGCGAGATCGCCACCCGCGAGGGGATCGACGTCCCGGACCGCGACATCATCGACGAGATCATCCGG
>Ga0315286_10007343_pt1 | contig 10781 bp, 7 predicted proteins | sample YL17G10_0_MG_FD_205038 | JGI IMG/M metagenome (GOLD analysis project Ga0315286, IMG submission 205038) | Sediment microbial communities from Yellowstone Lake, YNP, Wyoming, USA - YL17G10_0 | ecosystem: Environmental > Aquatic > Freshwater > Lake > Sediment | place: USA: Wyoming | collected...
ACCGCCCGCGAGCGAGTTCCGCACCGGCGTGTACCTGTAGGGCGCGCCGACTTGCGCTGCAACGCCGTCTGCTCGTAAGGTCAACCCTCACATCACCAGGGGGAGGGATCCATGCTTCGTACGCGTCGAGCGTCCTATGCGCTCGTAGCTGCACTCGCGATCGCAACGGTCGCGTGCAGCTCAGATTCATCCAGTTCGTCGGGCTCGGACACCAGCACCAGCGGTGAAGTCGCTTCGACCGTTAAGGACTTCTCGATCACGCTCGACCCCACCGAGGTCGCAGCGGGCCAGGTGAAGTTCACGATCAACAACGAGGGGCCCAGCACGCATGAGTTCGTGGTGGTGCAGACCGACACCGCCCCCGGAGACCTGCCGGTCGACGGTGCGCTCGTCAGCGAGGACGGGATCGACGTGATCGGCGAGGCGGAGGACATCCCGCCGAGCACGACGGTCGACCTCGTGCTCACGCTCGAGGCGGGTCAGTACGTGATCATCTGCAACATCGAGGGTCACTACGCGCAGGGCATGAACGCCGGGCTGACGGTCACGTAGCCGACACCCGCACCATCATCGGACGTAGGCCGGCGCGGCTCCCGCGCCGGCCTTCGTCGTGCCTGGCCTGAAACGTTTGGGCCACGCTCAAGCGCACCTCCTGAGGGGCCGATGGAAGTGCATCCGGAACCGGCCGGATCTTCGACCTTGCAGGGAGCCTGTGGACGAGCACGCCGAGCACGCTGGCCCCGATCCGCACGCGATCGAGACCGGGTTCCGCGCATCGCCCGACGCGGCGCCGCATCAGGACGCCCCGTCCCGACTCGCAGACCTGGAGGCGCGGTACCGCGGGTTGATCGACCACCTTCCGGCCGTCTTGTACATCGATGGGGTTGAGGACGACGACTCCATGGTTGACGTCAGCCCCGGCATCCAGGAGCTGCTCGGTATCAGCCCGGACGCCTGGCTGTCCGGAGTCCTCGGCTGGAGCGACTACCTCCACCCCGAGGACCACGACCGGGTCCTGGCCGAGAGCCACCGCTGCGTCGCCACGGGAGAACCATTCCACTGTGAGTACCGAGCCATCCATGCGGATGGACGTTCCGTGTCGATCCGAGAGGATTCGGTGCTGATCCGCGACGACGACGGCGCACCCCTCTACTGGCTGGGCATCATGCTGAACGTCACCGAGCTGGTCGACGCGCAGCGGAACCTCCACCACCTGGAGAGCACCTACGGCGCGCTCGTCGAGCAGATCCCCGCGATCGTCTATCAGGACGCCACGGACGAGGCATGGACGACCGTCTACGTCTCGCCCCAGATCACGAACCTGCTCGGGGTCACGCCGGAGGAATGGATCGGCGACAGCAAGCTGTGGTCCGAGATGATGCATGACGAGGACCGGGAGCGTGCGATCGAAGAGGTGGAGCGCGGGATCGCCTCGGGTGAGCCGTACACCGTCGAGTACCGCATGGTCGGGCGCGACGGCCGCGTCAAGTGGTTCCAGGACACCGCCGTGATGCTGCCCGATGCCACGGGGAAGCCGGCCTTCACCCACGGCGTGATGCTCGACATCACCGAACGGCGAGAGGTCGAGGAACGCCTCACCTACCTCGCATATCACGACAACCTCACGGGAATGCCCAATCGCGCGATGTTCGACGAGCTGCTCGAACTCTCGCTGGCACGGGCGCGTCGTGCCGATCGCGGCGTCGCCGTGCTCGCGCTCGACATCGACAACTTCAAACTCGTCAACGACTCCCTGGGCCACGAGGCCGGCGACCGGCTGATCGGGCAGGTGGCGCTTCGCCTGCAGGACGCCACACGCGACACCGACCTGGTCGCGCGCTCGGGCGGCGACGAGTTCCTGATGCTGCTGGCCGATCTCGATCAAACCTCACCCGTACGCGACGAGAACGGTGGGGCGCTGTCGGCACAGGCCGTCGCGAACCGGGTGCTCGAGGCGTTCGAGGCGCCCTTCGAAGTGGACGGAACCGAGCTCTACGTGACCGCATCGATCGGGATCAGCGTGTTCCCGCTCGATGCGGCCGACGCGACAAGCCTGATGCGCAACGCCGACAGCGCGATCTACCTGGCCAAGGCCGCGGGGCCTGGGGGGTACGTGCTGAACCACCTGGAGAACGAGGGTGCGCTCAGCAAGTTGTCGCTGTCGACCCGGCTGCGCAAGGCGGTCGAGCACCAGGACTGGACGCTGCACTACCAGCCGCTCATCGACCTGTTCAGTGGCGACATGTTCGGGGTCGAGGCATTGATCCGCTGGCCCGACCCATCCGGTGGCCTCGTGCCGCCGGGCGACTTCATCCCGCTCGCCGAGGAGATGGGGCTGATCGAGGCGATCGGAGCCTGGGTCGTCGAGGAGATCTGCCGCCAGGACGAGATCTGGCGCGCCGAGGGACTCGAACTCGAGATCGGCTTCAACCTGTCGCCCCGGCAGCTGTGGCAGCCCGACCCGGTGCGTCGCATCACCGACCAGATCGAGAACGCCGGCATCGATCCGCAGCGGATCACCGTCGAGATCACGGAGTCGACCGCGATGCACGATCCCGACCGTACGCTGGGGGTGCTGCACGGCTTCAAGGACCACGGGCTCAAGCTGGCGATCGACGATTTCGGCACGGGGTACTCGTCGCTGTCGCGACTGCGCTACATGCCGGTCGACGTGCTGAAGATCGACCGTACGTTCGTGCGCGATGTGAACAGCGATGTCCAGAGCGCGAGCATGGTCTCTGCGATCATCGCGCTCGCGTCCAACCTGAAGATGGATCCGCTCGCCGAAGGCATCGAGACCGAGGAGGAGTGGCGGTTCCTGGCGGCTCGCGGGTGTGCGCAAGGTCAGGGCTTCCTGTTCTCCCGTCCCGTGCCGGCCGAGGAGATCACCGCGATGCATCGGCGGGCCGGGCTGACCGTCGTCGACGGCGGCCTGGCCGTCTGAGCGCTACTTCCGTTTCGGCACGCGGAACGCGTTGCGACGACCCTTCGGGCCCCCGCTGAACACGACGCGAGGCGGCGCGACCTTCATCCCCTCTTGCTCGAACTCTTCGTGCAGATCGAGACGGGCGGCCATCCTGGAGACGTCCCCCTGCTGGTCCGGCGTCACGAAGGTGATGCTGGTGCCCGACCGTCCGGCGCGAGCGGTGCGCCCGACCCGGTGGACGTAGGCCTTGTCGTCCTGGGGAGCGTCGTAGTTCACGACCAAGGTGATGTCGTCCAGGTCGAGGCCGCGCGCGGCGACGTCGGTGGCGACGAGCACGCCGACGTGCCCATCCGAGAAACGCTTCAGCGCCCGGTCACGGGCGTCCTGTCGCATGTCGCCGTGCAACGCGAGCGCCGGCACGTCCTGGGCCTTGAGCTGTCGCGCCAGGGAATCGACGGCCCGCTTCGTGTTGACGAACACGAGCGTCAAGCCGTCCTGTGCCTGCGCGAACGCGATCAGGGCGGCGAGCTTCTCGTGGACGGGCACCGGCACGAACCGGTGGTCGGCCTCGTCCACCATCTGATTGTCGTAGCCGCCGACCTCGTGCTGGACCGGATCGCGCGTGTAGACCTGCGCGATCCGACCCACGGCGCCATCGAGCGTCGCCGAGAAGAACATCGTCTGACGATCCTTCGGCAGTCGCCGCACGATCCGATCGACCTGGGGCTGGAACCCCATGTCGAGCATGCGGTCGGCCTCGTCCAGGACCAGGATCTGGATCCCGTCGAGCACGATCAGCCCGCGGGTCGCAAGATCGTCGAGCCGGCCGGGGGTGGCGATCACCACGTGCGCTCGATCGACGCCCTGCGCCTGCTCCTTCACGTTCGTGCCGCCGTACACGGCCTTGACGCGCATGTTCGTGGCGACGGTGATCGCCAGGAACTCCTCGCAGACCTGCTGCGCCAGCTCGCGGGTCGGTACGAGCACGAGGGCGGCGGGCAGCGGCGAGGAGGCCGGATCGAGCTGGTCGACGATGGGCAAGGCGAAGCCCAGGGTCTTACCGGAGCCGGTCTTGGAGCGGGCCAGGGTGTCGCGCCCGGAACGGGCGTCCTCCCACACCATTGCCTGGATCGGGAAGGGTGCGGTCATACCACGCGCTTCCAGTGCCGCGGCGACCGGCTCGGAGACCCCGAGTTCGCGGAACGTCTCGGGTACCTCGGTCACCCGATAAGGCTACCGCAGGTGACTACAGCTCGAACGCCCCGTCGAAGGCGCCCACCAGATGCGACACGATCAGGAGCTGCGCCAAGGCAAGCGACTCGCTGCGCTCGGAGTCGCGCCCGGGCCGGCGGACCATGCCGATGCGGTCTCGCTGCAGCCGCTCATCGGGGTGCAGCGAGGACCACAGGGCCTCCTCGAGCTCCGCGCCGAGGTCGGCCGGACAGTCGCCGTCGATCTCGAGCACGCTCATCGGCCCGCGCCGGTCGGTGCGCACCGTCCATCGCACGGGCGTCTCCCCCCGGGCGCGGAACGCCCCCAGCAGCTCCCGCAGGGCCGGGTAGGGCAGCGTCGGACGGACGATCACCCGCGCCGACAGACCTGCTTCGCCCGTGATCCCCGGCTGGTGGTAGAACCGCACGATCACGTCGGCGTATTCGCGCTGGGGGCGGATGTACTGCGCGGCATCAGGTTCACGCCGCTTCAGCTCCGCCACGACGTCCTTGGGCGAGTACCCGCGCTCGTACACGTCGCGCTCGAGCTTCCAGCGATGCCGGAGCTCTTCCTCGGGCTCCAGGAAGACCGCGACGTCGATCGCATCGCGGACCGCTCGATCGGCCAGCGGCAGCAGGCCCTCGACGATCACGATCTCCCCCGGTTCGACGACCTCGTCGGGGCCGAACGTGCCGGTGTGATGGTCATACGTGGGTTTCGCGACCGCGACGCCGGCGGCGAGCGAGCGGAGATGCTCGGCCATCAGCGCCATCCGGTTGGCCTCGGGGGCCAGGGGCGTGACACCGAGGGTGGTGCGCGCCGCACGGTCGTGCAGGTGGTAGTCGTCGGTGCACACCCGACCCACGCGGCCGACACCCAGGATGAACTCGACACCGCGCGACAACGTCGACTTCCCCGAGGCGCTGTCCCCGGCCAAGGCGAGCAGGACCGGACGGGGACCGGAGCGGCTTGCGGCCACGCGCGGAGCGATCGAGGGAACATCGTCGGACATGGACGGCGAGCCTACCGCGGGGGGCACGGGCGCCGGTATGGCCGACACCACCACGGGTCGCGGCGGGCGGTACCCTTGGCGCCGTCTCGAGGGGAAGGGAACCGCAGGTGGCCAACGACACGCAGCGATGGAACGAACTCGCCGCGCAGATCGCGGTAGACAGCATCCGAGCCACCACGGCCGCCGGATCGGGGCATCCGACATCGTCGATGTCGTGCGCCCACCTGCTGGCCGTGCTGTTCGCCGATCACCTCCGCTTCGACGTCAAGGACCCCGCCTACCGGGCGAGCGATCGGTTCGTGCTGTCGAAAGGACATGCGGCGCCTGCGCTGTACGCCGTCCTCAAGGCCGCAGGTGCCTTCGATGACGAGATGTTGTTGTCGCTGCGAAAGCAGGGCTCGCCGTTGCAGGGCCACCCCGCGCCGATCCCCGAGTTGCCATGGGTCGACGTTGCCACCGGTTCGCTCGGCCAGGGTCTCGCTGTGGGGCTCGGCATGGCGCTGGCGATGCGGATCGACGGCACCGAGGCCAACGTGTGGGTCATGCTCGGCGACTCGGAGATGGCGGAGGGCTCGGTCTGGGAGGCGATGGAGGCCACGGCGTTCCACGAGGCCGGCAACGTCACCGCGATCGTGGATCTGAACCGACTCGGACAGCGCGGCGCCACGATGCACGGCTGGAACTCCGACGTCTTCCGCGACCGCGCCGAAGCTTTCGGGTGGAGTGCCATCCAGATCGACGGGCACAACGTCGACCAAATCGATCGCGCCTACCGCGATGCACTGGCCGATGACAGGCCGACCATGATCGTGGCCCGCACCCAGAAGGGCCACGGGGTGTCGTTCCTTGCTGATCAGGAGAACTGGCACGGCAAGGCGGTGCCCGCCGACCGCCTCGACGAGGCGTTGGGGGAGCTGGGCGGGGACCGAGGTGTGCGTTGCACGCCGCCGACGCCGCCCGAGGTGCACGTCACCTCGATTCGGCGCGACGCCGGGCCGACGCGACCCGCCTATGACGGGCCCGTCGCCACGCGCAAGGCCTTCGGCGACACGCTGGCGTGGCTCGCCGCCACGTACGACGACGTGGTCGTGCTCGACGGCGAGGTCGGCAACTCGACCTACACGGAAGACGCCGAGGCGGTGGCGCCGGAGCGGTTCTTCCAGCTCTACATCGCTGAACAGTGCATGATCGGCGTTCAGACAGGTTTGCAGGCGCTCGGCAAGACGGCGTTCGCGGCGTCGTTCGGGGCCTTCCTCGTGCGCGCGGCCGATCAGATCCGGATGGGCGCGATCAGCCGCGCCGATCTGCGCCTCTGCGGTTCGCACGCCGGCATCTCGATCGGCGAGGACGGCCCGTCACAGATGGCGGTGGAGGATCTCGCGATGTTCCGGGCGCTCAACGGCTCGACCGTCCTGTACCCGGCAGATGGTGCGAGCGCGGTGTCGCTCGTCGAGACGATGGCGCGCCTGGCCGGCATCTCCTACATCCGCACCACCCGTGAGGCCACCGCGAAGCTGTACGACGCCGACGACACGTTCCCCGTGGGTGGGTCCAAGACCCTCGCGGCCACGGAGCACGACGACATCACCCTGATCGGTGCGGGCATCACGGTTCATACATGCCTTGCAGCGCACGATATCCTAGGTGCCGACGGTGTCACTGCCCGGGTCATCGACTGCTACAGCGTGAAGCCGATCGACGCCGCGACGCTGCGGCGCGCGATGGGCGACACCGGCGCGCTCGTGGTGGTCGAGGACCACCGCGTCGAGGGTGGGCTCGGCGACGCGGTGCTCGACGCGCTCGCGGCCACGGGCTCCCTGCACGGCCGCGTGGTCAAGCTCGGCGTGACCGACGTGCCCGGCTCCGCCACACCCGAGCAGCTGCGCGTCTGGGCGGGGATCGACGCGGGCTCGATCGCTGCGCGCGCCCGTGACGTGATCGCCGGCTAGGTGGCGCGCAGCGCCATGGCGGTCGGTATCCCACCGAAGGCAAAGGCGATGATCTCCTCCGGTGGCACCGGCTTGGAGAAGTAGAACCCCTGGCCTAGCTTGCAGCCGCGCTCCCGGAGGAAGGCAAGCTCCTCGGGCGTCTCGATGCCCTCGGCCAGCGTGACGAGGTCCAGCCCCGACGCCAACTCGAGGAACGCGGCGACGATCGATGCGGCCTGTCGGTCCTCGTGCACCTTGGTCACGAAGGACCGGTCGATCTTCAACACCCGCACCGGCATGTGCCGAAGGCGAGACAGCGATGAGTACCCCGTGCCGAAGTCGTCGATCGCGATCGAGAAGCCTGCGTCGGTGAGCTCCTGCAGGATGCGCTGTGCGCGATCCGGATCCATCATCGCCGAGGACTCGGTCACTTCGACCAGCACCCTGGATGGATCCACCCCGCCCATCCGGAACTCGCGCTGGATCCGCTCGGCCAGATCCGGCTGCCAGAACTGCCGTGGCGACAGGTTGAACCCGACCTCCAGGTCGATATCGAGCTCCCGCCAGGCGGACACCTGGTAGGTGAGCTCGCGTACGACCCAATCACCGATCCGTTCGATCAGACCGAGCTCCTCTGCCAGCGGGATGAAGTCGTTCGGCGGGATGATCGTGCCGTCCGGCTCGATCCAGCGGATCAAGGCCTCGACCCCCACCATGCGTCCGTCCTCGAGGTCCACGACCGGTTGGTAGTAGAGCGTCCAGCGCTGCGCGTCCACCGCCTTGCGCAACCTGGTCACGAAGTGCAGGCGGGCGCCGGAGTCACCCTCGGCACCACCCGACAGCACGTAGTTGGTGCCGCCCGTGCGTTTCGCCTCGAACATCGCCGTTTCCGCGTTCCGCGCCAGCGCGGCGGCGTCGTCCGCGTCGCGCGGGAACAGACTGATGCCAACACCGGCCCCGATGTAGACCTCCGTCCCGTCCACGGTGAACGGCTCGGCGAGGGACTCGTGGACCCGTTGCGCGACGGACTCCGCCCGCAGCACCGCGCCGTCGGGACCCGTGTCGTCGCGGTCCAGATCCGCGAGCAACAGCAGGAACTGATCGCCCCCGCGACGCGCCACCAGATCGGTTTCACGCGTGGCCTCGCGCAACCGGTCCGCGACGGCGACGAGCAACCCGTCGCCGGCGCGATGACCCAGCGAGTCGTTCACCAACCGGAAGTCGACGAGATCGACGCACAGCACCGCGACGGCGCCGTCGTGGCGCCGGGCGCGCGCGACCGACAACTCGACGAGCTCCTCGAACATCTCTCGGGACGGGAGGCCGGTGAGCTCGTCGTGGTAGGTGCGGAAGGCGAGCTGCTCGTCAGCCCGCTTGCGTGCGGTCACGTCGAGCATCACGCCATGCGAGGCGATGATCTTGCCTCGCTCGTCTCGCACGACGCGGGCTTGATCGTGCACCCATACGACCTGGCCGTCGCGATGGAGCATCCGGTATTCCAGCTCGAAGGGCTCGCCCGTTTCGTTGTGCCGAGCGTTCTCGGCCAGCGCGCGAGCCCGGTCGTCGGGATGCAGGATCCGTGGCCACAGGTCCGCGTCGCCCATCCACTGCTGCACCGTGTACCCGATCAACGCTTCGATCTGCGGACTCACATACACCGCAGATGCGGCCTCGTCGGGCGCGTCGATGTACGTCACGAGCGGTCCGTCCTCGACCAGCGAGCGGAACCGATCCTGACGCTGCGCCTGCTCGGTGCGCACGTCCCCACGCCGCGCCGCTTCCCCCACGGCGTTCGCCACGGCACGCACGATGTCGCCGTCGGCGTCGTTCCAATCTCGCGGCTCGGTGGCGTCGGCGCCGACGAACCCCCACCACTCGTCACCCACCACGATGGGTACGAGCCACGTCACGACAGTCCCTTCGGCTAGGAGCGCGCCGCGCGCGGGCTCCTGCATCGCCTCGACCGCCCCCACGATCTCCCGACCGTGATCGAACGCCTCGATCCAGGCCTGGAACTCGGGAGCGTAGGGATGCAGGTGTGCCTCGGGCTCGTCGAACAGTGAGCGAACCGCAGGGGCGGTCCACTCGCCGATCAGGTCCATCCACAGTCGCCCATCGGAACCACGCAGGTTCTCGAAGGCGTAGCAGCGGTCCGCGCCGATCGCGATCGCCGCGGCCGCGAGCGCGTCGGGCAATCGGTCCTTCCAGTGCTCGCCCGCCAGCAGCGCGCCGGGATCCCCCCGGGACACGCCGCGGCCGGCTGCGGACGCACTGGTCTCCGTCATACCCGAGGGGCATCGGCCGTCGATCGTGTCCCCTATAGGGGAGAAGCGTTTCGGCCTCGGTCGCCACGACCTGCCTGCTACCCTGTCCGGACGATGTCGGACTACAAGGAGATCATCCACGAGCGCCTTTACGTGAAGGTGCCCGGGGGCGACAGCCTCCGCAAGACCGCCGCCGCACGCCAGAAGCACTTGCTGGCCAACGGGTGGCGCGAGATGGAGCGCACGAAGACGGCCGATTACGTGCAGGTCCGGTTCGAGCGCACGGGTCACGCGCCGATGAAGGCCCGTCTCCCCAAGAAGGGCCCGGAGATCCGCGATCAACGACGCCCGCGCCGCGACGGCCGGGGCGGTCCCGGCGGACGCCGCTAACGATCGCCGTTCCACCCTGACCGAAGATCCTTCGGTTTCTAAGTTCTCCTTCCGGACGTTTCCCGGGTATCATCGGCCCATACCGATGAACATCCGCTGCGCGGCCGAGCCAAGGAGCCACGGACCGCGCCTCGAAGCCCAGGAGGTGTCGCCGTGAGCGCCGGATCGCAGCCCAAGCCCTCCAACGTCCGCCCCGGTCATCGCGAGGCCACTGCGCACGCGGGCGATCAGCCGTTCTCCTACCCGTTGCAGCGGGAGTACGTCGAGCCGGATTGGACGCGTCTGCCCGGCTACAAGGACGTCACCAAGGAGCAATGGGGATCGGCGCAATGGCAGCGCGCCCACTCGGTGAAGAACCTCGTCGAGTTCAAGGAGGCCCTCGGCGCCTCGCTGACGGATGCGCTCTATGCCGACATCGAGCGCGACCAGCAGGAGCGCGCGACGATGTCGATGCTGATCCCGCCCCAGATGATCAACACGATGGATGAGGTGGATCTGTACGCCGACCCCGTTCGCCGCTACATGGCACCGGCGCTCTCCGAGCGCGAGCCGGAGTGGCCGAGCCATCCGTTGTCCAGCCGGGACTCGCTCCACGAGGCCGACATGTGGGCGGTTGAGGGTCTGACCCACCGCTATCCCACCAAGGTGCTCGCCGAGCTGATCCCGACGTGCCCCCAGTACTGCGGGCACTGCACTCGGATGGACCTGGTCGGCAACGACACGCTGCAGGTCCTGAAGTACAAGTTCGAGATGAAGCAGAACGATCGTTGGGACGCGATGCTCGACTACCTGGCCAAGACCCCACAGGTGCGCGATGTCGTCGTCTCGGGCGGCGACATGGCCAACGTCCCCGCCAAACGACTGCAGGAGTGGCTGTTCAAGCTGATGGACATCGAGCACATCCGTGACATCCGCATCGCGACGAAGGGCTTGATGGGGATCCCGCAGCACTTCCTGCAAGACGAGGTGTTGCAGGCCTACGAGGCGATCGCCACGCGCGCCCGCGAGCGCGACAAGGACGTCGCACTGCACACCCACGTGAACGCCGC
>Ga0315286_10007345_pt1 | contig 10779 bp, 7 predicted proteins | sample YL17G10_0_MG_FD_205038 | JGI IMG/M metagenome (GOLD analysis project Ga0315286, IMG submission 205038) | Sediment microbial communities from Yellowstone Lake, YNP, Wyoming, USA - YL17G10_0 | ecosystem: Environmental > Aquatic > Freshwater > Lake > Sediment | place: USA: Wyoming | collected...
GCTTTCACGCAGGATCGTGTCCGTCTTGCAGTAGTCTAACGAGATTTCGCATAGGCTGTTCGGCGACGACCCGCCGCAGGATTCTGTGGCGCCTTTCACATAGTAATTGAGCCCGCCGTCAGAGTCTTCGCATGTCGACGCGTTTGGTGTCTGTATGCACGCTCCGTCCTTGCAGCCGTATTGGCATTTGTATGTCTCTTTCCAGCCATAGCCGTACGTCTCATCCCAGTAGTCTTTGCACGAGAACTCGACAAGAACGCAGCCGTTATCGGAGCCCTCGCATGGCCCATAGTAAGCGGGGCCATAACTGTAGCAGTTGTCCGTCCAGCTCTCTCCTTTTGCGGAGACCGTGCCTTTCGCATAATAGTTGCTTCCGCCGTCAGAGTCTGTGCACTTCAGCTTCCATTCTTCTGGGCACGTGCGGTCAGCAGTGCAGCCGCTCGGGCACGCGTATTCTTTGTAGCCGACAGGCACGTTTTCTGGCATGCAAAGCGCCTGGGTGAAGGTTGAGACATCGCATCTGTCAGCGAAATGTGCGATCTTTGTCATCCCTCTCCACAGGTCAACCCCGTCTTTGCTGCTGAAGCAGCTCAAAGGCTTCCCGGTTTTTATGTATTCCCACTCGAGATAGATGAAGTCCTTGTCCTGGCTGGAGAAATGGACCTTTGTCGTCTCTTTCTCCCTGGTCAGGACGCATACCACATCCTTCTGCTTGTCGAAACTGATGCCGGAAAATCCGCTGGCGTTGGTGAAGATATATTGGTTCCATAGCTTGTCGCAATCCTTGTATGTCACGGCAGAGAATTTCTTGTTTTTGGCGATGGCCACGCTGGCGATATCCTCTCCGAAAAAGTCTTGGTTCCCGCTTATCTGGTAGGATCCCGCTGGGTAGATTATGGTTGGGTCGTTGACAAGCGATATAGCAACGTCACTGTATTCTATCCCCTCAGTTTCCAGCTGGCTCTCGTCTATGACCGTGTTCTCCGAGAAGTCAAGGTAATAGGCGCCAGTGGAGCTTAGCGGCAGCTTGAAGATGCCGGAGACGCCCATGAGGCAGGCTCCGCCTTCGCAGTTGCACTTCTTCGTCGTGCTTGAAAGCTTCTCTTTGTAGTTGCAGAAATACTCCTTGAGCATGCCGTTGTTGGTGCAGTAGTCCTTCGATACCTTGCCGTTGTAGGTTACCTCGCCGTATGCGTAGTAGTCGACGCCGCTGTCTGTCTCAATGCACGCAGGTTTGTTTGGGACCTTGCCTGGCTGGACCTTGGTGACCCCTCCGAGCAGGTCGCCTGTCGCAAGGAAGCTTGCCAAGGCGACAGCAACGAAAAGCACGGCTAGCGTTGTGTAGTTCCTTTTCATAAAAAATCCTCCTTTTCTTGAACGTTGTGTGATTTTCATCCTTTCTATAATTTTGTCGCGTTTGCTTATAACCCTGCGGCATCTCCGGAGCTACCCTTTTATCACAATGCCGCCGCTCCTGCTCGCTGCGAAGCGGTGCATGATGTCGGAGAGGCCGTTCAGCACGCCCTGCGCCTCGCCGGCGTCCAGGACGTACTTGGCCGGCTCCATGATTTCGATGCTTGACGGCGCGTAGTTCAGGACGATGAAGAACATCTGGTCGAAGTCCGCGGCCACCAGTTCCAGTTCGACGACCAGCGAGTAAGCCTCGGATGCATTGGCGAAGTTGGCCGTTATCTTCTCCGCATCATGGTACCGCTTGCTGTAGACTATGCTTTTCTTCTCTTTCTCCAGTTTCTCCACGTGCTTCTCGAGCGCGTCCTTCGCCGCTTCGGTAGTGGTAGCGACGACTTCGATCATCATCCATGCGCGTATCCAGCCGTCCTTGACCTTCTTCGCTATCTTCTCGGGAAGCGGCTTCTTCGGCATGGTAAATAATGCGGAATGGGGATTAATATGCGTATCTTGACGCCGTTCACATTCACTCCGTTCCGGCCAACGGAATCCTAGAACGGCATTTCGGACATTTTTTGTTGACTTTTCCGGCGCTGAAACCGATGCGTTCTATGACCTTGGTGCCGCACTTCGGGCAATGCGTTGACTCGCGCGGGTCGCCGGGGACGTTGCCGACGTAAACGTAATGGAGGCCGGCTTTCTTGGCTATCCCATAAGCCATGTCCAGCGTTTCGCTCGGTGTCGCCGCCGTGTCCGTCATCTTGTAGTTAGGGAAGAAGCGCGACAGATGCAACGGCGTGTCGCGGCCCAGTTCTGCGGCCACCCAAGAGCACATCTCTTCCACGTCCTTGCGCCGGTCGTTCCAGCCGGGGATGAGCAGGTTCGTGAGCTCCAGCCAGATGCTCTTTTCCTTGTATAGCTTCATTGCTTCGCGTATCGGTTCCATGTCCGGGACGAGGCACAGTTTCCTGTAGAACTCAGCGCCGCCCTTGTAGTCCACATTAGCAGCGTCAAGGTAACGGGCCATCTTCCGTATGGCCTCCGGGGACGTGTAGCCGTTGGTGACCCAAACATTATACAGTCCTGCCTTCTTGGCAAGGCGCATCGTATCGAGCGCGAACTCGTAGAAGATGGTCGGCTCGACGTATGTGTAGGCAATCCCAGGAAGGCCCATCCCTTTGGCAGTGTCGACGACCTGCTGCGGCGTGAAGTCGTCGCCGACGATTTTCTCGGACTGAGAGATTTCCCAGTTCTGGCAGAAGCGGCAGCCTAAGTTGCACCCGACGGTCGCGATGGAGAGGCATGCCGTTCCCGGTGCGAAGTGGAACAGCGGTTTCTTCTCAATGGGGTCCGCGTTCATCGAACAGAGCTTCCCGTAGTTCAACGAGATGAGACGACCACGGGCGTTCTTGCGCACGCGGCAGAAGCCCGTTGCGCCTTCGGGGATAAGGCAGTGGCGAGGGCAGAGCGAGCAGCGGACGCTTCCGTGTTCCGACTTCCAGAAGAGGGCACCGTTCATGGATTTAAAATGACTGGCCGCAATAAATTACTGTCATGGACACCCCTCCCGCCAAAAGCATCTCGGAGGGCGGAAACATCGGACACCCCTCCCGCCAAAAACACTTCAGAGGGAGGATAACTAGCGCCTCAGTAGCTCAGTTGGTAGAGCGGCAGATTCCACGTGGCCGAGTCTCGTAAATTGCAGGTCGAGGGTTCGATCCCCTCCTGGGGCTTCGACAAACGCCGCACAAACCGCATTGCGGATTCAGCTTATTCTCTATATAATCCAGGCCGCTCAATAAATAAATCATGCGCTCCTCCCTTCTGGGGCTGGCGGCTGTGATGCTCGCTGCGTCGTTCCTTTATCTGGCCGGCGGGCTCGCCGAGATGCCGGCTGCCGGAAACGGCGAGGCCATTGAGCTTTCCTACGCTTTTGAGGCTCCCGTCGTCGCGTCCGCCGGAGCTTACGTCAGCGTTTCCGTTGAAGGGCTTGATAATTACGGCAACGCCGGCGAACCGTCGTTGCCGTCCAAGCCCATCAGAATTCTGATACCGTATGGCATGGAGGTCGCTGCGATTGAAACGGACGGGACGTGGCATTCAGTCGAAGGCGCGCACACCGTTGAGCCGGTCCAAGCGCCGGCTTCAGCCAGTTACACGCCTGGAAGGGCGAGGCCCAACGCCTCCATATATTCATCGGCTATGCCATTCCCCGAAGCGCCTTACGTGGCGCTTCCCGTCCAGCGCTCCCGCGGATACAGCATCCTGCCGCTCCGGCTCTATCCTGTCCGTTTCATCCCGTCGAAGAAGGCGCTGGAATACGCGCAAACGCTCCACGTCAGGATCGTGCTGGCGCCCTCCGACGAACAGCTGGCTGGAACGGCGCAAAACGCAGATGACGAAGCTGCCGTGGCAGCGGCCGTGGAGAATGCAGCGGACGTGCGGACGTACGATGGCGCCTGGCTGGCCGGCGGAACGCTTTCCATACCTGCCGTGCCCGCGGACTACGTCATCATCACCAACGCCTCCTACAACGCGACGTTCTGGGACCTGGCCGACTGGAAGAGGACGCGCCCTGAGCGCAGGCTCAACGCTTCCGTTGTGCTGGTTGAGAACATCACGGCAGACGCTGACTACTGGTGCGACGGCATGCATGGCGATGGGTGTGGCAGCGGCTCGCAGTACAACGACACCCAGGCGATGGTGAGGAACTTCATAAAGGACGCTTACACTAACTGGGGCACTCGCTACGTCCTGCTGGGCGGCGACGACGAGGTCATCCCGCACCGCGGAGTCTATGGTTACGTCTCCCCCTACATGGACACGGACATACCGTGCGATATGTATTACGGCACGCTGGACGGCAACTGGAACGCTGACAATGACAGCCGCTGGGGCGAGAGCGGCGAAGCGGACCTGCTGGCCGAAGTCTACGTGGGCCGCGCTCCCGCCTCTAACGTGACGGAAGCAGCGAACTTCGTAGCCAAGACGATAGCCTACGAGAACGCGACGTTCAACAACGCAAGCTACCTGAGCAAGGCCGCGTTCCTCGGCGCCATAGCGGACGCCTACACGGAAGGCGCCAACATCAAAGACGAGATAACTGATCTGGCGCCTCAACTTGAGACGACCAAATTCTACAACCGGGATGGAACGTACAACACAACGGCCATACTCGAGACGATGAATGCTGGAACGCACATCGTAAACTACGTGGGGCATTCCAGCCAGACCATCTTCTCGTCGAACAACGGGCAATACATAACTTCAACGCATGCCAGCGCCCTCACGAACAACGAAACGTTCCTTGCCTACAGCCAAGGGTGCCATGCCGCCTCCTTCGACTACGACGACAGCGTCGCTGAGCGCTTCGTCAACGGACCGTCAGGCGCCTTCGCTTTTATCGGCAATTCAAGGTATGGTTGGTACTACCAGGGACGCTCTGACGGGCCCAGCGACGAATTCGACAAGACGTTCTTCAACGCGTTCATGAACGGCACCACGTCCATGGGCGCGGCCCTAGCAGAATCCAAAGAAAGGCTGTCCGCATACATGACCATGGGCGTCTACCGGTGGGTCGCTTTTGAATTGAACTTGCTGGGCGACCCTGAGACAAGGCTCAAGGTGAACTTCACGACGCCCACGGCCGATTTCTCGGCGAACTCCACGTATCTGACGACATCGCCGTTCTTCCGGGGGATTGCGCAGCTGAACGGAACGGCGACGGCTGGCAGCGCGTCCGGAGCTTCGTTCCAGAACTATTCCATCGAATGGGGAGGGGGGGTCAGCCCGACGCAATGGTCGTCCGCCGGCGTAAGCCTAGCGGGCAACGGCCTTTCGCAAACGGAAGGCATTTTGGGCACATTCAACACCAACTATGCGCCTGAAGACAGGCTCACCATGCGGCTGATCGTGAACGGCTCTTCGGGGAGTTCGGAGGACAGGATGGTTTTCTGGAACGTCAACTATGCAGAGAACAGGAACGTCTCTGAATGCATGGACCTTTATGGCGACAACAGCAACTACACCCTTGCCAGCGACGTCTCGTCCAGCGGCACATGCTTCACGATTAAGGGGTCGAACATACATGTGGATTGCGACGGCCATGCGATAAACTATTCAACGGCTTCCACAGGATACGGCGTCCTCATTGAGCTTGGGGGCGGCTCGGTGACGGGCTGCGCGATAACCGAAGGAGGGAATGCGGGCTCTTCGTATGGCATATACTACGGCTGGGCAGCGTCTGGCGCCAGCGCTAGCAACAACACCATACGCACATACTCTATGGATTCATACGGCGTCTACATCGACGGCGGCAGCTTCAACCTAACCGATTGCCATGTCAACGCCTCAGCTTCGGGCACGGCCGATCTGTATGTCAAGCAGGGCCACCTCCAGACGGCTAACGTCACGTTCGAGGACAACGAAATCGCCCACGCCTCGTCTTCGATAACGGTGCGGTGGCATCTTGATGCGAGGGTGAACGCAACAGCAGGCAGCATCTCTGGCGCCAACGTGACCGCCGCCAACGCAGCGGGCGCCCAAGCGTTCTCGCAGCTCACAGGTTCCGATGGCATGATTCAACGGCAGAGCATGGCGGAATACAACCTGTCCGGCGTGACAGGGTTCGTGATGAAAACGGAGGACGCTGGGAAGTCGTACTTCACCAACTACACTGTGGCAGTCACCAAGGCGGGCTACAATAGCGTCAATTCAACGCTCAACCTTACGGGCAACACTGCGCTGGCGTTCACGCTAAGCAGCGGCGACACCGGAGGGCCCACCGTGGAGATATATGCGCCGCAAAACACGACGTACGGCTCCGCTACGGTCGCATTGAACTACACTGCAACGGACCTGACGGGCGTAGACGCATGCTGGCGCTCATCGGACGGGAGGGCCAACGTGACGCTCCCACTTTGCGCGAACGCGACGTTGACCGGGCTTGCTGACGGGGCGCACAGCGCGGTTGTTTTCGCTAACGACACAGGCGGCAACGTGAGCAGCGCTTCCGTGCTCTTCACAGTGGACACCACCGGACCGTCGATTGTTGTGGCGTCGCCGCTCAACGCCACATACGGAGCCATGGTGCATTTCAACGTGTCCACCGGCGAGAACAGCTCGTGGTGCGGCCTCTCGCTTGACGGCGGGGCGCTCGCCGGACTAAACAGCACCAATGCGACGCAATGGTCTGGACTGAACTCGTCCATGGCAGACGGCTCGCACGAGGCGAGCTTCTGGTGCAACGACAGCGTAGGGAACGGCAATGCTGCGACCGCCAATTTCACATCGGACACGGTCGCGCCCAACGTCACGTTCACGCTGAGCCCATCCTCAGTCTACATTGGAACTAGCATAACGGCCTCATGCGCAGCGGCTGACAACCACAAGGGCGTCTTCAGTGGCGTCGTCACAGGACTGGACACGAGCTACGCAGGGACGCGAACGGCGACGTGCACGGCCACGGACGACGGCGGCAACACGGCTATTGCAACGGCTTCGTACACAGTGAATGACATACCTGCCCTCGGCGGCGGAGGCGGCGGTGGCGGAGCGGCAGCTGCTACGGCAACGGACACCAAGACCATAGTCATAGACAACGTTGCAGCGAACGTGCCGAAGGAGCTGTCCATGGGAGGCGACGTGCCGGCGATGGACAGCATAGCGTTCACATTAGGGTCGCCGGCGCAGGGCGTGGAGATAACGGTCAAGAGCCTGACGGAAAAGCCGGCCGGCGCTGCAGCTTACACCGGACTGGCGCAGGTCTACAGGTACGCTGAGATGACGTTCAGCGCCGGAGCAGCGCAGGTGCGGTGGGCGAACATAACGTTTTCCGTGAACACCTCTTGGATGGAACGGAATGACATCAACGAGACGACTGTTGCGCTGCACAGGCTCTCAGGCGGCGCTTGGGCTAAACTGACGACGTCCATGGTCTCCAAGGATGCGTCGTCGGTGACGTACAGGGCCGAGTCGCCCGGCTTCAGCTACTTCATGATAGCCGGTGAGAGGATGCAGCCGCTGCCGCTAGGTTGCCAGGAAGGCGAGAGGCGCTGCAACGGTTCTGCCCTGCTGTCCTGCGCGGGCGGCACATGGGCGCAGCATGAATGCCTGTCAGGCTGCAACGCGACTGAATGCGTGGCCAGCGCTGCGGAATGCAGGCCCGGCGAAAAGCGTTGCATAGCCAGCGCAGTCCAGGAGTGCAGTCCCAGCGGCGTATGGAATGAGAAGGCCGTGTGCGATGAAGGGTGCAACGGCCAGGAATGCATGAAGCCGACGAACTACACGCTGTTCTTCGTTGACATAAGCATAGGCATGGTTGCTGTCATATTCACGGCCGCCTACATCATAAAGAAGCGCTACGACTGAGTCCGAAGCGGCGGCTGGAACTAAAAAACAAAAGCGGCGGGAATCACTTCACCGCCTGAGCCACGATTATGCCGCCGAGCAGCGCCACGACCCAGCTCTCCACCGCCCACATCGCAATCAGGGGCAGCGGCAGGCTGACGAGCAGATACATGCTCAGGGTGCTGGGCAGGCCGCTGACGAGGAAGACGAGCAGGCCGTAGAGTATGCCGCGCTCGTCGACGTTCTTCACCGGTATCGAGTCCTTTATCACCTGGTAGACCAGCGCGAACAGGATGCCTGTCAGCACGGCGAAGACGAAGCTGTAGACGTAAAATGTGGTCGGTGGCGGCCCCAGGGCCGGCATCATAAGCTTGCTCCACACCTGGCTGTATGCCTGGTCCATGTAATACGGCATGCCTATCTGCGCCCCAAACGTGTGCACGATCATGGACACGATGGCATAGGCGACGCCGACAACGAGGATGCGGACGATGCTCACTTTCTTCTTAGCCATCAAGAACCCTCCTTTTGCAGACGTATGTTTATCTATTATGGCAGCGGCTAAAAAGCACAGAACCAAAGCCTGCGCTAACGAATGCAGGCGCTTCAATGGACTAGACCAGCATGGAGAATATCGAATCCTTCTTCGCCGGAACGGGTTCGCTGGCGCCGCTCATGGTCGGGTAGCCGCAGTTCCTGCAGTGCCTGGGATAGTTGAGCCAGAACTGGTCCTCTATCTCCTTGCGCACTGCGGCCCGGACTTGCTCGGTGAGCAGCGGGTTGACGGCCGCGGCCGCGACGGTTTCGCGTATCTCTTCCATGAGCACCTTCCTGTCGACATTCTCGGCAGGCTCTTCCCAGCGCTCCACGCGGGCAGGGGCTTCGACGTAGACGGGCCTCTCCCGCTCGAGCACGCGCGGCTCCCTTTCCAGGATGACCGGCGCTTCACGCTCAAGGATGACAGGCTTGCGCTCAACGATTATCGGCGGGCTTTCCCGCTCGATAAGGATGGGCTTCTGCGGCTCCTTGATAAGGCCTTTGGCGTACATCTCCATCAACTCCGTATAATGCTGATTGTAGCTCTTCTTGCCCTTGAAGGCGTCTGCCAGCTCCTTGGTCTTCACGCTTACCCATATCGTAGTGGATTTAGCCATGCCAATGCTTTGCATCCAGGGTTTATAAACGTTACTGTATAGGAGTGAAAAGGCTTATATATAGGTGATAGGACGGCATAGAGAGACGCCCGAGAGGAGGCAGAGAGGGACTATAGCGACATAGAGTAGCTTCCACATGAGCTTTACAGAAAACTACATGCCTTCCGGCCGTTCGCCGAGCGTTATGGGAGCCTGCTTCCACACGCCGCCGCGGACGAAACGCACGAGCGTCTTCTGCCCCGACTGCATCTTCTGGACCTGCTTCATCAGGCTGTCCATGTCCGTGACTTCGACGCCGCCCAGCTCGGTTATCACGTCGCCCAGCTCCGTGATGACGCCGTCTTTCTGGACCGTGGCGCGCAGGCCAGCGCCGTCCGCCGGCCCGTCAGGCACGACCGTGACGATGAGCGCGCCTTTGCTCACCGGCGCTTTGAATGCGGTGGCGAGGTTCTCGCTGAAGTCCATGCCTGTTATGCCCAGCCAGGCGCGCGTGACTTTGCCCTTGTCTATGAGCTCCGTGTAAACGGTCTTGAGCGTGTTTATCGGGATGGCGAAGCCGATCCCCTGGTAGCCGCCAGTCGTCGAAAGGATGGCGCTGTTGATGCCGATGACCTGGCCTTGCATGTTTATGAGCGGGCCGCCCGAGTTGCCGGGGTTTATCGCCGCGTCCGTCTGTATCACGCCGTCGATGGAGTAGCCTTCCTGGGTGTCTATGGTCCTGTTCAATGCGGAGACGACGCCCAGCGTCACCGTGTTGTCCAGACGGTAGGGGTTGCCTATGGCGATGACGAACTGGCCCGGCACCACCTTCGAGGAGTCGCCCAGCGTGACGGGCGTCAGATTGGCGGCCGCTATCTTAACGATGGCTATGTCTGTCATTGGGTCCATGCCTATGACCGCGGCCGTGTATTCCGTGCCGTCGTAAGCGATGACCTCCACTTTCGTGGCCCCGGAAACGACGTGGCTGTTCGTTGCGATGTAGCCGTCCTGCGTGATTATGAAGCCTGTCCCCGTGCCTTCAACGGGCACGGGCCTGAAGAAGATGTCCTGGGTGATTTTAGTCGAGGTTATGTGGACGATGGAGCTGCGGACATTGCTTACGATCTGGGTCACGAGCTGCTCCTGCGTGACGTCGGCTATGATCGTGGTCTGGTTGACGCGCAGGTCGGCGATGGCGTCGCGTATGTAGGCCATCTCAACGTAATAGACGGTGGCGCCGGTCGCCACGCTGGCAATCACGGCCGTGAGAACGATATAGAAAGCAGTTCTGCGCTGCCTTTCCCTGTCCGTCAGCCATATGCCCATGCGCCACCTCTTCAATGTCTTGGGAAGAAGGCTTTTAAGCGTTCCTTCTTCTGGTCTTGGACGAACCTTTCCCGCGCAGCCCCGCCTCTGACACGCCTTTTGCCGAGTAGTTTTTATGCTGCACCGTCATGGGCTTCCGGACATACTCGATGAAGACGCCGACCCAGACCAGCAGCAGAGCGAGGCCGAAGATGAACGCAAAGACGAGAACAAGGACGGCCACGGCAGCGGCGACGCCGGCGAACGCCACGGCTATGAGCGCGGCCATGGGCGCGAACAGCAGCGCCAGGCCGGCAATTGCTGCCAATGCTATTATCAGCGCCACCAGGCCGGTGAACGCGTAGATGCCCATCTTGCTGAAATATCTTTTTTCCGGCATAGTTCGCTCCTTCGACCTTGATGCGCGCGCATGGCCTTCAGTTATTTTCGGGTGATCGATGAAAGCATGTTGGCCGCGAACACGCCCGCTGCCATGCTGCCGCCATTCCTTCCGGGAAGGTATTCAGCCAGCTTCGCCGCCAGCTCGTTCACAGGCATGCTCTGCACCCACACGCGGCCCGGG
>Ga0315286_10007346_pt1 | contig 10779 bp, 8 predicted proteins | sample YL17G10_0_MG_FD_205038 | JGI IMG/M metagenome (GOLD analysis project Ga0315286, IMG submission 205038) | Sediment microbial communities from Yellowstone Lake, YNP, Wyoming, USA - YL17G10_0 | ecosystem: Environmental > Aquatic > Freshwater > Lake > Sediment | place: USA: Wyoming | collected...
CAGCAACGAACGCGTGAACACATCGCGCCCCAGTTGATCGGTCCCGAAGGGGTGCGTGGCCCCCGTCTTGTCCGCCCACCCGGGCGGCTGCAAGCGACCACGGAGGTCCTGTTTGTACCCATCAAAGGGTGAGAGCATGGGACCCACGATGGCAGCCAGGCTGACGACGAGAAGTATCGCCGCGCCCAGGAGGGGCAGAGCTGCACGCCGCAAGGTTGTCCGGGATCTCCCTCGCCGCCGTTGTGTCCCTGTTGCGCCGGATTGTGGCCCGGCGCGAACGGGTGACAATGATACGGGCTCTGGTGCCGCGAGGGCCATCCTGTCTGTCACTTGCCCGCTGTCCCCTCGGATACCCTCAGGACGGGCCTTTCCGCTGCTGATCATGGCTCTCCCTGGGGCGCTCTAGTGATATCGGATCCGGGGATCGAACACCGAATACATAAAGTCGACAAGGAGATTGATGACCACAAAGACGAGGGCCGAGACCAGCACCACCCCTTGTACGACAGGATAATCGCGCGTGTATAGTGCATTGACCGCTAACTGGCCGACGCCGGGCCAGGCAAAAACCGTTTCGGTGATCACCGCCCCGCCAAGCAGCGCCCCGGTCTGCAGGCCAATGATGGTCACCACGGGGATCATGGCATTCTTGAATGCGTGCCGGAACAGCACGGGCACCCGGCGCAGGCCCTTGGCATACGCTGTGCGAATGTAATCCTGGCGCAGGACCTCAATAAAACTCGTCCTGGTGATGCGGATGATCAAGCCGATCAAAAAGGGGGCAAGGGCGCACGCCGGGAGGATGAGATGCCGCAGATCTCCGCGCCCCGAGGTTGGCAGGAGCCGTAGCTTGAGTGCAAACAGGACGATAAGGTTAAGACCCAGCCAGAAACTGGGGATCGACTGACCAAGAAGGGCAAAGAAGAGCGCCAGGCTGTCGAACACGCTACCGGGCTTGAGCCCGGCCAACACGCCTACGGGAAAACCCACCCCGATGGCCAGCAGCAGCGCCGCGAACGCCAACTGCAATGTGGCCGGAAAGGCCTGGCGAATGAGTTCGGCGACGGGACGCACGGCGCGGATGGACATGCCCAAGTCGCCCCGGACTGCCCTGCCGAGGAACTTGAGATACTGCTCGGGCAGAGAGCGATCGAGCCCCATCGCAGCCCGCACCGCCGCCACCTTCTCATCAGAGGATTGCTCGCCGAGCATCAGCCGCACCGGATCGCCGGGCACTATGTGGATCAGCAAAAAGACTACCAGAGAGATCAGTAGGAGCAGAGGGACTGCTTGAACCAATCTGCGAAGAAAGTATCGGATGTCCATTAGTTGCTCTTCCCCTCGCCCTGTGGCTCCGGCCTGGGGCCTCTACAGGGGGCGGTGTTCGCGTGCGCTCACGACAGGCGTTTCGCGTACGTGCACCGCTTCGGAAGCGGATCTCCGTAGGGCAGGCCGCGCTCCCCACCAACCAGAACCGGCTCCGGCCCCGGTTGGAGCCCCGACGATGCGAAGCTCCAACCGGGCCATGGACCAAACGCACTACTATTTCGACGCCTTGTCGAACATATAGTACTCAAAGGGATGGGTACTGAACCCCTTGAGCTTGTCGCTGATGCCCAAAACCTCTACCGGGAAGTAGAGAAAGACCATGGGGGCATCTTCCCAAATGATCCCCTGCGCTTCCTGCATCACAGTGGTCACTTCGGCAGTGTCAATCGAGGTGTTTGCCTTGTCCAGGAGCGCATCCACCCGGGGATTGGCATACGCCGTCCTGCCCTCGGTATAGTCCGAATGCCACAGGAACCGACTCATGAGCACGGGGTCCAGCGCATCGGCGGACCAGCCCTGGTACGCAGCATCGTAGGGCGAGTCCTTGCCCAGCCGGATCAGCGGCATGATGGTGGCAAAGTCGCCCTGTACCAACTTGACGTTGATGCCCACGTCTTGCCAGTAGGCAGCAATGGCTTCGGCTGCCTGCCCATCATTTGGATACCGGCCACGCGGCACGGCAAAGACAATCTCTTCCCCCTTGTAGCCGGCTTCCGCCAACAGGGCTTTGGCCTTGTCCGGATCGTACGCATATTCGAGATCCGTCCGCGAGCCCGCCAGTACGGGTGCCAGCGGGCCGTGCGCCACGACAGCAATATCCTTGAGGATCGTGTCGACGATGGCCTGCTTGTCCACCGCATAGTTGAGCGCCTGCCGCACCTTAACGTTGTCCAGCGGTGGACGGTCGTTCCGCAGGCTAACATACATAAGGCGGGTAGTGGGCCCGCTCACCAATTTGACCCCCGAGGACTCTTGGATCTTTTTCATCATTTCGGGGGTGACCGCGTTGATCATGTCTACTTCGCCGGTGAGCAGGGCCGCCAAGCGCGTGCTGTCTTCTGGCAGGATGCGGGCGATGACCCGGTCGAATGAGGCAGGGGTGCCCCAATAGTCGGGATTGCGCTCCACGATGTAATGCTCACGCGGGATGTATTCGACGAACCGGTACGGTCCGGTGCCACTGGGGCGCATATCCTGCCCACCCACTTCGGCATACCCGGGCTCGACGATATCCAGCAGGGTGAGCCGCCACAGCAGACTGGACGTTGGGCCGGTAGTGATGATGTCGATCGTGTGGTCGTCGACGATCTTGGCCTCCTTCACAACACCGTCCAGTGCAAAGTTCATCCACGCCGGAAACGCGGGGTCCAGAACCTTATCCAGGCTATACTTGACCGCCTCAGCCGTGAATGGCACACCGTGGTGCCACATCGCGTTTTCCACCAGGTGGAATCGCATCGTCACGTTATCGATCTGCTCCCATGATTTCGCCAGGACCGGGTAGAGTTCGCCCTTTTCGTCGAAGAAGAGCAGCGGCTCGTTGATCAGCTTCGAAAGGCTCATGTTCACAACAGAGCCTTCCTTGCGCATGTCGAGCCCTTGGATACCGGACGAGAATCCCAAAATGAGTTCCTTGACCGGTGCTGGCGTAGGCGTTACGACCACCTCCACCTGCTTTTCGACCTCGACGACTCTGGTCACCTCTTTTTCCACAACTTGCGGGGTGCCCTCAACGATCACCGTCTCCTTGACCGTCACTTTTACCACCTGCGTGGCGACCTTTTCAGCCACTTCGGGAGTGGTTGCGCCACAGGCTGAAAGAACCAAGGCGACCACCAGCAGGACAATGCTCAGTACACTTGCCTTCTTGGAAAACACGGACTTGCCTCCTCTCGCGTGCAGTTGGGAATCGCTTCCTTGACTTTGTCGACTCTATGCCGCCAACAACCACTATTCCCTCCGGTCATCACCTCCTTGCCTTGACAGGCTCACTGATCCGTGCGCACCCCAGAAGTCTCCTAGGCCAATCCGTAGCCCATCCGTTCTGAGATCCGACTCGCAGCGGCTACCACCAGACCGATCAGTTCCTGGCGACGCTCAGGGCCGCCCCGATCGCAAGGGGCGGTGACACTGATCGCGCCTATCACACGTCCACTGTCAGCGCGCACAGGTGCACCGATGGAAAACTCCCCCAGATAGTAGTCCTCGGTTGCCTCGACATAGCCCTGAGCCCGGATCCGTGCTATACAGGCGCGCAACTCTGCTCGATCCGTGATCGTGTAGGTTGTGTATCTGGTCAGTTCCATGGTCCGCATCAAACGTTCGCAGTCAGGTTCGGGCATGTGCGCCAGCAGAATCTTGGGTCCGGCGCCGATGTGCAGGGATTTTGGAATGCCAATGGGAACATCAACCTGGAGCCTATGGCTGCCCCGATAGGTGTCAACCGTGAACGCATGGTCCCCGGACAAGACCATCAGCAGCGCCACGTCGCCGGTCTTGTCTGCCAGTTGGACCAGGATGGGCTCGGCCACCTCCCGAAGTTTGATCCGTTTGCGGACCCAGGTGCCGATTTGCAGAAACTTGAGCCCAAGGTAGTATCCCCGGGTATCGGTATCCGCAGCCACAAACCCCTTGCACTCCAAGGTCTTGAGGATACGAAAGGCCCGGGAACGGCTGATATTGAGGTGGCGGGCAATATCGGTGAGATTCGGGCTACTAGCGGCAGTCCCGATATAGTCGATCAGATCGAGAGTGATGTCCAAGATGTCAATGACGTATTGATCTTCCTGTGACACCGATCACTCCTGGAGTTGGATCACGAGATCAGACCTTTTCCGTCAGCAAAAGGCGCAGGTGAGTGGCGCTGCGGCCAAAGATCTGGGCTACACCGCAATACAAACGGGACAAAAGCGGACGTGTTTTCATTCAGCGACAATCCCTTTCACTGAGCGATAACACTATACCATGCCTTGGAGATCTTGTCAAGAGCAGGCTATCTGCTGACATTCAGTCATGAGTCTGGTGGAGGTGCCTCCGGTATCACTCGTCCGGCGCATATTGAGCCTGTAATTTCGAAAAGCCTGTCTTTTGCGAGTTATGCTGGCGCACCTTCTCGGCATTCGTCAGGAAAGGATTTGACATCGTGATAGTTAGCGTTCAGGCTCAATCTACAGGCGGGACGCAGCATTGACTCGAATTCTTGGTTGTGCGATAGTCACCTCCTTCTGCCTTGCATTCGCCCTGAAGGCCCACGTTCAGATGCGTCATCTGGGGTCTCCTCCCCAAACTGGGGGGAAGGGGGGGTCTCCCCCCGCAACCCGGTAGACGATACGCTCGCCACGCCCGGTGATCACCTGGATGTATCCGGCCAGCAGGCGATCCAGGTCCAGATCGCCGGTGTCTACCAGCAAAGGCCGGCCCTGCAACGAATGGATCTTGTCCACGGTGCTGACCACGAGTATGTTGCTTTTTCCCACCGCCCGGATGACGGCCGGGCTCAGTTGCTGGTTTCCCCGGCCAAAAAGGTAGCCCTGCCCCCCGATGGGGGTGATCACGATCATGGCCGAACGGTTCTCGATCAGCTCCAGTAGCCGGGCCTCGTTGGCGTCGGCTGCCAGCAACTGTCGATCACAGACGACGTCCACGCCGATCAGGGTCTTGGGCAGCCCGAGGTTGGCCAGGACCGGCTGCGTCGTGGTCCCGGGACCGACGATGTACAGCCAGCCAGCCTGCATGCGGTCGATAACGGCCCAGGCGATGCTTTCACACGCTCCCCTCTCACTCAGTGGGCTGGGCGCCTTGCGGTTTTGGACCAACCCTCTCTCGAACGGGATCCTCAGGTAGCCGTATAGCCGGGGAGAAACGATCCCCTGGCGGTACGCGGCTTCGTCGAGGTCCAGCACCTCGGCGTCGCGCAGGACGGTCGCCTTGCCTTCCAGGTAGAGAGCGGCCAGTTCGCCTGCGCTTGCCGGATGGATGGCATAGACCGCGGACTGGATCTTGACGCCGGCCGGGATCCCCAGGACCGGAACCGAGCCGCCGATAGCAGTGTAGACGTCTCGCGCGGTGCCATCGCCTCCCGCAAAGAGGATCAGGTCGACCGGAAACCGGCTCAGGTCCTGCGCCGCGCGCCGCGTGTCCTCGGCGGTGGTCCTGCCCGGCTCGATGGAGCCGACGACGACAGGCTCCAGGCCGCATGCCCGTGCCACGTCTTCCCCCATCTCCCGCGGATAGGTGACGACCACACAGCGGTCCTTCAGCCGCTCGAGCGGCCGGAGCGCCTGGGCGGTCCGGTTCAGGGCTTCCGGCAGGGCGCCAAGCTCCCGCGCCCGGCGCTGTATCTCCGCGCCATCGCTGCCTTTGAGGCCCACCCGGCCGCCGAGGCCGGCCACCGGGTTTACGATCAGCCCCAGAACCCGCCGCGGTTTGGCCATCACTCTACAGCGACTCTCAGTCCGACCACGCGCAGGCGTGTCTTTGCTCGTCTGCTCGGCCTGGACTCCCTATGGTCGCAAGTCCAGGCCAGTTCCGGCGGCGACCGAAGGGAGTGGCGAACGGCCGGGAGCAGCATGAGAACCCGCCGCGACCTGACTATGTCTCTATAATGATTCACAGGTTGACCCCGCCCAAGCGTGACATGGCTCGCCTGCTCGGCCTGGATCTCCCGATCCAGGTCACTTCCGGCGGCGACCGAAGGCGACCGGAGGGAGGGCGATCCGCCGGGAGCAGGAAGCGCTCGGTTCGCGCCAAATTGGGAATTGGTGCATCTCTCTGCGTGCGCGCACGTGCGCTCAGCGGCGGCGCCCCAGCCTCGGCCGTGCCGCCTCTGGCGCAGCAGCTCCCGGCTCAGGGCTCATCTGCACCTTGCGCTTGTAGGCACGCCAGGTCATGGCCCACCGGGATGGATCGTCGAACGGCTCGGGATCGCCGCGGTGGACCGTGCTGTTGTGCGGCGCGGTCTTGACCCGCTCGGGATCGGTGTAAGCCTCCTGGGCCACGTGCTCGAGAACATCCACGTACTCGTCCAGGTCGGCCCTGGAGTAGGATTCGGTCGGCTCGATGGTCAGCGGCTGGGGAACGACGAACGGGTGATGGCTGGTCCAGTAGTGCAGGCCATAGTCGGCGGCGCGCAGCCCGAGGTCCTCGGTGGTGACGCCCGTCTCCCGGTGCAGATCGTCCCAACTGTAGCGCACCTGCTCGATGCGGTGCTTGCCAGGGGCATAGGGGGCGCTCGCCCCCCGGATGCGGCGCATCCGGCTCAGGACATAGTTGTTGTTCAGCACCGAGGTTTCGGCCACCTGCCGCAAGCCGTCGGCCCCCAGGCTCATCGCCCAGGCGTAGGCCCTCAGCACATTCTGGACGTTGCCATAGAACTGTTTGATCTTGCCGATGCTGTGGGGCAGGTCGTAGTTCAGGCGATAGCGGCCGTCCTCAAACTCGACGACGGGCACGGGCAGGAAGCGGGCCAGTTCCTGCCTGACACCAATCGCGCCGCATCCCGGCCCCCCACTACCGTGCGGCGTGGAAAAGGTCTTGTGCAGGTTGAAATGGCACAGGTCAAAACCCGCATCCCCGGCGCGGGTGATACCCAGAATGCCATTGGCGTTGGCCTGGTCGTAAGACGCCAATCCGCCCGCCTCGTGGACCAGCCGCACAAAGTCGGCGATCCTGGGGTTAAAGATGCCGGTGTCCTCGGGGTTGGCGATCATCAAGCCCGCCGTGCGCTCCGATAGTGCGGCCTTGAGCGCTTCCAGGTCGGGATAGCCGTCTTCGCCGGGATAGAGGGTGATGACCTGGTAGCCGATGGTCCGCGGGCAGGCGGCGTCGGAAGGGTGAGAGAAGATGGTGGTGATGATCTCGTCCCGCTGCCGGGCCTCGCCCCGTTCGGCATGGTAGGCGCGAATGATGGACGCGTTGGCGTAGATGCCCTGCGACCCGGCCCCGGGTTGAAAGGAAAAGGCATCCATGCCCGAGATCTCTTTGAGGATCTGCTCAAAGCGATAGAGGATCTCCAGGAAGCCTTGGACCGTCTCTTCGTCCTGGAGCGGGTGCAGCTCGGACGCCTCGGGCAAGCGGGCCAACTGCTCGTTGATCTTGGGACTGTACTTCATGGTGCAGGTGCCCTGGCCGATGTCCACGTTCAGGTCCACACCGAGGTTCTCCTGCGACAGGCGCATGTAGTGCCGCACCACCTGGGGCTGCGCCATCTCCGGCAGGGCCGGAGGCGAAGAGCGGCGCATGGTTTCCGGCAGTTCGGCCAGCACGTCGCCCACGGCTTGCACGATCTCGTCTTCCACCGGGGGGACGAGGATGCCGCGCTGGCCGGGCTGGCTCAACTCAAAGATGACCGGCTCGTCCCACCGCGCCTGGTGAAAACGCCTGAGGTTGGGTCTGCCGGCGGTAAACCGCTCCCGGCTGATGTCCCCCCACTCCTGCCTCTCTGCCCCGGCTGTGCTTCGGGATTCCATCGTCATCGGATCACCTCCCGCAGTGCCTCGACCAGGCGATCGATGTCTGCCTTGGTGTGGATTTCGGTGACGCAGTACAACGCACTCTGGCCCAGGCGCGGGAATTCGCGCGCCAGGTCCTTGCCGCCGAAAATGTCTTGTTCCCGCAGGGCGCGGTTGACGGCCGCCACCGTCTTGCCCGTCCCGTCGAAATTGACCACAAACTCCTTAAAGTGCGGCGAGGCAAAGACGGGACAGCGAACCCCGGCCAGCTTGCCGATGTGCATGGCGGCGTAGCGCGAGCGCTGCATGATGCCCTCGCCCAGCTCGGCTAAGCCCTGCGGCCCCATGAGCGCCAGGTAGACGCCGGCGGTGATCCCCCACAGGGCCGCGGCCGTGCCCACCCACTCGTTGCCCTCTTCGCGCACCGCGAAGGAGGTGCGCTCGTAGGCCACATCGCCAAAGCCGTACTCGCCGGGGACCGAAGTGGGGGCGATGCCGAACAGGCGCGAGGGATACTGCATGACGTATCGTTCTTCGTCGCGCGTGGCGATAAAGCCCGCGTGCCCGCCGCCGAACTGCATGTGCATCCCAAGCGGCTGAATGTCGCCGCAGGCGATGTCGGCGCCGTAGCCGGCCGGGGGGGCAAGCACCCCAAGCGAGATGGGATCCACGTTGGCGATAAACTCGGCACCCGCGGCGTGGGCCAGCCGGCCGATCTCGGCGCCCTGGGTCTCGACAAAGCCAAGATAGGAGGGATTCTCCACGACGACCGCAGCGGTTTGGGACGACAGGGCCCCCTGGAGAACGGCCAGGCTCATCCGGCCGGTTGCCGGCTCTGCGTCCACCTGGACGAGGTCGATTTGTGGCGCACAATAGTCCCGGATCTTGGACAGCTTGTCGGCGCCCAGCGTCGCCGGCAGCAACACCTGGCGCCGCCCGGTCATGCGCGCCGCCATGCGGATGGCAGTGGCGACCGCCTGGAAACCGTCGTAGACGGGCACGTTGACCACATCCATCTCCAGGAGCTCGCCCATCATGCTCGTGTATTCGAACAGAGCCTGGAAGCGGCCGTGGTCTTCGTACGGCTCGCCCGCATAGGCCGTCAGGAATTCGGTGCGGCTGTTCACCTCGTCGCACACCGCCGGCACATAGTGCTGCCAGCAGCCGGCGCCCAGGAAGCTGAGGGCCTGTTTGCAGGTCTTGTTCCTGGCCAGAATACCTTCGACGTGGCGGCGCAGGGCGTACTCCGACAGCAGGGGCGGGGGCAGGTTCAGCCGCCGCTTCAGCCTCAGTTCGTCGGGGACATCCTGGTAGAGCTCGTCCACGCTCTGCACCCCGATCTCCTGGAGCATCTCCGCCCGCGCCTGCGGCACGGAGTTGGGGATATACGGATGTACGGTTGGCTTGCTCTCGCTCATGGCGCACTCCTTCGAAAATAGCCACGAAAACCACGACTTGTACGACTTGTACCGCTTGTACGAAGAATGGCGCGCCGGACGGCGTCTTCATCCCTCGTGGCGCCCCGAGGGGCATGTCAACTCCTTCGTAGAATAGACCTGCGCGGTCTAAACGGCAGACCTCGGGGGCCGGTCGTTGGCCTGGCCCACAATAGAGGACAGCGTGTTGCGTATATGGCGGCGCATGGCCTCCTGGGCAGCTTGCGCGTCGCGCGCCGCCAAGGCATCGACGATGGCAGATTCTTCCGCAGCCACATCCTCGGCCCAGGTCATGGTTTGGGGGGCCATGATCAGGACGCGCTGCATGCAAGTCAGCAGCTCTTGCAGGAATTCGACGAGGATGCGGTTGCCGCTGGCTTGGGCAATGGTCAGGTGGAATTCGCGGTTGACGGCCGGGAGGTCGGGGCTGGTGCGGATGTTGACCAGTTCTCTCAGGTGGGCAATGGTCTGAGTGCTGATGCGATCGACCGCCTGGGTGACCGCTTCAACCTCGAGGACCTCGCGCACGCGGAAGGCATCCAGAGCCTCCGCAAGCGACACGGTGCGCACCAGGTGCCCCCGGCGCGGCAGGGTGATCACCAGGCCGTCACTGACCAGCGTGGCCAGGGCTTCACGCACCGGCATGCGGCTGACGCCAAATCGCTCGGCCAGGGCGGTCTCGCTCAGCAGGGTCTCGGGCTCGACCCTGCCCCACATGATGTCGTCCTTCAGAGTGGCGTAGATCCTCTCCGCTGCGGTGAGTTGAGCTCGCGGCCGGCGAGACTGTGGCGATGCAGCCATCTGAGATACCCCTGGGATACAAGCTGCATCCCATGATAGCAACAAACTCAACGTTTGTCAAGCGCGGGTTCGCATTCAGGCGAGGCGCTGCTCGCACTGTTCCCGGTAGCCACAGCCGCGGCAGCGACCGGCGTCCTGGTGGCTGCGATCCACGTCGCGGGCGCTCAGCTCGCTGCGCATCGCCACGATGGCCTGCACCACCTGGGCACGCAGCGCCGGGGTATAGTCTAACTTGAAGGCCCGGTCGCCGTACTTGAGGATGCCGTGGGGCGGCGCCCGGCCCTCCTGTTCCTCCACCAGCAGGCAGTAGGCGGCAAGCTGCAGGATGTGGGCGGGATAGGGCTGCGGCGGGGCGGCGCCCGACTTGACCTCCACCGGCACCAGTCCCTGCTTCCCCCGGACCAGGTAGTCGGGCCGTCCGGTCAGGCGATACTGCTGCGAGAACAGGGGGCGCTCGCAGCGGTTCCAGGCGCCGGTGTCGACGTAGGCCACGCGGCCCAGCGGCAGGCCGGTCTCGCGCCGGATGGCCCGCGAGCGCAGCAGCAACCACAGGCCAAGGCCGCCCAGGACCAACGCGGCAAGGATCAGCCCGGCGGCCACGTCAACGCCTCAGGCTCAGGACGACGAACGCCGCCAGCGCCAGCAGCGCCAGCAGCAACAGGAGCACGGCCAGCCGCCGCAGCCGGTAGGAGCCCACCACCGCCCTTCCGTGGGCGCGGTGGCGGGACACGCCCTGCTGCATGGCCGCGGCGTTCGCCGAACGG
>Ga0315286_10007348_pt1 | contig 10777 bp, 11 predicted proteins | sample YL17G10_0_MG_FD_205038 | JGI IMG/M metagenome (GOLD analysis project Ga0315286, IMG submission 205038) | Sediment microbial communities from Yellowstone Lake, YNP, Wyoming, USA - YL17G10_0 | ecosystem: Environmental > Aquatic > Freshwater > Lake > Sediment | place: USA: Wyoming | collected...
GTTGTTCCATGCCTGGACCTCGGGCGCCAGCATAGTCCAAAACGTGAATCCGGACCGCTCCAGGTGATCTTGGAGTTCTCAGTCCATATGGAAGTCGTGCCGTCCGGCCGCGAGCGCGTCGCAGATCCCTGGCCACGGCCGCCAGCCGACGTGCCGCTTGTCGTCGGTCGAGTCAGTGCCGATCAAGGGGCCCGCGGATGTCAGCCCAGTTCCTGCAGCAGCCGCGCCTCAGCGCCGGGCAGATCCAGGCCATAGCGCAGGGACATCGTCGCCACTCCGACCGGTGCCGGAGTTGCCTTTCCGGCGCGCCGCCGAGGCTCGACGTAGTCGATCACCTCGAACAGCGCGTGGCAGGCCTGCTCGTACGACACGCCGGCGAGGTCCCGGATGTAGCGTGTGGAGCGATCGATGAGTTTCAGGTTGCTCGGGACGACCCAGATCATGCGATTCCCGAGCACCCGTCCCAGCCGGACCATGGTGCACGTCGAGAGCGCGTTGAGCAGCATCTTCACGCCGACGCGCGCGATGGGGTCGAGGAGGAACGGCGTGTCGGAAATGGGCAGCACGACCCCGAGGCCGTCGCGATCACACCCGCAGGCCGACGCGAGACGTTCGAGCTGTCCCGCCCGACCGACGGCGATCATGGCGGTGGTGGCGCCGGCCGCGCGCGCGCCGGCGAGGACGGCGGCGAATGCCGCGTGCCGGTCGACGACAAGCGGGAGATCGTGCTCCGCGACCACGGCCGTGACGCCATCGCCCTGCCGGATTGGGCGGTGCGCGAGGCCGTCCAGCCCGATTCGGAAGCGCAGCAATTCGTCCCGGCCGATCTCGCGCAGCACGGCTGCGTGTTTGTCGGCGGAGTCCTCGTCAAGCAGTTCGCGCAACTCGGCATCCGTCCACTCGATCGTCTGGGGCGGGCGCCGAAGGAGGCGCGGCCACGCGTCTTCCGTGACGGCCTCAGCCGTGAACAGGCACGCCCACGATTCGGACGCCTCCGAGTCGTCCCACTTCCGGAACGAGGGCGTGCAGAACGTGGGGCTTCGCTCCGTCGTATCCGTCAGCACGTCGATGCCCAGGCTGCTCGCCAGGTAAGACGTGCGCGCGCCGCCCCTGTAGATCCGCTCCTCCGCTTCAACCAGCCGGGAGAGGGACGCCAGGAGACGCGGGCGCAACAACTGGGCATGGACGGACTCGAGCGCGGCGCGCATCGCCGCAGGCACGGTGCCGGCCTGACCGAGGTCCGCGTCAAGAGCGCCCTCGCTGGCAAGCAGATCCCGCAGCACCATCTCGAGGACGGTGAGCATCGCCAGCAGCTCGATACTGGTGGCCTGCATCCTGGTCGAGCCGGTGATGGCCATCGGCCCGGTCGTCAGGTTGATCTTTTCGATGCGCGGGTCGTCGATGACCTCGCGGCTGCGTCGCACCTGCGCCCGAAGGACGTCGTCGGGGTTGTTGTAGACGAAGAAGACCCGCGCGCCGGCCTCGACGGCCTGCCACGCGGTCCCGATGACGAAGGACGTCTCGCCACCCTCCGTAATGGCGAAGACCACGTCGCTCGCAGCGACGCCCAGATCCGCGATCTGCTTCCGGCCGAACGGCGCGAAGTCTTCGAAGCCTTCGACCGACTTGATGAGAGCGTAGTCGCCGCCCGCCATGATGCTTCGCGTGCGGTTCTCCCACCCATCGGGCGCCGGAACCGGAAGCCCTCGAGTCCGGCGGTCCTGCCAGAACGAGCGCCAGATCGCATCGAGCTGGATGCTGAGCCTCCCCGTGGCGCCGCAACCGGTGAAGAAGACACGGCCGCCGCGACGCAGGCGATCGGTCACCGCCTGCGCCATGCGCAGGGGCTGGTCGGATTCGGACCACGCGGCGTAGGTGGCGACGACATCACGGTCGACGTCGAAGAGCACGGCAAGCCCGGCGGCGGAGTCCTGTCCCGCGATGTGACTCAGCTCGGCTGACCGGGGATGCGCCGCCTCCGTGACAAGGTCGCCGAGGCGGAAGTCCGCCGCGATTCGCAGGAAACTCTCTGTACGGTCGTGAGGCGTGTCGACGTGTCTTGGCATGTCCAGGTTTCATCGGTGCGTGCCACCCCGGGGGTCGCGGGCAGGCAGGAACGTTGAGGAGCCCATTCTGTCGCCGTCCGCGTGCGTGTGCAAGCCGCGGGACGTGAATCGTGTCGCCTGCTTCGTGGAAGTAGCGCATCGAGGCCGTCTCGGACGCCAACGGCAGCTCCGCGGTCGTCGACGGTGTCGTCGGCGAGCCGCCGCAGCTCCAGAAGCCAGGCGCTGCCATCAGAAGGAAGACGATGGCCCGTCGGATCTTCATAGGTCCCCCGACATCGAACGGTCCGGTGACGTGTTCGCCCGGCGTTCGATCGAACCCCTGCCGACGAGACGTGCCCCACGGCCTTCAGTCCGTATGTGGACGTTCGCTCGTGCTTCACACACAGTCGTCCCTGTGGGCTGGCACGCGACGTTTCGAGTGGATGCCCGTCGCCGCTGTCCGTACGCCGCCCGCCGCACGCCCGGAATTGACCCGCGGCGCGGGCCCGTCACCGGGCTGTCGGATCCACTCTCTGTCAGACCGCTCTTGGAACGACTCCGTGCTCTCCTTAGGGCCTGTTAGCAAACAAAGGTAGCAACATGTGTTTGCTTACAAGCCCTTATGGCGGGCCCACAGGATCAACTTGTGACCTTTATTCATATACAGCGCCTTACCGCTCCACCGATGATTCGGGCGCCTGGTCGCGGTTCCTCGCGAGATGGATTGCGCCCCAGAGAACAGCCGGGTCAGGCGGCAGGTCCGAACCCAACCCAACCGGCGACCCAGCAGCCGCGGCAGCAACAAGCAGGCTTTCAGCCCTCATTCAAGGCTGCCTTCAGTGCCGCTCTTGCCAGTAGACGGGTTGAATCTAGTATTGGAAGTGGACAGTCATCAGCGTCAACGAGCAGGGGTATCTCTGTACAACCGAGGACTACACCATCGCATCCCCGGTCCTTCAACTTCTGTATCACGGTATTGAAGTACAACCTGGATTCATCCTTGAATACGCCGTTGACGAGTTCTGTGAAGATGATCGCGTCGATACGCTCCCGGTCAGCCTCGTCCGGAATCGCGCAGGCAAGGCCAACCTCCCGAAGTGCCTCCGGATACACCGGCCCGGTCATCAGATACCTGGTTCCCATGATGCCAAGAGTCGTGAACCCTCGCGTACGCGCTTCGCTCCCTACGGCTTTGGCGATATGAAGCCACGGAATGGGGGATTTGGCCGCGACACGTGCGAACGCCTGATGAATCGTGTTGTCGGGACAAATGGCCACTTCTGCGCCAATGTCAGCCAGCTTACAGGCTGAAGACAACATCAGATCGGCCACCGCACCCCAGTCGCCAGAGCGGATGTGAACCATGTACCGGCCCAACGGGTGGGTGTGCATGGATACCTCGGGATGCATATGCTCGCCCATCAATGGGGGTGCCTCTGCACAGAGTGTGCGGTAGCACAGGGCCGCACCCTCTGCGCTGCACGCGACAATTCCGATGTGTCTCGCCATTTGTTGTCTCTCTGGACCAACGCTCGCGTTCACCTGCGAGCGGCGTCGGAGCTTGCGCAGCGCCGCTCGTCAGGTCCAACGCGTCGTTGCGGGCACCCGCCGTGCCCGCGAAGGCAACCCCGTCAGCGGCCCGCGAGGGACAGCCGGAACGCAGCCATCTCCTGGCCGTTGCGAATCAGCAGGACGTCGCCGATCAGCACGGGGTGGTTCCAGGTCTTGCCCTCGATCCCCGGGAACCGCGCGAGCTCCGTGAACTGGTCGGGGGTCGCCCCGACCAGCGCCATCTCACCTTCCTCCGACAGCACCAGCAGCACGTCCTGGTCTGGCAACAGGACGAGCTGGCCGTTGCCGTAGCGTCCGCCCTTCCACTTTCGCTTACCGTTCTCGAGGTCGATGCACGCGAGGATGCTCCCGTCGAAGCCGAAGGCATGGCCATCGTGAACGACGAAGTCGTTGAAGTAGGGCTTCAGCCCGATCGAGGTCCAGCGCTCTTCGACGGTCCATCCGCCGGGTCCGTGCGCGACCGCGATGCGGCGCGTCCCGATTCCCCCGCTGGCGCTGGCGGTGCTGATCAGGACATCGCCGCCCGCGACCTGGGCTGGCTGCACGATGGCGGCGCCCGCCCACGGGTGCTCCCAGAGCAGCGTGCCGTCGGCCGGCGCGACGCTGGTGGCGCCGACTCCGCTCATCAGGAGGACCTGCGCAACTCCGTCGATTATCAGCAGATGTGGCGAACTGTAGCTCTCGCCGCGAGCCGGGCCGATCCAGCGCCGATCGCCGGTGGCGACGTCGTAGGCGGCGAGCTGGCCGGCGGCGGCGACGATGACGATGTCGTCGACCACCAACGGCGAGCTCGCGAAGCCCCAGCCCGGGACCTTCGTGCCGGTGTCGGACGCCGCGTTGCGCGACCACACGACGGCGCCGTTACCGGCGTCGAGAACGTTCAGGATTCCGGTCGCGCCGAGCGTGTACACGCGACCGTCGCTGAGGGTTGGCGTCCCACGCGGGCCGGCCCCGCCATTCGACTCCCAGAACCGGGTCGCGTCGCGGTGTCGCCACACCGGCTTGCCGGTGGCCACCTGGTAGCAGGCGACGACCTCGTCGTCACCGCGCTGCTCCTGGGTGTAGAGGAGGTCGCCGCGGACCGCGAAGGAAGACCAGCCCGGTCCGATCGGCCGGCGCCACAACTCGACCGGCGGCGACGCCGACCAGTTCGTCTCGATCCGCACGCCGCGAATGATGCCGTCGCGATCGGGTCCGCGAAAGCCGGGCCAGCCGGCCGTCGTCTCGGGAGTCTTCGCGGCTGCCGGAGCAGACGCCGAAGCCGTCGGCTGATCGCTGGCCTGGGTCGGAGGCCGCGTTGCGGCCGGAGCAACTGCCGGAGCCGACGGGAGCGCCGTCGGCGCTCTATCAATCTCATTGCCGGTTTGGGCTTGAGCGAGGAGGCGTTCCTCGGGAGTCCTGGTCCACCGCCAGTGGAATTCCGAACCGCCCTGGCCGGTGACGCCGCCTGTCCGAAGGAGCGTGAACGCTCCGCACGCGAGCACGATGGCGGCGACCAGCGACGCGCGCCGAGGTCCGCTGGACTGGCGACGGCTGGCCGCGGCCCAGGCGACGAGGGCGAGGCTCAGGGCCGGGATGGCGTAAATGGGGAGCAACAGCCCCATCATCCCGTTCGCAAGTGACTGGTGCACGACGCGCGTTGTCGCAACGACCGCGACGACCATCAGCACGAGTGCGCCCACGCGCTCGGCCCAGGACGCCCGGCTGAAGAACAGCCACCACACCACGACAGCCAACCCGCCCGCGAGTCCGCCAACCACCCCGAAAAGGGCGGCCTCGGAAACAACGAGGGGGACCACCAGCCAGACCACCCACTGCAGCACTACGGCGACCACGCCGGGCCACAGTCGGAGCGGTTTCTGCGGAGACTGTTCATCGGTCTGTGCGATGCCCATGTTGGACGATACGCTCCCCACAAGCCGTTTGTTCATGAGTTCCTCGACGCTACTGTCTAAGCTCAGCAGACTTGCCGCACACGTGGACCACAACCTCCGAACCGACCAACCCGCCCACCGATGGACAGAGCATGCACCGCGACATCTTCGTCCCTGCGCAGGCAGCGCAGAGGAGGAGGCCAAGCAAGACGCTGGGGGACACGTGTTGACACGACCCGAGAACAACTTTATAATGCAAAGACCTTTATGTACGACTTCTGTTGATGGCGGAGGTTCTGATGGACGGCACACTGCTCAAGCGGCCGAGTGCCCTCATTCCAGTCGCGATGTCGGTGGCCGCCCTCGCCACCGTGGTTGGCTACGCTGCGACGTTCGGCACTGCCCGTCAGGCCGACGAGGGAGCCGCTGCCCACCTCTGGCAACTCCTCATGGCGGGACAAATCCCGGTCGTGGCGTTTTTCGCCATCAAGTGGCTCCCCACTGCGCCCAGACAGGCGCTGCCGGTTCTGGTCTTCCAGTTCGGCGCGGCGCTCGCCGCGATGTTCCCGGTCTGGTGGTTCCAGTGGTGATCCCGCGGCGTCGCTGACCGAGCCGGGATCGTCCTTCAGGCGGACGCCGAGAATTCCGAAGCCCATCTCGCGGGGGAACTCGTCCGGCGACTTCATCCAGGCGCGCCTCGGCGTCGCCCGTCTTCCAGAGCTCCATCGCGGGCGCGTGGTCGACCTTGATCTTCTTTTGAAGCTTGGCGATCTCCGAGGTCAGCACGCCAAAGACGTTGTTGCCCGATCCGTGGCGCCTATAGATCGCGGCTGTCTGCGGTTTCCCGAGCTTCTCGAGCGTCGCCAGAATCTCCTTGGCGTCCATCGCTTCTCCTCCTGCCGGGAGGCTTCCCTGAAGAATAACGCGGAGAGCACAGCCGCCGAACGCCCCGCCCGCAAGCTACGGGCGCCGGATGCGACCGGCAGCTTCATCGGCTTGTTCGCGACACGGTCAGGAACACGGCACCCTGATAATCGTCACAGCACACATCTCCGGGCGCCACCTCACTTGTGCCGCGCCGCAATCTGCGCCGCGCGAAGCTGATGCTCACGAAAGAACGCCCACATCTGACTCGTCGCGTCGATGCTGCGGCTGTAGGGTCCGACCAGGAATTCCGGCAGCGGCTTGCCGCCGGGCCACTGGTGGCCTCCTCCCTTGACCGTGAAGAGCACCACGCCCGCGTCGTCAGCGCAGTCCGTGTATTGGAGGCGGGTGACATCCGCAGCGACCGCACATTCGATCGGATTCGGTCCGCAGCGGTTTCGTTGAGCCCAGGCCGCCGTGAAGCCCGGGACGCTCGGAAATACGTCGGGGCCAACGGGGGTCCGACCGCCATTGTACGGAACGACGGGATCAGCGGTCCCATGAAACGCAATCACCGGCACCGGTCGCTGGTCGGTACACCAACTCCACTCCAGCGATCGCGCAGCCGACACCATCCCGACGGCCGCGATCCGATCGGACAGCGTGCAGGAAAGCGCAAATGCCATGCCTCCGCCGTTGGACAACCCCTCTGCATAGATCCTCGTCGGGTCGATGTCGTAGGACGACTCGAGCGTGTCGATCAACTCCGAGATGAATATGACATCAGGCATGCGCGATGGCGTTCGCCTCCCCTCCATGAACCAGGTCTTGGGCCCGCCACCGGTTCCCGCGGGGTAGACGACGATGAACCCGTGCTCGTCGGCCACGCTGTTCCACTGGCTGATGTTCATTTGAGAGGTCGGCCACGACATCGCGGGGTGCATGCTGATGACGAGCGGCGCCGGCCTGGCACGGTCGTAGCTCTTTGGGACGTAGAGCAGGTACTCCCGCTTCTGCCCCGAGGAGACGATGGTGCCGCTGCTGCTGGTAGTCCGATTCGGGAAGTAGAAAAGGGCGTAGAAAGACACACCGGCGATCAAGACCAACAGTATGGGCACGCCGATGGCAATCAGCACACCGCCCATGATGATCTTCTTGATCTTCATAGCCATCCCTTGAACGTGCGGCCGTAACGATCGCGTTTCAGCCGCGGCGGCTCACATTCGCACCAGCCGCTGCCGGCTGCACACGCTGATTATGCGGCTATGCCCCTTTACCAAAAGCCGTCCAGATTACCTCGCCGTATTGGCCGGCCTCGGCCCAGAATTCGTGCGTCATTCCCGCCGGAATGAAGATTGCCTGCCCCTCTCGCCTGAGAAGTTTCTCTATGGTTGCTTTGTTGTGAAGGCAGACTGGCGCCACACGCTCCATCCTTCCGGGCGGGCGGTTGCGCTAACCTGCGAGCGCCGCCCCAAATGGCCGTGCGGCACCCGTCAGGTTCAGCGCGTTGTTGGGTGGCCACGATCCTGCTTCATTCGATGATGCGCAGCCATGGCGCCGCCGAGCCAGCCGGCACCCACGGTCAGCGCGAACTCCGCAATCGTCCGAACGCTCATCGTGAAGCCCATGACGAAGCCCGTTGCCGCAACCACCAGTCCGATGAGTACCCCATGGAGCTGATGGGAGCTCTGGACTTTCCTGACCGCCCAGGCTGCTGCGGGCACCGTCAGGAGAATCTGTAGGACCCACCCGGACGAACGACCCAGGTACTCAGCAAACTGCCCAATCCGAGTCTGGTCTGGCGCCCCCTGAACCTCGAACGCCAACTTGAACGCGTAGCCCGTCACCACGAGCGTGATGACCACAAGCACCGCCACATAGGTCCCAATGCCGGCGACGAGGATGCGACCCCATTTCATAGACACTCTCCTTGGTCCACACAACACAGCGCTAAGCTGCGAGGCTCCGTGCGAAGCTCGGCCTCGTCAGCTTCAGCGCTTTGTTAGGCCGCCCTGCGAGGAGGCGCGCAGCCTCTCCAACGACGTGAGGGTGTCGTTGATCCGGTCCTTCTTCACGAACGGCGTGCGGAAGAACCGCTCCACGGTGGCGTTGAACGACGCTGGCTCGTCGAACGGCACCATATGCGTCGCGTTCGGGAAGATGGCCAGCTGGCTGTTGGGGATGTGGTGGTAGATCTCAAGCGTGTGCTCGTCGCGGATCAAATCGTGATCGGCCGCCAGCACAAGCGTGGGCGCGGTGATCGCCTCGAGCACCTTGGCGTCGATGTGCGGCTCGTCGAGCATCATTTGGATCCTCTTCCACCTGCGCCGGCCCTGTGGCGTATCTCTCTCAGCGGCGGGGATCGCGTCAATCATCGACTTGATCACGGCGATGACATCCGGGCGAAAGGCATCCTCGCTCGGATTGAGGTTGGCGGCCATCGCGGCGATCTTCTTCACCTTCGCCGGGTGCCGTATCCCGAGCAGCAGGGCCTCGATGCCACCGTCACTCCACCCCAGCACGTTCACCGGCCCGGCCTTCAGGTGGTCGAGCAGCGCTGCAAGGTCGTCAGTCATCTTCTCGTAGGTGAGGTTGTCCGGACTGTCGCCGGACCTGCCCTGATCCCGGCTGTCCATCGCGATTACCTTGTAGCGCTTGCGGAAGTGAGCGATCTGGGCGCCGAGGTCGACGATGCTACCGCCGTTGCCGTGCACCAGCAGGAGGGGCTCCCCGGCACCATAGACCTCGTAGTAGAGCTTCACGCCGTCGTGCGTAAAGGTGCGGCCGGCGATCGTGTTGGCGCCGTACCTGACGGCGGGCGCGGTCGCCTGGGCGGTCTTGACCTGACCGCCTGAGAGGCCGGGCGCGGACAGTGCGAGGAGGACGAGGACAAGTAGTCGCTTCATCGCATGCTCTCCTTATCAGACTCTCTCTCGTGGCCGTCGCTGGGAGTACGCCTCGTGTGCACCCGTCAGTCGATCGGTAAGCACCCCGGGGGCTGACCGCTCGATCCGACGGATCGTCGTCGGTCCAACGGGCCGGCTTGAGCCGCGCGCCACGCCGACGAGCTACCACGGACTGCTCGCGCGACGGCTCCAGCGCGTTGTCATGCCGCGCCTTTTGTCGCTCCAACCCAGCGCATAGTCGGACGCCGCCTCGCCAATGCGCAGTCGCGCAAGTACGAGTTGATGAGCGTCTGATACGGGATGCCGCCTTCCGCCGCGAGCCCTTTGAAATACGCGATTGTGCCTTCGTCGATTCGGATCGTCACGGATCGTTTGAGGCGCTTGGCATACGGGTTCGGTCGAGCTTGGCTGAAGTCGTATTCTTTTCTCATGATCGAGGCCTCCTCACGTAGATCGCGCGCTCAGCCTTCGTGGCCTTCCGGGCCGAGATGATGCGAATGGTGTCCTGCGCCACACGACACGCATGCACGACAGCCAGAAACCGAGGAGCCGCGCTGAAGCCCAACAGAACAAAGCGATCCTCTTCGTCGGAATGGTCCGGGTCGTCAATCAACAACGCCACATCGTCCGAAAACACGGTCTCGGCCTCTTCGAAGGCTACCCTGTGTTTCCGGAGATTCGCGCTGGCCTTGGCCGTATCCCACTCGAACTGGATGCCCGACATGCGCTGGACCTAGTATGCACGATGTATGGACGTACGGGAAGCCCCCCGGTTTCGACGGCATAACGATCGCGTTTCAGCCGCCGCCGAAAGCGGTCGGCTGCGACGCGTTGTTATGAGGCATTTGGCTGTGTAATCCATGGTCTTCCGCTTGTCTGCTTACGACAACCAGCCCAGCGTGACCAGTAGCCAGATCAGGCCGGCCAGCAGCACCCCGTTGATAACTAAGGAGGACCGGGCAAGCCACGAGCGACGATCCGCACGCCAGGCGAGTCCGCCCAGCAAGGTGCCGGTCAGGAGTAGCCCCAGCGCCCAGGTGAGCGCGAAGCCCAGGGCATTGAAGCCAGTGAAGTCGTCGCGGAAAGTGAATATCTTCAAGCGCATTAGTAGGAACAGGACAAGCAAGCCTGATGCCGCAACGAGCGACAGGAGTGCGAGAATTTGTCCGCGTCGTTGATTCATCTGGCAATCCACAGAGATGGCTGACGCAGCAGTCTTTCTTCTCCGTGTTTCATCTTTTGCCACCCATACCCGCTGGTATCTCGGAGGAAAGCTAGGGGGTTCGGCTCTGATTCGATGGTGGCCATCACTCGATGATGTTTCCTGCCGCCTAACGTCCCGCGTTTCACCTGCAGAACCGCGTTCCGGAACCGTCCGGCCTTCTACCACGCCTGTCGCGGTTCTCTCAGGTGCACACGCATGTTGGGCAGCGCGCCTGACGATGTCGCGTCGTCGCACTATCCGGTCTTCAAAGGCCCGGCGACCTTGTACGTACTGAGGATGACGCCAGACGGA
>Ga0315286_10007350_pt1 | contig 10775 bp, 6 predicted proteins | sample YL17G10_0_MG_FD_205038 | JGI IMG/M metagenome (GOLD analysis project Ga0315286, IMG submission 205038) | Sediment microbial communities from Yellowstone Lake, YNP, Wyoming, USA - YL17G10_0 | ecosystem: Environmental > Aquatic > Freshwater > Lake > Sediment | place: USA: Wyoming | collected...
CAAGCTCGGCTTCGACAACTTCTAGCCGCGCGTGAGGAACATAAAGGGGTCAGGGGCCGGAAACTCCTGACCCCTTTGCTTTGCGCACGGGACGCCGCTTTTTTGTTCCGGCGTCCGCGAAACAGGTCTATCATGGCGCGCGTCGGGAGGAGGCGCCCTGTGCTCGCGCTCATTCGATTCGTGGTGGCACTGGAGATGCTGCTCCTGCCCCTGTGGGCAGGGGCGATGTGCGTCCGCCCCGGGCCTCTGGAACCCGAAATTCCGCATCTTAAATCCGCCGTTTTCCGCCTATGGCGAGCCTCGTGGGCCGTGGCGCTGGCAGCCGCCGTAACGGTGGCCCTGGCGGCGCTGGCCGAGGAGCCGATGGTGGGCCCCGCCCTGGAATCTCAGGTTGCGGCGCTGGGGTTTCTCGCGCTCCTGGCGGGTGTGGCCGGCGTGACCGACCGCCGCCTCGGCCCTCGGGCCGCCCAGGTGGCGACCGCGCTCATCGGCTGGCTGATCCTGGCGGGAATCGTCCTGGTCGGGCCGCTGGCGGACCTCATGCAGGGCCCCGCGCAAAGCGCGATCGTACGGGTTGCGGCCCACGCCAATCCGCTCGTGGTTGCCGAGCGCGGGCTTGGCCTCGACTGGCTTCACCAGAGCCTTACGTACCGCCTCACGCCGCTCGGAGAGAGCTACGCGTACCTGCTGGGCGACCTGGCGTGGTGGAAGACCGCGCTGGGGCACTTCTTTGTGGGGTCGGGGCTGATCGTCTTCGGCGCGACGGGCCTCAAGCGCCGCGGTACGCAAGAGTAAGCCGTCGCCACCGAGGGCGACGGCTGGCGGAAAGGGCTTGTGTTCACCTCAGCCAAAGCAAGGACGACAACGAGATCGGAATGATCCGCGCATCGCTGATCGCGACGTCGTCGTCCAGCGTGACCAGAAGGCCGAAGGGAGCGTTGTAGACGGTCTTCTCCAAGAACGCCCGGATTCCCCGCGTGTCCTCGTGTGGATCGATGCGCCGGCGGTACTTGACCTCGACGGGAATGCGGCGTGTGCCTACCGTCAGGACGAAATCCACCTCTGGTTCGGCCCCCCTGGCCGGGAAGTGGGCCAAGTCCAAGTTCGGTATGGCTGCCAGGAAATACCCAAGTGTGCTCTCGGCCAGGTGGCCGGCCAAGTCGGACAGGTGTGGTTCGCGGCTCAGTGTCTCTGGGTCAAGGGGCACAACCTCTTGAAGCCAGGCTGCTCGCAGGGCGTGATCCGAAAGGCAGATTTTCGTCGGGGACTTCCGGCGCTTGAGGCGCAGTTCCAAAGGTTGGATGAGGCGGATGAGCAGCGTGCCGTCAAGAAACCGAAGATAACTAAGGATACGGTTCCAGCCTATGTTCCCGGCCAGCGCCTGCTGAATCTCCGGCACGAAGACCTTTTGGCCCGGACATTGTCCGGCGTAGCGGCAGCAAAGGCGGAAGACCTCCTCCAGGAGTTTCTCATCGCGTTTGACGCCTCGTTCTCCCATCCGCAGGTCATGTTGAATTGCACGCTTGATGACGGTTTCGTTGAGGTAGTCGGCAATTACGTGCCAAGGGGCGTCATGGCGCTCGTGGGCGATAGGGTAGCCGCCTCGCTCGGAAAAGGCCATGAACGCGGGGTGTCGGGCGTGCGATTCGCGGGCGGCTTGTTGCACGGCGTTCAGCCAGAAATCCTGCGTTCCAACTGCATCCAGACCATTGTCGCCCCAAAAGGGTTGAGACACATAGCCGAAACGCAACTGGGCGATTTCTCGCAAGAGCAGAGGCCCCAGATCTACGCTGGTAATCCGGCCTGCCAGGCTGTCCCGGCCTGCTTCAATACGTAGCGAGGAACTGCCCGTAACCAGCAGGCGAAGCCGGTGATTATCCACAAGGTGCTTGACCTGAGGAGCCCAGGCGTCGAGGTTCTGCACTTCGTCGAGAAGAATGTAAATCTCGATTCCCTGCGAGGCCAGTTCATTAAAGGTGCTCTTCAGCACGTGCTGCTCATACCAGCGGGCAATGCTAAGAACGGGGTCGCGGACATTGCGCAGACTCTCGATTTCATCAAACGGGATGTAGAGAATGTGTTGAGGCGGCACTCCGTCTCGTACCAACTGTTCGAGCAGCTGCCGCAGTAGTACCGTTTTTCCGACGCGCCTGGGGCCACGCAAAACGACGGCAGGTGTCAACCCGGTTCTCAACAAACGCTGAAGGTTGCCGAAGACCCAGCGCCGAAAAGCGGGCACCGGCGGTCCTGGCTTACCCTCCCAATGGGGATTCAAGGCGCGCAGATCGTCGCCCAATTCCATAGATAGCCTGCCGTTGAAGAGATTGGGCTCGGTCATGCGGCAATCTCCCTTGCGGCAGCCCCCGTGAACGGCAGGCCGCCGCCAATTTCACAGGGTACCTACCCCTTCACTTCGTACTCGGCGTCGATGACATCGTCGCCCTTGCCCTTGCCGCCCCGGGATTCGCTCTTCGGGCCGGCGTCCGCGGCGCTGCCGCTGCCGTCCGGCCCCGGAGGGGCGCCTGCCGCGGCCGTCGGGCCGGTCTGCTGGTAGAGCATCTGGGCGATGGCGTAGGAGGCCTGCGTGAGGGCCTCGGAGGCCTTTTCGATGCGCGCGGCGTCCTCGCCCTTGAGGGCCTCGCGGACCTCCTTGGCGGCGTCCTCGATCTTGGTGCGGTCGGCGTCGCTGATCTTCGCGCCGTGCTCCTTGAGGGTCCGCTCGACCTGGTAGACGAGCGAGTCGGCCTTGTTGCGTTTCTCGATGAGGTCGCGGGCCTTGCGGTCCTCTTCGGAGTGGGCCTCGGCCTCGTGTTTCATCTTCTCGACCTCTTCCTTCTCGAGGCCCGAGGAACTCTTGATGACGATGTTCTGCTCCTTGCCGGTGCCCTTGTCCTTGGCGCCGACGTTCAGGATGCCGTTGGCGTCGATGTCGAAGGTGACCTCGATCTGCGGCATGCCCCTCGGGGCCGGCGGGATGCCCGTCAACTCGAAGCGGCCGAGCGTGCGGTTGTCGCGTGCCATGGGGCGCTCGCCCTGGAGGACGTGGACTTCAACGCCCGGCTGGCTGTCGGCGGCGGTCGAGAAGACCTCGGTCTTGCGGGTCGGAATGGTCGTGTTGCGGGGCACCAGCACCGTCATGATGCCGCCCAGGGTCTCGATGCCCAGCGACAGGGGCGTCACGTCCAGCAGGAGGATGTCCTTGACCTCGCCGGAGAGGACCGCGCCCTGGATAGCGGCGCCAACGGCGACGACCTCGTCCGGGTTGACGCCCTTGTGGGGCTCGCGGCCGAAGATTTCTCTCACCATGTTCTCGATGGCGGGCATGCGGATCTGGCCGCCAACCAAAATCACCTCGTCCACGTTAAAGTTGCCGCCACGGCGTTTGCGCGCGTCCTCCAGGCACCTGAGGCAAGGACCCCGGGATCGCTCCACCAGGTCGCGTGTGAGTTCTTCGAGTTTGGCCCGCGCGAGTTTCATCTGGATATGCTTCGGGCCGCTGGCGTCGGCGGTGATGAACGGCAGGTTGATGTCGGTCTCGAAGACGGTGGAGAGTTCGCACTTGGCCTTCTCGGCGGCTTCTTTTAGGCGCTGAAGTGCCATCTGGTCCTTCCGCAGGTCGATGCCCGTGTCGTGCTGGAACGTGTCGGCGATGTGGTTCATGACGCGCTGGTCCAGATCGTCGCCGCCCAGGTGGGTGTCGCCGTTGGTGGCGATGACCTCGAAGTTGCCCTCGCCGATGTCGAGGATCGAGATATCGAACGTGCCGCCGCCGAAATCGTAGACGGCGATCTTCTCGTTCTTTTTCTTGTCGAGGCCGTACGCGAGGGCCGAGGCGGTCGGCTCGTTGATGATCCGGACGACCTCCATGCCGGCGATCGTGCCGGCGTCCTTGGTGGCCTGGCGCTGCGCGTCGTTAAAGTACGCGGGCACGGTGATGACGGCCTTCTTCACTTCGTCGCCCAGGTAGTTCTCGGCCGTGCGCTTGAGGTCCTGGAGGATCATCGCCGAGATTTCGGGCGGGGTGTACTCTTTGCCGCGCACGCCCACCTTGACGAGTTCATCCGCGCCGCCGGTGATCTGGTAGGGGACGATCTTCTCCTCGTCGGCCACTTCGTGGTGCCGCCGGCCCATGAACCGCTTGATGGAGAAAATCGTGTTGCGGGGGTTAGTGATGGCCTGGCGCCTGGCGACCTGGCCCACGAGCCGCTCGTTCTTGTCGGTGAAGGCGACGACCGAGGGCGTCAGGCGGCTGCCTTGGGCGTTTGGGATGACCGTGACCTTGTCGCCCTCCTTGACCGCCACGACCGAATTGGTGGTTCCGAGGTCAATACCGATGATCTTGCTTGTAGCCATGAGTCCGGCTCCTTTCGCTTCGTGCCGTAAGACGGGATGCCTTCTCTATCGAGTATACGCGAATCTTCCAGAACATGTTAAGCAAAAGCCGTGCCAGACGTAAGCCCTCGGTCACGGGCGCCTTTTGTTAAGGAGGGTGGCACGGCCCGCCTGGGCGGGCCGTGTTTCTGGCACGCCTGAATCTGTGGGTGCCACGGCTGCGCAGTTTGCAGCCGTGTATCCCTGCCAACGACCACGGCTGCACAAGGCGCAGCCGTGGCACCCACTGCGGGGGAGCCCGCAGCCGCGCGGCCTGCCATTCCGACAGCCTTGCTACCGCCCGCGCGAGCCCTGCTGCCGTTTTGGCAACCGAGAATGGGAAGAACGGGGGAAATCCGTTGACGCCTACTCCCGGCGGGCCTATAAGCGGTCTTGGGTGCATGGCCATGCCACCCCAAACTCGAAGGCGATGACTATGCCGCGCCTCCCACATCCGGCCTGTGCTTGGACGTCCAACCTTCTCGTCCCGGGGGCTGGGGAGGTTCTGCTGGGGCGGATCATCCTTGGCTCTGTTCGGGCGCTGGCATGGGCGTGTCTTGCCGCGGCCGCGATATACCAGGTCATTTTTGCCCCGGCCTCGGATAGCCATCTGGCCGCCATAGGCTTGGCATGTCTTGCGGGCGGCGTGTATCTGAGCAGCCAGGTGGCGCTGGCGTTGGGTTATCGGGCACGGCGGCGCTGGCTCCAGGACCGCAATCGCGACGAGCTTTTCAAGGCGGCGACGGCAGCCTACCTTCAGGGCCGGCTCGACGAGGCCGAATCGCTCCTGGGGCAGTTGCTGAAGGCCGATCCCGACGATGTGGAGGCGACCCTGCAACAGGCGGCCATTGCCCGTCGCCGGGGCGATGCGGCGGCCGCACGCAGCAGCCTTTGCCGCGCCCGCTACCTGGACGACGAGAGCCGGTGGGATTTCGAGATCGGCCGCGAACTGGCGGCGCTTGAGCCTCAGTCTCAAGCCGGGCCGGAGCAGAAATAGTACTACAACGCAACTTAAGCCTTCGCGCGGTGGGTCTCCGGACCCACCGCGCGAAAAACGCGGCTACGGGCGCGGAAACGGGGTATGCGCGGCGGGTACGGAGACCCGCCGCGCAAAGTTGCGTTAAAAAGAGTCCTCCCTGCCGCGAAAATCGCTTTGCGCAGGGGCTTGGGCACGGGTTTTGCTAGAATGACAGTCAGATTGTGACGATAATTCAAGCGCTGGACAGTGTCTCTCGGACGGGCTTCCGAGGGCGGGGTTGATGAAAAGCGGCGGTCGAGATAGAATAAAGGCACAAGAACGATTGGACGCTATATCGTTTGGCGCGCCCGAGCGCGGGCGAGAGTGTGCAATCACCTGTCGAGGCGTAATAAATGTTCGAACGATTTACAGACCGGGCCCGGAAGGTCATGGCCCTGGCCAACCAGGAGGCGCAGCGGTTCAACCACGAGTATGTGGGGACCGAGCACGTCCTTCTGGGGTTGGTCAAGGAAGGCCAGGGCGTTGCGGCCAATGTTCTCCATAATCTCCAGGTGGACCTGAAGAAGATCCGGCTGGAAGTCGAGAAGATCGTCAAGAGCGGCCCCAACATGGTCACGATGGGGAAGTTGCCGCAGACGCCGCGAGCCAAGAAGGTCATCGAGTTCGCGATCGAAGAGGCGCGCAATCTTGGACATAACTATGTCGGAACAGAGCACCTGCTGTTGGGCCTTCTGCGGGAGCACGACGGCGTGGCGGCCCAGGTGTTGATGAACCTCGGCCTCAAACTCGAAGACGTGCGGGCCGAAGTCCTGAATATCCTCGGCGCCTCGCAGGAAGCCGAAGGGACGGCGCAGGAAGAGGAGCGGCGCGGCAGCAAGTCGAAGACCCCGGCCCTCGATTCCTTCGGCCGCGACATGACGCAACTGGCCGTCGAGGGCAAGCTCGACCCGGTCATCGGCCGCCTCGCCGAGATCGAACGGGTCATCCAGGTCCTCTGCCGGCGCACGAAGAATAACCCCGTGCTGCTGGGTGAGGCGGGCGTCGGCAAGACCGCCATCGTTGAAGGTCTGGCGCAGCAGATCGTCAGTGGCGAAATTCCCGAACTGCTCCTGAATCGGCGCATCGTCGTGCTGGACCTGGCCATGATGGTCGCCGGCACGAAGTACCGCGGGCAGTTCGAGGAGCGGATCAAGGCCGTCATGAACGAGGTCCGCCGCGCAGGCAACATCATCCTCTTCATCGATGAGTTGCACACGCTCGTCGGCGCCGGCGGCGCCGAGGGCGCGATCGACGCGTCTAACGTGCTGAAGCCCGCGCTGTCGCGCGGCGAGATCCAGTGCATCGGCGCCACGACCCTCGACGAGTATCGCAAGTACGTCGAGAAGGACGGGGCGCTGGAACGCCGCTTCCAGACGATCATCGTCGAGCCGCCGACGCCGGTGGAAACGGTCGAGATTATCAAGGGCCTCCGCGACCGCTACGAGGCGCACCATCGCGTCCAGATCACCGACGGCGCCATCAAGATGGCCGTCGACCTGTCGAACCGCTACATCTCCGGGCGGTTCCTGCCAGATAAGGCGATCGACGTCATCGACGAGTCCGGGGCGCGGGTGCACCTGCGGGCGATGACCCGGCCGCCCGACGTCACGCACATCGAGCAGGACATCGAGCGCCTCAACCGGGAAAAGGAAGAGGCCGTGGCGGCCTCGGCATACGAGCGTGCGGCCGACCTGAGGAACAAGGTCGAGTCGCTGAAGGCCAAGAAAGAATCGCTCCTGGCGGCGTGGCGCGAACAGGGCCACGAGGTCGAGGGCATCGTCGACGAAGAAGTGATCTGCGAGGTCGTCAGCCGCATGACCGGCGTGCCGCTCACCCGCCTGGAGAGCGAAGAGACGTCGCGCCTCCTCCACATGGAGGACGAGTTGCACAAGCGCGTGATCAGCCAGCAGGAGGCCATCAGCGCGATTTCGCGGTCGATACGCCGCAGCCGCAGCGGCATGAAGGACCCGCGGCGGCCGATGGGCTGCTTCGTTTTCCTGGGCCCCACGGGCGTCGGCAAGACCCTGCTGGCGAAGGCCCTGGCGGAGTTCATGTTCGGCGACGAAGACGCGCTCATCCAGATCGACATGTCGGAGTACATGGAAAAGCACAACGTGTCGCGCCTCGTCGGCGCGCCTCCGGGCTACGTCGGTTACGAGGAAGGCGGCCAACTCACCGAGCGGATCCGCCGCCGGCCTTACAGCGTGGTCCTGCTGGACGAGATCGAGAAAGCCCACGCCGACGTCTACAACATGCTCCTGCAGATCATGGAGGAAGGCAACCTGACGGACAGTTTCGGCCGCCGGATCGACTTCCGTAACACGGTGCTGATCATGACGTCGAACCTCGGCGCCGACATCATCAAGAACCAGGCGGGGCTGGGGTTCCGCAAAAAGAGCGCCGAGACGACCTACGAGCAGACCAAAGAGATGCTCATGAAGGAAGTCGAGCGGCACTTCCGGCCCGAGTTCCTCAACCGTGTCGACGAAACCATCATGTTCCATCAGTTGACCAAGGAAGATCTGAAGCAGATCGTCGACATCGAACTGGCGAAGGTCCGGTCGCGACTGGCCACCCAGAGCCTGGAACTGGTTCTCACCGACGAGGCCAAGGAATACCTCATCAACCAGGGCTACAACCCCGATTTCGGCGCCCGGCCCCTGAGGCGCGCCATCGAGCACCTGGTGGAAGACCACATCTCAGAGGAGTTGCTGCGCGGCGCCTATCGCGGCATGGGTTGCATTACGATCAGCGTGCGCGAGGGGCACCTGTACTTCGAGGTCTCCGCGCCGTCGGCCAAGGCGCCCGTTGAAATCCATCACGGAACTTGAGCGGCTCGGCGCACGCGATGACTGAATATGGGCCGGGAACCCCGTGACGGCGGCTTCCGGCCCTTCGTTTTTCCGGGGCCGACGGAACAAAAGGCGCACGACGCCCCAAAATGGGTTATAATCAATCTGGAGGGAGAGGATGCCGATAAGGACCAACGGCAGGGCCCTCGGTGGCCTTTTTCTTTCCCGGGAGCGTAACGATGACGACTCCTAGAATATTCACGGTTGCCCTGGTCGGGGCCCTGGCACTGGGCTTGATGGCCTCCAGTTCGCCGGGCCAGTATTACGTGCCCCTGCGGTACGACCTGCGGTACTCGCTCAACCCCGGCTACGTGACGGCGATTCCGTACGCGCAGGCGCCGTTGCGCCCCGACCCGTATGCCTACGGTTCGTCCGTGTACAGCGGCCTGGACCTGACGGGGAACGTGCGGTCGGGCAAGTCGTTCCAAGGCAACATTCCATTCGGCCAGCAGGGCAGCCAGGTGTCGGCGACGCTGCCGTCCATGTCGCTTTCAAACTTCAAGCGCGACAGCGTAGGTATAGGGGATATCGGGACAGGCGTGGAGTACGGAATGCCGGCGCCGTATTTTCCGGGTTCCGGCAGCGTGACGACGGCCGGATCGGCCGCGAGGCGTTTCGCGCCCATACTCCCCGGCGACCGGGCGCCTTATGATCTACCCAACTACAATGTGTCGAATGTGGGCATGGTGTCCGTGCCGGCTTCCGTGGGGTACTATTCCGGCAGTACGCCGCCGCCCGACATTCCGGCGACCCAGTTGCAGACGATGAGGCGGGGCGGCCTGTACCTGCCGCGCGGCGCCGTTGAGTGGGTCAACTCCATGGCAGGAGGGGTGCCCCAGGCGCCGACATCCTCGGTGCCGACCGTAACGACCGTGGATCAGTCCCCCGAGGCTCGCCGGATGGACATGCGGCTGGGGCTGCCGCCTCTGACCACGGACGTCCGGATCGGCCTGCCGCCTGAGTTCGGCGGTCAAGCACCTGTCGTTCCGGGCGGGCCGGCCGACTTAGCCGCCCAGAAAGCGGCTGCTGAGGCCTGGGCCAAGGCGGCCGGAACGACCGAAAAAAAGGAAGCGACTCCGTCGGCCATCGATCAAGGTCGCGAAGGCATCTCGAGAGAACCGCCCCGGGAAGCCCCGAGGACGACCGCCGGGAGGCTGCAGAGCACGCCTCCAGGCACGCTGCCGGAACAAGAGCCGGAAGGGCCGGTTATGCCGCCGGCGCCGAGCAAATATGTCGGCCCCGCCACGTTCGCCGAGTACCTGGAGCGAGCCCATGCCCAGATGAAAGAGGGCCACTTCGGCGCCGCCGACGCGCTGTACGAAGCGGCGATCGTGATGGATGCCGGCCGGCCGTCGGCCCTCTTCGGACGCATCTATGCCTTGCTGGGCGATTATCGGTATCTCCAGGCATCGCTCGTCCTGGACCGCACCCTGCGGCTCCATCCGGATTGGGTCGCTGAGGTACCCGACATCAAGGCCGTCTACGCCAAGCCGGAGATCCTCACGCGTATCATCGGCGACCTGACAGCCAGCCTGAAGGACCGGCCCTCCAATGTTGAGGCGAACTTCCTGTTGGGCTACATCAACTTTGCATCGGGCAAGAAGGAGGAAGCCAAGCCGTTCCTGAAGCAGGTGGCGACGGTCCGCGGAGAGCGGCCGGGGTCCGAGCAGGTGCTCCTGAAGGCCATCGAGGCCCCCGAGAAACCCAAGTAGGCCTGTGGCGGCACTACCCCCTCCCGGTAAGGGGTCAGTTACGTGCGCCTGCGCCGGCGTAGGGGCGAGGCATGCCTCGCCCGCGGGCTCGCCGGACTTCATCGGGCGAGGCATGCCTCGCCCCTACAGTGGCGTCAGGCACACGTAACTGAGGGGTTACCCCTCCCGCCAAAACGCGGTTGAAGGTTTGGTCCCAACCCGATACAATCCCTTGAATCTCACTGGGGTTCTTTGCAGCCATTTCTGGCTGGAGGCATAAGTTTGACCGACGAAAAAGGGCCGGAGGCCTTGGCGCACCTTGAGTCGCAGGCTTCATCGGCCGGTCCGGCAGTCCCGGAAAACCAGGCGTCCGCCGCCGGCGGCCTGCAAAGCGCGCCTGCCTCGCCGCCATCGCTGCTTGAGTTGGGCGAGGCGGCTCCCGCGGTGCCCGCGCCGCTCGGCGCGCCGGACAATCCATCGGCGATCCCGGCGGAAACGCATGAGGCGCCTGTCGATGCGCCCACGGCCGAAGTTGCGGGCGGCCCGGGGCCTGCGCCTCAGCCCGCGCCTATCGATGCGATGACGCTGGAATACTTGAGCCATTCGACCGCGCCGCTCGGCGCGCCGGACAATCCATCGGCGATCCCGGCGGAAACGCATGAGGCGCCTGTCGATGCGCCCACGGCCGAAGTTGCGGGCGGCCCGGGGCCTGCAGATCAGCCCGCGCCTATCGATGCGATGACGCTGGAATACTTGAGCCATTCGCCCGCGTCGCCGCCACCGCCGGCGATAACCGAGACCGACAAGCCGACCGTCATCATTCGCTACGGGGCGATGGGCCTC
>Ga0315286_10007351_pt1 | contig 10775 bp, 10 predicted proteins | sample YL17G10_0_MG_FD_205038 | JGI IMG/M metagenome (GOLD analysis project Ga0315286, IMG submission 205038) | Sediment microbial communities from Yellowstone Lake, YNP, Wyoming, USA - YL17G10_0 | ecosystem: Environmental > Aquatic > Freshwater > Lake > Sediment | place: USA: Wyoming | collected...
CCTCTCCCGCGCGGATCTTGCCGTAGAGCTTCGAGGCGAGATCCTTCTTCCGGAGTTTTGTCAGAGCGTTCATGATCACGTCGGCGATCTGGGTCTGCTTCTCGTGACCCACGAACGAGCCTACAAACTCTCCTCTGAGCGAAGCCGCGATCTCCTTGAGCTGGGCTTCGGTCGCGGCGGACTGCTCCCTGGCGGCCGCAACCGCCTGCGCCGCCTGGGCGGCGCGCTCGGCGGCTTCGAGATCTTCCTTCTGCTTCCGGAGCGACTTCTGGAGCTGGGCGTGCTCGGTCCACTTCTTCTTCTCGATGTCGGTCATCTCCCGCTTGCGGGACGAGGAGATCCAGTACGCCGGGTTGAGCTTGTAGAGCCACGGGTCCACGCCCGTGATCTCGGTCCTGCCGAGGATCTGAGCGGCGAATGCTCCCAGGGAATCCTCACCTCCGATGCCCAGCATGTCGTCCTTCGCGATCTTGGTGAACGAGTTCCATCCGTCCATGATGTCTCCTTCCGATTCATCTTCGCTCGGCCCTGTATCACTTTGCTCCGAAGAGGCGTCTTCCTGGGGAGGAGGCTCACCGAGATCTTCCATTCCCGGGGCTTCGGCTCCTTCGCCCTGCTCACCGGGGATCTCCTTGCTGCGCTTGTCGCTCGTGTCCTTCACGATGGTCCGCGAGAAGTTGAGGAAGTTGGCGAACGGCCAGCTCCAGGTGAAGCCCATGACATCGGCTCCCAGGATCTCGGCTCCCAGGACATCGGCCCCGCTCATGGTGTACTTGAGCGGCATCCCCTTCTTCTTGATCTCGTTCTTCGCCCAGAGCTTCGCGACCCGTTCGTACTTGGCACGCGGCTGGAGCGGCAGACCCGCTTTCAGGTCTTGCTGCCCCATCCAGTTGGCGTGCTCGAACCAGAGCTTCTTGTAGAGGTTCCGCACCAGCTTGGCCTTGCGGGCGTCGCGTCCTGGGACGAAGCTGGCGATGGCTCCGAGTCCCTTCTTGGCTCGTGCCTTCCACCTACGTCCCTCTCTTGCAAGGCTACGACCGGCCTTCTTGAACCCTCGCTTGATTCGCTTGGGCACCCAGCCCGAAAGCCCCGAGGAGGAATCCACATCTTCGCGTTCCATGCGTTCTTCTTCGTTCATGTTGCTTTCTCCATAGCTTGCATCGTCGAGAACAGAATCAATGCCCTTGTAACCTTGGCTGGCCTTTTCGAGCAGCCATTGCTCGTGCTCCGCATCGTCCACCTTGGTGAATTGCTCCGCGTCCGGGAACTCGTCGAGGAGCGCGCGTTCCTCTTTGTCCAGAGGACGCATGAACTCGACGGCATCGGATGCTTCCTGGGGAGAGGCGTCTTCCCGGAGCCCCAGGAATGCCTCGTAATCGTCGTCGTCGGTCGCATCACCGTCTTTGGGAGTGAGCAAGTTGGTGTAGCCGTCGTGGTCGGACAGAGGTTCGTCGTCGGCCGAGAAGAGGGCCGTGTCGATGAGTCGTCCTAGGAGATCGTTTTCTTTGGACATCTGTCTCTCCTATACCTCGTTGTCTTGCAGGTATGCTCTGGGTTTGATGTACTTCCAGGCCGTCTTCGTCTCGGAAACGTGGATGAACAGGGAGTTGGATCCCTGCTTCCAGGTAAGTCTCTTGAGAGGGACTGGCAGATCGTCGTAGTTGGAGCGGTAGGTGTACACGTCGATGGGTTTGCTAGTATCGACATCGAGATCCACCATGAAGGTCATGGTGTCCCATGGTTTCCGACTGGTGATCAACGTGACGGAGATCTCCTTGAACGGCATGGTCGCTTCCTCCTCAGATGGTCCTGCGCCCCGGCCGCGCCCCTGGGATCTTGATGCGCGTCTTGTTGCGACCCAGCGCCAAGTCCACCTTCCGCTTGGCATCCACGAAATCTTTCGTGGAGGGTTTCTTGCCTCGGGCGTTCTTCGCGGTCTCGGTCATGACGAGCACGCGGTACTCGGCATGCGAGAGGGACGAGCCAAGGCTGTCTTCGCCCTGGGCACGGTCTTCGTCTGTGACGAAAGAGCCGAAGAGTGAATCATAGATCATCGGGTTGTTCTCCGTATCAGATCCCTAGCTGGGGGTGGCTTGTGATTTTCACCAGCTCCTTGCGCTTGAGAATACGCAACCGATTGTTCTTCATCAGCCTGATCGCTGTCCTCAAGTTCCGAAGGGCGTCGTCCTTCTGGATCCGGTTACCCTTTGTGGCCAACCGAACCCAACGGTAGTAGTTGTTGAAATGAAGGAGACGAAACCCTGCTTTGCTGGCTCTCGCCCATCGACTCATCCACTTGGCATCGGAATACGCTTGACCTCGATTGGATCTAGCTCCGAGTTCGTCGTCGCCCCGGAGCATGAGCTGGCCGCCGGGGGCCAGCGTGGACATCGCGCCCCAGCCTCTCATGCGGAGGAGAGCCTCGCGCTCGCTGGATCCTCCCTCCAGAGCGACGGTAGCCTCGTCGTCGTTCAGCGAGCCGCAGTCATCCCCCAGGGAGTAGTCATCGCCATCGAACGTCGGTGGCATCACGGCATCCGGATCGTCGAACATCCTTGTCTGGCGAGTGGGCTTGATCGGCTTCTTGCTCAAGAACGTGGGTGCCATCACAGCATCCGGATCGTCGGGTCTCTTGGACTGGCGAGAGGACTTGGGCGACTTCTTGCTCAGAAACGTGGGTGACATCACACCATCTGGATCATCGCCGATGCGAGCCCAGTTGCGCTTGGTGTTCTTGAAAAGGAGATCGTATGCCATGTGACACTGCCTTTCGTTGGTGTGATCTATCGTCCCTTGCGCAAGAGCCTGCGGGTGAATGACAAGGCTGCCGCCACGTCTTTGGCCTGGCTCTTCGCTATCTGTCCCTTGGTTATGGCCCGGCTGGTGCTGCTCAGGGCTTGCTGGCCGCCCTTCGCCGTCTTCTTGACCGGAGAGCGTGAAACGGGAGCATCGTCTCCCTCGTCCTCGTCGTCCTCCATGTCCATGTCGCTCGTGGAGATATTCGCTCCCACGAGCGAGGACCGGCGCAACAGAGCCTCGCGCTCGGACGCTCCGCCGAAGAGCGCCGCTTCACGCTCGTCCTGTCCGATGAACGGCCTCATGATCGCCTCATGTGAGCAGTGATCTGCCGTTTCCAGGACTCGAAGACAGCCTGCGGCTCATCGCCCCGTCCAGTGTGGATGTTCCACTTACCGGAGACTAGATTGGTGCCGTGGGGAAGCCCTGGGGTTCCTTCCGGGACATCGAAGCGTCCGAACAGAGTGCCGTACAGAGGATCGTAGTGAGCGGTGAAGTGGCCAGAAGCCAGGGGGATCTTGTACGAGACCTCAAAGACCTCGTGGTCGAACGGCTCGCCGATCGAACTGGCGAAGGAGTGGAAGAGGCCGCCCAGCCTGTCGCGCTCGTCCGCGCTCATGCTGTGCTTGCGGTTGAACGACTTGATGCCGAGCGTGACACGCTCCTTGGACTTCCGCTGCTTGCGGACAGCATCTGTCGCTTCTTCGAGGACGATCATCAGAACACTCCATTGGTGCGGGCGAAGTTCTCGGTGGTTGCCTTGAAGCGATCTCGCACCTTCTTGTCCTTCACCCAACTTTCGACTCCGGCTTCACCAGCTAAGTGACCCACGCCGAGCAGGCCGGACATTGAGCACCTGATCCCGTCCACCTCGGTCCCGATGAAGCTCCCGACCTTCGGTGCCATCTTCACCATGGACCGCTTGAACGCTTCGTACTGGGCGGGCATGCTGCCGAGAAACTTCTCCGTGGTCAGTGGTCGTTTCCACTCGCCGATCCACACCCCGGTCTCGCCTCCGACCGTGGCCTTGCGTGGTGGGGTCGCCATGAAGCCTACGTCGGCCAGGCGGCGGGCATCCAAGCCGAACGTGCCGAGGCGGCAGCGTGGGGTCATGCGACTCTTCGGAGCGATGGCCATGATCGTGATGAACCGCTCCCAGGAAGCGAGCGGCACTCCGCGCAGTGGCCCGTCCTTCGGAGGAGGTGTCATGGACAGCCCCCGGCGCGAGCGGCCGAAGGCCGCGCCTCCGAGGAAGGCGAAGACGCCGACAGGTACCAGGAGAAAAGGATTCATGGGCTTCATGGGTAACGTGCGACTACACGAACACGTTGATCGTCTGGAAGAACTGCTGCGTCGACTCCTGCTGTCCGGCGACGGTATTCTCCGTCGTGTTGATCGAGTTCGCGCTGGTCGGCGAAGCCGTGCCGCCTTCGACGGTCTCCTGGGCGGTCATCGGATCGCTGCGCGTGCTCGGCACGGAAGCGGCCACCCCGATCCCGGGAGCGAGATCGCCTCCCCTGTCCGTTGGGCCGCTGCTCTGCGACGGTCCGACCGTCACGGGCTGCTCGACGAGCACCATGCCATCGGCGAACTCCAGCCCGCGCGAGGTGGGGCCGCTGTTCTGCGACGGACGCTCGACGGTGATCGGCTGCTCGACGACGACGAGGCCGTCGGCCTGATCGGCGACGTTGACGAGTCCAGGGTTCACTACGTTGGTCGGATCGCTCATGGGGAACCTCCAGGGACAAAGGCGGAAGGTGTTGCCTGATCTGCGACGTTGATGGTCGGACCCGAGTTGGTGCTGGGCCGGGTGACGGTGATCGGCTGCTCGACGAGCGTGAGTCCGTCGGCCTGATCGGACACGTTGACGAGTCCAGGGTTCACCACGTTGATGTCGTTCATCGAAAGCCTCCAGAGGTGAGAAGCGGCAAGGGGAGCCAGCGAACCGCCGGAGGGAGAGCCCTCAAACTTCCGACGGTGCTGGCTGCGATCTCGCTCAGGCGTCCGGTGAACTTCTTCGGTGTCCGTCTAGGAACGTGGAATGGGAGGCCGAAGTAGCCCGGAGGCAGCAGGAGCGATCGGGGTTCATGCTAGAGGTGAATTCGCGGTCGGGCAAGCTATTTTTTCATGCTTGAATGGTCATGCAGTTGCGATAGGGTACGTCCATGAAGAACCCCCACGCGGTTGCACTGGGCCGGTTGGGAGGACTGAAGGGAGGGGTGAGCAGGGCTTCCTCCCTGAAACCCGAGCGGCGGCAGGAGATCGCCCGGCAAGCGGCCCTCGCTCGCTGGAGGAGGCAACGCCTCGGCGTGTCACAGCCGTCAGAGGTTCCGCCTCCGAAAGGAAAGTGAACGTTGTGAAAACCTCCTTGTGCATGATCGTGAAGAACGTGGAGTCATCCATCGGCGAGTGCTTGCGTTCTACTTCTGGACACGTCTTCGACGATGTCGTCATCGTGGACACGGGTTCCACGGACGATACGAAGGAAACGATCCTCAACGTCATCCCTGGAGCGATCATCTTAGATTTCACCCCGGAGAATCATCCGGAGGCTTTCATCATCGACGAGGAGAAGACCTGGCCGGAGCCGAAGGTTCCTGGACCCTTCACCGGCAAACCCATGTTGGCTGACTTCGGTGCAGCCAGACAGTTCGGCTGGTCGCGAGCGATGGGCGACTACCTCATGTGGCTGGACTCGGATGATGTCGTGGAAGGGGCCGAGCACATCCACGATGTCGTCGTTGCGATGAAAAAGGATCGCATCGACGCTGCCATGCTCAACTACGACTATGCGTCCGATGCTCAGGGCAATGTGACCCTGAAGCTGTCGCGCGAACGCATCGTCCGGCGTGGCGTAGCGTCCTGGCATCAACCCATCCACGAGGTACTCATGCCCGTGGGGCTGGCGAAGTTCTACGACCAGGTGAACATCAAGCACCGACGGCACGAACTCGGACTCGCCCCCGAGAACAACCTTCGCAACTTGAAGGTTCTGCTGAAGTGGTTCTCCGAGCACCAGGGACCGAATCATGATCCTCGCATGATGTTCTATCTGGCGATGGAGGAACGTTTCCTCTGGCCGGAACGAGCCATCGAACACCTCCAGACGTACTGCCAGCATTCAGGTTGGGACGAGGAGCGGGGAGTGGCTCACTACCTGGCTGGTACCCTCTTCGAGAGGAAGGGCAAGTACAACGAAGCGTTCGCCGAGTACGCCCAGGCCGCACTGGAAAACGACCAAAATCCTGATCCGTTTTTCGGAGCGGCCAGAGTCGCCTACTTCGGAAAGAAGTGGCTCAAGTGCATCGAGTGGACGGAGAAGGGCTTCTCCATCACCAGGAGTGGAGTGCGGTCCCGCCTGATGCACGATCCTCTCGACCGCGTCTACCGGCCGCACATCTACTACAACTTCGCCCTGAACTCGGTGGGACGAGTTGCAGAGGCTCTAGCATCGTGTGTGGAGGGATTACGCTGGAATCCCAACGATCCTCACCTCAAGGGCAACAAGGAGAGGTACGAGAAGCACCTCGCCCGAAAGGCCGACGTTCTTCCCCTCAAATTCAGATCGAACGAGCCCATCGACGAGCCTCCGCTCGACATCCCGGCTCAGGTGTTGGCCACCTTCGCGATCCAGATCTGGAAGCAGCTCAAGGTGGCGTCCGACGAAGAACGATCCACGAAGCTGCTCGAAGCCTTGCCTGATTCGATCTCGTCGCAGGACATCGTCAAGCGAGCGAAGGAGTGGCGGGGAGCTGTCCGGAAGACCCATGCGATCTGGAAAGACGAACAGAGTTCAGGCAGCCTGCGAATCGTCATCTGGACAGGATACGCCTGGGAGAAGTGGAGCCCTCGCAGCATCGACGATGGTGGTATCGGAGGATCCGAGACGGCGGCGGTCCACATGGCTCGTGAACTGCATCGTCTCGGTCACGAGGTTATCGTGCTCTCGGACATCGAGCGACGCGAGACGTTCGATGGTGTGACGTACTTCCCCTACGAAGAGGGGCTGAAAAGGCCGGACGCCTTCGCCTGTGATGTCTTCGTATGTTCGCGGCAGCCCACTGTCTTCGAGACGCCCTGGAAGTTCAAGGCGAGCTTCCTCTGGGTACACGATGTTCATGTCGGGCAGCGCACGCCTCAGATCGAAGCGTCGCTGCTCAAGGTCGATCGTGTGCTGGCCCTGTCGAGCTGGCACGCCGACTTCCTGAAGAAGACGTACCCTCACCTGTCCCCGTACAGCATCTCCGTCACCCGCAACGGCATCGACGTGGGGAGGTTCCATCACCTGAGCATGGGACCGAAGATCCAGAACCGGCTGATCTACTCCTCGTCGCCTGATCGCGGCCTCGAACGACTGCTCGATCTCTTCCCCCAGATCAGAGAGCAGGTGAAAGACACAGAGCTGCACGTCTACTACGGCTTCGACAACTGGCGGAAGTCAGCCGAGCTTGCGAAGAACAAGGAGGTGCTCGCTCGCATCGTCAAACTGGAGAGGAAGATCGACTCGTCTCCTGGAGTTCACTTCCACGGCCGCGTCAGCCAGACGGAGCTGGCCGAGGCGTTCGCAGCCTCGAAGGTCTGGGCGTACCCGACATGGTTCACCGAGACGTTCTGCATCTCGGCCATCGAGGCGCAAGCGGCTGGATGCGTCCCGGTCACGACCAGGCTGGCCGCCCTGGGCGAGACGGTCAAGCACGGCGTCCTGCTCGATCCCCCAAGCACGAGTTCCGTCTATGGACTTCGTTTCGTCGAGGAGACGGTCAACCTGCTCAAGCACGAGAACCTCCGGATCGATCTAGCGGACAAGGGACGAGCTTGGGCGCTCCAGAACTGCGGCTGGAGCAAGGTAGCAGCCGAGTGGGAGTCCATGTTCAAGCAGGTGATCGCCGAGAAGACAGTCAACCCGTTGCCGAGGTTCCAGCCATGAAGATCGCACTACTTTCAGGCACGATGTCCACTCAGCTTCACGGGCGGTTCGACGTGGAACGACTGTTCGAGGGGAGAGCGTTGACGGGCTCCGAGTCCTCCTTCTTCAACATCGCCCGAGGACTTCGTGCTCTCGGGCACGATGTCGATGTGTACTGCGACTGCGTCGCGGAAATGTCTAGCGGCGCTCCCAAGCTGCACGGAGCCAAGGTCCACTTCCACGACGTAGACATTCCCGATGGCTACGATGCGACCATCGCTTCGAGCGAGCCGGATCTTCTCCGCAAGGTGAAGGGAGGACTGCGCCTGGTCCAGCAGCAGCTCAACGACTTTGCCTACTGCAAGCCAGGCTTCGACGATCATGTCGAGGCCTACGTCTTCGCCTCCAAGGTCCACGCCGAGGTCATCGGAGGCCAGGCGAATCTGAGGCCGTCCAAGATCACGCACATCCCCAACTCGATCGACATCGAGATGGTGGACGAGGTCGTGGCCGAGACGATCCGGACGGACAACCAGCGTCCTCACAAGGCTGTCTGGTGCTCGTCGCCCGATCGCGGTCTGCACCGGCTGCTGGAGATGTGGCCGGAGGTCCGGAGGAAGGTTCCGAATGCCACGCTGGAGATCTACTACAGGTTCGACCCCTGGTACGAGAGCTGCAAGTCCCTGGACAACTGGGCAGGAGTCCGTGCCAGGTTCATCGGCGAATGCCTCCGGAGGCTGGGACACGACGGCGAGAACGGCGTCTTCACCCGTGGGCCGCAACCCAACAAGGTCATGCTGTCGAAGCTGGCCTCCTCGCGCGTGCTGCCCTACACCTGCGAGCCCATCCGGTTCACGGAGGGGTTCGCAGTCTCGGTCTTGGACGCCTGTGCCACCGGCTGCGTCCCCATCATCTCCGATGTCGATGCCCTGGGCGACATCTACCAAGGAGCAGCTCACATCATCCCTGGTTCGATCGTGGAAAATCACGATGCCTGGGTCGATGCGATCGTCCGGGCGATGACGGACGACGAGTGGGCCGGTGACGTGATCGCCAGGTCCACGGTGTTCGCTCGGCGGTTCCATTTCAAGGAAGTAGCTCGGAAGTGGGAACAGCTCATCTCCACTCCCCACATCCAACGTGCCGTCATGTCGTCTCCTCGGTCAGCCTCTCCGGTCGTCGAACCCCTCGCACCCCAGGAGACTGTGCTCACCATCGAGAGGAAGGAATCCATGGTCATGATCGTCCCTGTCTCTCACCGTGACTTGGAGTTGCCCGAGATCCTGACGAGGATGGCGGCCCAGGGACTCACCGAGCAACGCACAGGAGTCTTCGGCAGCAGAGGACGGTACTACCACTACAAGTTCATCTGCTCGCCCATGCTCAACTGCCATCCATCGTGGTGGTCGCTCTCGGACGAGATGGTGGTACGCGATCTCTGGTGGCACATCAACCCTGGCGACGTGGTGGTGGACGCGGGTGCCGCCTACGGCTCGTACTCGCTCACGGCCCTGGCGATGGGGGCATCGAGGATCATCGCCTGGACGCCGGAAGAGCACGAGGCTCTCGTCGCCAACCTGCATCTGAACAACTGGCAGCATCGAGGGGAGGTCTTCTCGAACGGCCTCTGGTCGAGGTCCGGGTGGCTAGCCATCTGGCCCCATGCCCCGAAGCCACAGTTCTTCGAGAGCAAGCCAGAGACCATGCCCGAGGGTGCCACGGCCTTGTTCCCCGTCGTCTCCATGGACGACGCTCTCCTGCCCATGGAGCCCGAGAAGATCGACTGGATCAAAATGGATGTTGAAGGCTGTGAGGTGGAAGTGTTGCGGGGAGCGAGTCGCCTGGTGTCGCGATACCGTCCCAAGATCTTGGTCGAGAACCATCTCTTCAAGGACGCCGAGATCAAGACGAAGTTCGGCTCTCTCCTTCACGAGATCTGTCCGGCCTACAAGGAAGTCGGAACAAGGCCCTACGCCACGGTCTCGCACTCATTGTGGTCCGTGTGATGGTCGGCCTGATCATTCCTCCCTCGCGCTTCTTGCTCGACGAGCGGGTTTTCCCCCAGCTCGGTGTCCTGTCGGTGGCGGCCTCGCTGGAGAGCCAGGGCATTTCAGTCGAAGTGCTCGACCTGGCGGGCGTCGAGAACTTCGTGGAGGTGGTGCAAATCTACGCCAGCTCGTCTGAGGCTCGCCTGTTCGGGATCACGGCGACCACACCGCAGATGCCCGCCGCAGAGGAGATTCAGAAGACGTTGAGGGCAGTGCGGCCCGACGCGGAACTTGTCCTTGGGGGACCGCACGCGACCTTGTTGCACGCCTCGCACAGTCGCCTGGGGGTACGGGCCACGGCAGCTCTGGCGCGCTTGAAGAGAAACTGGGATCACATCGTCGCAGGCGATGGCGAGAAGGCCATGGTCATGCTGGCCAACGGCTCGTTTCTGGGCACGAAGAATCAGGTTCTCGATGCCGACGATCCTGTCTCGTGGCTCTGGAGCCACCCAGGCGAGCGCGGGTTCTGGCCTGCTCGACACCTCATCGACCTGAAGGGGTACAAGTACACGATCGAGGGAGCCAAGGCGACCAGTGTGATCTCGCAGCTCGGGTGCCCGTTCAAGTGCAATTTCTGCGCGGGCCGCCTGTCACCGTCGTACCGGCGACTGCGAGCCCGGCCGGTGGACGACGTGATCAGAGAGATCGAGTGGCTTCACCAGACCCACAACTTCACCGGCTTCATGTTCTACGACGACGAACTTAACGTCACCCCTCGCATGATGGACTTGATGCACGCTCTCGTCGATCTGCAAGACAGACTGGGAGTGGAATTCAGGTTGCGAGGGTTCGTGAAGTCGGAGTTGTTCACGAAAGAGCAGGCCGAGGTCATGTTCAGAGCAGGCTTTCGCTGGATCTTGGCAGGCTTCGAGTCCGGCTCCGACGAGATCTTGACCAATATCGACAAGCAGGCGTCGGTGAGGGACAACGATCGCTGCATGGAGATCGCCCGTGCCACCGGGCTCAAGGTCAAGGCCCTCATGTCCATCGGCCACGCGGGAGAATCGCCTGCCACTTGCCAGGAA
>Ga0315286_10007352_pt1 | contig 10773 bp, 11 predicted proteins | sample YL17G10_0_MG_FD_205038 | JGI IMG/M metagenome (GOLD analysis project Ga0315286, IMG submission 205038) | Sediment microbial communities from Yellowstone Lake, YNP, Wyoming, USA - YL17G10_0 | ecosystem: Environmental > Aquatic > Freshwater > Lake > Sediment | place: USA: Wyoming | collected...
TGCCCCCTGGCGACGATCTTCTCGGCGATGGCGAAAATCTGCTCCCGGGTCTTGCCCTCTCCATATATGACTTCGGGGAAACCCTTCCGAAGCTCGCGGTGGTGGTCCACCTTGGCGAACCCGATGTCCTCGAAGGGGAGCTGCCGGAGAGCGGCGAGCACCTCGGTCTCGTTCTTTTCTCCCAACTTGAACTCCTGGAGGAGTTTTTTGAGCGCACTTTCTTCCAAGTTATTTTCCGTTCTGTCAGGAAAGGGATAAGCCGCCGCGGTACGCGCCGCCATCCGGGCTCCCCGCGGCGCCCCGGCCGCCGGCGCGGCTAAGAAACTCGCCGAGCACTTCCTCGAGCTCGGCCACGCGCGTACACGTCATGATCCGCGACCGGACGTCCTTTGCGTTCGGGACGTGCTTGAGATACGCGGCCATCGCGCGGCGGGCAGTGATGAGGCCAAGCGGTTCGCCGTCGTTCTCGACGTTCAGACGGACGTGCGCGAGAAGACTCGTCACGCGCTCGCGCGGCACCGGCGCCGCAAACCCGCGGCCTTCAATCGCCGCCCTCACCTCTCCGAAAATCCACGGATTGCCGATCGCGGCGCGCCCGATCATCACCGCGTCACACCCCGTCATCTCCACCATGCGCCGGTACGACTCGGCGTCCGTCACGTCACCGTTCCCCACGACGGGGATCGACACCGCTTCTTTGACCGTTCTAATGAGGGGCCAGTCCGCCTTTTCCTTGAACGCCTGCGTTTTCGTCCTCGCGTGGATCGCGATCATCGACACGCCGGAGGCCTCGATCACGCGCGCGATCTCGGTGACATTCTCGGCGGTGGATTTGTCCCACCCCGAGCGGATCTTTACCGACACGGGCACTCGGCTCCGCTCGACCACGCGGCGGCAGATGGTCTCGAGCAGACGGAGGTCCTTCAGTACCGCGGACCCGCCGTTCTGGTTGACGATTTTCCGGACTGGGCAACCGAAGTTCAAGTCGATGAAACGCGGCCGGAGCTCGGAGAGGATCGCCGCCGTTTCCCCCATCGCCTCGGGATCGGCTCCAAAGATCTGCAGAGCGAGAGGGCCGTCGCTCATATCCAAATAGTGAAGCGCCCGGATCTGGCGGCTGTTACGGACGAAACCGTCCGAGCTGATCATCTCGGTAACGACGAGATCGGCCCCCCGGTCGAGACAGATCCTCCGAAAAACCGCGTCGGTAAACCCGCAAAGCGGGGCGAGAACGACGCGCACGCCGTCGAGAGGACGGCCGTTCTTCGGGAGGAGATGCGCCGGCGTGGGCGCCGTTGCCGCCACGATCTCGCGGCTCGAAGGGCGCGCCGGCTTTCCATTCTGGCCGCTCGGATCCATGGCGTACATGATAATGTGGGAAAAGGAGTTGGGCAAGAGAGATCGGGCCGGCTTCGCGGCCGCATCCCGTGCGTCGTTCGGCCGCACGTCGCGCGACCGCATCCACGGGCCTGTCTTGGTTGTCGATCGACGCATCCACGCGTCCTCTTATGGTGCTCGCTCCGCGCTTGCGCTCGCTCGCGGGATTCTCTAATGTGACCCTATGCGACCCTGTGCCGTCGAACCGATCGAGATCCCCACGGGGGATGGGTTCGCCGTCCGCGGCGATCTCTACACTTCTTCACGGCAAACACGGTCGGGCATCATCGTTCTCTGCCACGGCTTCAAGGGGTACCGGACGTGGGGGTTCTTTCCCTACGTCGCCGGACGTTTCGTCGAAGCCGGGTTTACGGCTCTCGCGATCGACTTTTCTTTCAACGGGACCTACTCTGCCGAATGGCCGCATACGGCGCCCCCACCGGCGGGAGACCGCTTCATACCTTTCGGTCCGACGACTCCACCACCACACATACGGCCCGACCTCTTTCGGCGAAACACAATCCAAAGGGAAATCGCCGATCTCATCGTGATTCTACGCGCCATTGCGCGCGACGGTATCGAGGGACGCATCCAACGCGGGGCGCCGGTGGGGCTCTTCGGATACAGCCGCGGCGCTGTGGTCGCCACACTCGTTGCACGCGAGAATGACGCCGTCGGCGCGCTTTGCACCTGGTCGTGCCCCGTCCACCCGGATCATTTCACAGCGGCGCAGAAAGCGCGTTGGAGAAAGAACGGCGAGTACGCCTTCACCGACGCCCGCGACGGCACCCGTCTCGCTCTTTCCACCGGATACCTCGACGATCTCGAAGCGAATCGCGACGCGTACGATCTCCTTCACCGGGTGGCGGGTCTGCGGGTGCCACACCTCATTGTCCACGGAGAGGCCGACCTCGCCGTCCGCGTCGCCGACGCCCGCGCCCTCCATGAGGCGGAAAAGGAACTCCACGACAAGCGGCTCCTCGTCATTCGGACGGGACACACGTTCAGGGTAACCGACGATATGGAGATCTTCCCCAAAAGGACGCCGCGTGCGCTCGTCGAGGCGTCCGACACCACCACCGAGTGGTTCACTCACTATCTCGAGAAAGGAAACTGATCCATGGACCGGAGAAAACGGATGATCCTGGTCATGCTCGTCGCCGTCATCGGCGGCGTCCTCATTTTTTACCAATCCCTCGTCGACAAAGCCCCGCGCGGCGACACGGAGCTCCGCGGGCTGATCGACCGGTTTGTGGCAACGCTGCCCGATACAACGGCCTTCGATCACGGCGACGAGATACAGGGCATCATGGATCGCTTCTACAACAGCGCCGTGGCCGGCAAGGTCGCCGCTGAAGACGTCATTGAGATCGAGGACGATCTCAGGGGATACGCGGAAAAGGGGGGGATCCCAGCGGAGGAGCTATTCGAATTCATGTCGAAAGTGGGCGAAGCAACGAGAGCGGACCGGCGAACCAGAGGCGAGCAAGAAGCGAATTAGACGATCTCCGGATCCTCGCCGTCTCCGGCGAGCTCCCCGTTGAGAACAAACCGGCTGAGGATCTCGCGTTCGACATCCCGGAAGTTCCGAAACTCGGTCGTTTCGACACCGTTCTCCCTGCAGTAATCGAGCAGATCCCCCTTGGCGAACACGAGGTCGGCGTACTTCGACGGGCAGCGGTCCGATAGCCCGTTCCCGATATACACGACGTAGTACCCTTGAGTCTTATACTTCTCCATGTGGTACGTCTTGCAGTTGCCGCACGAGCGGCAATCGAGCATGTCGAAATACGGGAAATGGACGTGGAGCGAATGGTCGGTCATGTGGAGCGCGTTCGCGAAAAAATCGAGGTGCGCAAGCCCCGTGCGGACGAGCATCTTCTCGATGTAGTAATCGAGTCCGTCGCTCACGATGACGACTTCCATCCCGCGGCGGTGGGCGAAATCGACGAAATCCTTGAAGTACGGATCGAGCTTTCTCTGCAAGATAAAGCCGTTGAGCGTCTCGCGCGAGACGCGCGCCAATGAAGCCTCACGCTCGAGACAGTCGCGCGAGGTGATGAGCCCCTGCTTCCACTCGTCGACCGCCTCGCAACACCCCTTGGGGTCCGCAAACGTGCGGAAGAGCAGGTTCCCCACGTCGTCGCGGGCGACGGTGCCGTCGAAGTCGCAGAGGATCGCCACTTTCTTCACTCGAGGCTCGTTCATTGGAGGCTCGCCTTTTTGAGACCCCTCTGTCTCTCGGCGTAGCTGAACATCTGGTCGAGCGTCGGCGCCTTGGTGTGGAGCTGGAGCACGTTCTGGAGCTCCGGATCCCGCTCGAGGAGCACCCGGTACATCGCTTTCCTGCCGTAGTTTTTCGCGATGACTTCGCGGAGGATCGCCTTCTTTGCGTAATCGAGGCTCGATCCCGTGAAGTCTTTTTCCTCGTACTTGAATCCCTTCTCCTTGAGAAGACCTTTGAAGGACGCGAGTATTTCGTCGGTCACTTCGAAATTCTGCGGGACTTTGTTTTTCGTCGAATAATTCACGGCGAACGTAAAGAAGAGCCCGTCGCGCTCGAGACGTCTTTCGAGCTCGGCGTAGTTCTGGGGTTCGAACTCGACGTCCGGCGTGATCCCACCGCCGCCGTAGACGAGCCTGCCCCCCGACGTACGAAAAACGGTACGGGAGGTGTCGGCCCCGGCCTCGACCGCGGAGCTCTTGCCGACCGCTGATGTCCCCGGCGCCTTGGTTAGATCGGTCGTCTCGCGACCGTCGCCGGGATACGACTCAGAGGCCGCCGTCTCGAGTTCGCGCTCGGCGCTTTTCTCATCCTTGTGGATGCTCCGCCCCGACGGGGTGTAGTACCGCGCCGTGGTGAGCTTGACCGCCTGGCTGTCGCTCAGGCTGAATACCGTCTGAACCGTCGCCTTGCCAAAGGACGTCTGCCCCACGACGAGAGCGGCGTCCCAGTCCTGGAGCGCCCCGGCGACGATCTCGGAGGCGCTCGCGCTCGCCCCGTTGACCATGACGACGATGGGGTACCCGGTGTGCTTGCGCGTTTGCCCCGCGTAGTATTTCTGGTTGTTCTGTACGTAGCGGCCTTTGGTATAGACGATCAGCTTGTCCTTATCGAGAAAGAGCTCCGACACACCGGTAGCCGCCTGGAGGAGCCCACCGGGATTCGACCGGAGGTCGAGCACCAGCGTTTTCATCCCCTGAGTCTCGAGGTCCGTCAAGGCCGTGTGCAGCTCCTGCTCGGTCGACTTCGAGAAATTCGAGAGCTTGACGTATCCCACGTCGCCGAACATCCCGCTGTAGGTGACGCTCTCGACGCTGATCTTTTCGCGGACGAGGTTGTATTCGATCGGGTCGCCGAGTCCGGGCCGCGTGACCTTGAATCGAACCGCGGTCCCCGCTTGGCCCCTCAAGTGGCGCACCGTTTTCTCAACGGCCCACCCCTCCGTCGACTCGCCTTCGATCTCGACGATCTGGTCGCCGCTCTGGATCCCCGCGCGGTCGGCCGGCGTTCCCTCGATCCCGGAGATCACCGTCGGAAAGTTATCCCGGAATGATATGAAAATCCCCAGCCCGCCAAAGATCCCCTCGGTGTTCACCTTGAGATCCTCGTAGTCGAGCCCGCTCAAGTACTGACTGTGCGGGTCCAGGTCGCTGAGCATGGCGTCGATCGCGTCCTGGATGAGCTGGTGGGTGTCCACCTCGTCGACGTAGTAAGACTTCACCTTCTCGACGACCTTCGCGAATGTCGCGAGGTCTTCGATAACGTTTTCGTTGCCCTTGTTCTTGGCGGTCGCCCCCAGAGTCAGACCCAGCAGAAAGACGAGCAGAGCGGCAATGACAAAAAAGCGGGGTCTCAGGATCTTCATATAATCAGCCTCCGGGTTGATAGAAACGTCGAGCCTTCGAGGTATAACTGGCGAACGCCCTTTGCAACAGGCATTCCAAAGACATATCGAGAGAACTTCGTAACCCCAGAAAATATAATTGCCTTTTCACACCCGATCAATAGCGTTCCTTGGGCTCTTGCCGCAAAGAGAGGACGGAGACCGCCCCCCGGTTCCGCTTTCTCTTGCCCGGCGGATGTGGTATGGGTAGGCGGCGGTACGCCACTTTTATGGAAAACACGGGGAATGCGGAGGACGCGCATGAGGGCAGGAAAACGGGGTCTTTTCATCGTTCTCGAGGGGCTCGACGGGGCCGGGACGACAACACAGGCCAAAATACTGTCTAAGTACTTACAGGGAAAAGGGTTGAGCGTTTGGCTCACGAACGAGCCGACCGACGAGCCAGTGGGAAAGCTCATACGGGACTCGCTCTCCGGCAAGATCACGTCGCCCCGGACGGGCAAGCGGACCGGTTTTTCGGAAGGGGCACTGTGTCTGCTCTTTGCCGCCGACCGGCTGGAGCACGCGCGGCTCGTCGAGGACGCCCGGCGCGAGGGGACGCACGTGGTATGCGACCGGTACATCCTCTCGTCGATCGCGTATCAATCCCTCGATCCATCCATCTCTCCCCGGCGGGTGGTCGACGTGAACCGAGGATGCGCGATCCCCGACCTCACGTTTCTTCTTCGCGTCCCCGTCGCCGAGTGTCTCGCGCGACTCAAGCGGCGCAGCGACACGCCGACGATTTACGAGAGAAAAGCGAAATTGGAGAGAATCGACCGGAATTACGTCGCCGCGCAAAAACTCTACGAGAAAGTCTTCGGTCCGCTCGTCGTGATCGACGGCGCCGCGCCCAAGGATGAGGTCCACGCCGCGATCGTCGCGGATCTCCCGCGCCTTTTGACGCCCCGTCTACCGCGTCGCTAGATCACGCTCCGCTCGCTTTGTCTCCCCCACCGGCGGGTCGATCCCCCGGGCCACATGGTTATTCCCGCCGTTCGTCACCCGGTCCGGCCTGAGGCCGCGTCACCCGGTACGCGTGGCAGATCCTCTCCACCACGGTATAAACCGCACCGAGGGCGATGATGGCGACCGCCAGGGCGGTGGCGCGGGGTCCCGCGAGAAGCCCGATCACGAGGAGCACGAACCGCTCGGGTCTTTCGAGAAGACCGACGGTGCACGAACTCCCAAGACCCTCGATCCGGGCCCGCGCATAGCTCACGAGAAACGACGCTCCCATCGCGACCCAGACGACGACGAGGAGCACACGCGGATGCCCGTGATCGGCGAAGTAGACGAGAAGACCGCCGTAGACGAAGAACTCGCTCACTCGGTCGAACGTGGAATCGATAAACGCGCCGAACTTGGTCTCGCGGCCCGCGCGTCTGGCGAGCCCACCGTCGAGCACGTCGCAGATCCCGGAGAATAAAGTCCAGATCCCGCCCCAGAAGAGCGATCCCCGGACTATCACCCAGGTCCCGGCGATCGCCGCGGCGAGACCGATGAACGATACAAGGAGCGGCGGCACGCCGAGAGAAAAGAGAAGCGAGACGACGGGATCGAGGATCCGCCGGGATCTGTCTTTGACGGATCGCTTGTTCACGTATCGAGAACCGGCTGGCACGGGGGTCACTTCTCCCTCCCTTTTACGACCAGGACGAACTCGCCTCTGACCTCGCCACCTGCGAAGTGCGTGAGAAGCTCCCGCGCCGTCCCACGCCTGACCTCCTCGTGGACCTTCGTGATCTCCCGCGCCACCGCGACCTGCCGCTCGGGCAAGACGCGGTCGATCGCCTCGAGCACTTTGAGCAGTTTGTGGGGAGAAACAAACGCGACAAAGGTCCGCCGCTCGTCTTCTAGCGACCGGAGTTTCCGATCGAGCTCTCCCTGTTTTCTCGGGAGAAACCCTTCGAAGACGAACGCATCCGTCGGAAAACCGGATAGAAGAAGCGCGGGGAGAATCGCGTTTGCCCCCGGAACGACGCTTACCGGAATCCCCTCCGCGATCGCCGCGCGAAGGATGTAGAAACCCGGATCCGAGATCCCCGGCGTCCCGGCGTCGCTCACGACGGCGAGGTCCTCGCCGTCGAGGAGCCTCCTGATGAAACCCGGTGTGACCCGTTCCTTGTTGTGATCGTGATATGAGACGAGCTGGTTGTGGATATCGAAGTGAGCGAGGAGTTTTCGCGTGTGGCGGGTATCCTCCGCGAGAATCGCCGAGACCTTCTTGAGAGTCTCGACCGCGCGCGCGGTCATGTCGCCGAGGTTACCGATCGGCGTGCTCACGAGAATGAGCGTCCCCGGCGCGCGATTATCTCGGGCATCATCCATGACGGTTGTTGGGTTCTCCGACTTCCCCATCGTGGGCGGGCTGGAGGGGCATTGCAGGCCCTTTCGCGAGAACGAGCGAGGATCGCCCGCCGCGGAGCGCGGCGGGAAGCCGAGCGAAGTGGAGCGCTGGGCCTGCAACACCCCTCCAGCCCGCCCGCCCGTCACCGCGCGGGGCCGAGAGAACCGAGCACGCCGATGACGGTGTCGATATCGGCGGCGCTCACGTCGAGATGAGTCACCATCCGCACCCACGACGGACCGAACGGGACGGCTAAGATACCGTGCTTCTCGAGCCGGGCGAGAAACCCCGCAACCGTATCGAACTTTTCGCTCACCTTGAAGATGACGATGTTCGTCTCGACCGGATAGACCAGCTCGAGCCCATCGACGGATTGGATCGCCGCCCCAAGTCTTCGGGCGTTCTCGTGATCCTCCGCAAGGCGCTCGATGTGGTGATCGAGCGCGTAGAGCGCCGCTGCGGCGAGGAGCCCCACCTGCCGCATCCCACCGCCGAACTGCTTCCTTTTCTTTCTGGCCTTCTTGATCGTCTCGGAGCTACCCGCCACGATCGACCCCACCGGCGCGCCGAGACCTTTCGAGAAACACATGTTCACCGTGTCGGCGCACGACACGTAGTCGCGAAACGACACGCCGGAGGCCACCACGGCGTTCGCCAGCCGGGCCCCGTCGAGGTGAACCTTCAAACCGCGCGACTCGGCGAGCGCCTTGATCCGCTTCATCTCGTCGAGCGGAAATACATGGCCTCCCGCGCGGTTGTGTGTGTTCTCGATCGCGATTACGCGGGTCACGGGACAATGGAGGTTCTCGGCGCGGATGTGCGGTCGGATCTGGTCCGCGGTGATCACACCCATCTCTCCGTCGAGCGGATTGAACTGGATCCCCGATAGCGCGGGGGCCGCCGCCACTTCATAGTTGAAGATGTGGCACTGCCTGTCGCAGATGAGTTCGTCGCCCGGTTGGGTGAGGCTCGCGAGAGCGACCTGATTCGCCATCGTGCCGCTCGGGACGAAGAGAGCCGCCTCGGTGCCGAAGAGCGACGCAATTCTACGCTCGAGGGAGATGACCGTCGGATCGTCACCGAAAACGTCGTCTCCGACGATCGCCTCGGCGATGGCCTTTCGCATCTCGAGCACCGGGCGCGTGACCGTGTCGCTGCGAAGATCGGCTATCTTCGACATCCACCCACTTCCGGGTCTGGAAAGTCGCAGGGTGTCGGACAAATAGGACGGCTAGCGGCGGATAAACCCTCTACGGGTTGGAGACCATGTCCTTGAGTTCCTTCGACACCTTGAAAACGGGCACTTTTCGGTCTGGCACCGGAACGGCGTCGCCGGTACGCGGGTTGCGCGCCATGCGGGCCTTCCTCGCCTTCACCTTAAAGGTGCCGAAGCCTCGTATCTCGTAGTGCTTGCCTTCGGCAAGAGCCTTGGAAATCGATTCCAGGAATTGATCCATCGCCATGGCAACGTCTTTTTTGGTGAGTCCCGTCTTGCCGGCGATATCCTCGACGATTTCGGCTTTCGTCATTGTGCTGGCCTCCTTTCCCACGTCAAAACTCAAAGTCGTCTTTTTCTTTTAAAGCATAACTTATGCAAAGTCAAGGGACTTTTCCCCCACCCGCATTTTGCCCACCCGTCCGGGCCGCCGCGGGCTCATTTTGCAACCGCCCGGAGACCGCGAGCCGCGGACCGGGACTCCCAACCCGGTATCCCCGGAAACGACACACCACCCCCGGAAAAAACCGGACGGTAAGCGTATTCCGGGGTGGCCGCGCGGGGGGCCGCGGAGAAAATCCGCATCCGTATGCCCAGAACCCGGTTCCGGGGTACGGGGTATCGCGGGGTATCGCGCCGTTGGTACAGCGCTTGCTGAGGAGTCCTGGTGCTGCGGGGTGGTCGCCGCTCACACCAACCCTACCCTTCAACGAACCGCCTCGCGGCATCGAGTTAACCGACGGGTCACCCGTCATCGTCATATAAGGAGAAGGAAGATGAGCGCAAAAAGTCTCTTTTTGGCATCGTTTGTGTTTTTTGGCGCTTTGGCGCTTGTCGCCGGTTGCGGAAGCGACCCGGTTGCGCCGATCGAGGACGAAGCGCCCATCCTGCCGCCGATGAACGTGACCGTGACCTCGTCGGAAACGGCCAAACTTATCGTCGAGTGGGATCCGAACGCCCATCCGAGGCTCGCGGGCTACCACGTCTATCGCCAGCAAACCGACACCCAGGAAACGGTGAGGCTCACCGCCTCCCCCATCACGAACACTTATTATGAGGACATGAGCGCCGAGCGGGGCGTGGGCTACGAATACCGCGTCACGGCGCTTACCAAAGCGGGTAAGGAAAGCGTGTATACCTCGATCGCGGTCATGCTCCAGGCCGACGAGCGACAGAACCCCAATAGACAATTCTAGATTACCGAGTCGGACTCCGCCGCAGCGAGAAGGTCCCTCTCTTCGGAGAGGGACCTTTTTTTGTCAGGCCCGCGGGCCTCCGGCCCGGATGCGCGCCGGGAAGCGGCGAGGAGGCCGGCTTCTCCTATCACAATACGGTGACCGCGAAGCGAACGACGCCGATCAAACCGTTGATCATCGACTCCACGGGGAAGGCGATGATCCGCCAGAGGATCCCCGTCGACAAAAGCGCGATGAGGATAAAGAACCCGTAGGGGCGCAGCCCGGCGAGCGCGCCCGACCATCTCGACGGGAGAAAACGAAAGAGGATCCAGTGGCCGTCGAGGGGCGGAATGGGAAGAAGATTGAAGATTCCGAGCACGCAGTTGATCTGTATCAGATTGACGCAGAGAAGCTGAAAAAAGAGAAACGAGTTGCCCCCGTTCTCTCCCAGCGCCGGGAAATGCTTGAACACGAGACCCACGATGACAAAGAGCACGGTGCCCCCCGCGGCGAGCAAGAAGTTCGACAGAGGTCCGGCGGCGGCTACGTACGAGTCGTGGACGATCGGGTTCCGGAAGTTCGCCGGGTTGATCGGCACCGGCTTAGCCCAGGCGAGCAAGGGTATCTGGGTCAGGATCGCGATCAACGGCATCACCACGGTGCCGATGGGATCGACGTGGGGCAGCGGGTTCATGGTGATTCGCCCCATGTCCCTCGCCGTGGAATCCCCGAAACGTTCGGCGGCAACACCATGCGCGTTCTCGT
>Ga0315286_10007353_pt1 | contig 10773 bp, 13 predicted proteins | sample YL17G10_0_MG_FD_205038 | JGI IMG/M metagenome (GOLD analysis project Ga0315286, IMG submission 205038) | Sediment microbial communities from Yellowstone Lake, YNP, Wyoming, USA - YL17G10_0 | ecosystem: Environmental > Aquatic > Freshwater > Lake > Sediment | place: USA: Wyoming | collected...
AAGATGATGAAGATGTTCCTAAACTATTTCCATTTAAATAAATATCAGTATTTGCACCATTTCTAATTAAAGCAACATGATACCATATACCTGTTGAAAGTGATGCAGCAACTAAAAGATTTATATAATAAACTCCACCATTAATTATAACAAATTGGAATTTTTGTGTACCAGTATCATTATATAATTGAAAGATAATACGATTATTATCATCTGTTGCTTGATTATAGAGTACAACAGCATTTCCTGTGGTTGGTAACACATTAAAACGAATCCAAAAATCTATTGTATAATTATTTACATCAAAAAACCAATCGTCTGAATCAGGGATAGATAAATAATCGTCCGTTCCATCAAATAAAATAGAAGCCCCACCAAATTTAGATTGGGCTGTAGATATTTGAGTGTGATTTACTGGCGTAACTGTATAATTATTTTCAGAACTATCCGTAATAGTAGTAGAACCGTTTGTTCCGTTACCATGTAATAATAGTTTAACTGAAGAATCTATTCCTGGCATTTTATTATCCTTTAATGTGATTGTGGCATTTATAATTAAAGATACGTCAATACTTACGGATTGGGCCGAAAATGTAGTTCTCGCTAACATTTTTGAACCAGAAACAGTATTACTATCAAATAATCCAGCTTCAGTAATAGTTTCAGAAACACCACTACCGAAGGTAAAGGTTTTAGCAAATTTTACTTGATAACTGCCTGGGGCTGTGATTGTAGCGGTAGCACGAGTATATTCAGTTTCTAATGTAGTATCGCCATTAGCTGCACCAGTAACCCCTGTACCAATACCAATTGACCGAACATATCCTTGACTATTTAGATTACCAAGTAAATCTCTACAAATATTTAAACCGTCATTTACAATAAGATTACAAACTTTTTCTTGAGAAAGAATTTCACCAGTATAAACATCAACCCTAATGATTTCCCAATTTTCAATTATTTTAAACGTTCCTGCTATTTTTTCCATGAGAATACTCCTTTATTTTAAATTAATTCGTTGTATATACAATTGCCAATGTTGGCGTATGTAAAGCTGGTATTAAATAACCGCCAGGAATAACAATTTTAAAATTAAAGTATAAGGTGCCAGCGCCACTTAAACCACCAGACCCATTATTTAATAATAATATATTACTTACTCCATTACCTGCCAATGGAGTTCCAACCCAATCTACACCAGGAAGGCCTGAAGTAGTTTGTTTTGCTTTATACCAGCTCATTGATGGTGCGCCTCCTCCAAGAGCAGGACTTAAATAAGAATTCATTGCAGAACTATCCCACGCTTCTAATTGTGGTTCTGTTGCTGTTGCACCATCAAAATCACAAGCTATTGAATAGCGTTTATTTTGATTTCCAGCCAATTTAAGTTCTTTTAATAATGATGTAGAAAAATCGGCTAAAAAATATTTGGGAACTGTAACTGGATTAACAGAATCTAATAAAACCGCATATCTGTTTAAAAGAGATTCGGAAGGAATTGCATTTCCATCAGCAACACCTATACCTCCTTGCGAAAAAATAAGTACATCTAATGCTGGATTAACAGCAACCCAAGTTGGCCCAATTCCTCCTAAACCTAAGTCAATTAGAGAATTATTTATTGATACTTCTAAATTAGTCATTTTAATCTCCTATAATTTGTTTTGATAAAAAATTTTCCAATAATTACGATGATAATTGGCTCTAAGATTACAACTTCGACAAACCGTAATTAAATTATCTTCTTTACAATTTTCTTTATTATAATCTATATGATGAACTGTTAAATTTCGTTTTAATAATTGGTAGTGTTTTTCTTCCTTTATTCCACAACATTGACAAGTAAGGTTATCTCGTTCACGAATTTTTTCTTTTAAATCTTTATTAAAATAGTATGGATAACCAATTTTAGATACTCCACCTCTCCAATTATGATGTTTAGACCCTTTACGAGCATTTCGAGTATTTATAATTCTCATTAATTTAAGCGTTTCTTCCGAATATCTGTTTTGTACTCCTTTAAAAATGCTTGGTTTTCCTTTTTTAATTTTTGACATTTTAAGACGAGTTTTATAAGAAAAAACTCTTCCAATTTGTGCTTCTGACTTAGTTCTTCGTCGGATATTGAATTGTTTCATTAAATATAATATATAAACATGTGTGACTTTAAATCTAATAGCAATTTCTCGTAAAGTTAATTTTTGTGTTTTATATAAAGTTAATAAAATTTTTTTATTTATCACCATGACCAAACTCTGAATGTAATAACTCCATTTATATAAGAAAACCTTTTACTATCATCCCATGAAATTGGGGAAATTCTTTTTACATTATAGTCTTTTGTTGTTGAAATTGTTCTATCAATTTTTAAAACATAAGGGGTCATTGGAACAATAGTTGATTCTAGTGAATCCATTTTAGCTATTAAAGCTGCATAATCGGCAGCATGTAAATGAATTGTTAAACTTAAATCCCATGCTTGCAATGAACCAGCAATAATAATTGACCCTTGACCTCGAATTCCTTCAACTTCTGTATAACGTGTAGGGTCGCTTGGGGAATTATCTGCAATAACGGCTTCAAATTGATGAACTAATGTTATTCCATCTGAAGCGTATAATTTGTATTTTGGGTACCAAGGCATAAGTTACTCCTTAAAAAGCGTCGATTTTTTCATTAATAGCGGTTTCGATTGTTGGATTATTACGAATCGCTTCAAGAATTGCATCCATAATTTGTTTTGCTGTTTCTTCTTCTTTAAATACTTTTTTTACATCAATATTAATTTGACCTACCTGTGTATTAATGTCTGGTAATTTAAATTGTGCTAATTGGGTTGGTTGAAATTCTTGAATAGCTCGTCGTTCTGGAATTGGAATTGTTGACCCAAGGCCTTTAAAAAAGAATTCTTGTGCTTGTCTTTGTTCAACTTCCGCAGCAAAAAATTCTTGTAAAATAGGCATTAAATCACTTAAACCTCCACCTTTTTCGAATGGTGCTATTGGTGTTTTTCCGCTTATAAATCCCGCAACCGTTGTAGCTGTTTGAATTCCAAATTTTTGAGCAATTTGAAATAATTTTACAGAATCACTAGATACCTTATTTTGATTCAATTTTTCTTTTGTAATTTCTTGATTTAATTCTAATTCGTTTCTTAAAAATTCTTCTCTATTTTGGTCAACCCCATACATTCTTTCAAGTTCGATTCTTTGCTGAACTAGCTGAAGATTAGTTGCTCCCTGTAAACGTAAAATTTCCAACTGATTATCAATTAATCCTTTTCGCTGTATATTATCTAAAGAGATTTCTTCTTCTGTAATAGCTTTTGATAATTCTAATCTATTTTTTAATAAATCGTCTGTTGTTTGATTAATATTAAAGATTTTTTCATAAGCTATCTGTTGTTGAAGTAGTTCAAGATTTGTAGCTCCAAGCAATTTAAGAAAATTTAGTTGATTAGCAATTAAACCTTCTTTTTGCATATTATTTAAATGTTTTGCTTCTTCACTCATAGCTGCTGCTAATGCTAATCCACGTGCAGATTTTTCTACATTATCTTCAACTATTCCCAATTGGTCGATATAAAGTTGTTTAGCTATTAATAATTGTACATTTGTTGCATCTTGTAATTTTATTTCGTTTAATTTAAATTCTAAAATTTGTTTAGCTATAGTTTGCTGGTCAGCAAAGGAAATAATAGGAGCAACATTTGTTTGAATTTTAGCATCAAGTGGAGTGGTTTCGATTTGGTCTTTAAGACGTTTTCGTAAAACTCCAATTTCACGTGCTGTTATTAAATCTCCTGGTTTTAATTCTAAAGTCATTTTTTCAATTAAAGAAGTTAAATCAGGAATAGCTAAATCTCCTCTTAATCCACCAATTAATTGATTAAAAGCGTTTTGGGCTTTTGTATTTTTACTTTTAATTCCATTAATAAAATTTTCAGTTAAAGCATCTGCTGCAATTTTTCCAACAACAGTGGCAATTATTGTAACTGGACTTAATAAAAATTTAGCCATACCTGCAATAACGGCTCCTGTACTTGCGCCTGTAAATCCTAAAGCAAGACTTCCCATTGCTAATTTTCCAATTGTTTTTAATCCAACAAGAAATCCTCGACTAAAAATAAAGGCCAATTTTACACCCATAATATCAAACGCTGCTTGGGCGGTTAAAATACGTGCTAATAATGCTTCTGTGGTAACGATTTTTGAAAAATTTAAGATGAAAGTTGCACCAGCAATTAAACCTAAGTTAGAAAAAATTGCGTGAACAGTAGAGCCTAACGGTTTTAATCCTTCACCAACTTGACCAACTACTTTATTTAATTTAATAAGACTTGAAGTAAAATCTTCAGAACCAATTATTGCTGTTACAAAAGCTTTACCTGTTTCTTTTAAATTATTTCCTAAAATTTTTGCCTGTCCACTTTCTGATTCTAAAGTACGTCTAACTTTTTCATTTAAAGCGTTATAATTAGGTAAGATTGCAACGTTTGCATCTAAAATATTTTTAACAGCAATTAAAGATTGAACGATTTTAATACCTCTAGCACCGCCGAAAATTTCACTAATTCCTTCAATAGCTGCATTTCTACCACCAGGAGTTTGATTTAATTCAGTAATTTTATTTAAAATTTTTGTAAATGTTTGAAATGTTGATTCTCCTGCACCAACTACAATTCCTAAACTTTTACTAAGTTGAGGTAAATTTTTTAATAACGTATTAAATGATGTAGATAAAAGCGTAGCACCTTCCGAACCAGTACGACCAGCCGTACCAAGAGCTGCTAAAATTTGTAAGGTTTCATTCATTGTTAAACCAACACCAGCAGCCGTTCCTGCGAATTTATTTAAAGCTTCAGTAACACCTTTAATTTCAAAGTTATTTGTTTCTTCCAATTGTGAAGTAAGAGCAAACGCTTCATTCATTTGGTCTGCGCCTGATTTAGCTCCTTTGCTTCTATCAATTAAAATGTTTAAAGCTTTAGCGAAAGCACCAGCCGTATCACTGGCATCTCCAAATAAAGCAATTGATAATTTAGAAGCTCCTAATGCACCCTGTAATGATTCATTAGCACTAAAACCTAATGTAGCGAACTGTTTAACAGCACCAGCTAACTCTTCAGTGCTTATACCAGTTGCTTTTGAAGTTTCAGTAATACTATCTTTAATTTTTTTAAAACTTGCAGCTACAGCTTCAGGAGTGCCTGATAAGTTATTACGAATTTTTTGTAAAGCTAAATCAAAGGCAATTAAATTCTTAACTCCATCACCAATAGCCTGAAATGAACCCATGATTGCACCGCGTAAGGCAATCCAAATAGGGATTGTTAGAATAGCACGACCTGCTAACTGTTTAATGTTATCTGTTAAATTTGTAAAAATCTTATTTCCTTTAGCAGCTTCGAGATTAGTTTTAACGAATTGATTAGTAACATCTTTGACGGACGTTGAAGTTATAACTGTTTTATTATTAAATGTTGATAATGTTTTTGACATTTCTAAAAATGTACCGTTGGATGTTTGAACAACTTGCCCAACAGTTTGAATTGTTTTTATGGCATCTTTGCCATCAGCTCGAATAGGAATTTCTTTAATTTTAGGAGATAAATTTCCAATAATTTTAGTAACTTGACCATATTGGTCTTGTACATTTTTAGCCATATTAGCATTAACCGTTTCAAGTTCTTTTGCTCCCTTGACGGCTCCGCTAATGTCGGATAAATAACGAACTATATAATCTGTTCCTAAACTCATTTTTATTACCCCGAATAATCGACGTTAAAAGTTGATACGTCGCCCTTTTCTTTAAATTTTAATTTATTTATTTTTTGTTCACGTTTATTATTATCAATCTCTGTTTCCCTAAACTGTCCACGCCAGTATAAGAACGCATCACATCTTAAATCATTATCAATAACTTTCTCATCGAGATACTTCCATTCCTTTTGACCTAATTCTGAATAAAGTGTTTCATAAACACTCAACCAAAATAAAAAAAGTGTTTGTATTCCACTCAAATTCGTTTTATTTTCAAAAAGATGAATACTCCCTATTTCTTTAGCGGATTTATATATATTTTGATAAAAAATAGACCTAGCTAAGATACGAATTGTTTTTTCTATATCCACTATCTATCTCCTATTTAATAATAACCACGAAATTGATGCAACAGATTTATTTGTTAAAGACGTATCGGCTTTATTAAATTCATCAAAATTCTTCCAAACTGGTTTCCATTCTCCATTAACATTTTGTTCAGTACATAAACTGGTTATATATTCTAAATAAAATTTTTCTAATCTATTTTCTAACGATGGAATAAGATAAGTTCCAATAGTCATAGCTAATTGTTGAAGATTTTGTTGAATTGTTGTAATTTTATCAGAATATTCGGTAATCTTATTTTTATCTTCGGAATCTTTAGTAGCAAGTATAAACCAAAATTTTTTTAATTCTTTAGTTAAAGATTCTCTTACTTCTTCTAATTTTTCAATGTCAGCAACATTGTTTTCTTTTAATTGGAGAATTAATTGTTTTTTAGTAATACATCCTTCTTGTTTCATATATTCTAATTGTGCTAGATTTCGCTTATGCTCTGTAAGAGCTTGCTCTCCCTGATTAGGCATACGTACTCTATAAACAAATTCGTTCAGAATAAATACAATTTTATTATCTTTAATTAAAGTATCATCAAAATTATTTTTAACTAAATCAGAAATACTTTCATTTAAAATTTCATTTGAATCCATTGTATGCTCCTTACGTTAAATCTTTTAAATCGTTAGTATTATTTGGGTCGTCCATACATGCCGTACATATATTTTCTGTAATCATTGTATAATGTGTATGAATCTCTGGTTGAAGAGATTCTACAATTTTTATTAAATTCACCATATCACGCTGCTGCCAGGCGCAATGCTCTTCCAAAAGTTTAATTCTCTTTTCTAAAATGGCTAATTGTTCCATAGAAATCTCCAATAAATAAAAAAGCCAGAGGCTAGGCCTTTGGCTGTTTAATAAAGTCAATAGAAAAAGATACACCTTCAGAGAATTTTACAATTAAATTTGTATGGTTTCTTGAAGATTCATAAATTTTATTACGTAATAACGACTTAATTAAAATAAACGAATCTTTTAAAGAGAGGTTTTGTTTTTCAATCTCTTCAATTATTTTGCAGCTTTCGCCAACCAATGCTCGGCTAGTGCTGGATTCGATGCTTTTAAGCGTTTCCTCTGTAAGTTGTAGCATTGCCATACCTTTCGTAGAATGTCTGATTTGACCAGTTTATAGGGCCAAATTTCAACGATTTCTATTAAAACGACCATACTTGTGCTTCATTTGGAGAGGGGCTAGAATAAGCACTAGGCATTGCTCCAACCCCTCAAAATTAGTAGATTTTTATCTACATCTTATCCTCGAAAAGATAAGAGTTGTTTTCTATTAAGCATCAATGTCTATTTCAACATTTGAAATAAGCATGTTATCACTTGATAAATTAATTGCTTTACTTGCAAACGCATTTGCAGCAACATCTTGGGTATCATCTGAAAATGAACAACCAGTAGATTTATAACCCATTTTAAACACAGTTTTTGTAGCATCTTCGTAAATATACACACGTACGATAATGTCGGTCTTGAATTCGTTAGGGTCAATAATTCCCCAATTATTACCTGCTTGGCCCATTAATACATCTTCAATGGGAGAATTTTTAACTCGACCACTTAATGCGACTTTAACATCATAAGATTCAACATTCTTTAAAAGCTTTTCCTGTAAACCAATTACGCCTTCAGAAATTCTATTTAAAGTAGCGGTTAAACTTAATCCTGTTAATCTATCTAACTCAACTTCTGTTCCAACACCGCTTTGAAGAGTTACTTTAACACTATCAGCATTGATGTAGCAAAGGTCGGCATCATTTAACGCTGTGTAATCACCTGCTGTACCAAAAGAAGCAGCGGTATACACAACTTTGATAATGTCAGCAGAAGTCGCTAATAAAATACTCAAAGATGAAGGTGCAGAAAACGTATAATCGGTTGTAAGGTCGAGTTCAGTAGTGACACCAGAACGAACGCGAAGAACACGCTGAATATATTTTCCAGAAACATTAGGGTCAACAGCAGGTACAGGGTCAGCTAAACTAATTGCATAAGGGGCTGCACTATAACCTGATGGAACTGTTATAATTTTTTGTATATAAATCTTGTTGGTATTCTTTAAAATTTTAAAGAAATCTCCACCTAAATCGAAGTTTCTTTCTAATCTTGCTTCGGCATTAGCGACATTAAATGCAATTGAATTAAGAGATAATTTTGGAAGCCAAAGAGTTTGTTCTACGGTTCCTGCAAATTTATCTTTAATAACAGAAATAATGTCAACCAAAGCATCGTCGAAATCAGATAATTGTAATCCACCTGAAGGAAGTGCAGCTTTATTAGCTAAAGCTAAATAGGTATCAATTTCCCCATACTCTAACTGATTAAGAGTACATTTCTCTTCAAGAATCTTCAAATCTGTACACACCTTCTGTAATCGACCAAGTTCATACACATTTTCGCTTGGTTGCGTAACTCCACCAGAAATATTAATCGCTCTATCAACATTAGTCGCTAGAGTAGACCCATTCCAAGGAACGATTACTGGTTTAATACTTGACCCATGATTAATTTCGTTAGCCATTTTCTTATTCTCCTTAAATTGTTAAACTTTATTTAAAATTTTTTTCGATTTACGAAATGTTTTTATCTTACTTGTATGTAATTCACACTTACCTTTTACGAATGATAAATCTTGTGCTAATAATAAAACTTTTTCACTAATACTTTCTTGTCTTAATACTAAAGTCTTAACATCTTCAGTTAAATGTTTTAAATCGTTGGTTGTTAACTTTACATGATTAGTATGATTGTTTATTGCAACCAAAATAATCAATACTAAATTAACCAATCCAATAATAGAAGTTAATGTTATTTCCATACAAATCTCCTTAACTGTTGAGCCAGATTTTACAAGTTATACGGTATCTATTTTTGTCGAACAAGTCAGCATCATCCCAACTCGGAACTGGCATACTTGTAATAAAATCTATTCTCCCATGACCGATAGCTGTTTTTGATGGTGCTTCTGGATTTGAAGAATTGGGGGTGTAGTCGTAAATAGTTATACCGTCATTTATTTGTTCTTCTACCCAGTCGCCAAGGTTGGATTCCTGTCCAGGAAGTAGGGTTCGAATGTCGATAATAACTTGGAAAGAACGTAAACGCTTATTACTGCCGATTTCTAATCTATTTGCATCTGGTTTTGAATCCAAAAAAATCTGGATTAATGGTAATGTCCAATCCGAGTTTAGCTCTCTGCCAGCATACACGTTAACGGTCTTAGCAACGCCGTTACAATCTAAAAGTTGTAAAGAATGAGCGGTTACTTCATTCCTTAGAAATTCTATGAGTGAGTTCTCGATATTTGTAGAAATTTCCCAGTTTAAAATCATTTAAGTAACTCCCTAAAAAGTTGTTTGGTGACATTCTTTACAAAGCGTAATACCGTTATAAACATCAAAAATTTGTTTGTCTGTTTTCGCTAATTCTAATAATTTAAAATGGTCTTTTTTAATGTCTAAATCTTTATTTCTATTTAAGAATAACGATAATAATGTTTTAAAAGGAATTAAATGATGTGCCTGTAAATTTCCGCTATCACTATTTCCGCAATACTGACATTTATAATTATCTCGTTTAAAAACTTCTTTAATCCAATTTTTATATTCTTCAATGTGTCTTATTGCATGTCGTAAGGTATTTCTTCCATCAACCCATCTACCATTACGTTTTCCTACATGACATTTCTTTTGCTTCTTTGTTATACTAATTTTTTGTTTTGTTTCTAATGTATGAAACTTACCTAAGTGTGAAATTGCTATTTTCTTTCGTGTTTCTAAAGACTTTTTCTTACCAACATTCGTTGTATGACCTTTAGTAAATAATTTTATAGGTCTTAATTTAATACCATTTTTCTTTAACCAGTATAATGCCACACTTCTATCACAATTAAAAATAATACTAATTTTATCGGCACTTAGGTGTTGATTCTCATACAAATCGCTTAATTGTTCTTTTGTCCAAAAATATTTTTGGTTCATAAATAACTCTTATTTTAATAATTCTCTGACTTTACTAAGCATTATTCCAAGAGAACGTTCTATAAAATTATGGGCCTTGATAGCTTTTTTTGGATTCATTGGAAATTTAGGTTGCCCTTTTGTAAAAATTCCTTTAGTTCCTGGTACGAAATGGCCTGTAATTCTTGGATTCTCTTTAGTTCCTGGGGGTATCGTTCTTCCAGTTCCAGCTTTACCAAAATTAAGCCATACCCACCAAGGTGCTTCTTTGTTTAAAACTGCTACGTTTCCAACGCCATAACCAACTGAATTATTTTCACGTATTTTTTCAACTTGAATCTGGTCTGATAAATGTTTACCTACTGGTTTAAGACTACGTTCTCTTGAATCTTCAACAGCAATGTCTAATTGTTTTTTATGTTCTTCCGCAAGCATCTTCGTGTGTTCTTCAGATAAAATTCCTAATTGCTGCTGAATCACTTCAGGAATTGCTTTTCCTACTCGCGTTACAATCGCAGTAATCATTAAACATCCTTTTTGAAAAGTGTAATCTCTGTGTATGAATCATCGAGTTCCACCATAAGCATCTTCTTACCTACAGCGTCGTTATAAACATAAAAATCTTCGCCCTTGATAACTACTCT
>Ga0315286_10007354_pt1 | contig 10773 bp, 4 predicted proteins | sample YL17G10_0_MG_FD_205038 | JGI IMG/M metagenome (GOLD analysis project Ga0315286, IMG submission 205038) | Sediment microbial communities from Yellowstone Lake, YNP, Wyoming, USA - YL17G10_0 | ecosystem: Environmental > Aquatic > Freshwater > Lake > Sediment | place: USA: Wyoming | collected...
GCGCTGTTTTCCGCCGCGCGTCCCCCCAGCCCGGCCGGTTTCGCACAAGACACTCAGACGCTAAGAATCCTCGCTTGTTTGAGGGCTAGAGCAGTTTCAGATGTTTCGTGTCCGCGCCTCTCGGATAATCCGCGATAAACCGTCGGCAGGCGCTTTTTCTCGAGAGATTCTCTGTTTCGCTGGGGATACGTGACAAGTTAAACTGCTCTAAACTCCGCCCGTATGCTCGGTGTCGGGCAGTTTCGGTGAGGAATGCCCACTTGGGGCATGAAGGCGGGCAGTGGTCCGCAGGGAATGCCCGGTTGCGGCACGAAGGCCGGCAGGGCAGTGAAGATGTGCTCCGGCTGGAAGGAACGGCTGAATCGATCTGGAGAAGAATACCATCGTTCTTGTCGCGCGAGGATTTTCCTGGCGGTGGTATCCAGCACCAGGCGTGTCGCCTACTCAGGACGCTTCTGCACGCTTCAGCGCGCTCTTCCTTGCCCCCGCCTTCAGGCGGTGGGAAAAGGCTTCTGGTTCTCCCCTTTTTCCTCAGCGCGCTTCAGCGCGGCTTCTCGAAAAGGCTTCAGCCATCCCTCTCGAATGTCCTTCCTGGTAGCGGAGTCAAGATCCGCCCGATTCATGGGAAAGCAACCGTCTCTCCTTGCGTGTCCTTGCCGCGTGTGATATGTCTGGGGAGAGTAGGGTGGGACGGTCCACCGTGGGAAATGGGTGGCCGGGGCCAGAAGGGGGCTGCTGTGCCGCGTGAAGGCGGTACTCTGAAGCTTAGCTTCCCCGCCCGAAGGAGCAACAACCGCCAATCGGCGGGTCGGCGAAGTGGCCGACTGTGATGGGCCAAGGCCCATCCTACGGTTGCCAACAGGCCGACTGGCCGACCTGCAGACTGGCCGACTGGCCGACTGAAAAGAACGGAATCTCTGGAATGCTTGGACTTTTTTTGAAAAAGATCCTCGGTACGCACTCCGAACGCACCCTCAAGAAACTCTGGCCGATCATCCAGAAGATCAATGAGTGGTTCGATGAATACGACTCGCTGACGGACGAGCAACTCCAGGCCAAGACCCAGGAGTTTCGCGGACGCCTTCAGGACGGCGAAACTCTGGACCAGCTTCTGCCCGAGGCCTTTGCCGTGGTGAAGCAGGCGTGCAAGCGCCACGTGGGCCAGAAGTGGATGGCCGGCGGCACGCTGATCGAGTGGATAGAGACCCCCTACGACGTGCAGCTGATCGGCGGCATCGTATTGCACCAGGGCAAGATCTCGGAAATGAAGACGGGCGAGGGCAAGACGCTCGCGGCCATTTTCCCCCTCTATCTCAACGGTCTCACCGGCCGCGGCTGCCACCTGGTCACCACCAACGACTACCTGGCCAAGCGCGACAGCGAATGGACCGGGCACCTCCTCCAATGGTTGGGGATCACGGTCGGCTGCATCCTCCAGGAGATGGAGCCGATCGAGCGGCGCAAAAACTACGCCTGCGATGTGACCTACGGCCAGAACAGTGAGTTTGGTTTCGACTATCTGCGCGACAACATGACCGCCTCGGCGGGGCATCTGGTGCAGGGCGCGCGCTCGCACACGGCCCAGCAGGTTGTGGATGATATCTTCGCGGCCGTTCAGGCGGGCGGAGAGGGCCGCGTAGCCACGGACAGCTTCCAGACGCTGATCCTGGAGGTTCCAGCCGGACGCGTGCCCGGCCTGCTGCCCCAGTTCGGGGTGCGCTTTTCCCTCGATGAGATCCAAATCATCTGGGCGGGAGACAAGGCGGGTTGCGCGCTGCCCGAAATGCCGCCCCGCGCCGTCCCGGTCAAGGAACTCTTCGGCGGCCCGCAGGTCGCCGAGGGCTGCGCGTGGGTGCGGTTCCAGTTCCAGTCGCGAAACCACTTCTACGCCATCGTGGACGAGGCGGACTCGATCCTGATAGACGAGGCGCGCACACCCCTCATCATCTCCGGCCAGGTGGATCGCTCCACCCAGCGCTTCGAGAAAATGCGCCCCCTCGTGGAAAACCTGATCCAGAACCAGTCCGCCTTGGTCAATCGCCTCTTGGGCGACGCCGAGGAGATGCTTGAGCAAAAGGATCCCGACACGCGTTACCGGGCCGGCCAGAAGCTCCTCCAGGTCAAGAAGGCCATGCCCAAGAACAAGAAGTTCCTGAAGCAGAACTCGGAGCCGGAAATCTCCCGGCTGATCACCAAGTGCGAGAACGATTTCATCATAGACCAGAAGAGCAAGATGGGCGAGAAGTCCATGGCTTGGGTCGAAGAGGAGCTCTTCTTCGTGATTGACGAGAAGGGCCACAGCGTGGACCTGAGCGAACAGGGCCGCGTAACGGTTTCGCCCGACAATCCCGACCGCTTCCTGCTCGCCGACCTGGTGGACGAGTTCTCCCGCCTCGAAGGCGACGCGTCCTTGACGCCGGAGCGAAGGGAGGAGGCCAAGGCGCGCATACGCCAGGAAAACGAGATCAAGACCGAGGAACTCCACAACATTTCCCAGCTCCTTCGCGCCTACACCCTGTTCGAGAAGGACGTGGAGTATGTGGTTCAGGACAACAAGGTCATCATCGTGGACGAGTTCACCGGCCGCTTGCAGCCGGGACGGCGCTACAGCGACGGCCTGCACCAGGCCATCGAGGCCAAGGAACGCGTCAAGATTGAGAAGGAAACGCAAACCCTCGCGACGATCACGATCCAGAATTACTTCCGCATGTACACGAAGCTGGCGGGCATGACGGGAACGGCGGAGACGGAAGCGGCGGAGTTCAGCCACACCTATAAGATGGACGTGGTGCCGATTCCCACGAACGTGCCGGTGTGCCGCGCGGACGACAACGACATGATCTACCGCACCCGCCGGGAGAAGTACAACGCCATCATCGAGGAGATCGTCCGTCTTCACGAACTTGGCCTGCCGATCCTGGTAGGCACAGTGTCCGTGGAAGTCAGCGAACTCCTGTCGCGCATGCTCAAGCGCACGGGGATTTCCCACAGCGTTCTCAACGCGAAGTACCACGAGAAGGAAGCGGAGATCATTCGCGGGGCGGGCCAGGCCGGCGCGGTCACCATCGCCACCAACATGGCGGGGCGCGGCGTGGACATCAAGTTGGGGCCTGGGGTGGTGCGCCGCGCGGAGAACGGCGAACTGGACACCGAGGAAGCCGGCGGTTTGCAGATCGTGGGCACGGAGCGCCACGAGGCCCGGCGTATAGACAACCAGTTGCGCGGTCGAAGCGGCCGCCAGGGGGACCCGGGCGCTTCGCGCTTCTTCCTGTCGCTCGAAGACGACCTGATGCGTCTCTTCGGCAGCGACCGCATTTCCGGCGTCCTGCAGCGTCTGGGACTCCAGGAAGGCGAGGAGATCCAGCACAGTTTCATCACCCGGGCGATCACGCGGGCGCAGCGCCGCATCGAGGAAACCAACTTCGAGCGGCGTAAACGCACCCTGGACTACGACAATGTGATGAACAAGCAGCGCGAGACCGTCTACGGCCTGCGCCGCGAGGTCCTCATCAGCGAGGATCTGCGCCAGATCCTTCTGGATATCTGCTATGACGCCTTGTCCGCCAAAGTCGAGGCGTTCAAGAACGAAAAGACCGAGGAGACAGGCGCTGATCCCTACAACCTCACCGCCTTCGATGGATACATCCGCGGCATGGTACCGGGCATTGACCTGGATGGGATCGAGCAGCCCCATGTGCCGGACGAGAATTATCTGGGCGAGATCCTGAGCCGCGTGGAGAAGGCGCACGACCTGAAGAGGGAGCTTCTTGGCCCGGATCTCAACCGCGAACTGACCCGGTATATCGTTTTGCAGGCGATTGACAACGAATGGCGCGACCATCTGCACGGCATTGACGAATTGCGCGAGGGCATCCACCTGCGCTCCTATGCCCAGCTCGATCCGCTGGTGGAGTACCAGCGCGAAGCGACTTACATGTTCCAAGACATGATGGGCACCATCCAGCGCCTCGTCTTCGAGCATTTCTTCCGGGCCAACGTCGTCACCGAGCGCGAGAGCGGCGCTCGAAACGTGGACTATGGCCGCGGCGAGATGGAGGACACGGCCGGCACGGCCGGCGGAGGCGACGGCGGCGCGCCCGCCCCGACGGGCCCGCGCTCGGACGAGCCGGTCAAACCCCGCACCTACCATCGCGAGCAGCCCAAGGTTGGCCGCAACGAGCCCTGCCCCTGCGGCAGCGGCAAGAAATACAAGAAATGCTGCGGACGCCAGGCGGCGTAACGGCGCGCCCACACCGTCGCGGTGCGGCACGCGAGACGTTCAGGTTTTAGAGCAGTTTAATTCCATGCATAACCGCATCAGAGAAATACCCCCTATGAACCGCAAAGCGGTTCCCTGGTGTTCGGCTATCCGCTCGCGTATGAACCGCAAAGCGGTTCCCTATCACAGCCCAGGGTCGCGAAGCCACCCTGGGGTAACGGGCGCCCTTTTTACCCGTGAGAACCCTGAAGGGGTTCCACATTTTATGCAACCTTTGCAGAGTTGGGATTTGCAGAGAGGACGGCTATGCTGACCAGAATCCAGATACGGAACTTCAAACGTTTGCGGGAAGCCGACGTCGAACTGGGCGATTCCGTTGTGCTCATCGGCCCCAACAACATGGGCAAGACGACCGCGCTGCAGGCGATCACCCTGTGGGGGATAGGTGTGCAGAAGTGGAAAGGCAAACGGGATGTGAAGAGCAAAGCCGACGAACGCTCGGGAGTAGCCATCAGCCGTAACGACCTCTTCGCCATTCCCGTCCCCACCGCAAATCTCCTTTGGTACGATTTGCATACGCGAAGCCTTGAGCGGAGACCGGCGCTAACGCCGGAAGGCAAGCCGAAGTTGGCGACAAAGAACATCCGCATGGATATCGTGATGGATGGGATATCGGGCGGACGAGCGTGGAAATGTGGTCTTGAATTCGACTATGCGAACACGGAGTCTTTCTATGTTCGTCCTTTGCGGCTGAGTGAAGCGAAGAACCCGGAGCGGATGGAAATCCCTCCTGAGGCGACAGAGGTTCAAGTGGCCTACCTGCCTCCGATGTCGGGCCTTGCCGACCGGGAATTCCCCAAGCAACCCGAGGAAATCAGCTTCCTTATAGGCCAAGGTCAAACTGCCCAGGTGCTACGCAACCTTGTCTGGAGAATATGCGAGAAGAACGGCGACAAGCATCTCTGGGAAACAGTGCAACGCCATATCCAGAGTTTTTTCGGCGTCAGCCTGCTTGAACCCCGAAAAACCGAGCGCGGCGAGATCCTTGTTGAGTATGAAGAGAAGAAGGGCATCCGCCTCGACTTGTCCTGCTCCGGCCGGGGTTTGCAGCAGACTCTGCTGCTGCTCGTCCATCTCTACGCGAATCCCGGCACGGTCTTGCTACTGGACGAACCGGATGCCCACCTCGAGGTCCTCAGGCAGCGCCAGATCTACCAACTCCTGACAGACGTGGCCGCCGAACAGGGATCGCAGATCATCGCGGCCAGCCACTCCGAGGTGGTTCTGAACGAGGCCGCCGAAAAGCATATAGTGGTGGCTTTCGTCGGGAAGCCACACCGCATTGACGATAGAGGGTCCCAGGTTCGCAAGGCCTTACAAGACTACGGATACGACCATTACTACCAGGCGGAGCAGCGTGGATGGGTGCTTTACCTGGAGGGATCGACGGACTTGGCCATCCTTCAGTCTTTCGCCAAGACGCTGGGCCACGAGGCCCAAGCACTTCTGGAGCGACCTTTTGTGCATTACGTTGCCAACCAGCCGCCCAAGGCCGCGGAGCATTTCCATGCGTTGAGGGAGGCAAAGCCAGACCTGGTGGGCTTGGCCATCTTCGACCATCGGGACAGGGATCTTCCGGAGCATCCGGACTGCCTGGAGATGCGGCAATGGTGCCGGTGCGAGATCGAGAACTACTTGTGCATGGATGAAGTCCTGATGGCTTATACCCGCCAGGGCCTGTCCGACACTGATATGATCGGCTACAGCCTGATTCCGCAGCGGGAAAAAGCCATGCGCGAATCCATAGACAAACTCTCAGAAGCCCTCAAAACCATGAACAGGGCCGAGCCGTGGTCCCCTTCAATAGAGGCAACAGACGACTTCCTTGATCGGCTTTTCGACCTCTACTTTGAGAAACTCAAACTCCCGAATCTGATGAGGAAGTCGAACTACCACATCCTCGCTTCCCTGGTGCCAAAGGAGAAAATGGACCGCGAAGTATCCGCAATGCTTGACGCTATTTGCGCGGTGGCCGCAGAGGCCAAACCGGCGGAGATGTAAAGACCTCAATTGCTCCTTCTCACGTCTTTCACACAATCAACACAGAAGAGGAACACGATGACAAAGCACATCCGACTCCTATGCGCAATAGCGGTTCTGTCCTTGTTGCCATCCTTCTCATTTGCGGCATCAAACCCGCGCGAGAGGATCACGCTGGCCACCTATCCCTCGATCTCCCCCGACGGGAAGACGCTGGCCTTCAGCTGGAACGGAGACATCTGGTCCGTGCCGGTGAGGGGCGGCGTGGCCAGGCAACTCACACGCCATCCCGCCCTGGACAAGCAGCCTTCCTTCTCGCCCGACGGCACAGAGATCGCCTTCGCCAGCATGCGCGACGGCGCATGGCAGGTCTATGTCATGCCCGCTTCGGGCGGCGTTCCCGAACGTCTCACCTTTCACTCCCAGGGCAACTGGCTCCTTGGCTGGTATCCCGATGGAAAGCATCTCCTGACCACTGCCCGGCGCGATCATTCTCCGCTCAATGCCAACCGTCTCCTCAAGATCAGCCGCGACAAGAAGGAGCCCGAGGAACTGCTTTTTGACGACTACGTGGCATCGGGCGCCGTATCCGGAAGCGGCGACCGGCTCCTTTTCACGCGCGAAGGCGGCGAGAAGTTCCGCAAGGGCTACACCGGCGCCAAGGCGCAGCAAATCTGGCTTCACGACATCGGCTCCAAGGAGTTCACTCTCCTCCTCGGCGACGAGATAGACCGGCGCTACCCCATCTGGAAACCGGACGGCGGCGGCTTCTACTACTGCGACCAGCGCACGGGCACGCACAACGTCTGGGAATACGATTTCAAGACGAAAAGCGCGCGTCAATGCACGTCCTTTCAGGACGACTCGGTGATGTATCCCACCCTTTCCAAAGACGGCTCCACGATGGTTTTCTGCCACCTCTTTGATCTCTATCGGCTTAATCCCAAATCCAAGGCTTCCCCCGAGAAGATTGACATTTGGCATGAGACCGACGTGGATCTGCCGCGGATAGAGCGCAAGGTCATAAATGTCGCCAACGAAGTGGATTGCACCACCGACGGCCTGGAGGTCGTCTGCGCTGCCAACCATGATATCTGGGTGATGGACACCGTTCTGCGCGAACCCCGCCAGATCACGAACACTCCCTTTGAGGAGAGCGACGCCCGCTTCACCCGCGATGGGAAGAGCATTCTCTTCGTGCGGGACGAGGGGCGGGTTGCGGATATCTGGCGCGCGCGTCCCGCCGATCCCAGGAAATACTGGTGGCAGAACACTCGATTCATCCAGGAGCGCATCACGACGGACGGCGATGGGAAGTCCCGCCTCAGCGTCAGCCCGGATGGCGCCAGGATCGCTTACCAGCGGGGTGGGGGAGACCTGTGGGTGTCCGATCTCGACGGACGAAACGCGCGGAAGGTGGTTTCCAGCTCCAGTGGGATGGATTATGACTGGTCGCCGGACGGGAAATGGCTGGTTTACACCAGGGAAGACAACAACCAGAGCGTGGACATTTATCTGGCTCCCATTGACGGCCACGCGCCCCCTTATGACCTCTCCCGGTATCCCTACTGGGAGGGCGGCCCCGCCTGGTCTCCGGACGGCAAAGTGATCGCCTACACGAACTGGATTTCGACCTCCGGCACGAATGAGGTCTGCTGGGTGCGCCTGGCCAAGGATGATCCGGAACCGGACAAGATCGAGAAGGCGAGGAAGGAAGCGCTGGAGAAAATGCGGAAGGCGCGCGGCGAGAAGACCCATCCGCCGGCGGCGAAGGACAGGCCGTCCACCGCCTCCCTGCCCGTGCGCATTGACTTCGACGGCCTTCACGACCGCCTCAACAGACTGCGGGTGGAGGGCGGGCTGTCCGACCTTTTCTGGTCGCCCAAGTCGGACGTTCTGGCTTTCACCGCCACGGTGGAGGGCCGCCGCGGCACCTATACCCTCAACATCGCCGAGCCCGATCCCAAGCCCGTGTTCCGAACCGACAAGACGGGCTCGCATGCCCAGTGGCTGAAGCAGGATGACCAGATCGTGTGGCTGTGCGACGGTCAACCCGGCAGCTTGAAAGGCGACAAGTTGACGCCGTATCCGTTCAAGGTGGAGATTGCGGTGGACCGCGCGGCCAAGAACCGAGTGGCCTTCGGCCTTGCATGGCGCTTCATGCGGGACAACTTCTACGACCCGACGCTCAACCACCGCGACTGGAATGCGATCTACGGCAAGTATGCCAGTGAGGCGGAAAAGGCGCCCAGCTCGGACGAGTATTCCGTCGTCATGGACATGATGCTGGGCGAACTGAACGCGTCCCACACGGGCTTCACCTCCTCTGAGAAACCCTGGAGTCCCACCGACCAATGGAAAGTCGAAACCGCCCATCCCGGCGTTCGCTTCGATCCCGATTACGCAGGCCCGGGGTGGAAGGTGCGGGACGTTTTCCCCAAAGGCCCCGCGGACCGCCCCGCCAGCCGCATCAAGCCCGGCGAGGTCGTGCTGGCCGTTGACGGCACCACTATCACGAAGAAACTGGGCCTGCCTGACGTGTTCAACGGCCCGCCCGACCGCGATATCCAGCTAACGGTGCTGGACGGTGAAACCAGCAAGCGCCTGGTGACCCTCCGTCCGGTTTCCTATGAGACGGCGCGGAACCTGCTGAGAAACAAGTGGCTCGAGGACAATGAGAAGATGGTGGAAAAGCTCAGCAGCGGCACGCTTGGATACCTGCATATTGACCAGATGAGCGAAAGAGACTTCCGGAAATTCGAGATCCAGGTTTACGAGAAAATGGTGGACAAGGAAGGCCTGGTGATTGACATCCGCAACAATGGCGGCGGCAGCGTCGCGGACAAACTGCTGGTCATCCTCTGCATGCCCGACCACGCCATCACCCGCGTGCGCGACGAAAAGCCGGGTTACCTGGATTCCTATCCGCCGCACGTGGCCATGCGCAAGCCCCTCGTGGTCCTCTGCAACCAGGACTGTTACAGCAACGCGGAGATTTTCGCCCACGCCATCAAGACACTGCGCCGCGGCAAACTCGTCGGCGTCAAGACCGCGGGCGAAGTCATCGCCACGCCCAGCTGGAACATCATGGACGTGGGCAGTTTCCGCGTGCCAAAGATCGGGTTCTACACGAAGGATGGGCAGGACATGGAGCTTCGCGGGGCTGAGCCGGACTGCGTGGTGTGGCCCCTGCTGGGAGAAATGCCGCGCGGCAAAGACAGGCAACTCGAGAAGGGCGTCGGACTGCTGCTCCTGGACGTTTCCGCGGCGAAGGCGCAGCCCGGCCCGCGCGTGATCAACGCCACTGAGCGATGAGAATTCCACCCTTGGGCCGGCTGACCGGCTGACTGGCCAACTGGCGAACCGGCGAACTGGCGAACCGGCGAACCGGCGAACTGGCGAACCGGCCGACTGGCTGACCGGCTGACTGGCCGACTGGCCGACCGCCATCACATCCATTCCAGCACGGCTTCCTTGGGTTTTCGAGGCTGGTCGGGGACTGTCGCGTCCGGGGCGGGGTACCCCACCGGAAAGAGGACAAGCGGGCGCTCATTGTCCGGCCTGTCCAGGATGTTGGACAGAAACGCCATAGGGACCGGTGTATAGGGTACGGTGGCCAAGCCCATGTAGTGGATCGCGGTGATGAAGAGGCCGCAGGCGATTGAGACGCTCTCCTTGGAGTAATAGGGGTTTATGCGGGATCCGTCTGGGCTTCGGCCGTACCGCTCCTCGAACACGGCGACCAGCCACGGCGCGGTTTCCAGAAAGGGTTTTTCCCACGTGGTGCCCAGCGGCTCAAGGTCTCTGAGCCATTGTTGGTTGCCGCGGGCGCCTTCGTAGAATTCCCGTTCCACGTTTTCGGCGGCGAGGCGAATCTGGCGTTTGAGGGTGGGGCTGCCGACCGCGACGAAATGCCAGGGCTGAGCGTTTGCCCCGGATGGAGCCGTGGCCGCGGCCATGATGGCCAGCTCAATCAGCTGCCGCGGCACAGGGTCCGGGCTGAAGTTGCGGACGCTGCGTCTGCGGTTCATATACTTGTAGAAATCGCTCACTCTCCTGACCATCTCCGCTTCGTTATAACGGGTGGGACGGTATGGAATTTGGTTGGAGGGAGTCATATCGGAATGGCCCTTCCACTTGCGGATAGAGGATATTGGACTGTCGGGGTTCCCCCACACCGCAGAGTGTAACATGACACCCCGCCAGGAAGCAATGCAAACCTGGAGCTGCTGAAGCCCAAGTTTATGTCGTGCACCCATTGGACTTGGGGCGTATCTCGATGGAGCCACCAAAAAACCGTTGGATGGGCCTTGGCCCGTCATTTCCAGTGCCTTGTCTGAATAAGTCCGCGTGACATGGCGAGAAACGGCGAGAAACAGCGAGACGATTGATGGGCCAAGGCCTGATCATTACCCACAGTTTTTGAGCCAGGGTGGACATCTGGGCAAGGCCCCGGTGGCAAGTATGACGGTTTCGCCTCGGAGAGTTCAATTGGTTTTTTCCTCGGCCCGCGC
>Ga0315286_10007355_pt1 | contig 10772 bp, 11 predicted proteins | sample YL17G10_0_MG_FD_205038 | JGI IMG/M metagenome (GOLD analysis project Ga0315286, IMG submission 205038) | Sediment microbial communities from Yellowstone Lake, YNP, Wyoming, USA - YL17G10_0 | ecosystem: Environmental > Aquatic > Freshwater > Lake > Sediment | place: USA: Wyoming | collected...
GCCGCGCATCTCTTCGGAAACCTGGACCATCACCTCGTGGAGGACGACCACGATCTCCACCGGATCTTCCCGACGCTGGACTGGGACGCGCTGTTAGAGATCCCAAGGGTATGATGCCGGTCAGGGCCGAGGGCATCCCTGTTTAGTCGCCCGCCGCTCGGCGCCTCTCCGATCCGGCTTTCTTAAAGCTTCTGGCGATTGCCGGCAGTCTCCTTTCCCTTCTCTACCGCATCTTGCCCTTTATCGCTCCCCTGGTCCAGTGCGGTCTTCCCCCCGTCTACCAACTCCTTTCCCTTCTCGTAGACATTCTTCCCCTTTTCAACCAGCTCCCTGCTTTTCTCGTAAGCGCTCTTCCCCTGATCGACGGCCTTACCCGCCCCGACCCTGACCTTCTCCACGGCATCTTTGAGGTTGGCGGGTCTCGACTCCGGATACCGGAAGTAGAAATAGCCGCCAATCACCACGGCGACAAGGATCAGAATCAGCGCCAGTTTGATCAGGCTCTTGAACAGGAAATAGACGAGCAGCAAGGCGGAAAGGCAAACCGCCATCGCAACCAGCGGATGTTCGGTCACGGAACGAACGATCTCTTCCATGGGACACCTCCTCCGGAAATTGGGGCGATTCTACCGGAGATGAGAGGGAAAGGCCAGAAATCGTTTCATCTTGACAAACGAAGCGCCGGGCGATTAGATACGAGGAAGAAAACGGAGAAGAAAGGGCACATTGACGGCGGGAATGGATCGAAAAGGGGAAGCGGAAATGGTCACGGTCGCCGTGGCGACGCTCGGCTGCAAGGTCAACCAGTGCGAATCGGCGGGGATCGCGGAGGCGCTCGTCGCCCGCGGGATCATCATTGTCCCGTTCGAGGAGGCGGCGGACGGATATATCATCAACACCTGCACGGTCACCGGCCGAACGGACTACCAGTCCCGCCAGCTCATCCGTCGGGCGATCCGGAAAAACCCGGCGGCGGCCGTCCTGGTCACCGGCTGCTACGCGCAGAGGGCCCCGGAGGAGATCGCCCAAATCCCCGGCGTCCGGTTCATCACCGGCAACACCGAAAAGGAGAGGATTCCCGATATTCTCTGTGAAATTACGGCCGGCGCGCCGCGGGTCCTGGTCGGCAACATTCGGGATGCAAAGGGGATCTCCTGCCTCGGGGCGACCCTCTTCCCGGAGCACACCCGCGCCTTCCTGAAGATCCAGGACGGCTGCGACGCTTTTTGCAGCTACTGCATCGTCCCCCATGCGCGGGGCGCAAGCCGGAGCCTTTCCGCTCCGGAGGTCGCGGAAAGAATCTCTTCGATCTCCCGGGCCGGTTACCGGGAGATCGTCCTTGCGGGGATCCACCTCGGCGCCTGGGGCCGCGATCTCCAACCGCGGACGGATCTCGTGAACCTCATCCGGCGGATCGCGGAAGGGAGCGGCGTGGAGCGCCTCCGGCTGAGTTCGATCGAACCGCGCGAACTGAACGCGGAACTGATCGCCCTCATCGGCGCGTCCGGAACCGTCTGCCGCCACCTCCACATCCCCCTTCAAAGCGGCGATGACGGGATTTTAGCCGCGATGCGCCGCGATTACGATGTGGTTTTCTTCCGGGACCTCGTCCGGAAGCTCCACACGACCGTCCCCGGCATCGCCGTCGGGATCGATGTGATGGCGGGCTTCCCCGGCGAGACGGAGGAGGCCTTTGCGAACACGCTGCGTCTGGTGGAAGAGATGCCCCTCGCCTACCTCCACGTCTTTCCCTACTCCCGGCGGCCGGGCACGCCCGCCGCAATGATGGCCGGGCAGATCCCCGAGCCGGAGAAAAAAAGGCGGGCGGAGCGACTGAGAGCGGTCGGGGCGGAGAAGCGGAAGGCGTTTGCCGAAAAGTTCATCGGTACGCCGCTCTCGGTTCTCGTCGAAGGGAGAACCGATAAAAAAACCGGATTCCCTGTCGGATTCTCCGACAACTACATCCCCGTCGCCGTTCACGGCGACGGGGCAACCGCCAACCGGATCGTCCGGGTCATGCCCGAAGCCTTCCTGGATGGCCGTCTGATCGCAGAGGTGATCCATGAATGACGGCTACGTAAAAAAGTCCCCCCTAACCGTCATACCGGCGAACGCCGGTATCCAGAAATACTTGAAAATACTGGATTCCGTGTCAAGCACGGAATGACAAAACAGGACAAAATCGACTTTTTACGAGGTCATCCGTGAATGACGAAACACTTGTGAGAGAACATCATGAATGAAGAACGGGTTCAGGCCCTGACGGGGTTGGAGGACCGGCTCGGCTGGTATTTCGCGGATATCGCTCTTTTGGACACCGCGCTGACGCACCGGTCGTTCGTCAACGAAAATGCGGCCCCCGCCTGCCGGGACAACGAACGGCTGGAGTTTCTGGGCGACGCCGTTCTGGAGCTGACTGTCAGCGACATGCTGATGAGAAAATTCCCCGACCATTCCGAAGGGCAGCTCTCGAAACTGCGGGCCTCCGTCGTCAACGAACAGCCGCTGGCGGAACTGGCTCGGAGATTCGGAATCGGGGAACAGCTTCTGCTCGGCAAAGGGGAAGAGGGTTCCGGCGGCCGGATGAAATCCTCGCTTCTGGCAAACGCCTTCGAATCGGTCATCGCCGCGATGTACCAGGACGGCGGCTTCGACCGGACCGCCGCCTTTATCCGCCAACTCTTCGAACCGCTGATCGAGAATGGGGATCTCTCCACGATCTACAGGGACTACAAGACCGCCGTCCAGGAGATGTGCCAGGTTCTGTTCCGGGAAATGCCGCGCTACATGGTGATCTCCGAAACCGGCCCGGACCACGACAAGCGCTTCGAGACGAGCCTTGTGATCGGCGAGCGGGTGATCGCGACGGGAACAGGCCGGAGCAAGAAGGACGCGGAGCAGCAGGCGGCCCGAATCGCCATGGAGAAGCTCCGATGATCATCCCCATCTTCCTGATGAACCGGGGCTGTCCCCACCGCTGTCTGTTCTGCAACGAGCGGCTGACCGCGGGGGATCGCCCGGAGAGGGTCACGGAAGCGGCGTTCGCCGAAACCGTCCGCACCCACCTGGCCAGCGCACCGCGGAGGGGCGGCCCACGCCGCCCAGTGCAGATCGCGTTTTACGGCGGGACTTTCACCGGGATGGAACGGGAGGAACAGCGCCGTCTGCTCGACATGGCCGCACCCTTTCTCCGGGAGGGAGCGGTGGACGGCATCCGGATCTCAACGCGTCCCGACGGGATCGACGAAGAGGCTCTCGATCTTTTCCAGACCGCCGGCGTCACAACCGTAGAGGTGGGGGCGCAGTCGCTGCATGACGGCGTGCTGATGGAATCCCGTCGGGGTCACACGGAAAACGACACCGTCCGGGCGCTCACCCTGCTCCGAGAAAAGGGTTTCGAAACGGGAATCCATCTGATGGCCGGTCTGCCCGGGGACAGCCCCGACCGTTTCGCTGAAACCATCCGGAAGACCATAGCGCTCCATCCGGATATGGTCCGGATCCATCCCACGCTTGTCCTTAGGGACACCGCCCTCGCCCAGGCCTTTCATCAAGGGGCGTACAGACCCCTGACTCTCCCGGAGGCGACGGAGCTCTGTAAAAATGCTCTCAAGGCGCTGACCGCGGCAGGGATTCCTGTCATCCGTCTCGGCCTCCAGACCACACGGGAGATGGAAGAACCGGGGGCCGTCGTCGCGGGGCCTTTCCACCCGGCCTTCCGGTCTCTCGTGGAAACCGCCCTTTTACGGGAGCTGGCCGCCGCCCTGCTCTCGTCCGTCGAACGGGGAAACGGCGCCGTCTCTTCCGGAATAGCCGACGCCGACCGGTTGACAGCCCACTTCATCATCTCTCCGGTCGATCTCTCTAACTTCTGCGGCGCCGGTCGGGGAAACATCGCGTTCCTGAAGGAACGCTTCGGCATCGAAGAAATCCGCGTCACGGCCGACCCCGCCCTTTCCCGGGGAAACGTGATCCTGACGTACGGAAACAGACGACTGCAGGCGGACGGCTCCGGCCGCATCACGACAAGTCACAGGGAAGGTTGACGGCTTCGTAAAAAGATCCCCCAAATGGTCATACCGGCGAAAGCCGGTATCCAGAGCTACTTAACAACACTGGATGGGGACACCTTGCTGCAAGGTGTCCCCGCAAGCCCGGAATGACACAAGAAGCAAATGACGACTTTTTACGGATTCGTCGTAGCGAAGATTTGCATGCGGCCGGCCGACGTGGTATCGTGACCCCCGGAATTTTGAAACGGATTTTCCGGAGCCCGGCATCCTCTCATCGGGAATTGTGGGGACACCTTACAGCAAGGTGTCCCCACAATTCCCCACCCAACTGCAACGGAGGCGGACGTGTTCAAATCGGGTTTCATCGGCATCATCGGCAGGCCCAATGTGGGAAAATCGACGCTTCTGAACGCCATCGTCGGCGAGCGGATCGCCATCACAACGCACAAACCCCAGACAACGCGGAACAAAATCATGGGGATCCGGAACCTCCCGGAGCCGCAGCCGGGGCAACTGATTTTCCTCGACACGCCGGGGATTCACCACGGAACGACGCCCCTGAACCGGGCGATGATCGAAACGGCGACGGGAACCTTCGGAACCGTTGATCTCATTTTGCTCCTCGCCGAGGCGGCCCCTCTCCCCCACAAGGACGACCGGTTCATTCTGGAATCCCTCCGGGAAAAACCGATCCCCGTTTTTCTGGTGATCAACAAGATCGATCTCGTGGAAAAACCGCTGTTGCTGCCGCTGATCAAGGCATACGGCAAACTTTTCCCGTTCCGGGAGATCCTGCCGATTTCCGCGCTGAAAGGCCGGGGCGTGGACCTCCTGACCGCGGAGATCTGGAAGATCCTCCCCGAGGGGCCGCAGTACTTCCCCGAGGAGATGATGACGGACCGCTCCGAACGTTTCATCGCCGCCGAGATCATCCGGGAGAAGATCACCCTCCGCACCCACAAGGAGATCCCCTACGTGACCGCCGTCGTCGTGGACGCCTTCAAGGAGGACGAGGCGAAGAACATGATTCGGATCGCGGCGACGATCCACGTTGAAAAGGAGTCGCAGAAAGGGATCATTATCGGCAAGAAAGGCGCAATGCTCAAGGAGATCGGCACGAGGGCGCGCCTGGAGATGGAGAAGTTCTTCGCCGCCAAGGTCTTTCTCGAACTATTCGTCCGCGTCGCGAAAGACTGGACCTACGACCCCCGTATGCTCCGGGAGTTCGGATACCGGGAAAAGGGGTAATACCAAATTCCCGGCGGCCCTTATGGATCGACCTTCGTCAGCTTCGCTCCGATCCGGGAGGCGATGATCACCAGCGTCGTGGAAATAAAGATCATGATGATCCCCAGAGCGGAGAGCCTCCCCCACAGACCATCTTCGGCAAACCGGAGGATCTGGACGGCAAGGACCTCCGTCCCCGGTCGGGAGAGGACGACGGATAGGCTCAGCTCGCGGACAAACATCGTGGCCATCAGAATCCAGCCGGCGACGATTCCCGGAACCAAAAGCGGAATGACGATCCGGCGCATCGTGTAGAACGGCCCACCGCCGCAGACCCGGGATGATTCCTCCAGGTTGCTGTGGATCTGGACGAAGGCGCTGGTCAGTGGTCGGATTCCGTAGGGCAGGTATGTCGCAATGTAGCCGATCAGCAGCGCCCAGATCGTCGCGTAGAGCGGCGTCTGGACGAAAAACCACATGAAACCGACCCCGACGACGATCCCCGGGAACGAGAATGAGAGAAAACTCAAGGATTCGAGAAAGCCGGAGGCCTTCGTCCTTACCTTGACGATGACGTAGGCGACGAAGAAGGAGAGGATCATCCCCAGCGTCGCCCCGCCGACGCCGAGGTAGAGGCTGTTCTTGAGGGACAGCAGTGAGACGGGGTCCTTGAGGACCGCGATCCAGTGTTTCCAACTTATCATCGCGAAGGCCTTCGCACTCGGAACCATGGAGTAGGGAACGACGGAGGTGTAGAAGAGGACCAGGACCGGCAGGACGATCAGCACAAACGACAGCAGCGCGACGATTCCGAAAAGGGGATGCCGCGCCCCCTTCAAGTCGATCACACTCGGCCGGTAGCCCCGGCTGGAGACGGTGACGTATTTCTCCCCTTCCCGGGTCAGGTGGCGGTAGAGAAAGATCAGCGTGATCGAGGCGGCCAGCGCGCTCATGCCCACCGCCGCCGCCATCCCGTAGTCCGTGACATATCCGGTCGCGACGACGCGGTAGATGTGGGTCGCCAGCACGTAGATCCGCCCCGGCATGCCGATCACCGAGGGAACGGCAAAGGAGGCCAGGCTCCGGACGATGACCAGTGTCGCCGCGGCCAGGATGGCCGGCCGGAGAACCGGCAGGGTGATCCGAACCAGCGTCCGCAGGTTCGACGCCCCGCACACCTTCGAGGACTCCTCCAGCGAAACGTCGAACGCCGACATGGCCGGGGCGATGACCAGGTAGGCGATCGGCAGGTCCAGGAGCCCCTCCACAAGAATCATCCCCTGGAGTGTGTAGATGTTCAGCGCCGCCCCCTCCCAGCCGAAGAGCTGCCGGAAGAAAAGGTTGATCATGCCGTTCGACGGGTTCAACAGCAGGACCCAGCTCACGGCGAACAGGATGTGCGGCACCATCATCGGAATCAGCGAAATGATCCGGAACATGAATTTGAACGGGATGTTCGTCCGGGTGTTCAGATAGGCCAGAAAAAGTGCCAGGATGGTGGCAACGACCGCGGAACCGATCGTGAAGACGGCCGTGTTGACGAGGATCTCGGCAAACGCGGGATCGGTGTAGGCCTTGACGTACTTCGAGAGCGTGAACGTTCCGAAGGCGTTGAGCCCCTCGCTGAAGCTCCCCAGGATGAGCATGACGACGGGGCAGACCGTGAGGAATCCGACGATCGCGATCAGGCCCGGCGTCAGGCCCATTCTGGTCTTTTGCATCGCACGCACCCTTTTTTTCAGCGTGTTGAAAAAGTCTCTTTTACAGGCTGTTCAAAAATGTCCGGATGCAAGGCTCCCGAAATCCTGAGCCGTGAGGCGTACTTTTTAGTACGTTGAACGGCCCAGGATGAGGGAAACGAAGCAGATGGGCGTTTTTCAACAGCCTGTTAATTCAACAGAATCGAGCAGTGACGCGGGTCGAAGTGGAGGGCAATCTCTTCGCCCTCCCGGACGGCGGTTGTCGGCTCGATCCGGAAGATCAGCAGGGTCTCCCCGACCCGGATCTCCCCCTCGTAGGCGTCGCCGACGAAGATCAGGGATTCGACCCTTCCCCGGAAGATGTTGCGCCCTACCTTATGATCCCCCTTCAAAACCCGGATAAATTCCGGGCGGATGCAGACCGTGACCGCCGCACCCGGCAAGGCCCCGGTCTTCTTCTCGCAGGCGATGGCGCCGATCACGGAATCGATTATCGTGAAGGAATCCTCGCTGGTCGCCACCCGGCCCTCGATGAAGTTCGCGCGGCCGATGAAGTCCGCCACGAATCGACGGTCGGAATCGAAGTAGATCTCCCGCGGCGTCCCCATCTCGATGATGCGGCCGCTCTTCATCACCGCGACCGTGTCCGACAACGATAGGGCCTCGATCCGGTCGTGGGTCACGTAAACGGCGGTAATCTTGAGTTCCGTGAGAAAGGCCCGCAGCTCCTTGCGCGTCTCCTCCCGGAGCTTGGCGTCGAGGTTGGAGAGGGGCTCGTCGAAGAGGATCACCTTCGGCTCAGCGATCAGGGCCCGTGCAAGGGCGACCCGCTGCTGCTGCCCGCCGCTCAGCTTCGTTGCCGGCCGCTTCTCAAACCCATCCAACTGGACGAAATGGAGCGTCCTGGCAACCTTGCGGACGATCTCCTCCTTGGGTTCGTTGCGGGTCTGGAGCGGGTAGGCCACGTTGTCGAAGACGTTCATGTGGGGCCAGATGGCATAGGTCTGGAACACCATCCCCAGCCCCCGCCGGTCCGGCGGGACGCAGATGCCCTTTTCCGCCGAGAAGACCACCTCGCCGCCGATCGCGATCTCCCCCGCGTCGGGCATCTCCAGGCCGACGATGCAGCGCAGCAACGTGGTCTTGCCGCAGCCGCTCGGCCCCAGCAGGGTGAAGATCCGGTTTGCCGGGATGGTCAGATCGACGTGGTCCAGCGCTGTGATGGTCTTGCCTTCCGAGTAATAGTTCTTGCTGAGACCTTTGATGCGGATTTCCATTTTTTCAACCTGTCACATATTCGACACAACGGTATTGAACATGCGTATCTTGAAATCGATTTACATCCTCATCGAACGGTCTGTACGATCCTGTTGCTGCATCACTTGAGAATGATGTTACTTCCTCCGGCAGCCGGGCCGCCCGGAACGATCAGCCGGGACTGCTCCTGCCGCTGCATTTCCTTGGCCTGTTCGACCAGATGCGCCACGAATTCCTCCATGGCCTCGGAAAATTTGTCCATAGCCTGCTGGAGGTTTTTGGCATCGATCGGGAACTGAACGGGCATGGGGCCCTGCTGGGTGTAAATCTGGGACTCTCCGACAAAAAGAATCGGGCGGGTTTTATCCGGTTCCCCATTCTGCTTGACCGGCGACAACAGACGGATGGAACCAACCGTCAGATCGCTGAAAACCTCCTCCCGGTGAAGGTTCTGTTGATTAAATTTGGCTTTTTTCCCTTTTTCTTCCGAGTCTGCCATGATGCCCTCCCGAATCGCAATCGGCCATCATAAACCGCTTGACCGGTTACGGCGTTGCGAAGATCTTCTTGAACTCGTCTCCCCACTTCTTGATCTCGTCATCCGACAGTTCGCGGATCGGGATGACCTTCGCCTTGTCGATTCCGGCGATCGGGGGATAGATGCCCGGTGCGAGTACGTATTCGCCCACCTTCTCGGCCATGATCTTCATGGCGTCCTGGGACAACCAGTAATCCACGAACAACCGCGAGGCGTTGGGATGGGGTGCGCCCGCCGTAATGGCCATTCCCCGGGGAGTCCCCATCATCGGCTGGGAAACCCTTGCCCAATCCAGCGGCGCGGGCGCCTTGGTGATGATGTATTTCGGCATCGAGATGCCGATCCACTTCTCACCGCTCTCGATCGGGGCCGGTGTGGGGCCGAAAGAGGCCACAAACATCGGCTTGTTGGCGGCCAGCCCTTTGAGGAACTTCATCCATTCCGCATCGGATTTGATCACGTTTTCCTTCAGTCCGATAAGCCAGGAGATCGTCGTCGGATGGGAGGAGGGATCGGCCATGACGATCTTCCCCTTCCACTTCGGGTCCGTCAGGTCTTCATACTTCTTGGGGACATCGGCCGGTTTGACCAGTTCCTTGTTGTAGATCAGGGCGGCATATTCAATGCCGAAGCTCTGGATCTTGCCGTCCTTGTTTGCCCATTTCGGATATCCGGCCGCGGCGGGAGAGGTGTACGAGGCCAGAACACCCTTTTCCATCAGAAATTCGAGGACCGGCATGGGCGCCTGGAGAACGTCGGCCGTGAGCTTGCCGGCCGCATGTTCCGTCAGGATGGTCGCTATGAATTTGGTGGTGGAGAGTCGTGTATACTCCGCCTTAACGCCGTACCTCTTTCCAAAATCCTCCAGGATCGGCTCTACGGAGGTGATGTTGGCATAAAACGTCACCTTTCCTTCCGCCTTTGCCTTTTCCAACAGGGCCTGCCCTGCCGATCCCTTCGCATCCGTCCCTGCTGCGAAAACGCAGGGGGCCGCGAAGAGAACCAACCCGACAAAAATAATGAGTTTCTTCATAAGTTTTTCCTCCTTATGGTTTTGCTAACATGCCTGGGCAATATTGTCAAATTCGACATTTTTACCCATATTTCCTTGACAAACCCTTTCAGCTATGGTTTATAGCCAAGCTCATTAATTTAAACCGGGGATCAGACGATGAAAAAGACATTGACAGTGTTCAGCAACACCAAACGAAAGCGCACCCATGGTTTCCTCGTCCGGATGTCCACAAGGGGCGGCAGGGCCGTTCTCAACCGAAGACGGGCGAAGGGCAGGAAGAGACTGTCGGTGTAATCCCCGCGGGCGGGCCAAAGGCAGGTCGGTGAGGCCCCGGGAAAGGGGCGGCAGGGCATGGAATCCCAAACCTTTGGCAAGGAAGATCGCATTCGGAAAAGACAGGATTATTTGCGGATCTATGAACAGGGGGTACGGAGTCACTCGGCGCGTTTCACCATTATCACATGCCGGAACCAGTCGGGAATCAGAAGACTGGGCACGACGGTCAGCAAGAAAGCCGGGAACGCCGTACAGAGAAACAGGATCAAACGCCTTTTGCGCGAGTTTTTCAGATTGAACAAGTCCAGGCTTCCAGCTTCACAGGATATCGTGATCATCGCTAAAAGGGGCATATTGCCGCTGACCTACAGGGATGTTTGCACGGAACTGGAGAGCCGCCTGATCCGCAGAACCGATGTCTGAAAACGTTTTCATGCAGATGTTAGGGAAATTTGTTGTGGTGCTGATCCGCACCTACCAGGTCTGCATCTCGCCCTTTTTAGGCCCCTGCTGCCGCTTTTACCCCACCTGCTCCGAATATGCGATCATCGCCATCCGGCGCCACGGTCCCTTCAGGGGGGCGTTTGCGGGGTTGATGCGGCTTCTTAGGTGTCATCCGTTGCACCCCGGCGGGTATGACCCGGTGAAATAAAACTGTTTGTAAAATTGGAGGTATGAATGGACAAGAGAACCCTTCTCGCCGTTGTCCTGTCGGTCGTTGTGTTGATGGTTTATCAGAACTTTTT
>Ga0315286_10007356_pt1 | contig 10772 bp, 8 predicted proteins | sample YL17G10_0_MG_FD_205038 | JGI IMG/M metagenome (GOLD analysis project Ga0315286, IMG submission 205038) | Sediment microbial communities from Yellowstone Lake, YNP, Wyoming, USA - YL17G10_0 | ecosystem: Environmental > Aquatic > Freshwater > Lake > Sediment | place: USA: Wyoming | collected...
CCGTCCTGCCACGCATGCTTGCCCCGACGCGGCATGCTCGATTCACCGACCCACCGGCAGAGCGGAGGCTCTCCTCCCTGCCCTTACCCCCGTAAGACCCCTATGCTACATCAGCCGGCTCACCTTCCCTATCGATTCCGGACCCATGACCAAAACCGTCATCACCCGCTTCGCGCCCTCGCCCACCGGTTATCTCCATATCGGCGGCGCGCGAACCGCTCTTTTCAATTGGCTCTATGCGCGCGCCAAGGGGGGCAAGATGCTGCTTCGCATCGAGGATACGGACCAGGCGCGATCGACCGAAGGCGCCATCCTCGCCATTCTCGATGGGTTGCGCTGGCTCGAGCTCGATTGGGACGGCGAGCCCGTCTATCAGCTCTCGCGCGCCGAGCGGCACCGCGAGATCGCGCTCGAGCTTCTCGCCAAAGGCAATGCCTATCGGTGTTACGCCAGCGCGGAAGAACTGGCGGCGATGCGAGAGAGCGCCCGCGCGGAAGGGCGCGCTCCCGGTTATGACGGCACGTGGCGCGCTCGCGACCACAAGGACGCGATCGCCGGCGTGCAGCCGGCAATCCGCTTCAAGGCGCATCGAGACGGCGAAACCGTGATCGAGGACCAGGTTCAAGGCCGCGTGACTTTCGCCAACAAAGATCTCGACGACCTCGTGATCCTTCGGAGCGATGGGACGCCCACGTATAATCTCTCGGTCGTGGTCGACGATCATGACATGGACATCACTCACATCATCCGCGGCGACGATCACCTGACAAATGCCGCGCGCCAGTCGCAAATCTACAAGGCGCTCGGTTGGAGCACGCCGATCTTCGCGCATGTGCCGCTGATCCACGGTCCCGACGACGCCAAGCTCTCCAAGCGTCACGGCGCACTCGGCGTGGAGGCCTATCGGGCCATGGGCTATTTGCCGGCGGCTCTGCGAAATTATCTCGTGCGGCTCGGCTGGAGTCATGGCGACGACGAGATCATGTCGACTTCACAGATGATCGAATGGTTCGATCTCGCCGCCATCGGCCGCTCCGCCGCGCGATTCGATTTCGCCAAGCTCGAAAACCTCAACGGGCATTATCTCCGCGAAACACCCGACAAGGAGATTGTCGAACGTCTGAAGGCCCTCGTCCCAGAGCTTCCAAATGGCGCCGAGCTCGCGGGTAAGATTGGCCCCGAGGGCTGGACGAAACTTGAGCACGCGATGCCCGGATTGAAGGAGCGCGCCAAGACCCTGGTCGAGTTGCTGGACAGCGCTGCCTATCTCTTCGCGACGCGGCCGCTTCCGATCGACGATCAAGCGGCAAAGCTGCTCGACGCGGCCGGCCGTGCCACCTTCGCCGATTTGCTGCCCCTTCTTGAGGCAGTGGAACCTTGGATGGCTGAAAGGGTTGAGGGGTGCGTTCGGGCCTTTGCTGAGGAAACAGGGAGAAAGCTCGGGAAAGTGGCGCAACCGCTTAGAGCCGCCCTCACGGGGAAAACTGCTTCGCCTGGCATTTTCGACGTGCTCGAGGTGCTTGGCAAAGAAGAGTCGTTGGCGCGAATCCGCGATCAGATTGCTTAATCGATGTTGCGCTGCGGTAGAATTGGCGCGAATATGTGGCACTGCAAAAATTAAATATCGTGTTTGAGATGGGGGCCAGAATGCTGTCCTCACTCTCTCCAGGATCGGTCATAGGAGCCTCTCGATGAGCGTCGCAGAAAGCTACGCAAACAAACCAGAGACAACGGATGCCTCGATTAGCGTCGACGGTATTCAGCGCGAGTTTCCGATGCTGAAAGGGACGCTCGGCCCCCACGTCATCGATATCAGCACGCTTTATGCCGAGACCGGGTGCTTTACCTACGATCCGGGTTTCAGCTCGACCGCGGCGTGCGAATCCAAGATCACTTTCATCGACGGCGACAAGGGCGTCCTGCTCTATCGCGGCTATCCGATCGATCAGCTCGCGGAGCATGGCACCTTCATGGAGACGTGCTATCTCCTGCTGTACGGTGAGTTGCCGACGTCCGCCCAGTACGAAGAGTTCTGCGATCGCATCACGCGCCATACGATGGTGCATGAGCAGATGACGCGGTTCTACACCGGCTTCCGCCGTGACGCCCATCCGATGGCGGTCATGGTGGGCGTGGTCGGCGCTCTCTCGGCCTTCTATCACGACTCGATCGACATCAAGGACCAGGCGCAGCGTGAGATAGCGAGCGTGCGCATGATCGCGAAGATGCCGACGATCGCCGCGATGGCGTACAAATACTCAATCGGCCAGCCCTTCATCTATCCGAAGAACGATCTCGATTACTCATCGAACTTTTTGCATATGTGCTTCGCGGTGCCGTGCGAGGAATACAAAGTCAATCCGGTGCTGGCGCGCGCCATGCGCCGCATCTTTATTCTGCATGCCGATCACGAACAGAACGCTTCAACGTCCACGGTGAGGCTTGCCGGCTCGTCCGGGGCCAATCCTTTCGCCTGCATTTCGGCGGGCATTGCGTGTCTGTGGGGGCCTGCTCATGGTGGCGCCAACGAGGCGGCGCTGGAGATGTTGCAGGAGATCGGCACCGTCGACCGCATCCCGGAATTTATCAAGCGGGCGAAGGACAAGGACGATGCCTTCAGATTGATGGGATTCGGCCATCGCGTTTACAAGAACTACGATCCGCGCGCGAAGATCATGCAGAAGACTTGCCACGAAGTGCTGGAGGAGGTCGGACATAAGGACGATCCGATCCTGCAGGTGGCGATCGAGCTTGAGCGCATCGCGCTCTCCGACGATTATTTCGTCGGGAAGAAGCTTTATCCGAATATCGACTTCTATTCGGGGATCACGCTGAAGACCCTAGGATTCCCCACTGACATGTTCACCGTGTTGTTCGCCATCGCGCGGACGGTCGGCTGGATCGCTCAGTGGAAGGAGATGATCGGCGACCCGGCGCAGCGCATCGGCAGGCCGCGCCAGCTTTATACCGGCCCGGTCGAGCGTTCTTACGTTCCCATCACGGCGCGCTAGAGCGAAATCCACTCGAATTGAATCGCGATTTCGCTCTAGGTCTTTGTCTTTGACGCATAATCTTGTCCGAAAAGTCTGCAACTTTTCGGGATTATGCTTTAAGCGCGTGGGCGCACGAAATCGAGCACGATCCTCGCGGCTTTATCGCTCGGAACCCCGCTGGTCTCCCGCATGCGCTCGGTGACACGAGCGAGCGCCTCGAGCTGGCGGTCGCGCTCCGGTCCGCCTTTGATGAGCGGCAGCAAAGCTTGGCTAAGTTTTCCGCCCTCGCAATCCTCTTGCAGCAATTCGGGGACGGCGTTTTCTCCGAGCACGAGGTTCGGCAGCACGACCGAATGGGCGATGAGGAGAAAGCGAAACTTCTGCGCAAGCGGATCGGCGTTGTAGGCGACGACCAGCGGCGTGCCGGAGAGCGCCAGTTCGAGCGTGACGGTGCCCGAGGCGGCGACCGCGGCGCGGGCGAGCTTAAAGGCGGCAAATTTGTCGTCGTCTCTGGTCACGAGATGCGGTTTGACCGGCCAATTTCTTATCCCCGCCTCGACCAGACCGCGAACGCTTTCCACGACCGGCAAAATCACTTCCAAGGACGGGATGCGCGCCTTCAAGAGGCCCAAGGCATCGCCGAAGGGCGCCATCAGACGCTTGACCTCGCTCGAACGGCTCCCCGGCAAGACGACGAGTACGGGAACATTTTTAGCGATGCTGAGTCGCTTGCGGAGCGTCTCGGGATCGAGCTTGGCGATCCCATCGAGCCTCTCGGTCATGGGATGACCGATATAAGTGCAAGGCGGTCCACCCAGCCGCCGATGCGCTTCCGGCTCGAAAGGCAGAATGGCCAGAATATGATCGACGTAGTGCCGCATGCTACGCGCGCGCCAAGGGCGCCACGCCCAGACGCTCGGCGAGACATAATCGACGATCGGGATTTGCGGTGATTTGCGGCGCACGCGCTTGGCGACGCGATGGGTGAATTCTGGGCTATCGAGGATGACGAGAACGTCAGGATCGAAGGCGATCACCGCGGCAACGCATTCCCTGATGCGCCGCCAGATGTGAGGCAGGCGCGGAATCACGTCGAGCAGACTCATCACCGCGAGTTCGGCCAAGGGGAACATCGAGTGGAGGCCTTGCGCCTCCATCGACTCGCCGCCCACTCCGCGGAATTCGAGCGGTCGCGCCGATTGCGCTTTCAGCGCTTGGATTAGTTTGCCGCCGAGGGCATCGCCGGAGTGCTCGCCGGCAATCAGGAAGATTTTGGTGACTTCGGCGCTCACGAACGCTTCCTCTTGGAGGAGCGTTGTTTGGCGCCCGTGGCCGGCGGCGGCGCCACGCCGGCGATAAAAATTCCAAGGCGGTTGGCGAGGCGGATCACCTCCTCGCGCTCCGCGATCAGGACATCGCCGGCCGCGACGGCGATGCCGGTCAGCCTTGCCTCCGCCACCCGGCGCACTGTTTCAGGCCCGATTGACGGAAGATCGATCCGACGGTCCTGTCCGGGCTTCGCACATTTCACTAGGACGCCGACGCGCGGGCTGCCGCGACCCAAACTCCATTTCTTTAAGTCCTTGCAGCGTTCGACCACGGCGTCGGTTCCCTCGGCTGCCTCGACGGCGATGATGTGCCCTCTTGCCACCACCACGGCCTGCCCCACGTCGAGCGGACCGAGCGCGGCAACGGCCTTCCGTCCGATCTCGATATCCGCGTCGGTTTGCTGATTGGGTTTCAGGCGCCCGAGAGGCCCGCGCGCCGCAAGAAGGTCGGGTGCGATCTCATGCGCGCCGCTGACATGCATCCCCTTTGCCTCGAAGAAGGTGGTGATGCGGCCCAAAAGCGAACTGTCGCCGCCTGCGGTTCGTAGCTTGAGCAAGCCATTGAGATTGACGACGGTGCCCCAGTCGACCCGCAGCTCGCCGAAATTGGGGCGGCGCACCGAGCCGATGATGACGAGTTCCTTGCAACCGTTTTGCTTGAAGGCGCTTAAGATCCTGCCGATCTGGCCGATATTGACCCAGGTGTGAGGAAAGGCCTTCACCGCCTCCGAGGCCGAGCCCTTCAGCGCTACGATATGGACGGGACGCCCTTGCGCCACGGCCGCCTCAGCCACGTGAATGGGCATCGAGCCGCCGCCGGCGAGGATCGCAAGCGGGGCTCCCCCCGCCGGGGCGAGTGCGCCGCGAGATCGAGCGCGTGGGCGCCGCTTATGCTGGCGCCGAGCCATTGCGGGGAACGCAGAGGGAGCGGTCTGATTGGGCGCGGATGAAGCTCACGATACTTTGCACGAGGGTATTGGCGGGGAACATCTTGTCGACATCCTCCAGTCGCTCCATCAGCGTGCCTTCGGATGCGAACAACATGCGATAAGCCTGCCGAAGCTCGTGGATCTGCTCGCGCGGGAAACCGTGACGCTTCAGCCCCACGATGTTGAGCCCGGCTAAGGTGGCGCGATTGCCGAGCGCCATGCCGTAGGGAATAAGATCGTTCTCGACCCCCGACATGCCGCCGACAAAAGAATGAGCGCCAATGCGAACGAATTGATGCACCGCGCAGAGACCGCCGAGGATTGCATGCTCGCCCACCGTCACATGTCCGGCGAGCGTCGCGTTGTTGACAAGAATGACATGATTGGCGAGCTGGCAGTCATGGGCGATATGCGCGCCGACCATCAAGAGGCAGTTGGAGCCGACCCGCGTCACGCCGCCGCCGCCTTCGGTGCCGGGATTGATGGTGACATATTCACGAATGACGGTGTGGTCGCCGACTTCTAGGCGGGTGTCCTCGCCGTGATATTTCAGATCTTGCGGAATATGACCGATCGAGGCGAAGGGAAAGATCCGGCAGCCACTGCCGATTGTGGATTTCCCCGTCACGACAATATGAGAATGAAGCACCGTGCCGGCGCCGATCTTGACCTCGGGACCGACGACGCAAAATGGGCCGACGCTGACGTCGGCGGCGAGAGTCGCGCCCTTATCGACCAGGGCGGTCGCATGGATGTTGGCCATACCAGTCGCGCCTAGCTGTCGACGATGATGGCGCTGACCTCCGCCTCGGCGACGCAGGTGCCGTCGACAAGAGCCTGGGCACGGAACCGCCAAACGCGCCCGCGGTTGCGCATCTTATGCACGTGGTAGTGCACGGTATCACCGGGGATCACGGGGCGGCGGAAGCGGGCTTTATCGATGGCCATGAAATAGACGAGCGGCGGCACCTCAAGATCTTCGCGCGCGCTCATGCAAAGCGCGCCGGCGGTCTGCGCCATGCCTTCGATCAGCAGCACGCCCGGCATGACCGGATTCCCCGGAAAATGCCCCTGGAAGTACGGCTCGTTGGCGGTGACATTCTTGATGCCGATGGCCGAGCGGTCGCCGTCCATGTCGATGATGCGATCGACAAGGAGAAACGGGTAACGATGCGGCAGAAACTTGAGGAGGGCGGCGATATCCACCGTCCTCAGCTTCGATTTTGCTCCGCGCTCATTCATTCAAGTTGGCTCCCAAAATCCTAACTCGGCTCGCCGTCATCGTCGCCGCCGTCGGCGTCCTTGCGTTCGGCGAGGCGTCGTAACAGCGTCAGCTCCCTGAACCATAGCCGGATCGGCTTAGCGGGGGTTCCGCCCCACCGCGCCCCCGGCGGCACGTCGCTATTAACATTACTGGTCGCGGCAATCTGGGCGCCCGCGCCGATCTTGACGTGCCCTACGACGGCGACCTTACCGCCAAGGACCACGAAGTCGCCGAGCTCCGAACTGCCTGAAATACCGGTTTGGGCCACGATCACGCAATGCCTTCCAATCACCACGTTGTGCCCGATTTGCACGAGATTATCAATTTTCGTGCCCTCGCCGACGATCGTGTCGCGCAAGGCGCCGCGGTCGATCGTGGTATTGGCGCCAATCTCCACATCATCTTGAATGATTACCCGGCCGATCTGCAGCATTTTCAAATGGCCCGGGCGCCCCATGGCGAAGCCAAAGCCGTCCGGGCCGATGGCGGCGCCGGCATGGATGGTGACGCGATTGCCTAGCAGCGCATGGGTCAGCGTCGTGTTGGGGCCGATATAGCAATCGCGCCCCACATGAACGCGGTAGCCGATAACACTCCCCGCGGCAACAGTCGTGCCGCCGCCGATGTAAGCTTCCGGTCCGATCACGGCACCCGGCTCGACCCGCACGCCCTCTTCAAGCGAGGCCGTGGGATGGATCGCCTGAGCCCCCTCGATCGCGGCCTTGGGCTTTGAGGCATCGGGATAGAACAACGCAAGCGTTTTGGCGAAGCCCCGATAAGGCTCGGCCATGATCAGACATGCCATGCCGGGCGGCGCGTGCCGGGCGAATTTGGGGGAAACGAGGCAAGCGGCCGCTCTCGTCTCGGCGAACTGCGAGAGATATTTCGGATTGTCGAGGAAGGCGATGTCCCCCCTTCCCGCCACATCGAGTGACTTCACGTCACTGATCGACGTCTCCGGATCGGCGCCGTTGGCGAGATCCGCTCCGGCCGCCTCGCTAACGACGCGCAAGGGAAATGGGCCAGAGCGCTCGAAAAAGCCGGGATGTTGCATCCGATTTCCACCGACAAGCTTGGCGAGAGGCAATGACGCCAAACGGTAATTAGACCCAAGGCCCTAAAGCGAAATCCAGCAGGATTGAATCATGATTTCACTCCAGGTCGTTGTCTTTGACGCATGATCTCGTCCGAAAAGTCTGCAACTTGTCGGGATCATGCTCTAGAAATTGGTCGAGGCGCCGAAGCGGAAGAGCTCCGTGCGGTCGAATTCAGCTTTGAGCAAAGCCTCCGCGATATCGGCGCGCAAGGGTCCCAAAGGCGACTGCCAAATGAGGCTGAAACCAGCCGAAACACGAGGCATTGAACTGTCATTGATGAAGCTCGGTCTGACGCAGTTCTTGGCCTTCTTGTTGCAATCGTCGAGGTTGCCCGCGTCGACGGCCGTTGTTGCAATCTGGCTCGGGTCCCACAAGGAGCCGGCATCGACAAAGAACGCGCCCTGCATGCCGAGATTGTCAGGAATGAAGGGGAAGGGAAAACGGAGCTCAGCCGTGGTGGCCCAGTAGATCTCACCGCCGAGCGCGTCTTTGGTGCAATGGGCAACTTGCTGACCGGTAACGGGGTCCTCGCACGCGTCACGCGGGCCGAATCCGGCGCGGTCGAAGCCGCGCACTGTCTCGCCGCCCTTGAAGAACAGATCTGCCACGCGGACATCGTCACCGCCCCATCCCGAGATGACGCCGCCTTGCGCCCGGCCGACCAGAGTAATCTTGTTGGTGACGGGATAATAGGCGCGAGCGTCGGCGACAGAGCGGAGATAGCGCACGTCGCCGCCGACGCCGGCCAAATCCTGCGACAAGGAGACGAAGGCGCCGGCCGTCGGCGAGTTGACGACGTTGCGCGTATCGTAGGCGACGGTGTAGCCGACGCTGGAGGTGTTGAACGTACCCTCGGACGTTTGCACGGCAAGCGATGCATCCTCGCTAACGTCGTAGATGGTCTGGCGCTCGAATCTGTAACGGAGACCAAGCTGCGTATCGTCGGCGATGGGGAAGCCTAACCTGATATCGCCACCGGCGTTACGCTCCCTGAAAGAGGCCTCGTTGGTGAAGTCGACCTCTTTGTAGAAAAGGTCGAAGCCGGCCGCGAGATTGCGGTCGAGGAAATGCGGCTCGGTGAAGCTGAAATCGACCTGGGCGCGTTCGAAACTGCCTGAGAAGCCAAGCCGGACATACTGGCCTTTGCCCATCAGATTGCGCTCGGTGAGGCTGATATCTCCGATCACGCCTTCACTGGTCGAATAGCCGGCGCCGAAGGAGAGCTCGCCGGTCGGCTGCTCCACAAGTCTCACGATCAGAACCACGCGGTCTGGAGCGCTGCCAGGCTCGGTGTCGATATCGACGTTCTTGAAGAAGCCGAGCGCGCGCAAGCGTTTCCGCGCCGCCTCGACCAGCAGCCGGTTGAAGGCGTCGCCTTCGGCCACGCGGAACTCGCGGCGAATGACGTCGTCATGGGTGCGGAAATTGCCCACGACGTTGATGCGCTCAATGTAGATGCGGGGACCCTCGTCGATCACATAGGTGATGTTCATGGCGTGGTTCACGTCATCCCTGTCGAAGCGCGGCTTGACCTGACCGAAGGAGTAGCCCTGCTGCGATACCGCGATGGTGAGTGCCTCGACCGTCCTCTCCACCTTGTCGGAGTTATAAACGCGGCCGGTGCGGGTGAGGACATTGCCGCTGATCGAATTGACATTGAGGGAGGAAAGGTTGGATTCGATGTCGATGGCGCCGAAGCGATACCGATCCCCCTCCTCGATGGTGAAGGTGATGAAGAAGCCGCGCCCGTCGCGGTCGAGGTCGGCCGTCGCCGAGATGATGCGCGCGTCGGCATAGCCGTTCTTCAGATAGAACTGGCGCAACAATTCACGGTCGAGATTGAGACGATCGGGATCGTAGATATTGGTGCTCTTGAGGAAACTCAGCAGGGTCGTCTGCGTCGTCGAGATGATGAAACGAAGCTGGGAATCGCTGAAGGCTGAGTTGCCGATGAAATTGATGGCGCGGACCTTGGTCGTGGGGCCCTCGTTGATCTCAAACACGACGTCGATGCGGTTATTGTCGAGATTGATGATCTTGGGGTCCACCTGGGCCGCGTAGAGGCCCTGGCGCCGGTAGAGATTGAGGATGCGCTGGACGTCGGCCTGGACACGCGCGCGCGTATAGACGGCGCGGGGCTTGAGTTGGACCTCCGAGGCCAGCGTGTCGTCCTCGATCTCTTTGTTGCCCTCGAAAGCCACGCGATTAACGATGGGATTCTCGACGAGGACGATGACGAGAGTGGACCCCTCTTTCCGCATGCGGACGTCTTGGAAGAGGCCCGTGGCGAAGAGGGCTTTGAGGGAATCGTCGACCTTGGCGGGATCGTAGGCGTCGCCCGAGGAGAAGGTCAGATAAGAGCGGATCGTCTCCGGCTCGACGCGCTTATTGCCTTCGACGCGAATGCTTTTGATTGCGCCGGAGTCCTGAGCATAGGCAGACAGCCCGCCCAGGCTCGCGCTGGCAATCAGCGAAAGCGGGATAGCAGATAACACAAGGAGGACTGCGAACAGTCCCCGGGCCAAGACTTGCCGCACCATTACTGGTGTTGTCCCCTCAAGCCGATCCCCCTCAGGACGCAATACTAAGGATCGAAACTGGCCACCGTTTTGTGGCTATTTTTGGTTCCCACCAATTGGCTGCAGCGCGCCGCTTATGCCCCTGACGGCGGCGTTGCTGCAGACCCCCAAAATCAAGAAAACATCATATGAATCAGATCATTCCACGTTGCGAAGATCATTAGCATAAGTACGAAGGCGAGGCCAATGCGGAAACCGATCTCTTGAGTGTACTCGCTCAACGGCTTGCCTCTGATCGCTTCAATACCGTAGAACAGAAGATGACCGCCATCCAACATTGGGATGGGAAAGAGATTAAGCAGACCAATACTTACGGAAATGATAGCGGCGAAGTTTAGCAGTGGAATAAATCCAATTCCGGCGACCTGCCCGGAAAGCTGGGCGATTCGAATCGGACCGCCGAGCTGGTCGGCGGCTTCGCGGCCTGAGGCGATGCCATAGAGATAGCCGATCGAGCGGGAGACGATGAAATAGCACTCCTTCACCGCCGCGATCACGGCTTCAACGGGATTGTGGCGTTTGACCGTCCAATCTTCGGGTGCGGCGCTGCGTTGAATCCCTAACAGCCCGATCCGCATCTTG
>Ga0315286_10007357_pt1 | contig 10772 bp, 7 predicted proteins | sample YL17G10_0_MG_FD_205038 | JGI IMG/M metagenome (GOLD analysis project Ga0315286, IMG submission 205038) | Sediment microbial communities from Yellowstone Lake, YNP, Wyoming, USA - YL17G10_0 | ecosystem: Environmental > Aquatic > Freshwater > Lake > Sediment | place: USA: Wyoming | collected...
ACTTCAGAGGGATCTGTGATCTCCTCCCCGTAGCCGCCGAAGGACTCGGAGAGTTTAGAATAATCCGGTTTGGGTTTCGCGTAGACGCCGTAGATCCTCCCACTACTTATAGCGTGTCCTTTGGGGTAGTATCGTGGGTGATGCTTCATGGCGGCGTAGCCTTGATTGTCGTAGATTATAGTTAGGGTTGGGATGGCGTATTCCTGGGCGAGGCCGAAGCAGGCGTGAACGGGGTTGTAATTGAAGCTCCCGTCTCCCTCGAGGGCGATGACGGTCTTATTTGGGGCGGCGAGCTTTGCGCCGAGGGCGATGCCGAGACCCTGGCCTAGCCCCGTGTGGGCAATGGGACCCGTGGCCTCAAGCTGTGACCCGGGTACTACTCGGTGGCGTACTATGTGTTCGAAGATCATCGTGCTGTGGCTTATTGTCTCATGGATGATGATCGTGTTCTCGTCAACTATTTCGTCTATGCAGTGGCTGAGCCAGACTGGGCTTATCGGGCACTTGTCCTTGGTGGAGAGTGCTTCTTTTCTCCACTCATCCCTGAGGTGTTTGTGTTCAGCGCTCCAGCGTGTGAGTCGATCCTCCACTCCCTTGCCGCGGCCGTGCACTTTCTTCTCCTCAGCGATGAGCGCAGGAATGGCGATGCTTGAGTCAGCTGTGATTAGGAGGTCGGCGGGGTAACCGTAAACGGGGTACTTGATCTGCAGTGGGTCAAGGTCCATGAAGACTATCTTAGCCTTGCTCTTCTCGGTGATGCTATTTGGGGGATACCATGGAGGCCAACCGTTTGCGTCTATGACTAGGATGAGATCTGCGTCTGCGAGATAACTCCCCATGTTGGGGCCCATGTGTAGAGGGTTATTAGTTGGGTAATTCGTGTAACCAGGCGTCTCGAAGACTGGCGCACCGAACAGCTCCGCCAACTCGACGAGGGACGCGACTGCGCCTTGGTTCCTCCCTAAGTATCGGGTGTACATGAGCGGATTCTCTGCTTTAACGAGCATTCCCGCCAGCTTCCTCAACGCCGTAGAATCCGCTTGGACGAAGGAGGGCCTCGGGCTTTGGTAGGGCACCCTCATCTTCTCTCTCTTCTCGAAAAGGAGCTCACGGGAAAGGGCGATCATCACAGGTCCCTTTATGTCAGTTGAAGCGATGTCGAGTCCCCTGACCATCGTCGAGAGGACGTTGTCGTTCGACTCGGGTGTGTCAACCCACTTCATATAAGGTTGGACGAGCCTCTGCTGCCCCCCGACCTCGGTAAAGGAGAGATAGTGGGGCCCAGGAGTCCCACCGTAGACCTCGTTGTCGTGGGTCCTCGCCTCACCGACAATGAGCATGAGAGGTATCTGGTCCGTGTAGGCTGCCTTCAGCTCCATCGCACCGTGGAGCATCCCTGTGAGGACGTGCGCCATTAGAACCTGCGGCCTCCCAGTCACCATATAGTAGCCCTTAGCGAGGGATACAGAGAGCCCCTCGTGCCTCGTGTTCATATATAGGGGCTTCTTCCCTGCTTCGTTGTACTTCGCCAGATATTCCCAGATTGGGACGAACTCCGTACCTGGCGAGCTGAATACGTAATCCACGCCATATCGGTGAAGGACCTCTACATAACCCTCTGCTGCGCCTTCGACCCTGATCTCCTCCAAACCAAGAACCTCAAGAACCAATGGGTTAGTTGAAGGATGGGGCAGATTAAACGATTGTGAGGAGCCGAGTTAAAAAAAGCTTCTCATGTGGGTCGCTTATTGAGGGTGTCACCCGAACCACTTATCGAGCCTAGCGGCACCCTTAGTAGTCGAGGAGAAACCTTTATCCATCTTCTCGATAGCTGCGAGCACCTTCTCCCGGCTGAAGTTGTGCTCCCCGCAGAGGTAAGAGAGTATCCCCGCCGTGTCGGGTTTCCTCCACTCGAGTTGGTAGTCGTCGGTGACCTCGGGCTTCAAGAACAGTTCTCGTATCTCGTTGATGGGGTGGGGGAACTCTGCGTTGGGTAATTCGGGAAGCGCCGCCTCGAGGCTGCCCTGTTTCTTGATTAGTTTGATCGCCGTCTTGGGGCCAATTCCCTTGACCCCTTCAGGATTGTAATCAGTTCCGATGAGGATGCCCACGTCGATTAACTGCTCCCGCGTGAGCCCGATCTCCGCCAGGAGCTTCTGGTACTCATACATCTCGGGCTCGACCTTGATGTAGACGTTCTTTCGAGGGAGCTTTCTGCGACCGCTGATTGAGAGGTTTCTGACGAGGCGGGGTGCGCCTAGAAGAATAGAGTCAAAGTCTTGGCTGGACGACGCCCAGACGGACCCCTTTATGGCCATATGTGCTGCCTGAGCCTCCCCCTCGCTTGGCGCCTGTATCCAGGGTATCCCCATGAGGCTGAGGAGCCTTTTAGCGTCCCCAACTATATTTGTGGAGGCAATGACGCTTTGCTGCCCCCATCGACGAGCACCTTCATGGTCCCCCTCCTCGACGGCCTTCTCGTACCTCTGCTTTGCTTGGACCCGTACCTCGTGGCGCGCTTCGAGGGTCTGTCTTTTGAACTCGTGTGGCCTACCGTCGAAGCAGTAAACGATCCTTACCCCAGCCTCCAGTAAGTTACTGTTTCTGTATAGGATACCGCTGAGGTGACTGGTGATGCGACCTTGCGCGTCCTTCAGTGGCTCACCTGCCTGACCACGAATGATGGCTAGGAACTGATAGATGACGTTGTGCCCGTCAAAGGCGACGGCCCTCCCTTTTAGTTCGTCTAGAGAAATCTTTCGGGGCTCCACGAGGTCGCCTAACTGGACGCCCATATATTAGTCCCCTACGCTAGCTCTATCCGCCTCTTTCCCCGGGCCATGCGGATGACCCTGACGAGGCCCTGTATCTCCATCTCCATCAGGATCTTACTGAACTCGGTCTCATTTATCCCGCTTTGGTACTTCTGCACCTGCTTGAGGAGTTCGTCAAACTCCTGCGCGCCCCCCCGCCCAAGGGCCTCCACGACTGTCGACGGTATTAGCTTCACGTCCATAAGGTTCACCTACGCAATGTCCATCGGTGGCTTGAGCTGTTCCCGGATGCGCTTGTTCGTATCCTGGTACCACTTCTCCATCTCTGGAGTTATCGAAGGTACTATATCAGCCATGACTTTCTCGAAGTCGGCAGCGGTAACCTTCTGAGTCTCAGGATCCTTGCGGAGGGCGTTTATTGCCGCCTCGCGGCAAATAGCGTCTATGTCTGCACCGCTGTAGCCTTGCAACTTCTTCGCGAGATCCTCGATCTTTACCTTCTCGAGGGGCATTTCCTTAGTCTTTATCTGAAGTATCTTGAGGCGTGCGTCGTGGTCTGGTGGCGGCACGTAGACGCGTCTGTCGAATCTGCCAGGGCGTAGGATGGCTGGGTCGATCATGTCGGGGCGATTCGTCGCTGCTATGACAACTATGTTCTGAAGACTGAGGAGGCCGTCTATTTCGGTGAGGATTTGGCTGATGACGCGCTCGGTTACACGGTTGTCTCCACCTCCACCTCTAGTGGGGACGAGGGCGTCGAACTCGTCGAAGAAGATGATGCTCGGTGCAGCCATGCGAGCCTTCCTGAAGGTCTCGCGTATCGCCTTCTCGGACTCGCCGACCCATTTGCTGAATATCTCGGGACCACGTATGCTGATGAAATTAGCTTCGGATTCGGTGGCGACGGCTCTTGCGAGTAGCGTCTTACCGCAGCCGGGCGGTCCGATTAGGAGAATGCCCTTGGGAGGTTGGATGCCTAGTCGGGTGAACCTCTCTGGATTCTTCAGAGGCCACTCGACCGCTTCCTTGAGCGCCTGCTTGACCTCTTCGAGACCGCCGACCTCATCCCAGTGGACGTTCGGCGTCTCAACGTAAACCTCGCGCATTGCGGTGGGGGTGACCTCCCTGAAGGCGCCCATCACGTCCTCGGTTGTAACGACCATCTGGTCGAGGACTTCGTGGGGTATCCTCTTCTGCTCGAGATCAATCTTGGGTAGGTACCTGCGCAGAGCCTTCATTGCTGCCTCGCGGCTAAGGGCCTCGAGGTCTGCGCCGGTATATCCGTGGGTGATTTCGGAGACCTTCTGGAGGTTTACGTCCTCAGTTAGGGGCATGCCGCGTGTGTGGATCTGTATGATCTCTAGGCGCCCCTCTCTGCTGGGGGTGGCAATCTCTATCTCCCTGTCGAACCTGCCGGGGCGGCGCAGCGCCTCGTCAATGGCGTCGGGCCTATTCGTAGCGCCTATGACAATGACGTGTCCCCTGCTTTTCAGCCCGTCCATACTGGCCAGTAGCTGGGCGACTACTCGCCTCTCGACCTCGCCGGTGACCTCGCTCCTCTTAGGAGCGATAGCATCTAACTCGTCTATGAATAGAATGCTGGGCGCGTTCTTCTCAGCGTCCTCGAACATCTTCCTGAGTCTACCCTCGGACTCACCATAGAACTTGCTCATTATCTCAGGACCATTTATTGCGTAAAAGTTGGCGTCCGACTCGTTAGCCACTGCCCTAGCCAGAAGAGTTTTACCGCAACCCGGTGGTCCATGGATGAGTACACCCTTCGGAGGGTCAATGCCGAGGCGCTGGAAAATCTCTGGGTGCCGAAGCGGGAGCTCGACCATCTCCCTTATGCGTCTGATTTCTTCGTTGAGCCCACCGATGTCCTCGTAGGTCGTCCTGCTCGGCATCTCCATCTCAGGGACAGGTTCGCTTAGGATCTGGATCTCTGATGTGGGCGAGATCTTCACTATCCCTGCTGGGCGTGTGTTTACGACCATGAAGGGAACGGAATGGCCGAGCATCATTATTAGAAGGGTATCGCCCCTCGTGGCTGGCCTGTCTATGAGCCTGTCTTTAACGAATCGTATGAAGTCGTTGTCGACGCTTATTCTGATGTCGACCGGGGCGAGTTTGATGGATATTGCATACTCAGCCTCTGCTTTTTTGACTTGTACGAACTCGTTTATGCTTACGTTACAGTTCTTACGGATGAAGCCGTCTATGCGAAGGAGGCCGAGTCCCTGGTCCTCGGGATATGCGGGCCATGCCTTCGCAGCCGTGGGCTTTTTACCTACGACCTCTACGACGTCGCCGACGGTGACGCCAAGGGTCTTCATGGTCTCCGAGTCCATGCGGGCTATGCTCCGCCCGACGTCTCTCTGTTGCTTCGCTTCGGCAACTTTCAACTGGACGCTGCTCAAAATGTCCACCTAGGGCTGATCTCAGCTTCTCCAGTGGGTTCTATTCATATAAATATTCAGTTGTTGACCGATACCTAAAAGGCGCTCGCAGCTAGATTACACCTGTTTCCACTGCTAAGGCCTCCGCTGAAGCCCGATCCATTGGGACCTTTGATAATATCGTGTATCTGTCTGGCCTCACCCCCTGGGCCATAACAAGAGCTTTGATGATCTTCTCCTTCTTTATGCCGAGGCTCGAGGCAGTTGTTGGTGCACCTAAAGTCTGTAGGCTGCCCCTAATCTTTTCCCAGTCGAAGCCGTGTAGCTTAGCCATCATTATGCAGCCAACACCACATTGCTCGCCATGGAGGGCAGGTTTGTCAACGATGAGGTCGAGGGCGTGACTAAATAGGTGAGCCGAACCACTGCAGGGACGGCTGCTCCCTGCTATGCTCATTGATGTGCTGCAGCTGATTAACGCCTCAAGGAGGTCACGGACTGTCTCTGACGTATTCTTCTTAATCCTCTCAGAGTTTTCCATGATGAGCTGGCTGCTCATTAGGGCGAGGCTAGCAGCGTATGCGCCGTAGTAATCACCGTTCTCGGCGTGAGCTAGCTTCCAGTCCTCAACTTCGGTCACCTTACTTATAACATCGCCACACCCAGATGCGGTGTACCTGTAGGGGGAGGCGGCTATGACACCGCTGTCCATGACTACCGCGATAGGTGATAGGGCTTTCACAGTGTAGGGGCGCTCCATCCCTTTAACTGACGCGAGGTTGCTTGCTATTCCATCGTGACTGGCCACCGTTGGGATGCTGATGAAGGCCTTTCCCGTCTTGGCCGCGGCGAGCTTCGCGACATCTATGCTCCTACCACCACCCACGCCGATGAGGACCTCGGCCATAGATCTACCTGCATCCTCCATTACTCGCCCCACGGTCTCGAGCTGAGCGTTCTCCACGATCGAGCGATCAGAGGCGATGCCGTCGTTGGCTAATATCCACTGTACCTTCTCTCCAGCAACCTTGAAGGTATTTTTCCCAGTGACAATGAGCGCCCTATGATACCCCAGTTCGTGGCAGATGCCGCTTATCGCCGACAAGACACCCTTGCCAACGAGCACTATCCGGGGTAGATCTATCCTATGGACGGGAATCGCTTTCGACGAATCGATCGAGGCCATCTCAAACCCCGGTAGCTAAAACCTACGGGGGCTCTGTGAGCTATAACCCCTGTGGTTTACTATTTTTCAATAAACGGAAAAGGTTTTTAAAGTACACCCAGAATCTTCTTTTGGTCTTCCTTCTAAGGATACCCTCTCTTAGAGTGTTAATAGGGGAAGGAATATGGTAAAAAATGTAGAGACGTTCAAGGGGACAACGACGGTTGGAGTCGTCTGCAAGGACGGCGTTATACTAGGCACAGACACTCGGGCCACCGCAGGCAACTACGTAGCCAGCAAGCACGCGAAGAAGGTCTATCAGATCACTAGTAACCTCGCGATGACTATCGCCGGCGGAGTTGCCGTGGCTCAGAGGGTCGTCGAGATACTCAAGGTAAATACCCGGCTCTACGAGCTAGAAAAAGGCCGTCCGATGCCCGTCAAGTCGGCGGCGACTCTAGTCTCTGGGATCCTCTTCCAGAACCGAGAGGCGGGAGCCCCCCTACCTATGCAGGCGATCGTCGGAGGATTCGACGACACCGGCCCACATATATTCAACCTCGACCCCTTTGGGAGCCTTCTGGAGGATAAAATGATCTCAACAGGCTCCGGCAGCCCATTCGCCTACGGTGTCCTCGAAGCTATGTACAAGGAGGATAAGTCTGTCAAGGAAATGCTACCCACCGTCGCCAGGGCAATCGACTCCGCCATGAAAAGGGACATCTATAGCGGAGACAGTTTCGACATAGCCATAATCGATAAAAAGGGTTTCAGGGAGCTGTCTCCCACCGAGAAGGAAGCGTTATTGAAGGCCTAAGTTGGATGTCGGGATGCAGAAGCCCCAAGGACTAAGCTACGAAGAGATTAGGAAGACGATCCTCGAGAAGATCCCGTCCGATGTCGGCATCACGCGTATAGAGTTCGAGGGTCCTAGACTCGCTATCTACACACAAAAGCCTGAGACTCTTGTTGAGCAAAGCCACATAGTCGGTGAGATCGCAGGCGTAATCAAGAAGCGTATTGTCATTCGAAGTGACCCCTCTGTCCGGGTTAAGGAGTTGGAGGCGGAGAGGATCGTGAGGGAGATCCTAGCTGATGCAGGGCTCGTCCAAAGTAATTTCGACCCGAGCCTCGGTGAGGTCACCCTCGAAGTGGAAAAGCCAGGAGTCGCCATCGGGAAGAACGGACAGAATCTACTCGAAATTGTAAAGAAGACGCATTGGAGCCCTAACGTCGTCAGGTCGCCCCCAATACCGAGCATGACCATCAAGATGGTCCGAGGATACATCTATAGTAAGAGCAAGGAACGGGAGAGGTTCCTTCGAGAGACTGGGGAGGCTATCTTTCGCCCGATGTACCAGCAATGCGGTGATGTTAGGGTGACCTTCCTCGGTGCCGCGAGGCAGGTCGGCAGGTCCTCAATTCTAATCAGGACAAGGGAGAGTCGCATCCTAATGGACTGCGGCATAAACCCGGGCACATCCAACCCTATAGGCGCCTACCCACGCATAGACACTGTGGAGTTCGACCTCAGTAAACTCGACGCCGTTATCATCACCCACGCTCACCTCGACCACTGCGGTTTCCTCCCATACCTCTATAAATATGGCTACGAGGGTCCCATCTATTGCTCGGAGCCCACAGCGAGCCTGATGGTGCTCCTCCAAAGCGATTACCTCGACGTGACGGGTAAGGAAGGCCGTGTCCTCCCCTATAGCAACGAGGAGGTTAGGGAAGTCATCATGAGGACGATCCCCCTAGGATACGGGGAGGTCACTGACATCAGCCCAGATGTGCGACTTACACTCCATAACGCTGGCCACATACTAGGCTCCGCACAAGCGCACCTCCACATTGGGAAGGGGCTTCACAACGTCGTCTACACTGGCGACTTCAAATACGGCCCAACCCAACTGCTACAACCCGCCTCTATCCAGTTTCCGAGGGTTGAAACCCTTATCATGGAGAGCACTTATGGTGGCCCCGATAATTCTACCCCCGACCGCGAAGAGACGGAGGCGAGCTTCGTCGAGATTGCGAATAAGACACTACAGAAGGGTAAGCTTCTGATCCCTGTGCCCGCCGTTGGGCGCGCCCAGGAGATCATGATGGTGATCAACAAGTACATGAAGGAGGGGAAGATGACGGAGGCCCCTGTCTACATCGAGGGGATGATTAGCGAGGTCACCGGTATCCACACAGCCTACCCACAGTATCTGAGTAACGACATAAGGGACCAGATACTACGTGACGGTATCAACCCATTCGAGAGCGACTACTTCACGGTTGTGAAACAGCAGGATAAGAGAGAGGAGATAGTGGCGGGTGGCCCAGCGATAATCATGGCAACAGCGGGCATGATGGAGGGCGGCCCAGTCATCGACTACTTCAAACGCCTCGCTCCCGACGAGAATAACGCCCTCTGCTTCGTCAGCTACCAGGTCGCGGGCACGATGGGGCAACGCATCCAATCTGGGATGGGCTCTGCCCAGATGTACGGGCAGAACGGTAAGATGGAGATAATAAACGTCTCCATGAAGAACTACACCATCGAGGGTTTCAGCGGCCACAGTGATTGGCGCCAGCTCGTAAACTACGTCCGCCGCCTTCACCCGCAGCCGAAGCGCGTCTTTGTAGTACACGGTGAGGAGTCGAAGTGCGAGAACCTCTCACGCGTCGTTGCGAAACAGAGGGGCATCTATGGGGTCGCCCCAGAAAATCTCGACACGTATGCCCTCACATAGGCTTCTTAACCTCCGTGGCGTATTTTGTTTAGATGAGTGATTCTGGTCCTAAAGTTAGAAGGAGGCGCGCCCTCAGACGGCAGGATGTGAGGAGAATCCTCGAAGAGGCGTCTAAGTATTTAGCTGGGCAATCTTTCTCAAAGGTGGAGGAGGCTGAGACCGAGGACGGTTCCACCATCTTCCTCTTCGAAGATGAGATTACACTGTTCAGGTCGGAGGGAGTCCTCTACCCGACGCTGAGGTGCAAGTGTGTGGACTCTCTTCCCGCCGTCATCGTCGACATGGGAGCCATTCCATTCATCTGCAAGGGGGCGGATGTGATGGCCCCTGGTATCACAGATATAAAAATGCCGTTTGAGGAGGGCGCTATCATCGTTATACGTGACGTAAAGCATGGTAAGGCTCTAGCAATCGGGAAGGCGCTGAGGTCATCGATATCCATTATGACGGAGAAGAAAGGGAAGGTAATCAAAAACCTCCACTACGTCGGTGACAAGATCTGGGAGACAGATCTCTAGGTGCCATGCAGGCGGGGTAGGATTATGAAGTTAAGCACAGCCGCGAATGTGAGGAGGACTATCACCATCAATAGCAGGGCTCCGATGAAGACGAGCCACCAGACGCCAAACTTCCTTCTCCCCTCTCAAAGTTGTCCAAGTAGCCTTGTAAGTATGCCCTTAGCCGATCGAGGAGGCGCCCCGCCATCTCACCACGCGAATGACCTCCTAATGGAGACCGCATAAACTTTATCCACCATGCCTGTCTCTTTCACAGGATTTGGTGAACGAGTATGCATAATGGTATGCTAGACGGCGTACGTATTCTCGACTTCAGCCACGTCTACTTCGGCCCATACTCAACCATGGTCCTCGCGGACATGGGTGCAGAAGTCCTCAAGGTCGAGCCACCATGGGGGGAGATCAACAGGCTCGGCACAAACATCTTCGGAGGAGCAAGCAGCAGCTTCCACTACCTCAATAGGAACAAGAAGGGGCTCGCCTTCAACCTCAAGGACCCAAAAGCCCTCGAGATCGTCAAAGAGCTGGCGAAGAAGAGCGACGTGATCGTCGAAAACTTCAAACGCGGCGCCATGGACAAACTCGGCCTTAGCTACGAGCAGATTAAGGCCGTGAAGCCAGACATAATCTATGCGAGTCTCAGCGGCTTTGGTCTCGACGGTCCCCACAAGGACCGCCCGAGCTTCGCACCCATAGCTGAAAGCCAAAGCAGTTGGCTACGACTCTCAGGCGACAACATCGACCCAAAGGGTCCACCTGTGGTCCCCGCAGAATGGCACGGAGACCTCGACCCCGCCCTCTTCGCAACAATCGCCATCCTCGGCGCTCTTAGACACAGGGACAAGACAGGTGAGGGCCAGTTAATCGATGTCGCCCAGCTAGATGTGATGATCGCCCAGTGCGGCGTAAGCATCGCGAGCTATTCACTCAGCGGCAATCTCCCTTGGGTAACCAGGCAGCAGAGAAAGGACATTGGCGCCTGGGGAATATTCAAGGCGAAGGATGACAAAAATATCTATGTTGCCGCCGACCAGAATATGGACGATAGGGTCAAGAGGACAATAGGCGTTGAGGAAATTGAAGAAGGAAGCGAAGTCTTCAAGAAATGGGTGGAAAACCAGACTGCAGCTGACGCCATAACCGCGCTTGCAGCAAACTTCGTTCCTTGCGCA